>Ga0302326_10022254_pt1 | contig 12968 bp, 13 predicted proteins | sample Palsa_T0_3_FD_202264 | JGI IMG/M metagenome (GOLD analysis project Ga0302326, IMG submission 202264) | Peat permafrost microbial communities from Stordalen Mire near Abisko, Sweden - Palsa_T0_3 | ecosystem: Environmental > Terrestrial > Soil > Palsa > Peat permafrost | place: Sweden: Abisko... | reverse complement strand
TCAGGGAGCCGCGAGTCAGGGAGCCGCGAGTCAGGGAGCCGCGAGTCAGGGAGCCGCGAGTCAGGGAGCCGCGAGTCAGGGAGCCGCGAGTCAGGGAGCCGCCGGCAGCAGTGGCGACAGCGGGCGGCAGGCCATCCCCCGCTCCTGCGCCAGGCGCTCCAGCATCAGCGCGGTATCGGCGATCGGAACGCCGGTGAGATGCTCGTCGCGGCCCTCGAAGTCGGCGACGATCGCGGCGAGCGCAGCGCCGTAGCGGTCGCTGTCATGGGCGGCGAGCCCGGCGATCGCATCGGCGGCGCGAGAGAATGGCTCCGATCCGGTTCGCATGACTGCGCTTGCAGCTTGCGCGGTGGCGTCGTCACGCTCGACCAGCGCGGCGATCGCGAGCGCGTAGCTCGATGACGGCGTCTCGGCGGGATCGGGGAGCTGGGTCCTTGCGTACGCAGCCGCCGCGTCCGCGTCGCCGGCGATGACCGCCGCCTTCAGCATCCCGATCAGCCGACCGTAGCTCGTCGGGGACGCCAGCTCCCAAGATTGCCGGTACAGCCGGGAGGACTCTTGTAGCGCCTCTGCGGCGGCGGTCTCGTCGCCCGCCAGCAGGGCCCGGTGGCCACGACCCTCGACGGCTATCGCCTCAAGCAACAGGTCCAGATGCGGGCCCTCCGGGAGCGGCATCGCGTCCTCCGTCGGTCACAGCCACCCGCAGCGAGACCACGGACGCCGGGTTGACCCCGATCTTCTCGCCACTGGCGCATTCGGTTATCCACGCGAACTGCATGATCGAGCCGCGCGATGCCGCGATGATCGTCGATTCGACCTCTTCGACCGATCCGCTGATCTCGTAGCGCTCGCCGGTCACCAGCGTTATCACCGTGATGTCCAAGCGATCACCTCCTTGCTCGCTCGCTCGACCGTTTCACGCTGCGTGAGCGTACCGGCTCCCGTGGCTGCGAAGCCGGCCGACGTCGCCGGTCAGGCGCGTGTGGGTGCAACTGCAACCTCCGGGCTGACGGCGAGCCGCCCCGCGAACATCCGGTCCGTGACCGCCCAGGTGGCATAGACGAGCGACCCGACCGTGCCGGTCACGGTCAGCATCACGCCGGCGGCCGCGGTCGCAGCCACGCCGTGGGAGCCGAGGATCAGCACCGCTGCGGCAGCGCCGAGGCTGGGTCCGATCGGCAGTTGCCCGAGGGTGAACATCGCGATCAGCAGCGCCATCGCGTCGAACACTGAGACATGCACGCCGATCGCCCTCAGCACGAGCCAGTTGCGCGCGATCTGGGCGCACACGGCCACCAGCACGAGCGCGACCATGCGGCCGCGGCCGCTGTGCATCGCCGCCAGGCCGGCCCACAGTCCAAGCCGATGGCGCTGCGAGAACCGCCGCAGCCCGAACACCGCGGTACCGGTCACGGCAACGGCGATCAGTGGCACCCACCAGGGCAGGCCGAGTGGGGCAACGAGGGTGAAAGAGAAGATCGCGGTGAGGGCGACTTCAACGCTGATGATCGGGACCTCGGCAGTGAGCAGCGCCGGAATCCGCGGGGTTGTGCCGGGAGCGACCCTACGAAGCGACGCGATCCGCGCCGCCAGCCCGAGGGATCCGTTCAGGACGCTGGCGAGATAGCCGACTCCGGCGGCGCGGTAGAGCAGCCTGCGGCTGACGGTCCCACCGGCCGCCAGGACACACACGTGCCATGCCTCCGTGCGGGCGAGCAGGGCGATGATCTGCAGCAGCACCGCGATCGCGAGCAGCCAGACCGGAGCTGCATTCAGGGCCGCGGTGAATTGCCCACGGCGCCCGGCGAGCTCGAACCCGAGGGCGCCAGCCACAACCAGGAACCCACGGACGCTCAGCGCGGCCCGGCGGCGGAGCGACGGAGGCCGCGAGCTGTGACCGTTGACGTTCAATGGGCTCCCGGGGCGATCAGCCCCGGCGACAGGCTCGCGTCGTTAAAGAGCCCCGCATGGCTTCACGAGGTTAGACGCTTTACCGCCGGCAGGCACGGTGACGTCCATAGGGCTATGGTGTGAGGGGTGGAAGAGCCTGCGATACGCGCTTTGCTGACGCGTCTCGCGCGTCCGCACCCTTCCGGTGGAAAGGTCATCGAACGCGCCGCGATCCTCGCCGAAGGTGCCGACTTCCCCCAGGTGATGGAGTGGATCGTCGACCACGCCGGGAAGCCCGACGCCGCTGTCGCGGCTGCTCCCGCGCGCGGCCTGCATGGCGCTCGGATGGGTGACTCGGTCGCGCCCGAGCAGCGTAAGGTGCTGCGTTACGTGCTGCCCGCCGAGGCGCTGGCCTGAGCTCGGCTCGCGTCGATTGACCCGCACGGACGGACTCCGGGAAGATACGTCGATGACACCACCGTCGGATGCGAGCGGGCTCCAGAGCGAGCTCGGCGCCGAACCCCCGCATGGCCTGCTCGAGCTGCTCACGGTTGAAGAGCTGCGAACGCTCGCCGAGAGCCTGGCGGAGGCGAAGCGGCGACAGTCTCAGGCGCTCGACGAGGCCCTCAAAGATGCGCTCGGCCACGTGCCCTTCATCCTCCGCGGCACCGTCGAGCTGATCCTCACGTGAGCGTCGCACTGGAGACGCGCGCGGAGATAGTGAAGCTGGCCCGCGTGCTCGGGGTCCCGGCCGATGAGCTCACCTACCTCGAGCGCGCAGCGCCGGAGGATCTGCGCGCCGTGCGCGAGCAGGCGACCGACGCGCTGTTCGAGGGTGACAGGCACCGCCTGCACAAGCTCGCGCTCGTCAGCCGGATCATTCCCTCCGTGATCGCAGCGAGGATCGCCCGCTGGGCACTCGGACCGCTGCTGAGCGCGCGCGTCACCGGACTGCTCGATCCGTCGAAGGCCGTCGATCTCGCGAAGCGCCTGCCGTCCGCGTTCCTTGCCGATGTCGCCGTCGAGCTCGATCCCCGGCGCGCCCGCGAGGTCGTCGAGCGCATGCCCGCCAAGCAGGTGGCCGAGATCGCGGGCGAGCTCACGCTCCGCGACGAGTACGTGACGATGGGGCGCTTCGTCGGCTATCTCGACGACGACGTGATCCGCGCCGCGATGGAGCGCATCGACGATCCGAGCCTGCTCCGGATCGCGTTCGTCATGGAGGGCAAGGACCGGCTCGACCATGTGCTCGGGCTGATTCACGAACAGCGCCTTGCGACCATCTTGAACGCCGCCGAGCACGAGCATCTGTGGCCGGAGGCGCTCGACCTGCTTGCCCATATGAGCGCGGAGCGCCAGGGGTCGCTGGCCGAGATCGCCGCTGCGCAGAACCTGCTCGAGAGCCTCGCCGAGACCGCGTACGCGGACGGGCTCTGGGATCTGGTGCTACCGGTGATCCCGGCGATGAGCACCGCGACCAGGCTCACCCTGGCACGGCTGCCGATCGTCGAGAACCCCCAAGCGCTCGCGGCGATCCTTCACACTGCCGGGGAGCACGACCTCTGGGCGGCGCTGCTACCGCTGGTCGAGCACCTTCCGCCCGGCCCCCGCGACCAGGTGGCCGGGCTTGGAGCCACGCTCGACCAAGCCGTGCTCGAGCACATCGTCGATCTCGTCAACGACGGCGGGCTGTGGTCGATGTTCGTACCGCTCGCCGCCGACCACATGGACGCCGTCGGCCGCGAGCGCGTGGCTCAGATCATCGCCCACGTAGACGTCAGGGTTATCAACGGGATGGCCGACGCGGTCGAGCGTGACGGGCTGTGGCCCGAGCTGCTGAGGATCGCCGCAGATATGCGGACAGATCAGCTCCAGCGGATTGCCGACCGCCTGCTCAAGGTCGGTCTCGAGCAGCGGCTTCCCGCCCTGATCGCGGCCGTCGAGCAGACGGGGCTGTGGGATACAGGGCTGCGAATGCTCGGCGAGCTCGATCCCGCGCTACAGCAACGACTCGCGCCGGTGGCGTCGACGCTCAACCCGGCCGAGCGATCGCGTGTCGCGGCGAAGGCCATGGATCTCGGTCTGCTCGACGCGCTCGGGCCGATCGCGACAGTGCTGGCCGCGCCCTAGCTGTTCCTGGCTCGCGCTCAGGTGCCGATCCTATGGTCGGGTGTAGATCGTGGTGGTGAGAATCGTCCGGTAGAGCGCCGGGTCGGTCGCGCCCGGCGTGTATGTGAGGAGGGGATTCGTGCCCAGCGGGAGCGCAGCGGTGCCGGTCGAGGGCAGGGGCTTGGCGGTCCGATAGCCCGAGAACACCATCGTCAGGGTCCCATTCCAGTTCTGCACGACGGTAGGGTCGTACACCCGTCCCTCGTAATAGGCCGAGACGCCAAGTGGGCTGTCGACTCCCATTGCCAGGTTCGCCTCCTGCTGCGCGGAGGCTGAGAACGCGTTGTCGGTCTTCAGCAGCGGCACCGGCGTCGTCCAGTCGAGGCCGTTGGTGGAGGTCGAGTAGAAGACCTGCTCGAAGGAGTCGCTGTCACCGTCCTGGCAATCGGCGCCGGACATGAACATTGTCTCCTCGCCGCGCGTGCCGTCCTGGGTCGGGACGATCGTGCCGCGCGAGGCGACGAACCGCAGTTGGTCGGTGCCGGCGGTGCTTCCCACGGACGTGCTGTCGCCGTTGTTTCCCTGGTAGGTCGGGCTCGAGATCCCGTTGACGATCCCGAGGTCGTGGAAGTTGATCCCGTCGGTCGTATATGCCGCGCGGATCACGGTGTAGTCCTCGTTGTTCTTGAACAGCGTCTTCGGGTTGGTGCTCCCCTCGCCGGTCAGTTGCAGGACCGAGCCGGGGGCGTTGCATGCGCCCGGTGCGCCAACCGTGTAGCCACCCTGAGTGGTGACGCTCGTTGTGCCGGCCGGGAGGCTGGGCACTGTGCAGTCCTCGAGCTCGGGAGTGCCACCCGGGCCGGCCGTAGCCGATTCGCCGGCGCAGCTCACCGACACGATGCCGGACTGCGCCGCCGTCGAGGGGGTGGCCGCGTCGTAGCCGAGCTGGATCCCAGTCACCGGGTTGGTCGCGCTCGGCGCCACACCGTTTGTAAGGCTGGCCTGCTCCTGTGCACCGGTGCCCGTGTAGCCGAGTGAGGTCACCGGTAGGGAGATCGCAGCCGATCCGAGCACGTAGCCGACGGTCTTCTTGGCGCTCAGCGTTGCGGGCTCGTAGTAGCTGACGATCTTCTCGCCGTAGATGACCACGGTCGAGTTCGGCGGGGCGCCCTTGACCTCTCGCGCCGGGAAGGTCCCGATGATGCCGTCCGGAGCCTGCAGACCCGAGCCGATCGGGTTGCCCTCGGTGGCGGGATCGGTCACCTCGGCGGTGTCGGGTACCTCCGGGAACGCCGCGATATTGTCTCCCTGGGTGACGGTCACCGTCTGGGTACCCGACGCTCCGTACGCGTTGACGGTGACACAGCCGGTCAGCTCAGCGCCGCCGTTCCCGTTGATCACCGTGCCGCTGTCATCACCACCGGCACAGTGGATCGTGATGTTCGGCGTGGCGTCACTGACAGCGCTGTTCGAGCCGATGTCGACGACTTCGCCGCCTGGTGACCCCGTCAGGCTGCTGAACGGGGCGATCGACGAGACGCCGATCGCCACGCCCGCGGCGGGGTTCGTCTGGTAGTTCGGGACGGTGATCGACTGTCCCGTCGCGCCGGTTCCGATCTCGGCCGTGGCCGGACCCGCGGGCTGGACCTCACTGTCGTATCCGAGCGTGCCCTCGAGCGGGTTCGGCGGGTTCGGGCCGGCGTCGGTGGGCTCGGTCGCGGGCAGCGCCGCGATAGGGTCACCGAGCTCGTTCTGCCGCGTCGGAGTGAAGCTGAGCTTGTGGACGAGCAGGCCCTGGCCGAGGGTGTCGCCGCTGACCCGGTTGAGCGTGTAGAGGAAGTAGGTCCCGTTTATCTTCGCCACGAACGAGTGGCCCTGACCGTTGTCGTTCTGGATCAGATCGCCGCATGTGTTCGGGTTCAGCTCCAGCTTCTGGTCGACGAAGTGCCACGTCTTGCCGCCGTCGAACGAGTTGGCCACCACCTGCGACTCGTCGGTGTCCTTCGGTCGATAGTCGAAGAAGCCGGTCAGGACACGCGGGTCGTTGGGGTTGCGCATGATGAAGGGGAAGTAATACGGCGACATCGGCAGCACGGCACCTGCCGGCTCGCGCGATAGCGCGCCGGTCTCGGGGTTCGGCCCGCCGCTGCTGCAGTAGCCCGAGAGCGGACCGGGCGTGCCGGCGAAGCCGGTGTCATAGGGCGCGGGGTTGTCGGTTGCACCCGCGACGTCCGTCCCCGAGCCTGGGTAGACGGAGAGGTTGGGGTAGCTGGTGCTGGTCGCGGCGTCGGCGAACAGCGGGCTCCCACCGAACGAGAACGTCGGCAGCGAGCGGTCATACGGAGAGCCGTACGTCGGATCGCCCTGAGAGAGCGTCCACGGAGCTGGGTTCGCCGCGGTACCGGTGACGGTGTCAACGACCGGGGTTCCGGCAAAGTACTGTGCACCGGGGTTCGCCAGCGCGCCGGCTGTCCCGAAAGCCATCGGAACCGCGAGCGCTGCTGCGACGACGACGCTCGAGAGCGACAGAAATCGGTGCATGTGTGCGTTGCCTCCTGGAGTGCGTGCTCGGTCTGGGCGACCGGATCGTCGTCGCCTGCTGGTCTCGTCTCACTGGCCGTACCCTTGCGCCGGCGACAATCTAGGTGCGCCGGTGATCTCAGATGTCACCGGCCTGTTATTTCAGGCGCGCGAGCGTGTCGGGCGCGCGAGCGTGTCGAGCGCGTGGGCGGGTCCGGCGCGTGGGCGTGTCGAGCGCGTGGGCGTGTCGAGCGCGTGGGCGTGTCGAGCGCGTGGGCGTGTCCGGCGCGTGGGCGTGTCCGGCGCGTGGGCGTGTCCGGCGCGTGGGCGGGTCGAGCGCGTGGGCGGGTCGAGCGCGTGGGCGTGTCCGGCGCGTGGGCGTGTCCGGCGCGTGGGCGGGTCGAGCGCGTGGGCGGGTCGAGCGCGTGGGCGGGTCGAGCGCGTGGGCGGGTCGAGCGCGTGGGCGGGTGAACCGGAGGGGGCGCGCTAGCGTATGTCTGGCATGAGCATTTTCTCGACCCTGGGCATGTACCTGCGCCGCACGCCGAAGCTGAAGCAGCCAACCGACATCTACGCCCATCGGGTGACCCTGCTCGACGGTGGAGAGCTGGATCTCGAGGGCCTGCGTGGCAGGCCAACCCTGATCGTCAACACCGCGAGCAAGTGCGGGTTCACACCGCAATACAGCGGCCTGCAGGCGCTGCACGAGCGTTACGGTGACCGCGGCCTCCAGATCCTCGGCTCGCCGTCCGGGGACTTCGCCGGGCAGGAGTACGACGACGCCGACGAGATCGGCTCGTTCTGCCAGAAGAACTACGGGGTCGGCTTCCCGCTCACCGAGCGGATGTCGGTCCGAGCCGATCCGCATCCGCTGTGGCGCGATCTGGCCCGCCAGCCCGGCTCGGCGCCGCCGGTCTGGAACTTCACCAAATATCTGATCGGCCCGGACGGACACCTGATCGCGCGCTGGGCGACCAAGGTGCCGCCCGAGGACCCGAAGATCATCCTGGCGCTGGAGGCGGCGCTCGCGAAGTAGCGCCCGCCGGCGGGGGGCGGTGTCACCGCCCCCCGCGGGCCGGGGGGCGGTGATACTGCCGTCCATGGAAGGCAGCGAACTCGGTAGCAGCCGGCTGCAGTCGTTCCGGCGATGGCTCGCCGTGTTCGGCAGCGGCCTGCGGTACCTGCCCCAGACCGTGACCCTGAGGGTGCTCACGCGCCTCGTCACCGACCGCACGCGGCGATCATGGAAAGACCGTGGGTGGTTCGCGCTTTGGGACCGTCTCGCTGCCGGAGGACGGGTCCGGATCCCGTTCGGGCTGGCGGAGAACATGTACCTGTCGACCCCGCACTTCGACCTCGCGGGAGCTCAGGCGCACGCGGTGCTCAGAGGGCTGCACGAGCCGATGGTGCAGGAGGCGCTCCGGCGCACGCTCGCGGACGGGTCGACCTTCTACGACGTCGGCGCGAACCTCGGCTTCATGACGCTCGTCGGGGCACGCATCGTCGGACCGGCCGGTCGGATCATCAGCATCGAGCCCGAGCCCGAGAACGTCGCCGCGATCGAGGCCAACGCGGCCGTCAACGGGATCGACACCATCACGGTCATCGCCGCCGCGGCGGCCGCCGACACCGGGCCAGTCGAACTCATCGGGGTACGGGACACGCTGTGGACGAGGCTGGCGGAGGTGGGCGAGCATCCGCTCGAGCGCGAGCGGCTCACGGTCCCCGGCGTACGCCTCGACGACCTCGTCTACGAGCAGGGTCTCGCCCCCCCCGACGTCGTCAAGATCGACGTCGAGGGCGGGGAGCTGCAGGTGCTCGCCGGCATGGCCCGCCTGCTGCGCGATCAGCGGCCCACCATCATCGCCGAGATGCACGGCAAGAACCTTGCGTGCTGCAAGCTGCTGTGGGAGGCCGGTTACCGGATCGTCAACCTCGACGGTCCCGAGCCGCCCGAGCAGGCGGGCGACAACGCGCACCTGCTGGCCCAGTTCGAGGGTTAGCTGTTAGCGAATTTCACACGCTCGGTCAGCCGGCCGTGGCGCCTGCCTGTGTCCGGCGTGCGTGCCGCGCGGGCGAGCACGTCCCGCGTGCCGACGATCACGGTCGCGAGCTTGGCGCGAGTGATCGCGGTGTAGAGCATCTCGCGGCGCAGGAAGAAGGCGCCCGCCGCCTGGTGGGCGACGATCACCGCGACCGGAAGCTCGATCCCCTGACCGCGGTGGACCGAGCACGCGTACGCGAGCTTCAGCCGGTCGGCGTCCTCCGGTGGGAGGCGGAAGATCGCGTCCTCCGCGGCGAGGATGAGTGCGGCCTCCTCGTCGTCGCCGGCATCGGCGGCGGTGACCTCGTCGAGCAGCCGCAGCAGCGTCCCGTTCATGAGGCCGAGCTCATGCAGATTGCGTCCCGTGAGCATCAGCTTGTCGCCGAGTCGCAGCCGCCCGCCGCGCACCGGGGCGCCGTCTGGGTTGAGAGCTTCGCGCAGCGCCTCGTTCAGGCGGTCGATGCCGAGCTCGCCGCGATACACCGGCGCGAACACCTGAATATCCCGGATCGGGTCGATCCCGTAATGCGCGGGCAGCCGCGAGGCGACGAGGTCGACGATCTCGCGGCGCGCCGCGACCGGATCGGCGCGCTCGACCAGGAACAGGTCGCGGCGCATCCCCTCGCCGGCTGCGAAGTCCGGGGCCTCACCACGCCGGATCGAGTGCGCCCCCTGAACGATCATGCTGCCGGCTGCCTGTCGGAAGATGTGCGTCAGCCGAGCGGTCGGGACGAGCCCGGATGCCACCAGCTCCGCGAACGGCTTCCCAGCGCCCACGGGTGCCAGCTGGTCGGCGTCGCCGACGAGCACGACGTTGGTGTCCCCGCCCACGGCCCGCAGCAGCGTAAGCAGCAGCTCGAGGTTCGCCATCGAAGTCTCATCCACGATCAGGAGGTCGCAGCGGAGCGGATCATCCTCGTCGTGCGTCGGTCCCTCGCCCGGGATCCACCCGAGCGCGGAGTGCACGGTCGAGGCGCGCATGCCGGTCGCCTCGGTCATCCGCACCGCGGCGCGTCCGGTCGGCGCCACGAGCAGGACGCGGGCCCCGCGAGCGACGGTGAGCGCACCGATCGTGCGGATGCTCGCGGTCTTGCCGGTTCCCGGACCACCGGTGATCAGCGACAGCCGCTCGGTGAACGCAGCGCGCACGCCGGTCCACTGCTCTTCTGAGAGTGTGGAACCGCCTGGCGGCGTGGAACCGCCTGGCGGCGTGGAACCGCCTGGCGGCGTGGAACCGCCTGGCGGCGGTTCCATTGCGAGTTCGGTCCTGGGCTCAGGCGCGGGTGGTACTGCTGGCGCCGAACTCGCGGGCGTGGCTAGGGACGGCGTGGAACCGCCTGGCGGCGTGGAACCGCCTGGCGGCGTGGAACCGCCTGGCGGCGTGGAACCGCCTGGCGGCGTGGAACCGCCTGGCGGCGTGGAACCGCCTGGCGGCGGTTCCAGTGCGAGTTCGGTCCTGGGCTCAGGCGCGGGTGGTACTGCTGGCGCCGAACTCGCGGGCGTGGCTAGGGACGGCGTGGAACCGCCTGGCGGGACGTTCCTGGGCTCTGGTGGTGGCTTGCGGAGTCGTCTTGATGGTGGGCTGTCGAGCAGCGCGCGGATCAGCTCCGCCAGCTCCGCTTCGAGCCGTGCCGTCTCCGCCCGGTAGATCCACTCGCCGGCGCGCTCGAGGTCGTCGCGCGCGACGAGCTCGTCAACGAACTCCTCGCTTGGGGCCTCCGTGCCCAGCAGCTCACCGCAGGTCGCCAGCAGGGTGCCGAGCGGCAGGCACGTGCTCCCACTGCGCTCGGCCTCCGTGAGTACGTGGAGGACCCCGGCGCGGGCACGCTCGGGGCTGTCGCGCGCGATACCGGCTCCCTGGGCGATCCGGTCCGCGACCTGGAAGCCGACTCCGAACACGCTCGTCAGCTCGTACGGCCGTTCGCGTACGATCCGGTGGGCGGCGTCACCGAACTCACGTTGGATACCGGTGACGAGGTACGCGAGGCCGTGAGGCGCGAGCAGCAGGTGCAAACGCCGGGTGACACGCAGCGCGTCCCACGACCTGGCCGCCTCGCGTGCCCTGCGTCCGGAGAGCCCGGCACGTGCCAGGGTGCCGGCAGGATCGCGGTCGATCGCGTCGAGCACCCCGGCTTCGCCGTAGCGCGCCAGCAGCGAGGCGGCGCGCTTGGGACCGACGTGTCGGACACGGACGAGGTAGGCAAGCAGCGCTTTCGCGTCGGAAGGGGGCAGCGGGTCCGCCTGGGTGACCTTGACCTGGGGCCCGAAGCGGGAGTCGTCCTGCCAAATCCCGACGACGTGCGCGCGATCGCGCTCCTCGAGGTGATGGAGTGGCCCGACGAGGACGATCTCGTCGCCGTCGTCATCCGTGACCTCGACCACTGCCCACCCCGTGGCCTCATTCGCGTAGCGCGTGCGCCGGACCGTTACCTGGGCGTCGAAGTCCATCCGAGACGACGTTATCGCCCGCGCGAGCGGGATAACCGGGGTACGCCGAAGATATCTCTCGGGCGTGTCCTATTGGCTACGTTGTGGTCCCCGCCACAGCCGCGGCTACCGAGGCTGTGTAGCGGAGATGACCGCTCGGTCGAGGCCCTCGCTGCCGATGAGCTGGTGGGAGGCGACGATCAGCGGCTTGACCGCGGCGAGCCCGAGCTTCGCGAGCCGATCGTCGGCCGACACTCTTGTCTCGCTGACAAGCGCAGACTCGCCGGCGCCGACCGACTCGACCCAGTTGGCAAACAGCACTCGAACGGTCCCCCGGGTCGACCAGCGGCGAAAGTCATCGGGCTCGGAGAGGGTCGGGTAGTCGCGCCGCACCGTCCAGATCCTGCCGACGATGCCTGCGAGAAGTGCGCTGTCGTCCTCGTACAGGACGGTGAACGGCGGCGCTCGGAACATCTCGTGGTAGGCGATATCGACAGGCATGCCGGGGATGCGCAGTCGCACGAGCCGCCCGAGCCGCCGTGTCTCCGATGTCCGGACCGCGCGCGCAGCCGACCACAGCACTGCCGGCTCGACATCCGCCTCGCGGCGGTGCGAGATACAGATAGCCGGCTGGTCCAGCCAGTGATCGAGATCTGGTCTCAAGGCGAGAGGTTGAGATGATGTCGTTCCATGAAGCGTTTCAACGTACTGAGCGGCGATCTCGATCACGACTCCGACCGCGATCGGCATCGCTGGCGAGGCACGCGGCGCATTGGCGATCGACTCGGTGCCGCGCGGATCGGCGCGAGTGTGTTCGAGCTTGATGACGGCGGGCTCACGTTTCCTTACCACCTCCACCACGGGATCGAGGAATGGCTTTACGTGGTCGCGGGGACGCCCACCGTGCGGATCCCGGCCGGCGAGCGCACGCTCCAGCCCGGCGATCTGATCTGCTTCCCGTCCGGCGAGGCGGGCGCACACACCGTGCGCGGCCCGGGGCGAGTGATGATGCTCTCGGCCAACCAGGTGCCATCGATCTCGGCCTACCCGGATTCCGGCAAGATCGGTACGCGCCCGGCGGACGCCCGCGACCGCCTGAACTTCCGGCGTGCGGACGCGGTCGACTACTGGGAAGGCGAATGAGCGGGCAGGGCGCCAACGCGGCCGAAGGGTGGGAGGGCGCGTGAGCGGGCAGCCGACAGTGAACGCCTTCGGCGTCGCGGCCGAAGTCGATCCCGAGGATCCACCCGGTTACCGCGCGCGCGCAGTGCGCGTCGGGCCGCTGCTCGAGGCCGAGATGCTCGGCGCGAGCGTCTACGAGCTCGATCCGGGCGAGAGCATCTGTCCCTATCACTACGAGTGGGGCAACGAGGAATGGCTCCTCGTGTTGCTAGGCCGGCCGGCTCTCCGGCATCCGGGTGGTGAGGAGACAGTCGACCCCGGAGACCTCATCTGCTTCCCCGAGGGCCCAGAAGGCGCGCACAAGCTGACGAACCGCACCGAGGAAACGGTGCGGCTGATCATCTTCTCGACGATGCACGAGCCCGCGACCGCCGTCTATCCAGACAGCGGCAAGATCGGCGTCTGGCCACCCGGCAAGTTCTTCCGCGAAGCCGACGCAGTGGATTACTGGGACGGAGAGCTGGGGTCGTAGTCGCGGGCGGTTTGCTGGGTCACGCGCGAGGCCCGGCCGTGGGGGGCGGGGGCTCGGGGGCGTCGCACCAGAAGTTGGCATGCTGAAAAGTCGACAATAGTTGTGTAGTTTTCATCACGAGGCCCCGCCGCCCGCGCCCGTCGAGCCACCACGCCGCCCCGGGGCCCCGCCGCCCGCGCCCGTCGAGCCACCACGCCGCCCCGCGCGGACGCCGCCCGCGCCCGTCGAGCCACCACGCCGCCCCGGGGCCCCGCCGCCCGCGCCCGTCGAGCCACCACGCCGCCCCGAGGCCCCGCCGCCCGCGCCCGTCGAGCCACCACGCCG
>Ga0302326_10022252_pt1 | contig 12969 bp, 10 predicted proteins | sample Palsa_T0_3_FD_202264 | JGI IMG/M metagenome (GOLD analysis project Ga0302326, IMG submission 202264) | Peat permafrost microbial communities from Stordalen Mire near Abisko, Sweden - Palsa_T0_3 | ecosystem: Environmental > Terrestrial > Soil > Palsa > Peat permafrost | place: Sweden: Abisko... | reverse complement strand
CCCGCCGCGGGCCGTCCGATGGAAACGTCGAGCACATGCGTTGTGATCTGGCTCATAGCGAGAGAAGTTTCTCCAGACGAAGCCGGGTGATCTTGCGCTGTTCCTCGGCGGCAATGCAGCGCTCGGTATCCGCATCGTTCGACAGGCGGGCGCGCGCCTGTTCGAGAATTTCTTCCGCCGATTTGCCGGTGGCGCAGATAAGGAACACGTTTCCGAATTTGGCGTGATACGCCTGATTCGCTTCGGCCAGCTGGGCGCACGTTTCGTCGGATGCCATCTGTGCGCGAGACTGCTCTCCCGAAGACCAGCTTCGCGCCGCCCTCGATTGTTTTTTCGTGGCCTTGTTGCCGCCGATGGGAGGGTGGTGGCGGAACGCCTCGAGCCAATCCTCCGTGCCGAGAGCGGCCCAGATGCGGTCGGCCGATTCGAGCAGATGGTTTGCATCCGCGAATGGCCGGAGAGCGAGCATTTCACCAGCCCATTTTGTGGCGCCGCAGCAATCGAGGAAGGCTTTGCGAGCCTCCGCCTCGGAGAGTTCATTCAGCAGCGCAATTCCTTTTGGGCGCGGCTGCGGCTCGGGCCGGCCGAAAAGATGCAGCCGGCTGACTCCACCGTCGGGGTAGATATTGAAGCGCACGTGAGTGCATGGGCCGATGTCTGCGACAACCGGATCGCGAAACACGTGGCGCGAATGCGCCTTCAATTTGGTTTTCGGGAGAAGCTCTTTCCAACTTTTGAGCTGCATCACGTCGGCGGGGCCTGTCACGTAACAAGCCTCGAGCGAACACGTGTCGGGAAAATTGCCCTTGAAATGCGAAGTGTCGACTTCGATGCGCCGGATCGAACCCGGCACGCCCAGTTTTACGATGGTCCAGTCGTGCCCAGGGCCGCGCCTGCGGCGGGTTTCCCAGCCGTCGCCCATGTTCTTGCCAGGGCCGGGCATGAGCAGGTTGAGCGGCACGCCGAAAAATTCGTCGCTCGACTGGATGATCCTGGCGCCATTGGCGACGCTCGCGAGATCGATTTCCGGGCGCTCGAAGCGGCTCTTATCCGGAACCACTTCGCCGTGAACGCGCAACCGGGCCACGCCGCCATCGGGATAGATGTTCAGCCGCAAGTGTGTGAAGCGCCCGTTCCCGGGAACAGCGAACTCGTTCTGTGAATCGCCTGCGAGCGGAGTTTCCGGGAGAAGCTCGACCCATTTCGTTTTCGGCGACACGACTTTAGCGCGTTCACCCGCATACGGCGCGCTGCTGCCGAGATCGCAGGCCTCGAGAGAAAATCGAGCCGGGTAGTTCCCCTTGAAATTGCCCGTATCCACAACGACGCCGCGAACGATGCCGGGCAGTCCCAGGCGAATAATGCACCAGTCGTGGCCGGGTGTACGGCGCCTGCGAGTTTCCCAGCCGTCCATCCACTTGCCCTGGGAAGTGAACTTGCCGTCTATAAAAATCGGATCCGAAGTTTTGAGCAGGTTCGATTTGGGCGCGAAAAATTCATCGTTGGCTGCGATCGCGCGCCCGCCGAGGCGTTCGGATGCGAGATCGACGAGTTTGCGGAAGTCGTTCATATCTTGCCGCGAAGCAGAACCTGCCCGTGGGGAAGCGATAGAAATTCGCCGCGATCGAAAATTTTGCGTCCACGGAGAAAAGTTGACTCGACCACGCCCGCCAGTTCCCGCCCCGCGTAGGGAGTCACTTTGTGGCGATGGTGCAGCTGCGCCGCGTCCACAGTGAACTTTGCCTCGGGATTCCAGATGACGAGGTCGGCGTCGCATCCCGGCGCAATCGAGCCTTTTCGGTTTTCGATTCCGGCCAGACGCGCGGGATTGCGGCAAAGCCATTCGGCCATATGCGTCACAGAATAGCCGCGAGGGCGCGCTTCCGTCCACACGGCGGCGAGGCTGAGTTGCAAGGAGGCGATTCCGCCCCAGGCGCGCAGAAAGTCTCCCTGCTCGGGAAGTTTCATCGAGGGCAGGCACGGCGAGTGATCGGTGGCAATCATGCCGATCGTGCCATCGCCCAGCGCCTGCCACAGCTTTTCGCGATTCTCGCGCTCGCGAATGGGCGGCGCGCATTTGAATTCGGTGGCGCCATCGGCGATTTCTTCGGAAGCGAACGTCAGATAGTGAGGGCAAGTCTCGGATGTGATGGCTAATCCTTGCGATTTCGCGGCGCGAAGCTGCGGGAGCGCATCGGAGGAAGAAACATGGACGATGTGAATATGCGTCTTGAATTCGCCGCTCAAGCCTGTAAGAAGAGCGATGGCCTCATCTTCGGCCGCGCGGGGGCGCGCCGCCAGCCACGCTGCGTACTTTCGCGGGGACGGCGAAGCGTTGTCCTTTGCGCTTTTCTTCGCCGCTTCTTCAATCGGGCCGGGAATTTCGGCGTGTGCGAGCAAAGGAGCGCCAAGAGCGGCCAGGGCGGGCAGTGCGTCGCGAAGATCCGATTCCGCGACGCCGGGAAAGTCGTCCACTCCGCTCTGCACGAGAAAACATTTGAAGCCGAATACTCCCGCTTCCCACAGGGGCGCGAGCTGGTCTGTGTTGCCCGGCACCACGCCGCCCCAGAAACCGACGTCGACGCTCAGCTTGCCCGCGGCGGCAGCCACTTTTTCGCGATAAGCGGAGGCAGTTGTAGTGGCGGGGAGGCTGTTCAGGGGCATCTCGATGATCGTCGTGACGCCTCCGGCGGCGGCCGCGCGCGTGGCGGTCGAAAATCCTTCCCAGTCGGTGCGGCCCGGCTCGTTGATGTGGACGTGCGTGTCGACCAGGCCGGGAAAAACCACCGAGTCGCCTGCTTCGTGCAGGGGCACGCCGGGAGGAACGTCCTCGAAGTTTGAAATTGCGGTGATCACGCCTCCGCGAATGTGGATGGCGGCCGCGCGCTCGCCTTCCGGTCTAACCACTCGCGGGCCGCGGACGATCAGATCGGGCTTTTCTGGGGGCGGCGAAGTGGCGGGAGAGCTAGGCATGTCGTTCTACGCGGAAAGTTTTTCCAGGAATTCGGCGAGAAGGTTTTGCGCGACTAGGCTGCGGTAGCGCGCGGTGGATCGCATATCGTCGATGGGCGCGATTTCGCGGGCCAGGGCTTGTTGTGCAGCCCTGGAAAGCCCCGGGGACAATTGCGCGCCCTGGAGTATCTGTTCCGTGGCCGTGGCCCGCAGAACGGTGGGAGCAATGCTGCCCAGAGCGATGCGCACGTCCTCGATTTTCCCGTTTTGGACGAGTGCCGCCCCGGCGAAGCACACCTTGGAAATTGCCTGGGCGCGGCGCGTGCCAACCTTGCGGTAATGCTGCCTCCACGCGGGTCCTCCATTGCGCGGCAACCGAATGGAGCGAATGAGTTCGTCTGGCCGCAGCAGGCTTTGCTTGTAGCCGGTATGAAAATCCCGGTAAGCAATCCACCGCGAGCCTCGCGACGAGACCAGCTCGAGTTCGGCATCGTAGACGATCAACGCGGGCGGAGAATCCGCAGCAGGGGATGCGTTGGCGATGTTGCCTCCCAGTGTGCCGCGGTTCTGCGTGGCGATGCTCCCGGTTTCCGCGGCGGCGTTGCAGAGCAGCGTAAATTCCGCAGCGAGAAGGCTGTCACGCCGTATTTGTGCGTACGTAGTTGCCGCGCCAAAAGTCACATTTGCGGGATTCACTGACATGCCTCGTAATTCCCGCAAATGGTAAATGTTTAGATATTTCGTGTGCGCGAGCTTTCCCGCTTCGAGCAGCACCATCAGATCGGTGCCGCCCGCAAATGGCTTCCACTCATTGGGTTCGGCGGCCATGCGGTCGAGAGCGGCTGACAGGTCCGGGGGCGCCTGGAATTCATATGCCGGGACATAGGCCCTCACCGTTTCGGAACCTCACCCTGGCTGCGGCAAGCTTCGAGCACCGATTCGAAAATCTTCGTGTAACCCGTACAGCGGCAAAGGTTTCCGGCGAGGCCCTCGCGAACCTGCAACTCGGTAGGCCGAGGATATTTTCTAAGTAGATTTACGGCCGCCAGAATCATACCCGGCGTACAAATACCGCACTGCGCTCCGCCATGTTCAAGAAACGATTGCTGCACCCCATTCAGAAGTCCTTTGTTTGCTATGCCTTCTATGGTGCGAATGTTCGCGCCTTGGGCTTGGAGCGCGGGGACCAGGCAACTGTTGACCAGGTCGCCGTTCATTTCTATGGCGCATGCGCCGCATTCGCCTTCGCCGCAGCCTTCTTTTGTGCCGGTGAGTTTCAGTTCCTCGCGGAGGACATCGAGGAGTCGCGCTATGGGGTACGTCTCGAACGAGGCTGGTGCGCCGTTCACGCTGCAGCTGACACGAATCTTCTCAACCGATTTAGGGCGCGCCGGTTCAGGCATGCGCTAGTTCCAGCATTTCGAGGGTTTCGATCAGGGTTTCGGGCGTGACGGGAACGCGGCGAATGTCGGCGCCGGTGGCGTGTGCTATGGCGTTCGCGACGGCGGGAGCGGTGCCGTCGAGGGGCAATTCGCCGATGCCTTTTGCGCCGTGCGGTCCGGTACCGTAGGGAACCTCCTCGAAGATGACGCGGATCGGGGGGACGTCCATGGAGGTGGGCATGATGTAGTTGGTCATCTGGCCGTTGATCATGCGGCCGTCTTTCCACACGACATTTTCGTAGATGGCGAAGCCGATTCCCTGCGCCACGCCGCCTTCCACCTGGCCAGCCGCGAGCATGGGATTCACGATGGTTCCCACTTCCTGCACGGCGGTGAAATTGTCGACGCGAACTTCGGCGGTGCGCGTGTCGACGGAAACCTCGGCGAGGTAGACAGCCCAGCCGTACGCGCCGTAGGCGTCGCCCTGGTAGGTCGTGTCGTCCCAGTGGACGTCCGCGGGCTGATGATATTTTACGAACGATTTCAATGGTCCGAATTTGGCGATGTATTCCCGGCAGGCTTCTGCGAAATCTTTCGAGTCATACGAGCTTTTCAGGAGGCCGCTTTCGAGCAACGTGTTGAGGATATTTCGCGCAGCCGATTCGACCAGGCCGCCGACGATCATGGTGGTTCGGGAAGCTACGGTGGGACCGCTATTGGGAACGTAGGCGGTATCGGGTTGAAGCACTTCGATCCGGTCGCAATCTAGCCCCAGGGCTTCGGCCGCGACCTGCGTGAAAACCGTGTTTGCGCCCTGCCCCATTTCCGTGCTGCCCGCCAGGACGCGTACGATGCCCTCGGGCGTGGCTTCCAGCAGGGCTTCGGACGCGAGATATTCCTCACCGGAGCCAGTGAAGCCGGCGCCGTGCATGAACGCGGCAAACCCGATCCCTTTCTTGACGGCGCTGTGTTGGTTCTCGCTCTGAAAGCGGGCGCGCTTCTCGTGATAGCCGCTTGCTTCGAACGCGCGCTCCATCAGGCGGGCCATGTCGACTTTCTCGCGGACGACCTGGCTGACGGCCAGGGTCTGCCCTTCGTGGACGAAATTTCTGCGGCGGAATTCATCGGGAGGAAGGCCGGCCGCCTCGGCGACGCGGTCCATGTGGCGCTCGAGGGCAAACACGCTTTGCGGGGCGCCGAAGCCGCGAAAGGCTCCATGCGGGGGGACGTTGGTCGCCACGGCACGGCTGCGAATGCGCACGTTCGGGCACTCGTAGGGGCCTGCGGCGTGGATGGTGCCACGGGATAGGACAACGGGCGAAACAGTCTCGTACGCGCCGCCGTCGAGGGTGAAGTCGATATCCATGGCGAGCAGCTTTCCGTCGCGGCTCACGGCGGTGCGATGGCGCGTGCGCGAGGGATGGCGTTTGGTGGTGGCGACCATGTCTTCGGCGCGGTCGTAAATAATCTTGACCGGCTTGCCGGATTTCCACGCCAGCAGCGCGGCATGGGCGGAGATCATCGAAGGATATTCTTCCTTGCCGCCGAAGCCGCCGCCCGTTTCGGCCTGGATGATGCGGACGCGATCTTTCGGCAGGCCAAAAATCGGGGTTAGCGCCTTGTGGATGTAGTAAGGGCACTGCAGGGAACCCCAGATTGTCACGCCTTCGGAGGGATTCGCGCGGGCGATGATTCCCTGGGGCTCGATGTAAAGCTGCTCCTGGGCGCCGGTCTCATACTCGCCCTCGACGATGAACGCAGCCTCGGCCCAGGCGCTATCGACGTCGCCCTTGTTTACGGCGAACGATTTGAAGGTATTGTCCTCGCCCCAGACGATTTCTTTCTTTGCGAGCGAATCTTCGATGGTGAGGATTGCGGGAAGCGGCTCGATCCGGATGCGAACGGCGCGGCGCGCTTCTTCGAGCAGATATTTATCAGGATGCGCGAGGAGAACGACCGCCTCTTCCGCGTGGTTCACGAACTGATCCGCGAGGCAGGGTTGGTCGTTGATCATCAACGCGACGTAGTTCTTGCCGGGAATATCCTTGGCGGTGACGACCGTAAACTGATCCCACGGAATGCCTTCGCCAAAATGGATCGCTTTGATCCGGCCGCGCGCAACAGGGCTTCGTACGGTAGCGCCGTGGAGGATACCGGGGAAATCCAGGTCGTCAATGTAACGGGCGGTTCCGGTGACCTTGCCACGGCCTTCCGGGCGCAGAATGGATTTTCCGATGATGCTTTCTTTCATGTGTCGCGGATCCTAATACCTCGTCTTATCGGGCTTTTCGTCCCAGGTGCGAAACCCCTCCCAGGCCTGTTCAGGCATCATCTGGATCATCGGGATGGTGCGCTGGGGATGGGGCTGTTCGATTTGTTTGTAAATGAAAGAGTCGTCGAAGCCGACCTTGAGAGCGTCCGCCGCGGAATTGCCGAAGTAGACGCGGTCCAGGCGCGCCCAATAAATCGCCCCGAGGCACATCGGGCAGGGCTCGCAAGAGGTGTACATTTCGCAGCCCTTGAGCTCGAACGTGCCCAGCTTCTTGCACGCGGCGCGAATCGCCAGAATCTCCGCGTGGGCGGTAGGGTCATTGCTGCAGGTGACGCTGTTGGCGCCTTCGGCCAGAATTTTGCCGTCTTTGACGATTACGGCGCCAAAGGGGCCTCCGCCCGAGTGAACGTTCTTGACAGACAACTCGATGGCGCGGTGCATGTGCGAGTGTTCCATGGGCTTATGGTTTCCTGTTCCCAGGTTGCTGCTCTCTAATTTCCTATTCCTAGTTTCCTATTCTATGCCATGCGCAGCCAATCGAAATACGAATCCGGCCTATCCGATTCCTATTATGCTCGTTGACGGGGCGCGGCTTTTGTCCCCGGATCTTCTGTGGGATATTACGTCAGCCGGGAAATGAACTTCGGCGGCCGTCGGATGGGAGCGCAGATGAGCGAAGCGAGCGTGGGAGCCGAAGTGGATTGGTCGCAGAGTGGCGTTCGGATCATTCGAAACGGCGAGCTGGATACGAACACGCCGCAAACACCGGGGATGACTCGCGCGGAAGCGATCTCCCATGCGCGGGTGGGTGCCCAGAAGCTGTGGGCGGGTACCGTTGTGGTACATCCGAACGCGAGGACCGGGCCGCATCATCACGGCGAGCTCGAGACCGTGATCTATATTGTTCGCGGGCGGGCGCGTTTTCGCTGGGGAAACCAGTTGGAATTTGTCGATGAGGCTGGACCCGGCGACTTCGTCTACGTGCCTCCTTTTGTTCCCCACCAGGAACTGAACGCCCGGAAGGACATTCCCGTCGAGGCTGTGATTGTCCGAAGCGGGCAGGAGCCGGTCGTGGTGAATCTGGATATTCCCAGCCCGGAAGGGGCTTCGGAAATGCCCGCGAGCGACCCGTTTCATCAGGCCCCGAAGTGACGGCGAGCCGCACCGGTCCAACCCATACATTTTGAAATAGGCAATTGTAGGGTCTCCCCCCGATAGGCTTACCAGGCAGATTCGAGCACCTTTATCACGCTTTCGATCATGATGGCGGCGGGATGTGCGCACGAGCAGACAAAGTCGCGATCAATCGGGGATGCGAGACGTGCATGTGAGCCAGGACCGAGACAAAGGCGTGGTTACCCTTACCGGAGATGTGCGTTCCGGCGATATGAAATCTCAAGCGGAATCGATCGCGCGATCGATCGCCGCGGGCCAGGTGGTATCGGACGAGATTGCCGTGGTGCCGCCGGGCGACAACGATGCGAAGACGGTGAATGCGGACTTGGATAAGGGCATCGAGAAGGATCTGGACGCCGCTCTGATTCAAAGCAGGCTGCATAAAGCCGTGAAATACGAGGTGAAGAACGGAGTGATCACGCTGAAGGGCGAGGTGAATTCGCAAGGCCGGCGCATGGATGCTCAGCGGGTCGCCGCCGGCGTTCCCAATGTCGCGCAAGTGATCAACGAACTCGATGTCAGGGGTCAGAAGGCGACAGCTTCGAACTAGCGGTCAATTGCAGGCGATCCTTCAAGCAGCAAGGCATCGTACATTTTCTAAAAAGGGGCCAGAAAATATGAAAAACGCATTTGTGGCGGTTCTCTTAACGGTATTCGCGGCCGGAGGGGTTGGTGCGCGCCAGCATTCTTCCAACGGTAAGGCCGATCAGCCCACGTATCACGCCACGATGGTTCCGAGGACGATTCTGGCCATCAACTATCAAAACCGCAATAAAACGGAAGTCGGATTTCAGGGATCGCCTCTGATGCCTCTCGCCAAAGGCGAGGCGCACGTGGAGAGTCGGAACGGCCGAATCGCCGTGGATGCGGAATTCCGGAATCTCGATCCGGCCGGCAAGTTTGGCGCTGAGTATCTCACCTACGTGCTCTGGGCGGTGACGCCGGAAGGAAAATCGAACAACCTGGGCGAGGTGCTGCTCTCCGGCAACAAGAGCAAGCTTCTGGTGACGACGACTCTCCAGACCTTTGGACTGATCGTTACAGCCGAGCCGTACTACGCCGTGACCGAGCCGAGCGACGCCGTGGTGTTGGAAAACATCGTCGTGGGAGGCACGGAGGGAACGCTGCAGCAGGTGAACGTCAACTACCAGCTCTTCAAGCGCGGAATCTACAGTTACAACACCGAGGTGGCTGCGCGAATTCATGCGAAAGGTACCGCGCCATTGGAGTTGGAGGAAGCGCGGAACGCCGTGGAGATCGCTAAGAATGCCGGCGCACAGCAATACGCATCCGACACTCTGAGCAAAGCCGAGATTTCCCTGACCAACGCCGAAGCTACGTTCCCCAAAGGGGACAAGCGCGTGGTGGTGCAGGACTCGCGCGATGCCGTCCAGAACGCCGCCGAAGCCCTGCAGATGACCATGCAGCGCGAGGAAGAAGAGGCGCAGGCACAGGAACGGGCTGCCGCCGCACAGCGAACCGCCGAGGCTCAGGCCCAGCAGCAGCAGGAAGCTGCCGCTCGCCAGCAGGCGGACTTACAGCGCCAGCAAGCCGAACTCCAGGCGCAGCGCGATGCGCAGGCCAGAGAGCAGGCTGAGTTACAGTCTCAACAGGACGCTCAGGCTCGCGCGGCTGCCGAGGCAAAGTCGCAGGCGGATGCCCAGGCGGCGGTGCAAGCCCAGCAGGCTGCACAACAAGCGCAGCAAGCGGCGGCGCAAGCCGAACTCGAAAAGCAGCAATTACGCGCAATGCTTCTAGAGCAATTCAACCGCATCCTTCCGACAACGGACACGGCGCGCGGGCTGAAAGCGAACCTGGCCGATGTGCTGTTTGCCACGGGCAAGTTCGAACTGCAGCCGACAGCGCGGGAAGCGCTCGCCAAATTCTCCGGGATCGTGCTGGCGCATCCGGGGCTGAAGATGCAAGTGGAGGGATATACGGATAGCGTCGGAGGGGATACCTTCAACCAGACGCTTTCGGAGAATCGGGCGAATTCGGTTCGCGCCTACCTGATTGCCCAGGGGATCGATCCAACAGGCATCACGGCCGTGGGCTTTGGAAAATCCAATCCCGTTGCGAGCAACGATAATTCTGCCGGAAGGCAGCAGAATCGCCGCGTGGAAATCATCATTTCGGGGGAGATCATCGGATCGCAGATCGGCGGGGCCCAGCGGGGGGAATCGCAGTAATCCGCTCCGCGCAGCGCCGCTCTGCTCAGTGACGCAACCTACCGCTAACTTCGCTAGCGGCGCGCCTCGGTGTCCGCGGTAGCTGTCTGGAGTGCGGGAGCGGCGCCTCCTGAAATTACTTCGTAGACGAAGCGCAGCTTCGCAATTACCGCGTGCGATAAGACGAAGGGATACAGGTCTGGGAGTCCCATGCTGCGGTTGATGCTGTTGAGCGCCACCGCGAATTCCGCCCACGCTACAATTACGTCGTCAAAATTCGATTGCTCCTGGGACACGCGCGCGCGGCCATTGGCTTCCTGCGGGTCGATAAGAATACGCTTCCCGACGAGACCGAAATCGTTGGCCACCTCCAACGCGTCCTGAATGTGCAGGAAGTGCGCCCAGGTTTCCGCCCAATCTTCCCAGGGATGCGCGGTGGCATACGCGCTGATGTAGCTATCCTGCCAGTTCGCTGGAGCGCCTGTTTGGTAATACCGGTTGAGCGCCTGCTGGTAATCGGGGCGCTCGTCGCCGAAGATTTCGCGGTAAGGCTCGAGAAAGTTTGTGCCGCGCACGAGGCGATCCCAATAATAATGGCCGATCTCGTGGCGGAAGTGCCCCAGCAGGGTACGGTAGGGCTCCTTCATGGCGTGGCGCACGGTTTCGCGGGTGGCGTCGTCGGCTTCCGCGATATTCAGGGTGATGACGCCTTCGTCGTGGCCGGTCAAAACCTTGGTTGTGGTTCCGTCCGGATTCACGATGTCGGAAAGAAAACGAAAGGCCAGGCCGTTCTGGGGATCGTCTTTTTTTCTGGCGACAGGCAAATTCAGGCGGATCAGACTGTAGACCACCCTGCGCTTGGCTGCCTCGACGAGCGCCCATAGCCCCACGTTGATCTCGTTGCTGAGATCGGGAATCACTTCATTCAGGCGGCAGGAGGCGCAGAAGGTTTCGTCCTTTTCCTTTTCCGGGGTCATCCAGTTGCAGACGGCCGCCTTCACGTAATTCTGGCATTTGCGATACAGACCTTCCTGATTCTGACCGGTGCCGGTGGGCCGCCAGAGGCCGTCGCCCGCTGGTTCCAGGCTGGCGAGGCGAAGCTCCTCGGGGAGGAATCCCAGTTCGCGGCCGCAGTTTACGCAGGCGACATTTTGAAAAAAGATGAGCTGTCCACAGACGCACGAATAGGTTTTCATTTTCTTCCCGGTGCTTCAGGTTGCAGCTAGTCTATGAATCCTTCCGGCGGAACACCAGTGATGGCGAGGCCAAGTTCGAAGGGACGGGCCGGAAGAAGGAAGTCGTCAGCATCGATATACCGCCGCATGAACAATGTCTACCGGCCCCGTCTGTCCTGAGACGCTGGAATCTACCTTCTGCTGCCCGAGCCGGAGTGGCTCGATTTCTGGTGTTCTCTTAAGTCGCTGGAAGAGTTGAAAGTCTGGCCGCACTGACTGCATTTGTGTTGCTCTGGCATGGCTGGCCTCCTGGGCGATTTGCTCGATGCGAGACGCTTTCGTAGCCGCCTCGCTACAAAAGTGTAGTCCACCGGGACTTTTCGGCAATCCATCGAAGCCTGTACGACAGGCGGGGATGGCCTGTAAGAGCCCGTGCGAGGGTATAGCAAGCGGCAAAAGCTGGCGGTTTTCTCGAGAAACCGTACATCGCTGAGCAACGGTCAAATAAAGTAAGTTTGTGGTACTCTTCCGGGCGTCACAAACGACGGTAATGGGCGTTTCTAGTTTGGGTTGGCAGGCTGTTTGCGGCGTGCGACCGCGCTTTGGCGGTAGGTTATTGGTGCAAAAACGGAGGACCATCGTGGGTAAGATCGGGTCGAATTCGCGGGCGTTTATCAGGCTCGCCGGAGTTGCCGCTGTTTCCCTGTGCGCCGCGCTCTTTTTGGCGCCGGGATTCGCCGCCGCGCAAAGCGAGTGGCTGACGTGGGGCCACGATCCGGGGCGCACCGGTTGGAATACTTCCGAGACAACGCTGACGAAGGATAATGTCGCGCATCTCGAACTGAAGTGGAAATCGCAGCTCTCGACTGTTCCGCGGCCGGAGGTGCTCTCGACGCTGACGGCTCCCCTGGTCGCCACCGTGGATGGACCGCAGGGGCCCAAGACGCGCATCTTCGTAGTGGGGAGCGACAACACCGTTTACGCGATTGATTCGGAGACAGGCGAGGTGAGCTGGCAGAAGCAATTCCCCAACACCGCAACGCCCCCGAAGGCCGCCAGCTGGCTTTGCCCCAACACGCAAAATTCCACGCCGGTGATCGACAAAGACGCGGGGATTATTTACGTGTCGACGAACGACGGCAAAATCCGGGGACTCAGCCTCGCGAATGGGGACGAGCGCATGCCGGCGACCACATTTACCGATCCCTTTGCGCGCAATTGGAGCCTGAACCTGATCGATGGCGTGATTTACTCGTCGAACGCGCGCGGCTGCGGCAACGCTCCCGCTCACCTTACGGCCATGGATTTGAAGGACCCTTCGCACCACATCACCGAGTTCTATACCGGCACGGGGCGGCCTTCCGGCGTGTGGGGACGCGGCTCCGTGGTTGCGGGCCCGAAGGCAATTTACATGCAGACGGCTGATGGCCCGTACGATCCGGCATCCGGCAGCTTCGGCGATAGCGTTCTCTCCGTCACTTACAAAAACTTCCGGCTGCTCGATTCCTATACGCCGAACAACTGGGCGTATCTGCGGGAGAAGGACCTGGACCTGGGGGCGGCGAATCCCGTGCTGTTCCCGTTCCAGAAATGGACGATCGTGGCGTCGGCGGGCAAGGAGTCGACGATTACGCTGCTGGACGCCGACAACCTCGGAGGGACTGACCATCACACGCCGCTGTACCAATCGCCTCGGTGGGGCAACGACGAAGTCCTTCTGGCCGGGCGCGGCCTTTGGGGAGCCATGGCGACCTGGCAGGATGCCGATGGGAAGCGGTTCGTGTTGCTGCCGTTGTGGGGACCGCCGTCGAAGGATGCGCCGGCGTTCAAATACTCCTACGGAA
>Ga0302326_10022250_pt1 | contig 12969 bp, 14 predicted proteins | sample Palsa_T0_3_FD_202264 | JGI IMG/M metagenome (GOLD analysis project Ga0302326, IMG submission 202264) | Peat permafrost microbial communities from Stordalen Mire near Abisko, Sweden - Palsa_T0_3 | ecosystem: Environmental > Terrestrial > Soil > Palsa > Peat permafrost | place: Sweden: Abisko... | reverse complement strand
CTGCGCCCCGTCAGCCGGCCGCCGCTCACGGTGCGGGGCGCGATCACGCTGATGCTGTTCGGCGCCGCTAACTCGGCCGCGTCCCTGATCGTCGCGCTCGCCTTCAGCGGCGACATCGCGGCCTACCACCTGACCGTGCTCGGGCACCGCTACACGGCGGCGCAGCTCGGCCACGTGCGCCCCCTCATCATCACGGTGGTGATAGCCGTCGGCCTGGCCGAGATCGCCCTCTGGCTGTGGATGGCGCACACGGCCAGCCAGGGCAGGAATCCCGCGCGAATCCTGGCCGTGGTGCTGTTCGCCGCGACGGCGCTGGCGCTGCGCGGCCACCTTAGCCTCGTCGGGCAGGTGCTCGCCGGGCTGACCTGGGTGACCGGCCTCGCCGCGATGTGGCTGCTGTGGCGCCCGGCCTCGAGCGCGTTCTTCGTCAGCCCGGAACTGGCCGCCCCGCCGTCGGGACGCCGGCGGCGTGGCTAGGGTGGCAGTAACAGAATAGGAGCGCCCATGCCACCCACGCCGGAATCAGAGCACCTGAGCGGCCGACACCGCGACACCTTGCGGCAGATTTTCGATCACCCGACGAGCCACAACATCGAGTGGCACGCGGTCGTGTCGCTCCTCGACGCCGTCGGCACCACGTCGACCAGCCACGACGGCAAGCTCGACGTCACCGTCGGAGCCGAGAAGGCGTTCCTCGAGCAGCCGAAAGGCAAGGACATCGACGCTCAGACCGTGGTCGACCTGCGCCGCATGCTCGCCGCGGCCGGCTATCAGCCGGCCTGATCTCCTCCCGCCGCCCGCGTGGTGGCCGGCGGGCGCGACGCGGCCTTCCTAGGTGACCCGGTAGGCGGTGTAGCGCACGCTGTCCGCCCCGCGGATCGCGGCGGCGACGAAGATCGACCGCTGCAGTTCGGCCAGCCGCGGCGCGGACGTCTCCAGGTAGACGCTGACGCGGAAGTAGTACTCGGACGGGTTCACCGGCTCGCCCCGCAGCAGCGCGTCGAGGATCTCCGCGTCGACTAGCCCGCTGACCAGGCCGCCGGTGATCGGCACGACCCGGCGGTGGCCGACCCGGGTGGCGCCGTGGTCTTCGAGCGGCCCGAGCGTGGCCGTCACGTCGAACGCGGGCTCAAGGCGGGGCACGGGCGCGGCCGGGGTCATGGACGCGAACCTAACAGACGCCGCCGCGCCGCGGCCAGCAGCCACTGGCCGGACGGGTGGAGCCACCGGCCGTTCAAAAGCAAGATCTTTAAAATCCTTCGATTGAACGAACCGTTGCTTCGCCCGTCCGGCCCGCTGTGAACGCCCGCGGTGGTGCGCCGGTCAGTCCCGGCTGTACGCGCCGTCGACCATCCGCAGCAGCCCGTCGGGGTTGGCTTCGCGGACCGCCGACGGCAGCAGGTCGTCGGGGACGTCCTGGTAGGCGACCGGGCGCAGGAACCGGTCCATCGCCAGCGTGCCGACCGAGGTGCTGCGGCCGTCGGAGGTGGCGGGGTAGGGGCCGCCGTGCACCATCGCGGGCACGACCTCGACGCCGGTGGGCCAGCCGTTGAACAGGATCCGGCCGGCCTTGCCCTCGAGCACCGGCAGCAGTTCGGCCGCCAGCGGGGCGTCCTCCGAGGCGGCGTGCACGGTCGCGGTGAGCTGGCCTTCCAGCGCCCGCGCGACGTCAACGAGCTGGCCCCGGTCGCCCGCGCGGACGATGATCGACGTCGCGCCGAACACCTCGTCATGCAGCTCCCGGGCGGCCAGGAACTCATCGGCGGTGGTGGTGACCAGCGCCGCGCAGCCCCAGCCGGCCCGGTCGGCGCCGTCCGGGCGGGCGATGACCTCGGTGCCGGGATGGGCGGTCAGCCGGGCCACGCCGTCGGCGTAGGAGGCGGCGATGCGGCTGGTCAGCATCGGGGCGGGGGAGCTGGCGGCGACCGCGCCGCCGGCCGCCTCGGTGAACCGGTCGAGGTCGGGGCCGTCGAGCCCGATGATGATGCCGGGGTTGGTGCAGAACTGGCCCGCGCCCAGCGTCAGCGAGCCGACGAACGCCGCGCCGAGGTCAGCGGCCGCCTCCGCCAGCCGCCCCGGCAGCAGGAACACCGGGTTGACCGCGCTCATCTCGGCGTAGACGGGGATCGGCACCGCCCGTGCCGCCGCCGCGGCGACGAGGGCGAGCCCGACCCGGCGCGACCCGGTGAAGGCGACGGCGGCGATGGCGGGGTGGGTGACCAGCTCGATGCCGACGGTCGGGCCGTCGGCGTAGACCATGGAGAAGACCCCGGCCGGGAGCCCGCTGGCGGCCACCGCGCGGGTGACCGCGGCGCCGACGATCTCCGAGGTGCCCGGGTGGGCCTCGTGCGCCTTGACGACCACCGGGCAGCCGGCCGCCAGGGCCGAGGCGGTGTCGCCGCCGGCGACCGAGAAGGCGAGCGGGAAGTTGCTCGCGGCGAACACCGCCACCGGCCCGACCGGAACGCGGCGCTGGCGCACGTCGGGCCGTCGGGCGGGCTTGCGGTCGGGCAGCGCGTGATCGATCCGGGCGCCGTTCCAGCTCCCCTCGCGCAGCGCGGTGGCGAACAGCCGGAGCTGCCCGCTGGTCCGCGCCACCTCGCCGGTCAGCCGGGGCAGCGGGAGGCCGGTCTCGTGGTGGGCGCGCTCGGCGGCGGCGTCGCCGACCGCGTCGATCTCGTCGGCCGCGAGCTCGAGCAGGCGGGCGCGCTGCTCGACCGGGGCGGCGCGGAAGGGCTCGAACGCGGCCTCGGCCAGCTCGGCCGCGCGGGCGACGAGTCCGCTGGCCGCGAACCGGTACGCGGGGTCGAGCGCGGCGCCGTCGCTGGGGTCGACGGCGCGGAAGGACCCGGCGTCACCGAAGACGGCCTCGCCGGCGAGGTACATCGCGCCGACGACACCAGGGGACGCGGTCTGGGCTTCGGCTGTCATGGGTCCTCCGTATCGCTGATTCTCAATGCTGGCCTTCCTCCCTGTTCTACCAGCGCGCCGGCCCTGGGGATGCCGCCAGGCCCGCGAAGGAGTAAAAGAGAGGCGGACGGCCTTGCGCAGACGGGAACTCGAGACGACGGGAAGCGGTGAATCACATGGCGGAGACCGCGTCATCAGTGAACGGGGCAGCGGTGAACGAGGGGGAGCTGAGCGGGCTCGCGGCGATCGTGACCGGCGGCGGCTCCGGGATCGGGCAGGCCGCGGCGCGGCTGCTGGCCGCCCGGGGCGCGCGGGTGGGCGTGCTCGACCTGAACCCGGGTGACGAGTTCGCCGGGTTCAAGGCCGACGTCACCGACGACGCGTCGGTGCGGGCGGCGGTCGAGCAGGCGGCGGACCGCCTGGGCGGGATCGACATCCTGGTCAACAACGCGGGCATCGGCGCGATCGGGACGGTGGCCGACAATGCTGATGAAGAATGGCACCGGGTATTCGACGTCAACGTCCTCGGTATGGTCAGGACCGCGCGCGCCGCGCTGCCGTACCTGCGCCGGTCATCGCACGCGGCGATCGTCAACACGTGCTCGGTCGCGGCGACCGCGGGGCTGCCGCAGCGGGCGCTGTACTCGGCCACCAAGGGCGCCGTGCTGTCACTGACCCTGGCGATGGCGGCGGACCATCTGCCCGAGGGCATCCGCGTCAACTGCGTTAACCCCGGCACCGCCGACACCCCGTGGATCGGCCGCCTGCTCGGCCAGGCCGACGATCCCGACGCCGAGCGCGCCGCCCTGCAGGCCCGCCAGCCGATGGGGCGGCTGGTCTCGGCGCAGGAGGTGGCGGCCGCGATCGCCTACCTGGCAAGCCCGGCGGCGGCGTCGGTCACCGGCACCGCGCTCGCCGTCGACGGTGGAATGTCCGGCCTGCGCCTGCGACCGCGCCAGTGACCGCCGGGCCGGTGTTCACGCTGGCCACCGGTCCGGTCGGCAGCACGCCTGCTACCCAGGCGGCACTCGCCCAGCCGGTGCTCCATCACACCGACCCGGCCTTCCGCGCGCTGTACGCGCAGACGGTGGCGCTGCTGCGGGAAGCGTTCGCGACCTCCGTCGATCCGGTTATCTTCCCCGGCGAGGCGGTCGTGGGCATTGAGGCGACCGCGGCGGCGATGATCGGGCCGGACGATGTGGTGCTGAACCTGGTCTCCGGGCTCTACGGCCGCGTGTTCGGTCAGCTCGCCCGGCGCTTCGCCCGCGAGGTCATCGAGGTCGAGGCCGCTAACCGCGGCTCGGTCGCGCCCGCCGCCGTGAGCGAGGCGCTGAGCGGGCGCGGGGACGTCACCATCGTGTCCGCCGTGCACTGCGAGACGCCGTCCGGAACCATGAACGACCTCGACGCGATCGGCCCGATAACAGCAAGGCACGGGGCGCTGCTCATCGTCGACGTCGTCTCACGCCGCCGGTCTCGGACATCTACGCGCTCCGCTCGGTGCTGCAGCAGTACCTGGCCGAGGGGCCGGAGAACGTCGTCGAGCGCCACCGGCGGGCGGCCCGCGCGGTGCGGGCCGGGGTGCAGGCGCTCGTCGTCCCCTGCATCATCGCGCTCGTCGCCGGCGGCGCGGTCGGCGGGGTGTTCATGGCCTACCACTCGGCGCAGGGCCCGAGGTAGTCGCCGACTGAGACGTGTCGCCGGCTCCGGATCACATGAGCGAAGATGTAGTTAATCCGCTACAATGTAGTCATGGCAACTCCGATGTCTCTGCGCTTCACTCCGTCGCTGCTCAGTCGGCTGCGCCATCGCGCGCAGGCGATGGTCGGCGTGAGCATCGCCGGGCTGGCGCAGCGCCTGATCGACGAGGGCTTGCGGATGGCCGATCATCCGGGGGTGATCTTCAAGGATGGGCCGTCCGGTCGGAGGGCGGCGCTGGCGTACGGCCCTGATATCTGGGAGGTCATCAAGTTCCTAGGCGAGGTCGACGAACGTGGTCCGGCCGCCGTTGACGCTGCCGCCGAGGTATTCGCGGTCGACCCGAGCCGGATCAGCACCGCCCTCAGTTATTACGCTGACTACTCCGGTGAGGTCGACGCGGAGATCGCAGACGCCGATGATGCCTCCCGGCGGGCGGAGGACGCCTGGCGAGTCCAGCAGCGGCTCATCTCATGACGGCGCCCCTGCTGCTCGACGAGATGTTCTCCCCCGGCATCGCGGCGGAACTGCGCCAGCTCGGCCATGACGTCCTGGCGGTCGCTGACCGTCCCGACCTGCGCTCGAAGTCCGACGAGGAAGTCTTCGCGTGGGCTACTGCCCAGAAGCGGTGGCTGCTCACCGAGAACGTGAAGGACTTCCGTCCGATTCTGCTGCGTGCATTGCAGGCTGGTCAGCCGAGCGCCGGGGTCCTGTTCACCAGCAGCCGGACCTTCCCCCGTTCCAGGAAAAACCCCGGGCCGCTGGTCAGGGCGCTAGACGGGTGGCTCACCGCAGGGCCGCCCGCCCCTCCAATCTTGGAAGCCTGGCTAGTAGCATCGACGTTACCGACGGCTGGTCATAAGCGGTGGCGGTGGAGTCGCAGGACCGTTCCGACTTTCATGACTTAGCCTTCGGCTGTCGAAACGGCCTGAGCCACTCGCGGCAACTCGCGACACTTCAAGCTCCTCCGTCGTCCGCTTGCCAGGAATCTCCGCCGAACTCGTGTCCGCTACGCGCACACGAGTTCGGCGATGTCGACTTAGCGGAGTGGACGGTCACAGGCACGTGTCGTTCGTGGCGGAGACCGGGGAAGCTGTCGGACGCTTACCCGGGCGAGCCCGGGATCAGCACCGAGAGCGTCGACCTGACCGACGAGGACTCCATCGCCGCCCTCGGCCAGCGGCTGGGCACGGTCGACCACGTGGTCTCCACCGCCTCCGCGCGGGCCCGCGGCCGCCTGGCCGACCTGGACCGGGACGCGATCAGGCTGTCGTTCGACACTTCGCCGACATCAGCGCCCGCAACCCGGCCAGGCGCATCGGCACCACCGACGACATCGCCAACGCCGTCCTGTTCGCGCTGACCGGCACCTTCCTCACCGGCCAGACGCTGCACATCGACGGCGGCGAGCCGCTGACCTAACATCACCGTCAACGATCCCTGGGAGGACCCGATGACCCGTTCCATCGCGTGGGACAAGGTGACCCACGCTGACGTGCTGCGCGCGATCAGTGAGTACGACCGGCTGGGGCCGCAGCCGTTCTTCGCCGCGCACGGCTTCGCCCCGACCACCACGTACGACCTGATCTGGGAGAAATCCCCGTATCCGCCGAAGGCGATCCTCGGCACCGCCTACGAGTTCGCCACCGGGGAGCGGCTTGCCGCCGGTGATTTCGAGGGCGGGAAATCAGGCGCGGTCAAGGTGCTGGCGGAGCTGGGGTTCACGGTCGAACCGCGACACCCCGGCCGGGTAACTCGGCCTTGACGCCGGTGTGCTGGCGCTCGATCTCGTGCAGGCTGCGTCCCTTGGTCTCAGGGACCTTGCGCCAGAAGTAGGCAAGCGCGACCAGCGTGAGGAAGCCGAACAGGAAGAACACGCCGACGCCGTCGATCGCGTTCAGCAGCGTCAGGAACGAGATCGTGACGACGAAGTTGGCGCCCCAGTTGGCCATGGTCGCGATGCTCATCGCCGCGCCGCGGATCCGGAGCGGGTAGATCTCGGCGGTCTGGGCGTTTCGTCTAACCCGTTGCGCTTCGAACAAACTCTTAGCGCATTCAAAATTTCGGGCAGGAACGGAAGTCGTCAGGCGACGGGATGCGAACGGGGATGCGAAGCAGGCACTGGTCGCGGCCGGCCGGGTAATTCCGCCGCGGCGTCGGCGCCCGGCGATCTGAGCACCGACCGGCCGAGCCAGCGGCTCGCCCGCAACGCGAGTTCGAGGTCGTGACGGCTGTCGCCGACGGGGCGGCCGAGGGTCTCCTCGGCCTTGCGGATCCGGTACTGGACGCTGTTCTTGTGCAGCAGCAGCCGTTCGGCCGTCGCCTTGTAGCTTCCGCCGGTGTCCAGGAACACGAGCAGGGTGTCGCGCAGCCGCGCGTGGTGCTCGTCGTCGGTGGCCAGCTGCCCCAGCGTGCTGAGCACCCAGGCGCGCAGCAGGTCGGCCGATCCGAGCATCATCGCCACCGGCGCGACCTCGGCGTACGTCACCACATGGGGGGGAGACCCGCCCGCGAGCGCCACCCCTTGAGCGGCGATCGCCTGCTGGTGGGTGAGGCGGAACCCGGCGACGCCCTTGACCACGTCGCCGAACGCGACATGCAGGTCGTCGTCCAGGTCGGCGGTGCTGGCCGCCTTCGCGTCGAACCGGTCCCTGATCCCCAGCGGGAGCCAGGCCCAGGCGCTGGATTCGTCGCGGGGGACGAAGAGCGGGTCGGCGCCGCTGGCGGTCTGCGCGGCGACATGGCCGATCGCCCGCTCCAGCCGGGTGATGCCGTCGGCCGAGCCGGCCTCGCCGCCTGACCAGGCCACCACGCCCACGTGGTACTGGCGCAGCCGGTAGCCCAGGGTGGCCTCGGCCGCGCTCACGTTAACCCGCTGGCCCGACAGCAGGTCACGGATCCGGGCGGCCCGGACGGCGCTCCGGTTCCGCAGCCAGTTCTCCCGCTCCCGCGCGTAGGCGGCGACGATCTCCTCGGACGTCTGGTCGACGTAGCCGGCCACGATCTTGGACATGCCCATCGTGACGGCGGTCAGCATCCGCGGGTCCTGCGTCTGCCGGGCCAGCTCCTTGAAGACCCATTCGGAGAAGACCGTGTGCCCGAGCCGGTAGGCGCGCAGCAGCGCGGTCAGCGGGGTGCCGCGCTGCGCCCGCCGGCGGGCCTCCTCCACGGCCGCGGCCGGGGCGTGCACGGCGGCCAGGTCGATCTGGTGCTGCATGATCTGCAGGCAGGTGCCGACGTTGCTGTGGATGCTGGAGGCGAACAGCGCGAGCACGGTCTGGTCATCGTGCAGCTCCGGGATCTCCCGGATGGTCACCTCGTAGACGTTCTCGGACACCGTAGCGGCCCGGCGGCTCACCGCCGCCGCGACGCTGGCCATCAGCTCGGCGACGGCGGGACGATCTGTGTCCACCTGCGGATTGTTGCACATTCGGGTCAGCCTGCCGAGAGACAGCGGAAATGACCGGCCGTCAGCTCAGTGGTGGAACGTCTTCACCGGATCCGGTGCAGCGGGTTGGCCGGCCGCGCCTGTATCCGCGGGACCACGCCCGGGCCGTGGTTCGTGACGAGCGACCAATGGAAGAAAGTCCCCTGCGGGCTTACGCTCAGCTGATAATGAGCGCTAACACGGATTCTGACAGGTCAGCCGCCGAGGATGCCGCTGCGGTACCGCTCGACCTGCTACTCGGGGATGCCGCCACCGGCATGCTCCGCCGGGTGAACCTGGGCGGCTCCGGCCTGCGGCTGGCGGCGGCCCTGGCGGCCAGGCCGCGGCTGGTCGCGGGGCGGGGACGGCAGCTGGCGGGCGAGCTTGCCCGCATCGGCGCCGGCCGGTCCGAGGTGCAGCCGTCCCGGCGCGACCGCCGGTTCGCCGACCCGGCCTGGGCGGGCAACCCGCTGCTGCGCCGGACGATGCAGGCCTACCTGGCCGCCGCCGAGAGCGTGGCGGGCGTGGTGGCCGAGGCCGGGCTGGACGACCGCGACGCCGAACGGGTCAACTTCGTGCTGACCAACCTGATCGACGCGCTCTCCCCGAGCAACAACCCGCTGCTGAACCCGGCGGCGGTCAAGGCGGCCCTCGACACCGGCGGCGGCAGCGCCGTGGCGGGGCTGCGGCACTTCCTGGCCGACATGGCGGTGCCGCCCCGGGTGCCGTCCATGGTCGAGCCGGACGCGTTCGAAGTCGGCGTGGACCTGGCGGTCACGCCCGGCTCGGTGGTCCTGCGCACCCCGGAGTTCGAGCTGATCCAGTACCGCCCGGTCACGGCCACGGTGCGGCAGATCCCGCTGCTGATCGTCCCGCCGGTGATCAACAAGTACTACGTGCTGGACCTGGCTCCCGGCCGGAGCATGGTGGAGTACCTGGTCGGTACCGGCCTGCAGGTGTTCGTGGTCTCCTGGCGCAACCCGGACGCCCGGCACGCCAAGTGGGATCTGGACACCTACGGCCAGGCCATCCTCGACGCCATGGACGCGACCGAGCGGATTACCGGCAGCGAGCAGACCGCGCTGGCCGCGACCTGCTCCGGCGGCATCATCGCGGCGATGGTGGCGGCGCACCTGGCGCACCTCGGCCAGCAGGACCGGATCGCCGCCCTGACCCTCCTGGTCACCGTGCTTGACCAGGCGCACGCGGGCCTGGCCAGCGCGGTCATCGACGAGCGGACCGTGCGGCTGGCCGCGGCGGCGTCCAGCGCCCGCGGCTACCTGGACGGACGGTCGCTGGCGGAGGTGTTCGCCTGGCTGCGGCCGAACGACCTGATCTGGAACTACTGGGTCAACAACTACCTGCTCGGGAAGAAGCCGCCGGCCTTCGACATCTTGTTCTGGAACGCGGACACCACCCGGATGACGGCGGGCCTGCACCGGGACTTCCTCGAGCTGGGCGCGGCCAATGCGCTGGTCAGCCCGGGCGCCGCGACCATGCTCGGCTCGCCGGTGGACCTAGGCGCGGTCAACCGGGACAGCTACATCGTGGCCGGGATCACCGACCACATCTGCCCCTGGCAGAGCTGCTACCGGTCCGCCCGGCTGCTGGGCGGCAAACCCCGGTTCGTCCTCTCGACCAGCGGGCACATCGCCGCCATGGTCAACCCGCCGGGCAATGAGAAGGCCAGGTACCAGCTGGCGCCGGACTCCCCGGACGACCCCAAGGAGTGGCTGCGCCTGGCCGAGACCCGCCAGGGGAGCTGGTGGTCGGACTACGCGGAGTGGCTGGCCGAGCGCTGCGGGCAGGAGAATGCCGCGCCTACGGAACTGGGCGGCAGCGGGCTGCTGCCGATCGGGGAAGCGCCGGGAACGTACGTCTATGACCACTGACCAGCCCAGTCCCGAGCCGGCCGGGAAAGACCGCGCGGGCGCAGGCCGGGGCTGGATCCCGGGCCGACGACGCAAGGCAGAGGCGTCCCAGCGGATGCGGATCCTGACCGTCGGCGGCCGCGGCCTGCGCGTCTCGGTCAGGGAGGGAACCCCCGGCTGGCCGCCGCTGCTGCTGTGCAACGGCATCGGCGTCAGCCTGGAACTGCTGCAGCCGTTCGTCGACGCGCTTGATCCGCGGCGGCCGGTTATCCGCTTCGACATGCCGGGCGTCGGCGGCTCGCCCGCCCCGGTCATGCCCTACCACCTGGTCACGCTGCCGTCGATGCTGGCCGGCCTGCTCGACCAGCTCGGCTATCAGCAGGCCGACGTCCTCGGCATCTCCTGGGGCGGCGCGCTCGCGCAGCAGTTCGCGCATCGCCGGCCGGACCGGGTGCGCCGCCTGGTCCTGGTCGCGACCGCGCCGGGCGTGATCATGGTCCCCGCCAGCCCCAGCGTCCTGCTGCGGATGATCTCGCCGCGGCGTCACCGGGACCCGGACTACTCGGCCAGGATCGCGGGCGAGCTCTACGGTGGCAGCGCCAGGGAAGACCCGCTCGTGGCCCGCGACCTGCTGCACGCCACCACGCGCCTCGGCCCCGCCTGGGGCTACTACTACCAGCTGCTGGCCGGGGCCGGCTGGACCAGCCTGCCGTTCCTGCCGAGGCTGCGGCCGCCCACGCTGATCCTGGCCGGCGACGACGACCCGATCATCCCGGTGGCCAACGCCAGGATCATGCATCGCCTGATACCCGGCAGCAACCTGCACATCTACCGCGGCGGCCACCTCGAGCTGGCCGCCGACGCCGACACCCTGGGCGCCGTCGTGGAGGCGTTCCTCGACGCCGAACCCACCACCACCTAAAGCGGAAAGGGGAGCCTGCAATGACGCAGCCGACCAGCCCGACGCACCTCGGGGAATCCCTCGGGACGGACTTCTTCTCCGTCCGCGAGCAGTTCACCGACGAGGAGTGGTCGCACTTCATCACCGTCCGGCGGTTCGTCGACGAGGAGGTGGTGCCGGTCGTCGGCCCGTACTGGGAGCGGGCCGAGATCTGCTGGCCGCTGGTCAAGCGGCTGCCCGAACTCGGCATCGTCGGCGAGGACATCAAGGGCTACGGGTGCGCCGGGATGAGCCCGATGGCGTGCGGACTGGTCACGATGGAGCTGCACCGCGGCGACGGCAGCCTCGGGGTGTTCCTCGGCGTGCACGCGGGGCTGGCGATGGAGTCGATCGCGATGTGCGGCTCGGAGGAGCAGAAGGCGCGCTGGCTGCCCGCCATGGCCCGGATGGACAAGCTGGGGGCGTTCGCGCTGACCGAGCCGGAGCACGGCTCGGACTCGGTCGCGCTGGAAACCTCGGCCACGCCTGATGGCGGTGGCGGCTGGGTGCTGAACGGGCGCAAGCGCTGGATCGGCCTCGGGAGCGTGGCCGACCTGGTCGTCGTCTGGGCCCGCAACACGGAGGACGGCCAGGTCAACGGGTTCGTAGTGGAGAAGGGCACGCCGGGGTACCAGGCCCGGGTCATCGAGGGCAAGGTGTCGCTGCGCTCGGTGTGGCAGGCCGAGATCACGCTGGAGGACGTGCGCGTGCCGGCCGAGAACCGGCTGCCGGGGGCGCGCTCGTTCAAGGACACCAGCCGCATCCTCGCCACCACCCGCAGCACCTGCGCGTGGGCGGCGCTCGGCCACGCCACCGCCGCTTACGACGCCGCCCTGCGTTACGCGCAGGAGCGGCGCCAGTTCGGCGAGCCGCTGGCCAGCTTCCAGATCATCCAGCAGCGGCTGGTCTCGATGCTGGCCGACCTCACCGCGATGCAGCTGTACTGCGTGCAGATCGGCCGGCTGGGCGAGGCGGGCCGGCTGACCCCCACCGTGGCCGGGCTGGCCAAGATGCACAACACCCGCAAGGCCCGCGCGATCGCGGCCGAGGCGCGCGACATGCTCGGCGGCAACGGCATCCTGCTCGACTACCAGGTCATCCGGCACATGGTGGACCTGGAGGCGATCCACACATTCGAGGGCACCGAGACCATGCAGACGCTCATCGTCGGCCGCGCCATCACCGGGATAGGAGCATTCACATGACGAACCTGGCCAAGAACCTGACGGACACCACCCGCGCGCACGCCGGACGCGTGGCCGTCCGGGTGGATGACGCGGCCATGACCTACCGGGCGCTGGACGAGGCGAGCGCGCGGGTGGCCGGGCTGCTGCGCGAGCGCGGCCTCAAGCCCGGCGACCGGGTCGGCCTGATGATGCCCAACGTGGCCGAGGTCCCGGTGGTGTACTACGGCGTGCTCCGGGCCGGGGGCGTCGTCGTCCCGATGAACCCGCTGCTGAAGGCGCGCGAGGTCGCCTACTACCTCGGCGACTCCGGGGCCGGGCTGATCTTCGCCTGGCACGCGTTCTCCGGCGCCGCCCGCGACGGCGCCGGGCAGGTCGAGGCGGAGACCATCGTCGTCGACGGGGTCGGCTTCCCCGATCTGCTGGCCTCCGCCACCCCGGACTTCGGTGTCGCCGACACCAGCGACTCCGACACCGCGGTGATCCTCTACACCTCGGGCACGACCGGTCACCCGAAGGGAGCCGAGCTCACCCACGGCAACCTCATCAGCAACACCGAGGTGTCGCGGGCCGACATCGTCCAGGCCGGCCCGGACGACGTGATATTCGGCGGCCTGCCGCTGTTCCACGTGTTCGGGCAGACCGCCGCGCTCAACGTGGCGGTGGCTTCTGGCGCGTGCCTGACCCTGCTGCCGCGGTTCGACGCCGCGCACGCCCTGCGGATCATCGCCGGCCACCGCGTCACCGTCTTCGAGGGCGTGCCCACGATGTACGTGGCCCTGCTGCACCAGCCCGACCGCGCGGACTACGACACCTCGGCGCTGCGGATGTGCATCTCCGGCGGCGCGGCCCTCCCGGTCGAGGTGCTGCGCGGCTTTGACGAGGCGTGCGAGGTCCCCGTGCTTGAGGGGTACGGCCTGTCCGAGACCTCGCCGGTCG
>Ga0302326_10022248_pt1 | contig 12969 bp, 15 predicted proteins | sample Palsa_T0_3_FD_202264 | JGI IMG/M metagenome (GOLD analysis project Ga0302326, IMG submission 202264) | Peat permafrost microbial communities from Stordalen Mire near Abisko, Sweden - Palsa_T0_3 | ecosystem: Environmental > Terrestrial > Soil > Palsa > Peat permafrost | place: Sweden: Abisko... | reverse complement strand
GGATCGGAAATCCGCCTTCGGGTGTTATTACAGCACCAACACCTTTCGCGTTTTCCGGAATCCTGAATGAGCGGCTCACGACCGCAGACTCCTGCGGCTGCAACTTGATGTTGAATGGAGTATAGGAGCTGTCAACGACCGGATTGTATCGGCGGCCCTGGTAGTCGGCCAGATAGATAACCAAGTTGTTTTCCCTCTGAACTGCGGCCAAGGCACGGCTTGAAAGCCGGGCCTCCACACGGAACTCGATGGTCTTGCCTTTCTGCATTGTCTGGAACCCATCGACGGAAACACATACGTCGTCAAAGCATTGACACTCACCCAGCTTCATTACGCGTCTGGGTAGGATCAAAGACCCGCCCACCACGATGCCCAAATAGCCCGTGGCACATATAACGAATCTCGCGAGTATTCGAGCGGCCCGGTCGAACTGAAGACGGAGAGCGAACCACGCAGCTACGGATACGGAACATACAGTTGCGCAAAGAAGAATGATGAAAAGTAAATCGAATACCGTCATCGCATATACTTTATATAACAAAGTACTTTACGCGTCAATTAGGAACAGGCTTATGGATGCCTAGCCAAGACTGCAATCCAAATGTGCCAGGCACATTCCTGACCAGATATACGCCACTTACATCATTTATGGTTCTAATGGTTCCTATTGGTGTATACTGGGGTGCATGAGTAAAACCCGCGTGAACATCTACCTGAATGACCAGCAGAAGAAATCGCTGGAACGACTCTCGGCCTACACCGGAGCGCCGGTGGCGGAGTTGGTCCGCCGCGCCGTCGATAACTACCTGACGATGCGGAAAAAGGAGCTGAAATGACCACAAGGGCAGCAATTTATTGCAGGGTTTCAATCGCTGATCAGCATCCGGAAACGCCCCTTTACGATCTGCGGGAAATGGCAAAGCAGCGCGGCTATGAAATCGTACACGAATACAGCGATGTAATTTCGGGTGCAAAGTCCAGGCGTCCCGGCCTAGACCAGTTGATGGCCGATGCCCGGCGGCACCGGTTCGACGTCGTACTCGTGGCTGCGTTCGACCGAGTCGCGCGTAGCGTATGTCACTTCTTGGAAGTGCTGGACGACCTGAATAATCTGGGGATCGAATTTATCAGCCACCGTGAAAACATCGATACCGGAGGCCCGTTGGGCCGCGCAATGGTCGTCATCGTTGGGGCGATAGCTGAACTTGAAAGAAATCTGATCGTCGAGCGGGTGCGTGCCGGAATGCGCCGGGCTAGGCTGGAAGGTCGCCAGATCGGCCGGACTCCGCTGAACATCGACCGCCAGCAGGTTGTGCGTCATCGACACTCCGGCATGTCGATTACGTGCGTCGCCAAAAAACATAGGAGTTCCCGGGCGAGCGTGTGCCGGTTGATGAAGGTAGCCGAAGCTGACATCAACGTGATTTCACCACAGCGGGAGCAACGTCCTACCGAGCAGCTAGCACCCCTCGAACGGGCTGCCTGAACAACACACCTCAGTTCAGTTTGGCATACTCCGCTTTGGCGGCAATTAGGATGGGGATGTCGGGGTCGGCGTCTTTCCATAGGGTGAGGAAATCATTGTAGGCGGCTAGCGCGCGGACCCGGGCGGCATCGGCGTCCGCTCCCTGCGTGGTTCTCGACTCCAAGGCATTCGCCCGCGCCACTCCCAGGTGCGCCAACGCTCCCGTCCAGCAGTTCCAGACGATGCCGCTGTGGTCGATGATTTTCTGAAACTCGGCCGCGGCGGCACCGCCCTGTCCGGCTGCCAAGTATGCCTCGCCGCGCACATACACATGATAGAGGCAGGAAATATTGGCGACGAACTGAATTTGTCCCAATTCGATGGGGGCAGCGGCTTGCAGTTCATTCAGGGCGGCAGTAGGGTTCTTTCTGTCCAGCGCCAATTGCCCCTGAATCGCTGGCAGCCAAAGCGACTGCATCTGGGTGTCCAGCGGGAAGCGCTTCTCTAAATCCTGGGACAAGGACTGCGCTCGTGCCGTGTCGCCCGCCATGGCCAACGCCAGCGCGGCTTCGACCTCGACTCCCTGGCTCGCGGGAACCAGCTTCAAAGCCTCTGCCGCTGACTGCCGCGCTTCCGCAGTATTGCCGTAAGCCGCCTGTAGCAGAGCGGCATTCGCCTGCCATATGGCTCCATTCTCCTTGCTGTCCGCGCGAATGGCGGAGTCCACCGCCCGCTTGGTCAGCTCCCGTGCTTTGCTCACATGACCAGCATATGCCTCGGTGTCGGATGCCAGCGCTAGTCCCTGGTTTTCTTCGGGCTTGCCCGCATACCACTTTTGCTGTTCGGCCATAGCCGCCGAGTCCGACCTGAGAAAAGCAAGAGCATACATAGCGTTGCGGAGTACGACATTATCGGCCTTTCGCACCTGCACCTCGTGAATGCTCTGCCGCGCTTCGTCGAACCGCTGCAAGGCAAGGGCAATGTTGGTGAGATTGGTGTAGTCAATTACGTTATCCGGTTCGAGTCGCACGACTTGCCTGGTGACCTCCGCAGCTTTTTCATACTGCCCCTCGCTGCTGTATACGATGCCTAGATTATTGTAGGCAAGGAAATCCCGTGGGTAGCTCTCCATGGATTCCTGATACGTCTGGGCCGCTTTATCCAGTTCCCCGGTGACATCCAAATAGTAGGCGGCGGCGATGCGAAGCTTTTCCCGTTCGCTGGCATGTTCCCGCAACTGGAATGCCTTGGTGAAGTACTCGCTGGCCCGCCCTAGTTCGGCGAGAGCTTCGTAGTCAGTGCCCACGGCCGCGTAGCCCATGGCAAAATTCGGATCAAGCTCGATGGCCCGTTGACCGTAGGGCAGGGCTGCGGCCGGACCTTTCTCGTTAGCGGCCTTACTGCCAAGACTGTACGCTTTCAAAGCTTCGAGGGACGACGTGGTGGCCTCTACCAGTGGAACATCTAACTTCTGCACCGTAGCCAGCGATTCGCCCAGTTCGCCGCGCAGCTTGGAGGCCGCCTGGCCCAGCGCGTCCAGCACCTTCTCCTTGGACGCCGCCGTCACTTGTTCCTGCGCCAGCGTGTCCCCGCTCTGGCAATTCACCGCCTTCAACCCCAGCACATATTCGCTGCCCAGACTACCAATTGACCCAGCAAGGTAAGCTTTGCTGCCCGCCCTCTGGCAAAGCTCGCGAGCCAACCCGGCCGTGAGTTTCGTGTCCGCCGGACGGGTCATCTGTTGCAAGGTCTTCGCCACTTCACTGTCGGAGAGCACATTCAAGAAAGGCGATTGCCGCAGGGATACAGCGAGTGCCGTTTTCAAGGTGTCGTCGAAGATGTCGTCGCCCGTGGTATTGGTGAAGTCCGCCAGGACGATAGTGTCTTTCTCGGTGAGCGCCGCTGCTGGACGCGAACGGAAGTGGAAGACTCCAGCGACCAACGCGGCAATCACCAGGACGGCAACAGGAACCAAAATCTTCCAGAGTTTTGTCGCGCCGCTGACCGGAACTTGAGAGACGCTCGCGGCAGCCGATGACCCAACAGCGGGGACAGAAACCGATGAGGGCATGGGCTGCTGGGAGACCGAGGTGATCTGCTGACTGGCGGTATCATATGCCGCCGGCATCGTCCCCGAACTCGCTGATACACCGTGGTGCGATTCCGTTTCGCGTTTCAGGCGCTTCAGGTCGGCGCGCATTTCCGCCGCACCTTGGTAGCGAAGCTCGCGGTCTTTCTCCAGCGCCTTATTGATGATTCGTTCCAGTTCCGCAGGCGCGTCGTGGTTCAGGCGCACCACCGCTACCGGGGCGCGGTTCACGATGGCTTCACAGATCATCGGCGAACTTTCTCCGTGAAACGGCAACACGCCGGTGGCCATCTCGTACAGCACCGCCCCAAACGAGAACAGATCGCTCCGCGCATCCAACTCTCTTGCCCGAACCTGCTCGGGCGACATGTACGCCACGGTTCCCATCACCGTGCCTGGGCTGGTCAGATGTTCGGCGTCTATTGAACCCGTCTGCGTGGCAAGAGACTCCATGTTGCTCGAAGAACCGGCGGTCACGGTGACCTTGGCCAGGCCGAAGTCGAGAATCTTTGCGTGGCCGCGCTTGGTGACGAAAATATTGGCGGGCTTGATGTCGCGATGCACGATCCCTTCCACGTGCGCGGCGTCCAGCGCGTCGGCAATTTCAATCCCCAACTCCAGTAGTTCCTCGGAGGGCAGCGGCTTGCCGGAAATGCGGTGCTTGAGGGTCACGCCATCGAGAAACTCCATAGCGATAAACGCATCGCCGTGCTGGTCGTCAATTTCGTGGATGGTGCAAATATTCGGATGATTCAGGGCAGAGGCAGCCTGCGCTTCGCGTTCAAAGCGGGCTAGAGCTTGCGGGTTTTTGGCGATGTCGTCCGGCAGGAACTTCAAGGCGACGAAGCGGTGCAGCTTTACATCCTCGGCCTTGTAGACCACACCCATCCCGCCGCCGCCCAGCTTTTCGAGGATGCGGTAGTGCGAGATGGTTTGACCGATCACGATTTGCAGATAGCCCCTGGCGACGCATGTTAGGACGCGCTGAGGGGCAAGTCAACGTGGAGGGACCAGGGTCATCGGTTACCATTTTTGGGTCGCTCAGGGGGCCACAGGCCGCGAAAATCTCCGTGGTCCGCAAGGGTCGGCGCTGCGACCACTGCAACTTGCTGATTCAGCGTGGCCGGGAATCACAGAAAGCGCTGGCCAGCAAGGTACAGGTTCCGGACCAAGGCTCGTCAGTGAGCACCGTGGTGGAGCTGCTCCCTCGTCAACTGTTGCTTTAGGTCACCACCGGACGACGAACTAATCACGGGAAGTCACTTAGAGGAGCGCGACCATTACTTCCATTCGACTTGGGAAATCATATCAACCTCATAGGAAAGCGTGTTGACGGTAACCTCGGAAATCGAATTCAGCCCCAGTACCAGATTGGTCGAAGCCCGCTATTCAGATTGGTGAGCGGGTCGTTGGTTTCGAGCCCATCCACGATGTAGCCATTGGACAGGGCGGGCAGACCGTTGAATTCCACATTGCCATATCCGTTCGAGCCGCCCACGAAATCGTTACCGCTGCCCGCGGTGTTCACCAGGGCACCTGCGGCGAACTGCAACGGGTAGGTGAGGTCGCCGCCTGGGTTGGGTAGACTTTCTAGCGTGTGCGCGTTTAGCGTGGTGGATGTGTTCGCGTCATCCGGATTGAGAATGGCGGCTTCGCTCACTACACGAACAGTTTCCTGAGACTCGGCGATCTGTAGCGAGATGTTAACGCTTTGCGTCTGCCCCAGCGCCGAGGATACCGATTCGTTCTGCTGCGGCTTGAAACCTCCCGCCTCAACCCTTACCGAGTAGCCGGCGGGCCTCAGTTGCGGGAAATTGAAACGGCCGGAGTCGTCGGTGGTGGCGATTCGCTTCAATCTCGTATCGTTATTCGTGACAGATACCACAGCCCGCGGAATTGGTGCGCCACTGGCATCGATGACCTGACCGGCAATCGCGCTAGTGGTTTCACCTTGGGCGAAGGCAGAATCGGCTGCAAGTAGCGATTGCGTGCACAGAAACACCAGCAACGTATGGCGTATTGCATGTCCCACTCCTCGACTTGACAACGCGGCCATATGGTTAACCATAGTTAAGCAAGTAGATTAACGCAAGTAAATATAATATCGTAAGGCCAGTGCCCATAACGTGGCCGGATGTCTTATCCCTCGGGAAGCCCGTGATACCTCGCAAACTTTCGGTTGTGGGAGCTCCCGGTGTCTTGCGGCCGTGCCGCCAAGAGTTGCTGCAAACCCTCGCCGCACCGATTCCACCGGCAACACTCACGCTTCCGTCGGTTGACACCCCCTGCGTGGCGCTGAATAATCGAATCCAAGGTTGTTGCTGCGTTTCTGCGTTGTTGTGGTCACAGGAGAAACGCGATGCCCAAAGCTCTTCAAATCGCTCCCAAAGCAATTCCAGCGGTTTCCGCTGCTGCACCAACCAGAATTGTTCCCGGTGGTGTGCGGCAATATCCATCAACATCCATCGAAAAGCGCGGAAGCGGCTCCTACGTTCCCCCGGCGCAGCAGGAACGCATCCTCCATCGCCACGTCATCGGCCAGTCCGTCCGGATGATTTCGCGCGAGGAGCATTGAGATTTCCGTACCGTCGCCAAAGTCATTCGGAATAATCCAGCAAAATTGAAGGAACACTTGGAAGCTGGCCGCGCTCTATTCTACGCGCTGACCACCCAGGCGCTGGAAACGATTCGCCGGGCAATGGGAGACGGTGATGCCCAGTTGGCTTACCGGCTGTAGGTTGACGCCGGTGTTGTCCCGAAACCAGGCGAAACTCCAGGGCTGGGTCGTTTCGGGTGGACCGGACGACGATTCCCTCGCTGGATGAGGCGATTTGCCCGTGCGACTGTCCCAGTTCGCCCGGCGATGAGTGCGCTCCATGGCCAGAGCGCTTGACAACAATCTATATTTCTGCAAACATCGAAATATGACATCGAGCGCAAACAAGAATGCCGAATTGCTGGTCAAGTGTGCCGACATGTTCTCGGCGATGGGCACGGAAACGCGCCTGCGGATCATGCAATTGCTGCTTTCGGCCCACCCCGAGGGCCTGGTGGTCGGCGACATTCAATCCGAAGTCGATATCCCGAACTCTACCCTGTCGCATCATCTCGATAAATTGAAGAACGAGGACCTTGTGCTGGTCCACCGGGAAAGTACATTCCTGCGCTACACCGCGAACACCGAAGCACTGCAATCGATTTTGCAATTCCTCTACGCGGAATGCTGCACGCGCAATAAAGCCGTGAGGCCGCGAGATGTAGTCCATATCTGCAAATAGGAGCAGCGATGAGTGAAAACATACGAGAAGTAGTGAAGGAAAAGTACGGCAGGGCGGCACTGCGCGTAGCCAGTGGGGGTAGCTCCTGTCGTGGTGCGTCTGCCGCAAATGGTTCGAGCTGCGATCCCATCACTTCAAATCTGTACGACCCGGCGCAAGCGGAGCAGATTCCTGCGGAGGCCGTGATCGCGTCGCTCGGTTGTGGGAATCCCACGGCCCTGGCCGCACTGAAACCCGGGGAAACGGTCCTCGACCTTGGCTCCGACGGCGGCATCGATGTATTGCTGTCGGCGAAGCGCGTGGGACCGAGTGGCGAGGCTTACGGGCTCGATATGACCGATGAAATGCTGGCTCTCGCGAACGAGAACAAACGAAAAGCAGGCGTCGAAAATGTGGAATTTCTGAAGGGCGAGATTGAGCACATACCACTGCCCGGTAACTCGGTGGACGTCATCATCTCCAATTGCGTGATCAATCTTTCGGCGGACAAGGACGCAGTGATCCGAGAAGCGTATCGCGTGCTGAAGCCAGGGGGCCGCGTCGCGGTATCCGATGTGGTAACCCGGGGCGGGATGCTGCCCGAAATTCGCGAGAGCGTGCTGTTGTGGGTGGGCTGCATTGCAGGTGCTCTCGAAGAAACCGACTACCGCACTAAATTGACGGCTGCGGGATTCGCTGATGTAGAGATTGAGCCTACTCGCATCTATCGCGTCGAGGACGCCCGCGAGTTCCTGGTGGGCAACGGCCTCGACGTGGACGCGATAGCGGCGGAAGTGGACGGCAAATTCATGAGCGCATTTATACGGGCGGTGAAGCCGGTGAGTGCGCCGAAGACATGTTGTGGCCCGACCTGCTGCAATTAATCTGAGCCGAGGCGGCTACCAACGTGGAAAAGCACTACAACGTTCTGTTTCTGTGCACTGGGAATTCCGCCCGTTCCATCATGGCCGAAGCGATCATGAATCGGAAGGGTGCGCCGAATTTTACGGCTTACAGTGCGGGAAGCCACCCAAGCAGTGGGGTACATCCGGGTGCGCTCCATCAACTTGAAAACGCACGTCTTCCGGTATCCGGGCTGCGCAGCAAATCGTGGGACGAATTCGCCAAATCAGGCCCGCGACTAGATTTCGTGTTCACGGTCTGCGACAACGCCGCAGAGGAAGCGTGTCCGGTATGGCCGGGCCAGCCTATAACCGCGCATTGGGGAATTCCGGACCCGGCGGCGGTCGAGGGCGGTCCTGATGAAATCGAGAAAGCGTTCCGCGATGCCTTTCTGACCCTCGACCGGCGAATCGGTTTGTTTCTATGCCTATCATTTTCCAGCCTGGACGCGCTCTCCATCAAAACCGAAGCGGATCGAATCGGTCGCGAATGACCGCGTCACTCGCACGGCGTGCCGTTGCCGAATTCACCGGGACCGGTTTCTTGGTGGCGACTGTGGTGGGCTCCGGAGTGATGGCGGATCGTTTGGCCAACGGCAATTCCGCAATCGCATTGCTGGCTAACACTGTCGCGACAGGTACGGTGCTGGTGGCGCTGATTTTTACGTTCGGCGGGATTTCCGGAGCGCATCTCAATCCCGCCGTCACCCTGATGGACGCATTCGAGGGTGGCATGCCGTGGCGAGAAGTCCCGCACTACATCGGGGCGCAGATTCTTGGCGGAATCAGCGGCACCGTCACGGCAAACCTGATGTTCGAGCTAGTTCCGATTTCCGTTTCGCACCGCGCACGCAGCGGCACCGCGCAGATGTTTAGCGAGTTCGTCGCTACGTTTGGCCTGATGGCTGTGATCTGGGGCTGCTCGCGGCTGCGATCAAGCGCCGTGCCATTCGCAGTCGGTGGCTACATCACCGCCGCTTATTGGTTCACCGCTTCGACTTCATTCGCGAATCCGGCCGTCACGATAGCCCGTTGCCTGAGCGATACGTTCGCGGGAATTCGACCCCGGGATGTCCCCTGGTTTATTGGGGCTCAAATTCTCGGAGCATTTGCAGCTACGCTACTGTTCCGCTGGTTGGTGCCGAATCTGCGAATCAGGGCCGCTGATGTACTACTGGCTCATGATTCCGGGCGGCGTGCCTAGGCCATGCGCCGCTCGCAAATCTGGAGTTCTCGCGCACGCGCGTCCGTGGATCGCGACACTTCGGGCCGCCAATGGTCAGTGCGAGGTAAGGCGGATACTAAGGCTGGCAGACGCCCAGGTCCGTGCTAATTTTTCTCGTTTCCCATACCAGGGTCTCGCCGTTCTTGGTTTTGCTTCCGCGCAAGGTCAATCGTTCGCCGGGGTTGATGCTTACGGTGTTACCGGAGAGCACGTAGAGGCGCTTGTCGCCGTCGTCAATGATAGTCATCCCGTCCGCACCTGACTTTACGCATCCGGTAATGGTCCGTTTTTCGGACCCTCTATGAATGACCAATACAGCTATGACTACCACGACCGCAATCGCCGCGACGACTCCGGCGATGATCGGCCCTGGGCTGGGGCCAATTCGTCCGGAAAACGCGCCGACCTGAGCGTCAGCGGTCGCCGAGAGAGCCAGAGCAAGAGCAGTTACCAGTATTACGCGCCAGATGGATTTTGAGGTCATGTCGAGTCCTTACGCAGAGGAAGCTTTGTGTCAAGGTTATGACCGGCGCATAACCTACACCGGCTCGTTGCTAAACGCAATCGCCCGTAGAGCTTGCAATGTTGGGCGAATCGAGCGGCGCGCCCGGAAAAATCGTTTCGCCCAAAACACCATTGCCTCGCCCCAAATCCCTAACGGGTCAAACCCTCGAAATCCCAGCGCAATTGCTTGCCCAAAAGCGGTATCGCGACCTTGCGACTCCAAGGCCAGCGCGACCGGGCGGCGAAGGGAACCCGATTTGTAATCCCGGTGGTCGTTGGCGGACATGTTTACGTTGGTGCCCGGGGCGAAGTGGAAGTCTACGGGCAGGTGAAGTAAGGAAATTCGCTAGCCACCAGAGCCGCCATGGGCAATGCTCGCCGGGTGGTCCTCAACGCTTAGGATTCGAATTGGATCGACCGGAGTCAGGGGAATTGTCTCGAGCGGGCATTGTAGTGGTTGCTTGACCCCCCTTCAAGAGGGCAAACCTGGCTCTACAGAACGTTACATCGGTGGGTGATCAGGGTGTTGCGTGCATAAGGCCTGGTTTATTCGCACAACGGTCATGTTCTCTTGCCGGTAGAAAAATCCAGTGCAAATACTGTCGTGTTTGGGGTGGTGCGAAATCCTGATCCCGTTCATTCTCTTTTCGGGATTCGAGGAACCTGTATACCAAGCTTCCCAGAGCGTCTCGGCCAGGTTAAAGGCATTCGAGAAAGTAAGTACCTAGATCGAAATTTACACAATCGGAGGGAAGTGAAATGTCTGACGCAGTGAACCGAGGTGAAGTTAACACGGATCAGATCAACCAAAATCGGCGCCGCTTCATGCGCGACGCCGCGATGACCCTCGCTACCGCAGAACTCGTTATGGTCAGTTCTGCAGTCGCACAACCCGGCAAGACAAACGCTAAACATATGACCTCGGATACGCCTGGGGCGAAAGCGTCGTCCGGCGCAACTTTCGGCCCGCTTAAGCAGATAAAAGCTGGCCTCCTGAATATTGGCTACGCGGAAGCTGGGCCGGCGGATGGTCCTCCCGTACTGCTGCTGCACGGCTGGCCCTACGACATTTACAGCTTCGTCGATGTCACTCCTTTGTTGGCGTCTGCGGGCTACCGGGTGATCGTCCCGTATCTGCGCGGCTACGGCACGACGAGCTTTCTCTCCAGCGAAACGATGCGGAACGCCCAGCAGTCGGCCGTCGCCCTCGACATCATCGCTCTGATGGATGCGCTCAAGATCCAGACAGCTACCGTCGCCGGTTTTGACTGGGGCGCACGCACAGCGGACGTCATGGCAACACTCTGGCCGGAACGCTGCAAAGCGATCGTATCCGTCAGCGGCTATCTGATCAGCAGCCCGGAGGGCAACCAGGTGCCGTGGCCACCCGAGCCTGCGTTCTTGTTTTGGTACCAGTATTATTTCGCTACCCCAGTCGGCAAGGCCGGCTATGCGAAATACCTCGACGAGTTCAATAAGTTCATCTGGCACCAGGCTTCGCCAAAGTGGAATTTCGACGATGCCACGTACGACCGCACAGCAGCGTCCTTCAACAACCCCGACCACGTTGACATCGTGATCCACGACTATCGCTGGCGGCTTGGCATGGCCGACGGCGAGCGGAAATATGACGACCTGGAAAAGCGGCTGGCTGCACTTCCTCCCATCACCGTGCCCACGATCACCATGGAAGGCGACGCCAACGGTGCAATCCACGCGCCCAGCGCGGCGTATCGGAACAGGTTCTCGGGCAAATATGAGTACCGCCTCATTAGCGGTGGCATCGGCCTCAATTTGCCGCAAGAAGCTCCGCAGGCCTTTGCCAAAGCTGTCATCGACGTCACCGCTTTTTGAGATTGATCGCCGCCAGGGTAGGGATGGGTCCAGGTCTCGCCGATATTGCGGGATCTGGGCCCCCGGACGGCGGCGATGACTTTTGCAGGGACCCGGAAACCGATTCCGTATACTCGAATACTTCGTCTATCGTTTCGGCGAAGAGGAACAGCGTTCCGAACGCAACAATTGGTTCGGCCCGCTCTTTCATGTGGATTTTCGCCATGCTAGCTATCGCGCAGGCGAAGGGGAGGCCCTCAAAACAAGAAGCCTGCGACCTGCTCCGCTATTTTCCGCGCTTCTTCCCGAAGGGCGCTTCGGACCGGTGACTCGGCGTTCGAGCTAATCCGTACGGTGAAGGCGCGGTCACGCACTCGCCCCACCACCTGTTCGGACACCCACCCTTTCTTTTTCCGGTCATCGAAACTGCAAGCCACCGCCTCATTGCCTATCGCTTTAACCGGAACACTATTTGCGCCGCACCGACCAACATATTCCGCGAAGGCGCCAGGTGCTCCGCTCATCGTTTCCACTTCGATTTGCAACCCAGTAGTAACCGCCCCATTCCGGTGAGTGAATGCACAGGTCGCGTCGTCCTTGTTGTTATTGGGGTGCGTTACGGTTGCAGTGACCGGCCCTTCCAATGCGCCGGCTGCCGTCGCTTCATTCAACCAAGGGCAGTTTTCTTTCGCCTCGCAGACACCCGGCACGCCCGCCCGCATGGACAACACGAGCAGTACGATCAAGAATCGCGTAGAGCTCAAAGCGCGAGGAAAGTTTCTGTACTTCCGATTCAAGCTACGCCTCCAAGAACCCGCCTGCTACCGAAAGCGCGTGACGGGCGATACTCTTGATTTCGATCTGATGTCGCGGTGTTTGATCTGACTTGGAAATTGTCCAAACCGAGAAACTGCGCTACTTATTTCCAGCAGCCTTCGTTTGCGGCAATCTGTCCGCTAATGCCGGCTGTTCCGGTTGTAAATCCTTGTGAACGTGCCACGGCACGCTTTCGGTGTTGATTTCGGGATGCTTGAGCAGAAACTCCAGCGAGTAGGTCGGAGCCCCAGGATCGACCTTCTTATTTGCAAACAGCGCCGCTTGTTCCGCTGCTTTTTCGTCCATGCCCATACGCCCGTACAGAATCGAGAGGTTGTAGTGCGCAGTAACGTCGTCCGGATCGATGGCCTGCAAAGCCTCGAACTGTTGCATCGCATTCTCCGGCTTATTTTCTCGATAGTAGGCTTTTCCGAGTTCGCGGCGGGCATCTCGCGATAGCGGATATTGCGCGACAACCTTCAGGAGGTTCGCGATTTCCACATCGGGATTCCCTTCCCTGCGTTCCACGAGCGCCATGTAGTAAAGCGCTCGCGCATTGTCGGGGCTGAGCGCCAGAGCCTTCTCCAGACTGGCGCGAGCCGAGCCGTACTTTTCCCACTCGATTGCGGTAAGCCCGACGTTGGTGTACCCATCCGCATAGTCGGGCCGCAGCTTTACCACTTCTGCGAAGGCATTTATAGCCTCTGGATATTGGAGTTGATCCAGAGACGCAATGCCAAAATTATTCCAACGCATCCAGTCCGGGTTGTCTTGGGCGTCTGGCGCCGTGGCCGGGTTGTCTCCTAGATTCAAAATCCGAGTGCGTGAAGAGATCTCGATAACCGGATAAGCAGGATGGTCCGTTCCAAAAATGTTAT
>Ga0302326_10022244_pt1 | contig 12970 bp, 13 predicted proteins | sample Palsa_T0_3_FD_202264 | JGI IMG/M metagenome (GOLD analysis project Ga0302326, IMG submission 202264) | Peat permafrost microbial communities from Stordalen Mire near Abisko, Sweden - Palsa_T0_3 | ecosystem: Environmental > Terrestrial > Soil > Palsa > Peat permafrost | place: Sweden: Abisko... | reverse complement strand
GAAGTCACCGCCCTCCCCTTTGTCATCCCGACCGGAGCGCAGCGTAGCGGAGGGATCTGCGTTTCACCGGCCCCTCATGGAAATGTTTTTCCACAGAGCGAAACCAATCCCAAGGTCCAAACCCCCTTAGCTATTGGCAACAACATATTCGCGAAGGCTGCGGTTAATCCCAGCCGCCTGGAGCACGCCATTATCAAGCATTTGTACCCACTGCTTGGCCGACTCATCAGTCGACAGTGCGCCCAACAAATAATTAGCCTGCACAATAATTTCCAGCGCGTTGCTTAAATCGTGCGACAGGCGGCGTATCTCTTTAGCCTGTTCGGCGGGGATATTTGCGGGATTTGGCGTCATTCAGACCTCGGCCGTTAAGTGGACGGTTCCAGCGCCGCACAGGTTGTCTCAAAATACAACACTGTGACTATCGGCGCGTCGGTAACCTCGTCCCGGTAATTTGAGAAGAGGGACCCGCAGACGTTATTGTAATGGGATGAACCCTTATGCACGACAGCTAGGTAGTCGCGACCCCCTCAAGGTCGTGGCCACCACCGCCAGGCATCTTGAACAACTATCCGTTGCGCTCGGTCCGGCGCGGATAGAAGAATCGCCGGCTCCGGGAAAGTGGAGCCCTCATGAGATCTTGTGCCACCTGGCGGATTGCGAACTCGTTTTCAGCTACCGTTTACGCCAAACCCTGGCGCAGGATCACCACGTCATCCAGCCCTTCGACCAGGAGCTCTGGGCATCCAATTATGCGGGCTACGATCCTCAGGCCGCGATGATGACATTCTCCTGTGTGCGCCAGTGGAATCTGATGCTGCTCCGATCGGTTCCGGCGGAAGCGATGGCAAAGCCGGTTCTGCATCCCGAGCGTGGGGAAATGACCTTTCGCGAGCTCATCGAAACCATGGCGGGACACGATCTGAATCACCTCGCGCAACTGGAAGCGATTGCCGTGCAGGTGCCTCTGAGCCGTTAGAGCCTTCAGAAGGGGCCGCATCGTTTGACATCGGCCCCGGCTTTTGTACACTAGACGTTGCTGCCTATCCAGGCAATCGCGCTGGATACGATCGTGCCGGAGTGGCGGAATTGGCAGACGCGCATGGTTCAGGTCCATGTACTCGCAAGGGTGTGGGGGTTCGAGTCCCTTCTTCGGCACCAACTATTCCAACGATAAAAGAAGAAATTGCCAACGGTCCTTCCTTAAAGGGGTGGGAGCCCCCGCATTCATGCGGGGGAAGGAGTGCTTCAGCACTCCGGGAAGAGACTCCCCGAGATTGATCCCGCGCTTTAGCGCCGGCGCTCCGCCCCGTGCTGGTGAACACAAACACACATGCCCCGCTCGTACGCAACTGTAGAAATTGACAACCCGTCTCCAATGAGCGCAGGCCTTCCATTTGTCATCCCGAGCGGAGCCGAGGGATCTGCGGTTCAACGGACCCCTCTTGGAAACGTTTTTCCATCACCTAAGCAGAGTTGTCATCCCTCCGTAAAGAAGAGCGCATGAACTGCACCAACGCCACCAAATTCCATAGGAAATCCGGGGGAGCGCAGTGGAGGGATCTGCTGTGCTCGCTAGAAGGCAGGAGGCAGCCCGATCTGTCTCACAATCGTCTGGTACCGCCGGTCCGAGTGCAGGAAATCATAAGCCGGCCAGGATTGCAGCCAGGCCAGCCTGGGAGAGCGCTCCTTGTACGCTTCCTCAAGGAAATGAATCGTCTCTTCTTTGAGACTCAATTGAGCGTATAGATCCGCCACCTGCAGAGGGGAAACATATTCCTTCGCAGCCCTCCGCTTCAAGCCGTCCAGTTGCGACCGGATAATCCCCTGATATCCGCCGCTTTCAAAGGCTTTCCGGATCGCTGCCTCAGCAGATTTGTCGCTTTCAAGCAGGGCTGCCTTTTCCAGCTCCCGAGCGGCGTCTTGTTTCATGCCCTTATGCCAGTAAGCTTCTGCAAGAATCCGATGCAAGCGCGGGTCTGCCGGTAGAGTCTCCAGCCGCGTGTGCAACTCGTTAATGGCAGCATCGTACCGTCGCATAATCAGCAGCATGTATCCCATCCCAAAAGGCCTGGCAAAAGGATCAAGCTCGGTTGCTTTTTTCTGTTCCTGGAGAGCGTCCTCCATCCGATTCAAGGTGATAAATACTTTCGACCGAAAATAGTGGTACTCCGCCGTGTTCGGCTCCAGTTCGACTGCCTTGTCGGCATGCAGCAGCGCTTGCCGCCAATCCCATGCGAAAAACAGGTAGCACGCAGACATGGAGTTGTGAGCCTCCGCCAGCGACTCATCCAGTCGCAAGGCCTCAGTAGCGGCAGCCCTGGCAAGCGGCTCGTTATAACTGGGGGGAGCATCCCCGTGCAGTGCGCTGACCAGATAAAAATCCGCCAGTCCACTCCATGCCCGCGCATAGTCGGGCTGTAGCGCCACCGCGCGCTTGAAGTATTCACCGGCCTTCTTCATCGTTTGATCGTGGAAAGCAGTTGTCCCGCCCCCGGAAAACCAGTAGTACCGCCCGCGCAAATATGCCTCGTGAGCTTCAGGATTGATAAATCGCTCTGGCCCCGCCGGTGTCACGGCCTTCTTCAGGCGTGCAGCAATCGCCTGTGCCACTTCGCTGGGCAGTGAGACACTCTCCTCTTCATCACGGTCGTAGCTCTCTGCCCACATACTCGTGTCACTGGGCGCATGGATCAATTGGACAGCCATGTGCACTTTCTTCCCGGATCGGTTCACCGAACCCTCCACAATGCCCTCCACCCCGAGTTCTCGCGCAATCTCGCGCACTGGCCGGTGAGCGCCTTTGTATTGCATGGTTGACGTCTGGGAGACAACGCGCAACGTAGAATTCTTTGCCAGCATGGTGATCAACTCATCCGTCATGCCGTCAGCGAAGTACTGCTGGTTGGGATCGCCCGACAGATTCTCCAGGGGAAGCACAACCACGGAGCGAATCGGCGTTTCGGCCGGCCCCCTTTGGGCCCACCAGAGTAAGAGACCAAGACTCGCGGCCGCGCAACCCAAAAGCACGCCCCAGATCAGCTTGCGGCCCAACTTCCCATGCGGAGTTGTTGGTCCCGCAGGCGGTATCCCCGCCGCAGCGGCCGTCGCGTCCTCTTCTTTATCCAATGGCGGCGGGTCGGCTATCTCCCCAATAAACCGGTAACCAATCCGCGGAATGGTCTCTATGTAGCTCGGTGACTCCGCGGAATCGCCCAGGACCTCACGCAGCTTCCCGATGTTCTTGTTCAGGCCCTGCTCGAAATCAACAAAGACCTCTGACGTCCACAGCCTCTGCTGCAGTTCCTCGCGACGAACCGTCGCTCCCGGATGCTCAAGCAGCACTGCGAGCAGTTGAAGAGGCTGCAGCGGAATCCTGAGTTTCATTCCGCTCTTGCGAAGCTGCCACGCGTTCAGATCCAGTTCAAAGGGACCGAACCGGACCAGGTCCTTTGTGGGCGACGGCATCGTATCCACCCCTGTGCGCCATTGAGGTGCAAAGTGTAGCACCCGCATCTTTGCGGAATCCCCAATTAAGGTTCCGTCCCTTGGTATCTGCCAGAGAACACGAAGCTATCTCTTTGTTCCACGGGCACTTGGCAGGGAATGGAAATGTGAGCTGAATTCCCGCTCGCGGGAATTGAATCAGCGACCGGCCGGAGCCACCGTACAGCGGACTTGCGGAGGTTCCGCTGTGAAACCCACTCTCGCCACAACCACCCTATTCACTTTTGCGCTCTGTGCTTTCCGCGTACCCGTCATAGAAGCGCAGATCATGACCGCAACCGTCCCGATGATCGAAGTCGCCGGCAAGGAGATAGTCAAAGTTTCACTGAACGGAACAGGACCTTACGATTTCATTTTGGATACTGGAGCAAACGTCACTCTCGTGATCCCTTCCCTCTTGCAACGGTTAGGTATTGCTGCTGGCAAACCCGTGACAATCGTTACCACCTTGGGTGAGAGCCAATACCAACGGGCAATCGCAGAGAAGATTGCCGTCGCTGGCTTGACCATCGAGCACCTGGAAATCAACACGCTTGACGGCGGAGAGCTTGGACCACTCAAGAGACGCATACAGGGAGTATTAGGGGAAAACTTCCTCAAGTACTTCGACCTGCTTATCGACAACGATCAACAGACATTAACACTCGACCGGACCCCAAGCCGCGCCGATACGCTCACTGGAGAGCGCCTGGAGTTCTCGCGCTTTGGTAGCTTCCACGACGCACCAACCCCCGACAGAATCGCTATCCAGCTGAAAGCGCCCTCCTACCTGCAAAAGCCGCTACTTTTTCTCGTGGATAGCGGGACAAATACGGCCGCGCTCTATCCGGCTCCGGGTGGCCTGGCCGTGCGGGCGATGCAGAGCCCGCAGCACGGTCACATGAGCGATCTGGATCAGAGTCGCGATTGCCAGGTTCAAAAGACTTCTCTGGAAATCGGCAGCAGCACTTTTCGCGGCCTCCAACTAGTGGCATGCGAAGGCCTGACGCGTAACAAGGTGGACACGGACGGACTGCTGCCGACCAGGCTCTTCCACCGCTTCTACATCAGCCATAGCGGAGGATATGTGATCGCCGATCCGCTTTCTTCGGAGAAGCCCCGCGAAGAGAGGTAAAGATGGCTCGCCAACTACATCAACGGCGGCCCGCCCCCGCCCCGGTCTTTTCCAGTGCGTGAAAGAAGCGATCCCGCCACGTGAGGATATCGGCCTCACGAATCTGATGGCGCAGACGAAGCATGCGCCGCCGGCGCTCCTCCGGCCTCATCTCCAACGCCTGCTTCAGCGCCCCGGCTACCCCAACTTCATCATTGGGATTAACCAGAATCGCCCCCACCCGAAGTTCCGGCGCCGCCCCGGCAAATTCGCTCAAGACCAGCACCCCGTTCACTTCCGTCTTAGCAGCGCAATATTCCTTCGCTACTAAATTCATGCCGTCTTTGAGGCAAGTGATGAGCGCAACGTCAGCCGCCCGGTAGATCGCCACCAGCTCATCCCGAGGAACCGACCGATAGATATAGTTGATCGGCACCCAGCCAGGCTCGCTGAATTCGCCGTTCACATGGGTCACCAGCTGCTCTACTTCGCGCTTGAGCTGATCGTAGCGAGGGATGCCCTCGCGGCTGGGCACGACAATCTGGATCAGCTCAACCTTACGGTGAAACTGCGGGTAGTTCCGCAGAAAATAGCCGAAAGCCTTGAGCCGCTCTGGAATTCCCTTGGTGTAATCGAGACGGTCCACCCCCAGCGTGATCTGGATATCATGCACCTTGGTCTTGATCTGCTTCACCCGTTCCAGCACCGGCTCCGATTGGGATTGTTCCGAGAAAGCGCCATAGTCGATGCTGATAGGAAACGCCTCGATGTGTGTGTGCCCGTGCGCGCTGATCACCATGCGGCTTTCGCCTCGGCCGGAAATCTTGAGCGAAGGAACAAAGCAGCGAAGGCATGCGATAAGATTCCGCTGGTCCCGTCCGGTCTGCACCCCGATCAGGTCGTGCGCCAGCAGGTCCTCCAGAATCTGCTGCCGCCACGGCAGCTTGGCAAAGATGTCGGGCGACGGAAATGGAATGTGAAGAAAAAAAGCGAGCCGCGCCTTGGGGCGCCAGCCGCGCAGCGTCTTGGCTACCTGCATAAGCTGGTAGTCGTGGATCCATATCAGGTCGCCGGGCTTTGAGGCGTGTTCGACAGCATCCGCGAATTTGCGATTAACCCGCTCGTAAAAATCCCAATACCGGGGATCAAAATTGCAGCGCGATTGCAGGTCGTGGAACAGCGGCCACACAATCTCGTTGGAGAAGCCCTCATAAAAGTTGCTCTGCTCCTCTTCGGTCAGGAAGAGCGGTGCGTATTTGTAGCGATTGTTCCCGCTCGCCTTCTCCAGGATCTTGCGGATCTGCGGAGAATCCTCAGTCCCGCCCGAGCCGACCCAGATCCCACCGTGATTTTTCAGCAGCGGCTCCAGCGCACTCACCAGCCCGCCGCTGCTCGGGTGGCCTGTAAGCTTTCCGTTCTCGGTCGTGAACGTGATCGGGATGCGATTGGAAACCAGCACCAGTTTGGCTGCGCTCACAGCGAAGCCCCCGCAATTGCCGCCGGCACGGCGCTCTGTGAATTGGCAATCCACTCATCCAGAAACCCCAGCAGCTCTTCCGGCGGCCGCAGCCAAAACCGTGCGCACGACTCGCGAACCTCAGTTCGTACCAGGATGGAGTAACCCTCGCTGCCCATGGCGGCAAAGGCGTCCTCATCGGTAAGATCGTCGCCCAGGTAAGCGGCGGGCAGTGCGGGCAGTTCTTGCAAGAGGATCTCCTTCACCGCAGTTCCCTTGGTGCGATCGGCCGAACGCAACTCTAAACCACCATCGAAGGGCAGTAGCTGCATCCCGCCTGTGTCCTTCAGGCGGGCATAGATCGATTGAATCAAAGAGCGAACCCGATCCTGCGTTGCCAGGTCGAAGCTGCGCCAATGGATGGCCAACGAGGCGGGTTTCACCTCCAGCGTTTCTGAAAAGCCAAGCGCGGACATTTCCAGTCCCAGCTGTTCCAAAGCAGCTTGCTGCACCGGATCAAGTGCGAAAAGTTGATAGGCCCCGTCGGTTTTCATCTGCTCCCGGCCATGGCTGCCCCAGATTTCAGCCTTGATGCCGATGGGCAGTAGATCGCGAAGCTCCCGGGCGGAGCGGCCGGAGACCAGCACCAACCGAATTCGGGACAGCCCAGACAACGTTGCCAGCCGATCCTCCACGCCCGGGTAAGGCTTCGCCGCAAAACGATCGATATGGAAAGGCGCGAGGGTGCCGTCGTAATCGAGCATCAACACCGACCGTGGCGCGGATCGAAGCCGCTGCCTCAGAATCGTCGCTTCTGCTGATTTCGCCCAACCGGGAGGGAAATGGGTCATAAGCAACTACTTGGATGCCGTGAAGGAAGGGTTCGTGCCGGGGAATGGGTCCACGCCCACTCGCGAGTGACCCGTCCCGGCGGCATATACTTGTATTTACGACCGAAAAAGCCAAAAAGTAGAGATGGACACCCAACTTACAAGGATACTCGCCACCACCCGGCGTGGACTGCTGGAACGGAAAGCCGCATCGTCCATTCGGGATCTGGAGCAGGCGGCAGCGGGCCACCAGCCACGCGGCTTCGCCCGTGCGCTGCGCCAGAAGGCGCTCTGCGGGCCTGCGGTGATCGCTGAGCTCAAAAAAGCATCCCCCTCCCGGGGATTGATTCGCCCGGACTTCGATCCGGCTACGTTAGCATCGGCGGTCGCGCGCGGGGGTGCTGCGGCGCTCTCCGTGCTCACGGAAGAGCACTTTTTTCAGGGCAGTTTATACAATCTTGAAGTGGCCTCCCAATCCTGTGACCTGCCCTGCCTGCGGAAAGATTTCATGCTGGACGAGTTCCAGTTGCTGGAAGCACGCGCTCACCGGGCAGATGCCGTTCTGCTCATAGCCGCAGCGTTGAGCGACTCGGAGCTTCGCCAATTGGCAGCGCAGGCCCATGCCCTGGAGCTGGATGTGCTCTGCGAGGTGCACACTCCAGAAGAGCTGGATCGAGTCCTCGACCTCGATTGCGACGCCATCGGAGTCAATAATCGTGATCTCAAGACATTTGCGGTGCGGCTTGACGTTTCGCTTGATCTTGCGGCCCGGCTGCCGGCCGGCTCGGTTCGCGTCAGCGAAAGCGGCATCGAGACCGCCGAGGACATGAACCGCTTGCGGGCCGTGGGATTTCAGGCCTTTCTTGTCGGGGAGTCATTGATGCGGCAGCCCGACCCCGGAAAAGCACTCGAGGTCCTGCTCCAGGCTTCCCCCGTGAGCAGGTGAGAAGCCGCCATGTGGATCAAAATTTGCGGTAACACGAATCTCGAAGACGCGCGTTTCGCGGCCGAGTGTGGCGCCCAGGCGCTGGGCTTTGTCTTTGCGCCCAGTCCACGCCGGGTCGAGGCTGATCTGGTCCGGCGCATCACCAAACAGCTGCCCCCGCAGTTGGAGAAGTACGGCGTTTTCGCCGACACAGGATTCGATGAAATTGTCTCAACGGTCAACGCCAGCGGCTTGACCGGGGTGCAGCTCCATCGCGCGGCTGACCCGCTGCTGCCCTTCCGCCTGCGCGAGCATTTTGCCGGCCGTATCGGCATCTTGCGTGTCTTGCACTTCATGGGTCCTGATTTTGACCAGCAGATGAAGGAGTTGAGCCGTACCGAAGACGCGGTGCTGGTGGACTCCTCGACATCGCGAGCCATCGGCGGCACCGGCACCAGCTTCGACTGGCATAAGGCCAGCTGCACCTTCCTCCGGGCCAATTTACGAGTAGTTGCCGCCGGCGGTCTGGCCCCGGAAAACGTGAAGCAGGCGATTCAGACAATGAAGCCGTGGGGTGTAGATGTAGTGAGCGGAGTCGAAAAGGCGCCGGGCAAGAAGGATCCAGCGCGAGTGCTGGCCTTCATACGCTCCGCACAAGAGGCCGCTGCTGAGCTGCAGGACACACTAGCCACCGCGAAAAGTACAAACGGAGAGGAACGTCGATCATGAGCACAGCCACCGAGACCGTTGCCGGCCGCTTCGGCGCCTACGGGGGACGTTATGTTCCCGAAACCCTGATGGCGGCACTGGAGGAGCTGGAGCACGCCTATACCCAGGCCCAGGCGGATCCCCTGTTCCACGCCGAGCTCGATTCGTTACTGGCGGACTACGCCGGCCGTCCCACCCCGCTGTACCTGGCATCGCGTCTCACCAGCCAGTTGGGCGGAGCAAAGATCTATCTCAAACGCGAGGATCTGCTCCACACCGGCGCCCACAAGATCAACAACTGCCTCGGCCAGGGGCTGTTAGCGCGCCGCATGGGTAAGCACCGCGTCATCGCCGAAACCGGCGCCGGGCAGCACGGAGTGGCCACCGCAACCGTCTGTGCCCTCTTCGGGATGGAATGCATTGTGTATATGGGCGAGGAAGACATGCAGCGCCAGGAACTCAACGTCTTCCGCATGCGCCTCCTCGGAGCGGAAGTCCGCGGCGTCTCTTCTGGATCCCGCACCTTGAAGGATGCGATTAACGAAGCCATGCGCGACTGGGTCACCAATGTGCGTACGACCCACTACCTGCTCGGTAGTGTCCTCGGCGCTCATCCTTATCCCACCATGGTGCGTGACTTTCATCGCGTGATTGGTCAGGAGATCAAGCAGCAGATCCTGGAAAAGGAATCCAAACTTCCCACCGCGGTGTTGGCCTGCGTGGGGGGCGGTTCCAATGCGATTGGTGCATTTTATGACTTCATTGAAGAACCGCAGGTCCGCCTGGTAGGCGTGGAAGCCGGTGGCCGCGGCAAGGGCCTCGGCGAGCACGCGGCCCGCTTCAGCGGCGGAAGTCCCGGCGTGCTGCAGGGCACCTACTCCTACCTATTGCAGGATGACGCCGGCCAGGTCTCCTTAACCCACTCCGTCTCTGCCGGCCTGGACTACGCTTCGGTTGGGCCGGAGCATGCCGCCCTCCATGATTCCGGTCGGGCCGAATATGTTTACGCAACCGATGAAGAAGCCCTCGAGGCTGCTTTGCGCCTGGCCCGGACGGAAGGCATTGTGCCCGCGCTTGAAAGCGCACATGCGGTCGCGGAGTGCATCCGTTTGGCTCCCAGGCTAGCCCCGGATGACATACTGGTAGTCAACCTATCCGGGCGCGGCGACAAAGATATGGGCATCATGGCGCGCGAGCTGCACCTGGCCTCGGAAGCAAAAACTAATGGCGATTAAATTCAACCGCAAGCCCGGCCTGGTCATCTATCTCACCGCCGGAGATCCTGATCTCGCTACCTCGCGAGACGTTGCGCTGGCCGCTATTGACGCCGGCGCCGACGTGCTCGAGTTAGGGGTCCCGTTCAGCGATCCAATCGCCGATGGTCCGGTCATCCAGCGCGCCAGTGAGCGCGCGCTCGCGCAGGGAACTCGCCTGCAGGACGTGCTCGCCCTGGCAGCGGAAATACGTGCCATGAGGCCTTCCGCCGGTCTCGTGATCTTCTCCTATTTCAATCCCGTTCTGCGTTTGGGCCTGGAGCGCTTCTGTGCAGAAGCCGCCCATTGCGGCGTGGACGCGGTATTGATTACTGACCTGATCGTCGAAGAGTCGGAAGAATATCTGACGCAGTTGCACCACAACGGGTTGATGCCGATTTTTCTGGCTGCTCCCACCAGCACCGATCATCGGTTGAAGATGATTGCCAACGTCTCCCAGGGATTCATTTATGCCATCTCGCGTGTAGGCATTACCGGGGCGCAGCAAAACCTGGCTTCCGACGCGCGTCGCCTGGTGGAGCGCATCCGCCGTTTCACCACCTTGCCCATTGCCGTAGGTTTCGGCATTTCGACAGCGGATCACGTAGCCGCCGTCAGCGAGTTCGCCGACGCGGCCGTAATTGGCACCGCCATTGTTTCTTTGATTGAGAAAGCGGAGCCGGGCACGGCTCCCGCCAGAATTACCGCTTTTCTACAGGGGTTAAGGCAGGTTGCCGTTCAAAGCTAGCAGAACAAGGGAAGTGCATGGATATTGCCGACTGGCGAAAGAAGATTGATGAATTGGATCTTCAAATCGTAGCGCTAATCAGCGCGCGGGCGCACGCCGCGCAGGAGATTGGCAAGTTGAAACGAACCACCTCACTGCCGGTCTATGAGCCGAACCGTGAGCGCGTGATTTTCGAGAATGTTCGCGCGGCCAATAAAGGGCCGCTTCCGGACATCGAACTAACCCACATTTACGAACGCATCATCGATGTGATGCGGGCGCTGCAAAAAAATGAGCTGGCGTCCAAAACAGGCGAGACAGGAAAGTAACCATGATTGTTGCCATGCAGGAAAGAGCCACCGAGGAAGACATCCAGGGGGTGATCGAACGCCTCGTTCAGGTCGGCTTCAACGTTCATCGCACCACAGGAGCGATCCAGACCGTGTTGGCGGGCGTCGGCACGCCCTCCCATTTTGATCACAAGGACTTTGAATTGCTCCCCGGGGTTGCCGAGGTAGTACGCATCTCTTCCCCGTACAAACTGGCCGGCCGGGGTTTCAGGCCGGAAGGCACCATCGTTCGTTTCCCCAACGGAGTGGCGGTGGGCGGCGATGAAATTGTGGTGATGGCCGGCCCCTGCTCGGTGGAATCGAGAGAGCAGATCTTTACGATAGCCGATCAGGTAAAATCCGCCGGCGCCTCATTCCTGCGCGGAGGGGCCTTCAAACCCCGAAGCTCCCCTTACTCCTTTCAGGGAATGGGCCTCGACGGGCTCAAGCTGCTCAAGGAAGTGGGCGACCGGACAGGCCTGCTCATCATCAGCGAGGTCATGGAAATCTCCCAGATCGACCTCATGCTCCCCTATGTCGATGTGCTCCAGGTGGGCGCGCGCAATATGCAGAACTTCAACCTATTGCGCGAGATTGGGCTGGTGCGCAAGCCGGTGCTGCTCAAGCGCGGCATTGCTGCGACCCTCGAAGAACTGCTGCTCTCGGCGGAGTACATCCTGGCCGGCGGCAATTACGACGTGATGCTCTGCGAACGGGGCATCCGCACCTTCGAGACCTACACCCGCAACACCATGGACATTTCCGCCATACCGGTGATCAAGAAACTCTCTCATCTGCCCATGCTGGCCGATCCGTCGCACGGTGTCGGCCGCCGCGACAAGGTTGCCCCTATGGCTCGTGCTGCAGTCGCAGCGGGATGTGATGGACTGCTGATCGAAGTGCACCCAAATCCAGATAAGGCGCTTTCCGACGGGGCGCAGTCGCTGTTTCCTGAGCAATTCGACAAACTGATGGACCAGCTCCGCATCATCGCCACGGCCGTAAATCGAAACATAAGGTCCGAGATCCCGGTAATTTGATCCAGCGCATAACCATCATCGGCACCGGCCTCATTGGCGCTTCCGCCGGACTGGCGCTTCGAGCAGCCCAATTCCCCGGTGAGATCGTCGGATGGGACCGCCACCCCGATCAGGCGCAACTGGCGCTGAAAAGCGGAGCGTTGAACACAATTGCCGGCGATGCAATCGCCGCTACAGTGGCCGCCGACCTCGTGCTTCTCAGTGGTCCGGTGTTTGCCATTCAGGACTGGATCGAGAAACTTGCTCCGCATCTAAAGCCGCATCAACTGGTAACCGACGTAGGCAGCGTCAAAGTGGCCATCGCCGAACGTGCGCGGCCCTTATTCGGCGGTCCGGGCCAGGCCGGCTTTTTGCCCGGGCACCCCATGGCAGGCAAAGAAGTGAGTGGGGCCGCGCATGCAGACGCGCGACTCTTCGCCAATGCGGTCTGGCTGTTTACAGAGTTTCCCGGCCATCCGTTGGCCGCCGAGTGGCGCGCCTGGGTAGAGCGCTTCGGCTGCCGCACCATGGACATCCAGGCTGCCAGGCACGACGAAATATGTGCCTGGGTCAGTCATCTCCCTCAGTTCCTCTCCACTGCCTTGAGTGCCATGCTGGAAGACCGCTTCGGCGACGCCCCTGACCTGCGTGCCATTGGAGGGCGGGCCCTCCGGGAAATGACACGTCTGGGAGCCAGCCCTTACTCCATGTGGCGAGACATCGCCCACACCAACGAAGAAGCAATCGCCGAGTCCCTCTTGTCAATGGAGCAACGTCTCACCCACATGCGTGAAAACCTAAAGACCCCTGAGCTGCGCGATGAATTCCTAAGGGCCAACCGTTTCCGCCCACCCGGCCAAAAGTAACCTCTACGTTCCGCTCCTCCGCCACTAACCAACCTCCCCTGAGAGCGCCCCCCTCCCCTTTGTCATCCCGACCGAAGCGTAGCGAAGTGGAGGGATCTGCTGTTCCTCCCAGCCAAAAACCAACCTTTTCATGAGAGCGCCCCCCTCCCCTTTGTCATCCCGACCGAAGCGCAGCGTAGGGGAGGGATCTGCAGTTCAACGGACCCATCCTGGAAATGTGTTCGACATCGCGAGTAAAAGGAACCTCCGCCTCCACA
>Ga0302326_10022243_pt1 | contig 12970 bp, 7 predicted proteins | sample Palsa_T0_3_FD_202264 | JGI IMG/M metagenome (GOLD analysis project Ga0302326, IMG submission 202264) | Peat permafrost microbial communities from Stordalen Mire near Abisko, Sweden - Palsa_T0_3 | ecosystem: Environmental > Terrestrial > Soil > Palsa > Peat permafrost | place: Sweden: Abisko... | reverse complement strand
GATACTTATGGACCGGAAATGATGAACGTGGAATTGGATGGAACGAACGTGGATATCATCTGGCAGGCCGGCACGCTGGAATCCGCTCCCGCTCTGACTGGTCCTTGGACTGCTGTCGCCGGGGCCGCTGCGCCCTTTTATCAGGCGCCTAAAACAGGAACCGGCACTTTCTTCCGGGTTAAAATGTAACAGGAAGATGGGGCAGCGCCATCATCCTAAAGATGAAGATAAAAGCTACAAAAGCAAATCAGACCGCAGCGCGACCCATGGGGGGATTCACGTTGATCGAGCTTTTGGTGGTGATTGCCGTCATAGCAATTCTGGCTTCTTTGTTGCTGCCGGCGCTGGCCAAATCCAAAATGGCCTCACAAAATACCTTTTGCAAGAATAACATGAAGCAGATCGCGGTCGCGGCGAACCTGTATGCCGGGGATAATCAGGACCACCTGCCCATGATCACCGAATTTGGCAAGGAATGGGGAATTTTGTACGGCAGCTTGGTTTACAATCCGCCAACAAGCTATCCCGACAGTGCCGATGTTGTGCCATTGGCGTATATGCCGGATGTCCTGTTTCCTTATCTTGGCACAAATAAGAGCGCCACCGACACGCTCAATCTCATCCAATTAAAAACTTATAAGCCCCAGCCCGGCCTCTATACCTGCCCGTCAGCCATCAACGTTCAGGCCGACCCGTCCGACCCGGCCGATGAAACATTTGACCAGGAGTTCTATGGGGCCAACGACGGTGTTACTTACTGTTGGATGACTCTCTATTATAACAAGGGAGACCTGGCCACCATCGAGAACGATGGCATGGCTGGCAACGATGACTACTATCATCCTGTCAGCGGCCGCAAAGCCAGCGAGGTTTCAGCCCCCTCCACGGCGGTGGACGTGTGGGAGATTCCCTACCACACCATGAACTTCATGCCGCACACGAAGGGTCAAAACGTTTGCCACGCCGATGCTTCTGTGACTAGATTCAAAGGCTATGCGTCTATGACAGATTGGTATTTCGAGAACAGCGAATACGGCTGGGATATGGCCACGCCGTCCCCGAACATACACTGACTTTGTGTCCATGCTTCATTTCAACATGGGGGTTCAAGGTTTCTTCGTCGCCACATCCTGCTCCTATACACGGCGTCATAATTATTTACGTATCTCGCCGCCACTTGGTAGGGCGGCGCTGCCGCGCCGCCTTGATCGGGGCGAAGCGGCAGCTTCGCCCTACCAGAAACATCCGCAATTGCTTATGATGTTCAGTATAGAAAGTCATGCACATTAGAGAAGCTAAGAACCCATTCCGTTTGGGGGGACAGACCGCCCTCATCACGGGTGGAGGAACGGGTTTGGGCTTGGGAATGGCCCGCTGCCTGGCGCAGGCTGGAGCGCGCGTGGTGCTGGTGGGGCGGCGAGAGGATAAATTGGCCGGCGCGGCCGCCGCCATTGGTCCGCTCGCCAGTTTTGTGGCGAATGACATCAACAAGTTGGACCACGCCGTGGAATTGGTCCACGCGGCCGAAAAGGCCGCCGGCGCGCCGATTACCGTCCTCATCAACAACGCGGGCACCCACTTGAAACAAACCGCTTTGGAAACAACACCGGAAGAGTTGCAAGCCATGCTCACCACTCACGTGTGCGCCGCGCACGCGCTCGTCAGAGCCGTGTTGCCAGGCATGTTGGAACGCCGGCAGGGCAACATCCTGTTTACTACGTCGATGGCTTCGATCATCGGAGTGCCACTGGTTCTGGCGTATTCTGCCGCCAAAAGCGCGCTCGTCGGCATGGTGCGATCCCTGGCGGCGGAGGTTTCCTGCTCCGGCGTGCGTGTCAACGCCATCGCCCCGGGCTGGATTGAAACGGACATGACTTCCCAGGCCCTCCAAGGTGATCCGGCGCGCCTGAACAAAATCCTGGCCCGCACACCTATGGGCCGTTTAGGCGCCATTGAAGATGTCGGGCATGCGGCGGTTTATCTTTGCTCTCCTGCGGCGAAATTTGTCACGGGGATCATTCTGCCGGTCGATGGCGGAGCCAGCATCGGTTTCTAAACGCCGCGTCCTCGCCCATGACCGCCCCAGGCAAACTTCACGAACGCCCCGCTGCAAGCAGGCACCGAATCAAGCGAATCCATTTTTTCAAGGCTGTCTCGCCACTTTCACGCCCCATTGCCGATAGCACACATTCCATCAGCGAAATCGCCTTCATCGTCACTCGCATTGAACTCGAAACAGGTGTGACTGGGGAGGCTTATCTCCTTTCGTTTCACTACTCTCCTCAGGCGATAGCCGGAGCACTCAAAGACATTGAGCCGCTCGCGCTCGGTCGGGAGGTGTCGGAGACGGGGCGGTTTATAGCGGATTACGAAAGGGAATCCGAATATTTTGGCCACAGCGGAATTCACCGCTGGGCGCTTGGCTCGATCAACATTGCCATGTGGGATGCCTGGGGCAAAACCCTGGGCCAGCCGGTCTGGCGGTTATTCGGGGTTTGCCAAGACCGCGTCCCTCTCTACGGCAGCGGCGGCTGGCTTTCTTACAGTATCGACGAATTGCTGGCAGAGGCCAAGGGCTACGTCAAACGCGGTTTCCGCGCGGTGAAGGTAAAGGTAGGTTCTCTGGAGTTGGAGCGCGACGTGGAGCGGATCTCGCTTGTTCGCGAAGCGGTGGGCGCGAACGTCAACGTCATGATGGATGCCAATCAAGGGATGAATGTGGAGTCGGCCTTGCGTTTGGCCAAGTTGGTTCGTCCGCTGCGAATCGCCTGGTTTGAAGAACCGTTGCCGCACACAGATTTCGAAGGCTATGCGCAATTGCGCCGCCAAGCCGGCCTGTCGCTGGCCATGGGCGAACGGGAATTCGACACGGTCGCTTTGCGCGAGTTGATCCACCGCTCCGCGCTGGATCTCTGGCAACCGGATATTCTGCGGCTCGGAAGCGTGGAAGCCTGGCGGGCCTCGGCCGCGTTGGCGCACGCCCACCACATCCCCGTGCTGCCGCATTTCTATAAGGAATACGATGTGCCGTTGCTCATGACGATTCCCAATGCGTTCGGTTCGGAATCCTTCGACTGGGTTGATCCCATCATCACTCATCCCATTCGCATGGAGAACGGCTTTGCTTATCCTTCAACGGACCCTGGCTGGGGCTTCCAATTTAAGGACGATGCTTTGAAAGAGCTATAAAATCAGGTTGCCATACCTATGAAAAAAATCCGTCTTAGCAAGATTTTCGCGCCCGTTTTGACAATCGCCATGCTGGGTTTTTGGCCGGCCGCGGCTCGGAGCGGACCGGTTGAGTTTGGCCGCGAGGAAATGGACGGCGCGTTACGCAAAGCCGGCCTCGCCGCGCGAGCGGGAGACATCACCGCGACAGTGGCCAAATCGGGAGCGCCGCAGACGTACAGCATTGAGCTTGACGGACGACATGCGGTCATCGAGGGCGGAGATGCCGCCGGCGTCATGTATGGAGAACTCGAAATGGGCGAACGTGCCCGATTGCTCGGGGCACTCGCCTGGAACAAAGGCACCGTCCATGGGACGCCTTATCTCAAGGACCGGGGACTTAACATATTCCTTACCCTGCCATGGAATTATGAGGCCAATAACACCGATTATCGACCGGAATCACTGACCGACCCGGAAAAATGGTGGTTTCAGAACGACGACTACTGGCGCATGCTGTTCAATTCGATGGCCCGGCACCGGATGAACTGGCTGGACATTCACGGAACCTGGGATGTCAGCGTCACCGACGCGCCCAATCTTTACGCGTATTTTATTCAGAGCGAAAAGTTCCCGGAAGTTGGGGTCGCGCCTGAGATCAAGGCGAAGAACTTGCGGCAATTGAACAAGGTGATCGAGATGGCCCACTCTCACGGCATCAAAGTAAGCTTGATGGCCTACGAGGCGCGTCTGCGCATTCCCCAAAAAAGCGAACTTCCTTACCGGGACACGGAAGAAGTCGCCTACCAATATACCAAGGAAATGGTGGAGAAAATGATCCGCCAGGCGCCCGCATTGGACGCCATTGGCTACCGGGTTGGCGAGAGTGGAAAAGGCGAATCCTTTTTCCGCTGCTATCAGGAAGGGGTGAAAGCCAGCGACAAGGATATTCCGCTGCTCACGCGCACCTGGCTTACCCGCAAGGCTCAAATCCTCCCGCTGGCGCGGGCGAGCGACAATTATAGCACGGAAATCAAGTACAATGGCGAGCAATGGGGCCCGCCTTATTTTGTGGCCGGAGGACGCATGGCGGCCTGGGGTAGCTACTCATTCGAGGATTATCTTAGTTATTCAGGCTCGCAAGCCGCCGCGCGCACGTGGCCGGGAAATCCGTTGCTGCAAGAGGGAGCGTGGCCATCCGAACCCTACAAAATCGTATGGCAAGTCCGGGCCAATGGGACGCACCGCATCTTCCCGTTCTACCAGCCGGATTGGGTCCGGCGCACTATCGAGACCATGCGGTTGGGAACGGCTTCCGGTTACACGGTTGAGCCGCTCAACGCCTATTATCCGGACTCTCCGAGGTATTACGTCGCTCATCCGGAAGATCTTTACACCAAGTGGATTCTCGACCGTGATGAACCTTATATCATGCTCTGGGGCCGTTGCGGTTACGATCCCACTACCCCTGAGGCGGCTTTCAATTTGTGGTTCGAGGATACCTTTGGGCAACAGGGAGTGGCGGTAGCCAACGCCTGGAAGACCGCCAGCAAAATCATTCCCACAGCCTACACTTTATATAGCCTTGGGCCCGACCAGCGCAACCATAACCCGGAAATGGAACTGGGTGGAGATTTGGACGATTTCGCTAACAATGAACCCTTCGACACTTCCGCCATCATGTCGGTTCGCGAATCGCTTTCCTTGAATGCAGTCGGCGGCAAGGACGGACGCGCGCCCAATTATGCCTATGCCAGCCAATTGGAATCTTATGCCGCGCAAGCCCGCGCGGCTCTGACGAATATCAGCGATGCCGACATGGCGCCCTTGGCCGCCAAGCGTTTGAAGGAATTGCGCGCGGCGATCATGATGGTCAGCCATTTGGGAGATTACTATTCTGGACGGCTGGAATCGGCTTATTGGCATGCCTTGTCCAACCAAAACGCCCGCACACGCGCTGCGCTGGCGCGTTCCAAAGCTGCTTGGGCGCTCATGAGTGATTCCCCGGAGGCCAATTACTATAAGCCCTTTACCGAGCGGCTTCGGATGCACACCAATTCATTTCATTGGAAAAACGAAATGGCCGCATTGGATAGCATCGTCGAGAGCGTTCCCGCCTCGCCCGCCAACGCCGAAACTTCCGCCCAGCTTCCGATTTTTCTTCCGGCGCCCGAGTCTGCCACGCTGGAGTGGACTGCGCGCGGAAATGAAATTGTCTGCACCATTCCGGCAGAGGGATTGACCGCCGCCTGGCTGTTGGCCAAGCCGCTGCCGAGCACGACCTGCTTCCACAAATCCCCGATGAAAAAAAACGGGGCTGTTTTCGAGGCGCGCTTCGAGAGAATGAACTGCGGTCACATGATCGCCGCTGATGTCGAGTTTGCGGGACACGTCGCCCACGTTCCGAATTGGGAGAAGACCACGCCTTACCTCATTGTTCCAAGTCTGCCGGGGCCAACGCCGCTCTATTATAGCACCGTGGAAGCGATGGAATACTTGAAGCCAGAAGTGCTCACCCCGGGGAAGTTCGGCACATTGCTCCTCCCTACGCGAAGCTTCGAATTCTTCCGTTACGTCGATCCGGCGACCAAGCGCAAAATTCTTGATCCCGTCGAGCGCGGCATGCGCCTGGTCGTGCTCCAACAGAATTACGGCGAAGGGACTCCTTACCCGCTGGATTGGCTTCCAGTTCCTCCAAACGTGGCTAATCGCGCATCCGACGAGTTTGATCCCGGCGGGGCGCTCGGCCTGCCAAAAGTCATGGCCCCAGACATCCTGCGGCAAATATTTCTGCCCACCCCAGGCTGGGAGGTCTTTGGCAATGGAGGCGTCGCCCGTTACAAATTAGGGCAGGGCGAAATTTGGCTCATGCAAGCTCGCGCCTTTCAACTCGCCTGCCAGCCGGCTGCGTCGAAATTCCTCGCGGCGGTCGTTGGCTTGGACCCCGGCAAACCGTTGGTTCTCCTGGATCTTTGCGGCGAAGCTGCCGCAGGAGAATCTTCCTACTTCACGGATTTGATGAATGCCATAAACGTCCCCTTCCTTACTTTGGGTGAAGTGATCGCCCAGGAACAAGGGATGGATTCATTTGAAAAAGTCCCTGGTAAAGTGACCGATGACGCCGTCCTGCTGGGTCGCGGACCCGCCAGCATGAAGAGTTTCCTGGAGGAGAAGGTCAAACACTGCGCCGCTCGGCCGCTCCCGGCCACCAAGGAGGAAATGGAAGCCGGCAAACCCGCCCGCCGGCAGGAATTGATGCGTTGCCTGGGCTTGGATCCGCTGCCTCCCCGCACGCCGCTCAATGCCCAAGTTTCCGGCACGATCAAACGCGCGGGTTACCACATTGAAAAAATCGTCTTTGAAAGCCGGCCGAATTTTCCTGTGACTGGTTTGCTTTATGTGCCGGATGGCCCGGAGGGATCAAAGTATCCCGTCATACTCAACCCGCACGGCCATTGGGAGCACAAGAAGATGGAACCGACGGTGCAATACCGCCTCATCTCCCAGGCTCTGCATGGATACCTGGCCTTTATCATCGACAGTCCGGGCTGGAGTTTTGAAGGCGACGCTCTGGTCGAACGTCGTTCCGCGGGTTCCCACTTGGATTTTCCATTGGTGGAAGGTTCGGCCAACACGACGGCAATCTACGTTTGGGATCTCATGCGCGCCTTGGATTATCTCGCGACGCGCCCGGAAGCGGACATGACCCGCGTGGGTCTGACGGGCGCATCCGGCGGCGGCCTGGCAACGATGTACGAATTCGCCGCTGACGAGCGTATCACCTGCGCCGTGCCGGTGGTCTATCCCTCCAGCCTGGAGATCAATCCCGACAATGGCTGCCCTTGCAATCATGTGCCAGGCATGTTGCAAATTGGGGACCGTTCCGATGTCCTGGCCATTCGGGCGCCCGCGCCGCTGTTCGTCATCGGCGCCCGGCGGGATGGTGAATTTCCCCCTGCGGGAACTCAACTCACCGGCGAGAAATTAAAAAAAATCTGGAGCCTCTATGGGTCCGCCGACACGACTGGGTGGCAGATTTTCGAAGGCCCGCATGATTATAACAAGTTGATGCGAGAGAGAGCCATGGGGTTCTTCGACAAGTTTCTCAAGAGCCAAGGCGATGGCTCGCCCGTGCCCGAACCGGCCATTCAAACCGAAGATCCTTCGGACCGCCAGTTCCTCGCCCTGCCCAATGAGGCGGACAAGTTCAAAACGATGCGCGACATCGCTCGAGAAAATCTCGCCGATTCCCATCCCGCCTCTTTTGACGACTTTGTGCGCCTCAATGGCGGCCTGCCCAAGCGCGCGCCGTTGTCGTTTAAAGTCCTACGCACTTCAGGCTCGAAGTCGGCTGTGACTTTCCAATCGGAACCGAGACTGACGATTCCAGGTCTTCTTTGGCAACCGCCAGGCCCGCCGAAAGGCGCCGTGGTTTTGATTTCCGAACATGGAAAAATCGCCGCGGAAAAAGAATTCGACATTCCGGCGCTGGTCGCCGCCGGTTATGTTTGTCTCGCAATGGACGCGCGCGGCGTCGGCGAGCTTAAAGGGCTTGATATTCGCCTGATGACTTATCTCGGTACGGCGCCAGCGTTCGCCATGGCTGTGGACGCAGTCGCCGCCGCAGAAGCGATGGAGCGGTATTCATCGAATGTCGCGGTAATCGGTTCAGGACTCGGCGGAGCGCAGGTGCCTTTGTTCGCCGCGCTCGTGAAGCCGTCGATTGCATACGTCGCAGGCTTGCAAGGCATGAAAACCTATGACGACGTATTGGATTTTCCGAAAGAAGACCACAACGTGGATTATCTGGCCATTCAACCGCGTGCCAACTACGCACCCACCCTCGAAGCATTGCGGGCCATGGTAAAATGCCCGGCCGATTGGAGCGTGCGCGGCGATGCCGACCCGGATTGGAAGAGCCGCTTACCCCGGCCTTAAGAGTTGCTTAAATTTACGCCTTCCCCAGCAGTTCTTTGGCAATCTTGATGACGTTGTCAGGCTCGAAGCCAAATTTTTTCTGGAGTTCCTTGAGCGGGGCCGAAGCTCCGTAAGTGCTCATGCCGATGACCCGTCCACGCAGGCCCACATAATGATCCCATCCAAAGGTCGAAGCCTGTTCGATGGCGATGCGTGCGTGAATGTCAGCGGGTAACACGCTTTCCTTATACTCCGCCGACTGCTGCTCAAAGGCATCCCAGGAAGGCATCGAAACCACACGCGATTTGATGCCTTGCGCAAGTAATTTCTCATGGGAATCCACCGCCAGGCTGACTTCGCTGCCGGAAGCAATGAGAATAACCTCAGGCTTTCCGCCCGGCGCGTCGCCCAGCACGTAAGCGCCTTTGGCCACGCCGGAGGCGGACGCATATTTGCTCCGGTCCAGGGTCGGCAGCGGTTGGCGCGAAAGTGCCAGCACAGCCGGCTTGTGGCGCAGTTGCATGATAAAACGGTAGGCCTCCACCACTTCGTTGGCGTCGCCGGGCCGAAACAGAACCAAGCCGGGCATGGCGCGCAAGGAGGCCAGATGCTCGATCGGTTGGTGCGTGGGGCCGTCTTCGCCGTCGCTCATGGCGTCGTGCGTGAACACGAAGAAAGTCGGCAATTCCATCAGGGCGGAAAGCCGGAGGGCGGGCCGCAAATAATCGATGAAGATAAAAAACGTGGCGCCATAAGCGCGCACCTTGGAGAGCGACATGCCGTTGACCACCGCTCCCATCGCGTGCTCCCGAATTCCGTAGTGCATGTTTCTGCCGCCGTAGTTGCCGGGTTGGAAGTGTCCCGCTCCTTCGAAACCCAACAGGGTCTTATTGGAAGGCCCCAAATCAGCGGAGCCGCCCATCAACCAGGGAATATTTTGTGCCAGGACATTCAGCACTTTGCCGGAGGCCTCCCGTCCTGCCAAACCCTTGGGATCGGCCGGGAAGACGGGGAGATTGCGGTCCCATCCCGTGGGCAAGGCGCGCTTTTGCATGAGATCGATCTCGGTCGCCAGTTCGGGGAACTTGCCGCGATAAGTGGTCAGGAGTTCGGTCCATGCCAGCCGGGCCGCGTGGCCGCGCGCGCCGATGCCCGCCGCAAAATGCTCTTTCACGCCATCGGGCACCAGGAATTTGGCGTCCTCGGGCCAGCCATAAGCGCGTTTGGTGAGGCGGATTTCCTCGTCGCCCAACGGTTCGCCGTGGGCTTCCGCAGTGTCCTGTTTGTGCGGAGACCCCCAGCCGATGTGACTGTCGAGCACAATGAACGTGGGGCGGCCTTTGGTCTTCTTGAAGACGGCCAGGGCATTGATGATTCTGTCCACGTCGTTCGCGTCCCCGACCCGCAGAACGTTCCATCCGTAGGCCATGAAACGGGTCGCGGTGTCTTCCGTGAAGGCAATGCTGGTGTTGCCTTCGATGGTGATGTGGTTATTGTCAAATATCCAGCAAAGGTTGTCCAGGCCCAGATGGCCAGCCAGGGAAGCCGCCTCCGAGGAGATGCCTTCCATCATGCAACCGTCGCCGCACACGGCATAAATGTTGTAGTTGAAGATCTCCAAGCCGGGCTTGTTGTATCGCGCGGCCAGCCATTTCTGGGCGATGGCCATGCCGACACTGGTGGCCACGCCCTGGCCCAAAGGGCCGGAAGTGGTCTCGACACCCGAAACCCATCGGTACTCCGGGTGCCCGGGCGCCTTGCTGTCTAATTGGCGAAATCGCTTGATGTCCTCCAACGTCACCGCCGGCTGGCCCAAGCACTCGTATTCGGGATTGACCGTCTTGCTGCCGGTGAGATGAAGGATGGACCAGAGCAACATGGAGGCGTGGCCATTGGAGAGAACGAACCGGTCGCGATTGGCCCAGATCGGGTACTGCGGATCGAAATTCATCGTGCGGTTCCAAAGAGTGTAAACCAACGGCGCGAGCGCCATCGGGGTGCCGGGATGCCCGGATTTGGCCGCCTGAACCGCATCTATCGAGAGAGTGCGAATGGTGTTGATGGAAAGCAGAGCCATCTGGTCTTCGGTCATAGGATTTTCCTTTTGTATTGTTGTTGCTATTTGCCCGCCTCGAGCGCGGCCACCTTGCCGAGGCGCCGCAAGTGTCGCGGTTCATCGCTGTACTTGGCCGCCAAATAGGTCTGCACCAAGTCCCACGCGACAGCCGGGCCGACGGTCCGGCCGCCCATGCAAAGGATGTTCATGTGATCATCCTCCACACCCTGTTTGGCTGAAAAATGATCGTGAATCAGGCAAGCCTTGGCGCCTAAAACCTTGTTGGCGCAAACCGCCGCGCCCACGCCGCTGCCACAAATGGCCACGCCGCGCTCCACCTCGCCCGCCACCACGGCCTTGGCCATCGGAATAACAAAGTCCGGGTAATCATCGTTGGAAGCCAAAGAGTGCGCTCCGAAGTCGATAACCTCATATCCGGCCGCACGGAGCTGGCCGACCAACTCCTCTTTTAATCCGAAGCCGCCGTGATCGGTGGCAATTCCTACGCGCATAAGTTTTCTTTTAGTTTGTTCAAGCGTTTTCGGTTGCTGTCCGCAGTTTTTTCATAGCTGCATCCACCCCTCCGGGGTCCCCAAAAACCGAAGTCCCCGCCACCAGAACGCACGCCCCGGCGGCCACGCCCAGCCGGGCCGTGACCGGATCAATGCCTCCGTCCAATTCCAGTTCGCATTGCGGACGAACCATTTCAATCATCTGACGCACGAGCTGGATTTTAGGCAGCACCGAATGAATAAAGTGCTGATGTCCGAAGCCGGGGTTGACCGTCATGACCAGCACCAAATCAAGGTCCGGCAGAACTTCCTGCAGCACCGAGGCAGGCGTCGCGGGGTTGATGGCCAGCCCGACGGATTTGACCAGGCTCTTGGCGCGTTGGAGGGTTCGGTGCAAATTGTTGTTGCCTTCCCAATGAACAATGAAAGAGTCGGAACCAGCCGCGACAAATTCATCGAAGAAAAAATCCGGGTCCGAAATCATCAGGTGCGTTTCCAGCGGCAGGCGGGTGACCGAGCGCAATGATTTGACGACAGGAGCGCCCATGGAAAGGTTGGGCACGAAGTGTCCGTCCATGATGTCCACGTGGATGCGGCTGGCCCCGGCCCGCTCGGCCTCGGCCACGTGCTCGCCCAGGCGCGCAAAATCCGCTGCCAGGATGGATGGAGCCAATTTTACCGTCCTTTTCCCTGTGTCCACTTGGTCACTCACGCTTTCCTGGCCCCCTTCTTCTTCGGACTCTTGACGGCTCGGTAACGGAGAATCAGGTTGTTGGTCGAACTGTCATGTTTAAGTTCAGGTTCCTTTTTGCTCTCCAACTCCGGGACGATGTTTTGGGCCAGCACCTTGCCGAGTTCGACACCCCATTGGTCGAACGAGTCAATCTGCCAGATGATTCCCTGTGTAAAGACGCTATGCTCGTAAAGAGCGACCAGTTTGCCCAGCGCCGCCGGCGTGAGTTTGTCCACCAAAATGGTATTGGAAGGGCGGTTGCCCTCGAAAACTTTATGCGGAACCAGCCAATCCGGCGTGCCTGCGGCCTTAACTTGCTCGGGAGTCTTGCCGAACGCCAGCGCCTCGCCCTGGGCGAAGACGTTGGCCAGCAATATATCATGATGGCGACCCAACGGGGAAAGGGCGTGGCCGAAAGCAATGAAGTCGCACGGAATGAGCCTGGTCCCCTGATGGATCAATTGATAGAAGGAGTGCTGGCCGTTGGTGCCAGGTTCGCCCCAATAAACGGGTCCAGTGTCGTACTGCACGGTCTTTCCTGCCAGCGTGACGTGTTTGCCGTTGCTCTCCATCGTCAACTGTTGAAGGTAGGCCGGGAACCGTTTCAGGTACTGCTCGTAGGGGAGTACGGCCACGGTCTGAGCGCCGAAGAAATCGTTGTACCAAACGGCCAGGAGGCCCATGAGCACCGGCAGATTGCGCTCGAAGGGAGCGGTCCGGAAGTGTTCGTCCATCTCGTGGAAACCGTCGAGCATGGCCCGGAAATTCTTGGGGCCAATGGCGATCATGGTCGAAAGGCCGATGGCGGAATCCATCGAATACCGCCCGCCCACCCAGTCCCAAAAGCCGACCATGTTGGCCGTATCAATGCCAAAGGCGGATACCTTTTCGGCATTGGTGGAAACGGCCACGAAATGTTTGGCGATTGCTTTCGTCGCACCCCCCAAACCTTTGAGCAACCAATCCCGGGCGCTCTGCGCATTGGTCATGGTTTCCAGCGTCGTGAATGTTTTTGAGGACACGATGAAAAGCGTTTCCGCCGGCTTGAGATCGCGGGTTGCTTCCACGAAGTCGATGCCGTCCACGTTGGAAACAAATCGGAAGTTTAGCCCGCGTTCGCTGTAATGTTTGAGCGCCTCGTAAGCCATGACGGGTCCGAGGTCCGAGCCGCCAATGCCGATGTTGACCACGTTGCGAATGCGCTTGCCGGTGTGGCCTTTCCAGGCGCCGCTGCGGATTTTGTCGGAAATGGCGGCCATTTTTTTAAGCTCCGCGTAAACCTTGGGCACCACATTCTCGCCGTCCACCATGATGGTGGCGCTTTTGGGCGCGCGCAGGGCCACGTGGAGCACGGCTCGATCCTCCGTGATGTTGATTTTTTCGCCCTTGAACATGGCGTCGATGTGCTCGCGCAATCCGGATTCAGCGGCCAATTTAAGGAGCAGTTGAAGAGTTTCTTCGGTGACGCGGTTTTTGGAGTAGTCCAGGAAAAGGCCGGCGGCTTCGGCGGTCATGCGTTGACCGCGCTTGGGGTCCTGCGCGAACATATCCCGCAAGTGAAGTGTTTTAACTGTGTTAAAGTGC
>Ga0302326_10022240_pt1 | contig 12971 bp, 11 predicted proteins | sample Palsa_T0_3_FD_202264 | JGI IMG/M metagenome (GOLD analysis project Ga0302326, IMG submission 202264) | Peat permafrost microbial communities from Stordalen Mire near Abisko, Sweden - Palsa_T0_3 | ecosystem: Environmental > Terrestrial > Soil > Palsa > Peat permafrost | place: Sweden: Abisko... | reverse complement strand
TTGCGCCGCATACGAAAGGACCGCGCGTGCGTCTTCCGTTAAGGAAAACCGCATGAAGTTTGCGAAGGTCACTGACCTCACCAGGAAACCCGGGACTGCCCGGCGTATGCTTCGCGGGTTGTTGCTCGCCGGCTTTATCGCGATTGCGGCATGGTTCATCTGGCTGTACGGGCAGATTCACTTTTACGCCACTCATGACCAGGCACGTCCCGCCGACGCTATCGCGGTCTTTGGCGCAGCGGAATACGACGGTCGTCCCTCTCCGGTGCTGCGGGCCCGTCTGGATCGTGCTCTTGCTCTCTATCGCGAACACCTCGCTCCGCTGGTGATTACCCTGGGTGGTGGCGGAGGTCCGCGAGATTCCGAAGGGGGCGTCGGCCATGACTACCTCCTGGCCCACGGCGTCCCGGAGAACCAGATCATCGCTGAAACCCAAAGCACAAACACAGAAGAATCCGCCGCCCGCCTGGCCGCTATTGCGCGGGAGAACCACTTGAACCGCATCCTTGCCGTCTCCGATGGAACCCACCTGTTTCGCATCCACGCTCTTTGCGCCAGCATGGGGCTCAACGTATTCACTTCGCCCCGTGCGCAAGCTCGACCCCTCGGCTTCTGGGACGCTGCCATGCGGTTGATGCATGAAATGATCAGCTACACCCTTTGGCGTTTGCGAGTGCACTAAACGCAACCACACGACGTGAGAACTTGCCGATTGCAAAAACAGTCCCGCAGGGACGGTGCTGAACTTAGCCCAGGACGTAGTCCTGGGGAGAGATTCGACAGACGAAAAGTCCCCGTAGGGACGACTGAGAGCTACCCAGAGGGAGTCCCAGGCGCATCCGACTCAAACATTTCGTGATTGAGAATTCCCGATCCGCTCCCCGAATCCAGGACCATGTCTCGACACCGTTTTCAGTCGTCCCCCGTTCGGCAAGCTCAGGGCAGGCTCTGCGGGACTGTTTTTGAGATGGTTGTTCTCACCCACCTTCTTTAGCCCTCATTGGGATTCCTTCAGCTCCAGGAGCGGATGATCGCGAAGAAGATGACGGCGATCACCGCGGCCGCAAAGGTGGAAAGAAAGTTTACTGCGTCATTGTTGAGCCAGCCACGCCGTTCCGCAGTGGCACCCAGCAGGGAATCGACGAACAGACCACCTATCGCTCCCAGCGCCGCGGATAGGGCAGCGCCGAGGCCTAATTTCAGAGTCAGCGCTGCTACCAGCACCACCAGGACGGCTCCGCCTGTTCCAGTCAAGGATCCTGCGAGGCTGATCGCTCCGTCGGTGCCCGGCGCTACCTGGCGGCGAGTGGTCACTAATAGAGGTTGGCCACCCAGCACCTCGCCCAGCTCACTGGCCACCGTATCGGCTGTCGCCTCAGCCAGAGCGGCGGTCACTATCACCGCAAACCACCCGTCAGGCAAAGGATGGCTAAACGCGAAGGCCGCCCCCAGTCCGGCGACTCCCAGGTTGGCCGCGACCTGGGCGGCGTTTCGGCCGCGCTTGTCTTCCGCTACGCCCAGCCGCTGTATCTTACCTCTGCCGAATCTGGTCGCCGAAAAAGTCAGCACGAAGAGTGCCAGCAAGGGCGGCAGGGCGGAGCGGTACCAGGATGACAAACCCGGCTTTGGAAGAGGAGCGAGCATCAGGACGGCAGTGATGACGCCGCCGGCGACCGCAGCGAACGGCGTTGCCGCGCGGGCCAGAAATACCACCAGAGCCAACGTCAGGCTGATAACCAGCGCGGTTTGCGTCGCGCCGGTCCAAACCGCCATGGCATAGCGCAGGGTGGCGATCGTGCAGTAGGGTACGACGGCGGCCAGCACCAGCCACGACTGCCACCGCATTTGCTGTTTCTCAACCAGCACCGTTCATTTTAGGCCCGGCGTATCGCCGGATACGCGAAGCCATTTACAATCATCTTTCTAACAGGAAATGAAACGTAGTGAGGTATTCACGGGTGCTTAGCGTTGCATGGTTCCAGTCATGGAGCCGGCGGAGTGTGCGTTTGCCAGAGTTTTCCTTCAGGGTTCTCCAACGGATTGCTACCGGTTGTTCCATAGGCGTCGCTGTACTGCTGGCAGGATGCGGAGACACTCCGCGGCCGGTGGTCACTCCCGTAGCTGTCACCGGACCCGCCCCCCAGCCGCAGAGTTACGCTGTTGTGACCACCAGCGCAGGTACTGGCGCGGCTGGCTTGGCGAATGTTTTCGACGCTGCCGGCGACACGCTGCTGACCCAGGCCTCCCTGGGCATCAACCCGCTGGCGCTCACCCTGAGCTCTAGCGCCGGCTCTGCCACCACCGCCAACACAGACGGGACGGTCACCAGCTTCACCCCCTCTACTACGCTGCAGACCAAAAACATTCAGAGCAGCACGTTGCTGCAGCCCGCTCAGCCGGTAAACCTGCTCTCGACGGCAACCAATCTCTTCATCACCGAACCCAATGTCCCGGCGGTGGCGGTGCTGACCAATAATTCAAGCGGCGTTTATCAGCTCACGCAGCAGCTCCCGGTCCCTGCCAGTCCGATCAACCTGGCCGGCAACTCCAGCGCTTCCCGTGTGTACTCCATCACCCAGGACAACGGGGCCAACCAGGTTGCTTTCGGAGATTGTGAGACGCCTTCTGCGGTCACCACTCCCGGCCAGGTGCAGTCGATCGAAATCTCCACCGTCACTATTTCGCGCACCTTGCCGGTTGGCATTTGCCCCGTCTACGGGATTGGCTCCTCGGACAACAGTCGGGTGTTCATCCTCAATCGAGGCAGCGGAACCGTCACCGTCATTAATAGCCAGTACAACACGTTGGATACCACGGCAAACCGGCCAAACCTGAATTCGACCACCGGGGCGCTTCTCCTCCCGCCGCCGTCCGGCACGCCGGTGGCAGGGTTCAATGCAGGGCCGGTTTTTGCCGACTACTACGCGCCCTCGTCTCAGCTGGTTACGGCCAATTACGACTCCAATACCATCACCATCGTCAACACCAGCCTCGATCAATTCGGAAATGACTCGGCGCTGTTCGGCCAGGCGATCACGGTCCCGGTCGGCAATGGCCCCTCGACGCTCACCATTTTGCGCGACGGAAGCCGGGTCTACGTTGCCAACCAGAAAGACAGCACGGTGAGCGTGGTGAGTCTCACCAACTACACCGTGTTAGCTACGATTCCCGTGACCGGCCATCCCATTTCGATGGCCTCCACCTTCAGCACTCCGTATGGCCAGGTTTATGTTCTTTCATCCGACCAACCTTACATGACCGTAATTCGCACGGACACCGATCAGGTGGCCGCGTCCATTCAATTGGATGGTACGGGAGTGGATGTGCACACCAGCGCCCAGTCGGTGGCTGCCAACAGCAGCACCACAGGCACAGTTGCGAACGCTATCAATGTGAGCCATGCCAGCGGCAGCGGATCCCCCTGTGGCTTCGGGGCGACGTGTTATCAGACGACTCCATTAGCAGTCCCGTCAAAGCGCGGCAAATAAGAGAAGACCCGACTGCCTCCGGGGTAGACGAAAACGGGGCTACGCGCTGAAGACTCTCTGAACGAAGGGCACGGCTTCAGCCGTGCCGTAAATTTCCCTTCACTTGGGACGGCTTTAGCCGCTGAGGTACGCTTTTTCTTCCTCGGGCTCATAGGCTGACGAATAGGGATACAACGCAGACAGTTCCACCAATTTCGCTCGCACCGGATTCTCGTGAATGTACTGCCGTCTCATCTGGAATTCGTTGCCATCCCGGATGCGGTGATCCGTAAATCCACGCTGCCAGACCAGCAGCTTAGAGCCTAATCGATGCGAGAAGCCTCCCTTGATGAGACCCACCACACGCTCGAGTGCAATGCCCTGGGGACTCAGCAAGAGATGGATGTGATCCGGCATGACCACAAACGCGTGTAGCTTATAGTGGCCCTGGTGGCGGTATTGTTGCAGCGTCTCAAGGAATAACTCGGAGTTTGCCGCAACCTGGAAGAGACGGCGGCGATTGAAGGTCGCGCTGGTCACAAAGTAGGTTCCCGCCCCATCAGTACGAGAGGGGATTGACATTGCGAGATTTTAGGACGCACCCGGTTCGCGAGCCAGGCGGCGGAAAAGCCAGGGCGAAGCCACAGCTTCAGAAGAGCCGCATTGACTGTGTTTACAGCGCTTTAGCTTCCAACCCTTCTTTTTCAAAACAATTATTTTGTTAAGAATCATTTCACGTAGTTTGAGAAGCGATGGAGTTCGCCTTGAGGGTCGAAAAGCGTACCTCAGCGGCTAAAGCCGTCGTTGGGACGGTGCGTTTATGGCACGGCTGAAGCCGCGCCCTTGGTCAGACTATGTGGCCGGGGCGAGAAGCATATCCTCAACGCTGAACCACAGATCAGCTTCCGGTTGCTCCGGACAGGATAATCGGCAAGGTGGGCGAGTCGGCACCGCTGGCTTTCTCGATCGTCACACCGAAAGCCTTGGCCGCTATGCCGGGGGGCAGCGGCGGCAACACCAGGGTGGCAGTGCCCACTGCGTCCGGGTGAAAGACTCCAGCGGGCACGGGAGCCTTGCCGTTAGCCGGGATGACCCAGAGCTCATAGGCCTTACCCTCGGGCAGGGGCTTCAAATTGGTCGCCAGCAGAATCAGCGCGCCACGATCTGGGAGGTAAGTGGCGCGGGCGCTTGGTTGCGCTGGTGCTTTGCCTTCCGTCAGCGTCACCCGCTGGGCAGTGGGCGCGGTCAAAACTTCCAGCACCTGCTGCGCTCGTGATGCTTGCGCAGCCAAATTCTTCACCATGTTCGATTCGTCGTTCAGTTCGTCATTCAAAGCCCGGTTTTGCACGCCTAGAGAGATCGCCACGATCGCCATGGCTGCAGCCGCCACCCAGGGAGCCCAGAAGCCCGCCCCACGGCGCTTGGTCTTCACATCAATAGCAGTGACCTCGGCCAGCTTCTCCTGCGGCTTAGCTACCGGAGACGCGGCGATTCTCTTCAGAAAGCGCTCCCGCGCCCCCTCGGGCAACGGTTGTTGTTCGACCGCTAATCCCAGCAAGGCAAGATCACCGCAGACTTGAGCGAGCTCGGTGCGGCATGAAACACAGGTCTGCAGGTGCGCCCTGATGGATGCGGACTCCTCTGGCGGGAGACCCTGCATCGCATAGGAAGCCAACTCCTCCTGCGTGTTGTGCCCGTTGCCTGTCATGACTGAAACGCCTTTCGTAACGTAATCAGCGCTAACCGAATACGCGTCTTAACTGTGCCCAGCGGATCGCCTGTTCTCTCCGCGATCTCCGAATGGCTCAAACCCTCGAAAAATGCCAATTCCATCGACCTTTGCTGCTCCGCAGGAAGGTCCCGCAAAACTTTCTGGACCTTCTCCATCATCGAGTTGTGCTCGACTTCTGAAGCCAGGCTGCCGGGGGAAGCCAGAATCACGTCGTCGACAGAATCCACGGGCTTTCTGCGCCGCAACAGATCGATCGACCGATTCCTTGCCACTACCACCAGCCACGCACCCAGCGAACCACGCCCGGGCACAAACGAATCAGAATTCCGCCAGACCTGGAAGAAGATCTCCTGCATTACGTCTTCCGCGTGGCCGGTATCCTTGAGAATTCGTAAAGCGACGGAGTACACTGCCCTGCCATAGCGGTCGAAGACTTCCGCCATCGCACTCTGATCGCCCTGGCGGATGCGCTGCAGCAAAACAGCTTCGTCTGTTCCCGGGGCAGTCGTTCCGTCAGCCATCCTGCCAGTGTGGCTTGAATCTCTGATAGTAGAACGATCAGGGTCGCCTATCGGATTGGAGGTTTTCTCAGGCATCAATCAAGCCGTGCTTATTCTACGGTTGCAGTACGCAAACAGCCAAACTTAAGTACCCCAGGAAGTAGCGAGTACAATAACCTGCGTCAATCGCGATCTGCCGGATAGCCGTCCCCACTCTAGATGAGAAACCGCCTGGATAAGTTGCTGCTCGAGCGCGGGTTGGCGCCATCCCGCGAACGGGCGCAGGCGCTGATCCTGGCCGGGCGGGTGCTGGTCAACCAGCAGAAAGTCGAGAAGCCCGGCGCCGCGGTAGACGGCGACGCGCTCCTGCGAGTGCTGGGGGAAGACCAGCGCTACGTCAGCCGCGGTGGCCTCAAACTGGAAGCCGCGCTTACCCGGTGGCAAATCGACCTTGCGGGGCGACACTGTGTCGACATTGGCGCCTCCACCGGGGGCTTTACCGATTGCATGCTGCAGCATGGCGCGGCCAGCGTGGTCGCGGTAGACACCGGTTACGGGCAGATCGCTGAAGCTCTGCGCCGGGATCTACGGGTGAGCCTGCGCGAGCGTACCAATGCTCGCTACCTCAAACCGGGTGATCTAGGCTCGGGAATCAGTTTTGTATCCATGGATGTATCTTTCATCTCCGCCACCCTGGTGCTGCCTGCGGTGCTCGCGGCAGTGCGGGAGAACCCCGGGAGCAAGCTTGAGGCCGTCATCGTCGAGGCGGTAATTCTGGTCAAGCCACAATTTGAAGCGGGCAGAGAACAGGTGGGCAAGGGCGGCATCGTACACGACCCGGTTGCACACCAGTTCGCGATTGATCGCGTTCGTTCGGCGGCCCAGGATCTTGGCGCCTGTCAGAGCGAAATAGCGGACTCGCCCATTCTTGGCGGAGGCGAGGGAGCGAAAGGGAATCGCGAGTTTCTTCTCTACGCCCGCTTTTAAGTGCTTTCTCCCCATCGCGTACACTAAAAGCCTCCATGCGACCCGTTGCCATCATTTCCAAGCCGCAGAAGGAAGAGCTTGCCACCCTGCTTCCCGAGCTCGTCGCCTGGATGCGGGCCCATGATTTCGAACCGGTTCTGGACCACGTGAGCGGCAGCTATACCCAGGACGCGCGCGTCGTTCCTCGTCATGAACTGCCGGCACAAAAGCCGGTGCTGGTGGTGGTGCTGGGTGGGGATGGAACGCTGTTGGCGGCGGCCCGCGCGTTTGCCCGAACCGATGTTCCCATTCTCAGTGTCAACCTGGGTGCGCTGGGCTTCCTCACTGAAGTCCGGCTGGCGGATCTGTACACCACGCTGGAGGGTTGGAAGGATGGGTGCTGCAACATCGATGCGCGTGCCCTGTTGCACACCGAAGTCATGCGTGGCGGGGCTTTGTACAAGGAGTACGAGGCCCTGAACGATGTGGTGATCGCCAAGGGTGCGATCGCGCGGATGGGCGACTTCAGTATTCATCTGTTTGACCAGCTGGCGGCCTCGTTTCGTGCGGATGGGGTCATCGTCTCCACGCCTACCGGCTCCACGGCCTACAACCTGGCTGCCAACGGACCGATTCTGGCTCCCTCGGTGGACGCCCTGGTGATCACCCCAATATGTCCGCATCTGTTGACCATTCGCCCCATGGTCGTGCGCGGTGATGCGCACGTGATCGTCAGCGTCGAAGGCATTCCTGATCTCACGTTTCTTACCGTGGACGGGCAGGAGGCCTTACAGCTTCGAGTGGGAGATCGGGTGTGCTGTCGCCGTTCCGAGCACAGCGTCAACCTGGTTCGTTTGGGCAAGACAGGATTCTTCGACGTGCTTCGCTCCAAGTTGAGTTGGGGCGAACGCTAGGACGTCGACACCGCACTTTGGGCGCGCTTGATGTTCTTCACAGCCTCTCGATACGTGACCTTAGTAACAGTGCGGAAGTAATAGTCCGGGAGAAGTTATAGCGACGGAGTAGCCGCATAATCCGGAATAGATTTGGGGGATGAAGTATCGGGGCGCAGATACCAAAGCTCAGCAGATACTACGGTTTCGTAAGTTCATCCAGCAGCACCTTGGCTTTTGTAGCTAGCAGATGCGCGCCATCCGCATCTCCATTGTCCAGTGCCTGCTGGGCCTGCTTCAGATAATTGTGTATCTGCGCAGCCGTTGCCTTCTCGTCGTTCGAGAGCGGCCGCTTGATCCCGCCCAATCCCTGTTGTGTCGCGCCAATCAGGTCCGCGGCCTCATGCTTGGTTCTTTCTCCCAGGGCGCTGTCACCGGTGGTCAACTGGCCAATGGCAGAGGTGTTCGCCACAGCAGCTCCCATCTGTTGTGGAGGGGCTTGCGCCGTGGTCGGTCCAGCAACTGCCGATCCGCTCTGAGGAGACGCAGCGGGGGCGGTTGCCGGCGCTGGAGGTGTATCTGCCGGCTTGGGTGTCTTGACGTGGTGCCGCACCTTCTTGGGGGGCGGCGGCGGAGGCAAGGGCACACTTTGCGCGGATGGCGGCGGTAGCGGCGAAGCCAGGGGCGTGTCGGTCTTCTCCGCCTGTTGCGTCGTCTTGGGCGGAGTGAGAGTCCCCTTGCCCGTCTGCAATGGCGGAGCCTGTGCTTGCTGCGGCGTAGCCGGGGTCTTGTGCGAACACCCGGTACACAAAATGACTGTTAGAACACACAACGAGCGTAGTTTCGCTGCCCTCATCCCCTGGGCTCCTTGGCTACGATGGATCCAGTTGAACTGCTCCCGTCCGGCATAAGGTATCCACGCGCTCTACCCTCCTGGAACGTGTTGAGAGGAAAGCGCAAAATAAAGGTAGTTCCGTGAGTCGCATCCGATTCTACTTCAATAGAACCATTGTGCAGCTCAACGATACGGTAAGTCATCGCTAAACCGATGCCGCTACCATCTTTCTTAGTAGTAAAGTATAAGTCGAAAATCTTATCCCGCACATCATCGGGGATTCCCCCACCCTGGTCATGAATGCTGAGCAGGGCCATTCGTCCATCCTCGGCCAACCGTACTTCCAGCTTTCCCCCTTCGGCCATTGCCTGGGCGCCATTGAGAACGACGTTCAGCAGCGCCTGCTTTAATAAGTCCGCATCCACCTTGGCCATCACCGGACGGTCGGGCAAATCGCTCTGCACGTGAACGTCGCGGGTCTCCAGTTCGGCGGATGCCAACATCAGCACGCCGGAGACCACCCGGCGCAGATCCTGCTCCTTGAGCTGTAACTCTACCGGGCGCGAGAAGTCCACCAGCGTTTGCACCACCCGGTCGAGCCTTTGTATCTCGCTTTCAATCACTTCCAGGTGCCGCATGGCCTTATGGTCGGCATCGCCCAGCTTGTTACGCATCAGCTCCAAATGAACCACGATGGCGTTGATCGGGTTCTTCACTTCGTGACCAACCCCGGCCGTCAAACGTCCGATCGCCGCCAGCCGTCGCGAAAGCTCCAGGTCACTCTCGATTTCTCTTACTGATTCGACGTCGTGAAGGGTCAAAAGGGCACCCAGGGTCTCCTGGGGATAGACCGCGCGATCGTCATGAATGAAATCGAGGGAGATCTCAACGTGCCGGCCGGTTTCGGTGGTGATCTCCTCCTGCACCAGGGCCATGCGAGCGTCAAAGGATTCGCGCACCAGCCTGCCCAGCCGGGTATTGCGGGAGAACACCTCGTGTAATTTGGAGCCCAGAATCTCTGCCCGGCTGATACCCAGAAAGCGCTCGACCGAATCGCTGACCAGCACCGCGCGGGCATCGTGGGTGTAGAGCAGGATGCCGTCCTGCAGGTTGGTCATGATCTGGTCGAGGTTCTCTTTGAGGGCGGAGAAGACCTCTTCCACGTTGCGCATGCGCCGCCCGATGCGTTCGATCTTGTGCGAGACCAGCACCACGGCATCGCTCGACCTGCTTCCGGCAGCCTCGCTGGACCCTTCGGCCTCGGCCAACGCCAGGGCATCGAGGCGAGCGCCGATCTGTTCAATTGGCTTCAGGGCCAGGTTGGCCAGGAACGCGGCAAAGATCAGGGAGCAGATAATAGCCACCCCGGTGTACATCAGGGCGGCGATGAGCCAGGGCTCCACCACGAAACGCAGGAAGGTCGTCCGCACCCCCACCCGGACGGTGGCGAAAGGCTCTAAATTTCGCTCCAGGGGCAAGGTCAGGTTGTACACGCGAGGCGGTCCAAAGACCACTTCCAGCAGCCGCAGCAATCCACCGCTTTCCAGCTCGGCGTATTCCGGCCGATGGGGGACCACGTGGTCCAGAGTAGTGGGATCGGTGCTCAGCAGCCCGAGGCCCTCGCTGTCCGCGATGGTGACGTCGAAGACTGTCGGAGCATAGCGAATGGCCGAGTTCAGCAGCTCCGCAAGTGTAGGATCGCTGCGCAGTGCCTTAGCCACGGCGGCCCGCAGGGCTTTCGGATCATTGGAGTTGGCCGCAACCGGCCCTAGCGTTCGCTGCGTCGCCAGGGATATCTGGTGCGCCACCATGTCGTTGGCAGAGTAAGCCTGGGACATTCGCTGGCGCAGAAGCTGGCCAAGAAATATCCAGGACAGGGTGAAAACGACCAGGAATACCAGCCCGGTGATCGCGAGCACGAGCTTGGTCTTCAGTCTCATGGGGCATTCACTCGAACCCTGTTATCGACTTTCCAGCGGTTGATAATAGGTACCAGTCTCAGTTGCAGCAGCAAAAGTACTATACGACCGGTCTCTCTTCCAACGTCTCGCTGCTGGTCGTGCTACCGTACTCCTTCAACTTGTTGTGCAACGTCTTCAGGCTGATGCCCAGGATCTCGGCTGCCCGCGTCTTGTTGTTGCGTGTGGACTCCAGCGTTTTCAGGATCAGCATCCGCTCGGCGTCATCCACAGTGCTGCCAATTTCCACGTGAACGCCACTGTCACTGTAGTTTGTGGTGCCAACATCGGGACGCAAAAAGCGCTGCCCGAACGCAGGCGGCAGATGCCGGGTTTCCATGTATCCCTCCCCGCACAGGATGACCGCCCGTTCGATGGTATTGCGGAGCTCCCGGACATTGCCTGGCCAGTCGTGCGCCATCAACCGGGTCAGCATCTCGCCATCGACTCCTTTGACCTCGCGCCCGTGCTTGTTGTTCATGTCGGCCAGCAAGGCCTCGATGATTGCCGGGATGTCTTCTTTATGTTCTCGCAGTGGTGGCATATGCAAGTTGAAAACGTTGAGCCGATAGTACAAATCTCCACGCAAGTATCCCGAAGCGACCGCTTCTTCAGGATTCTTGTTGGTCGCTGCCAATACTCGCACGTTCATCGGGGTTTCGACCTTGCTGCCCAGGCGCCGCAGCTTTCTGTCTTCCAGTACCCGCAACAGTTTGGCCTGCGTGCCCACGGGCATTTCACCGATTTCGTCCAGCAGCAGGGTACCTTCCTCGGCCAGCTCAAAACACCCCGCCCGGCGCTCCATCGCTCCGGTAAAGGAGCCCTTTTCGTGACCGAAGATTTCGCTCTCAATCAAGGTCTCCGGAATCGCTGCGCAGTTGACAGCGACAAACGGCTTGCCGCGGCGCGGGCTTAGCTCGTGCAGGGTTCGTGCCACCAGCTCCTTGCCGGTCCCACTCTCCCCGGTGATCAAGACCGAGACCGTACTGGGGGCTACCCGCTCGATCATGGCAAACATTTCCTGCATTTTCCTGGAGCTCCCCACGAGCGATCCCAGGAAACCCGTATCCCGCAGCTTGCGGCGCGTGACTTCGAGCTCGCGCTCCGTCTCCCGCTGGCGGCTGGCATTGGCTAAAACCGTCTTGAGCCGAGTGGGGTCGATAGGCTTCTGAATGAAATCGTAGGCGCCCATCTTCATCGCCTCGACCGCACGCTCAATACTGCCCTGCGCGGTTAATACGATCACCGCGGCGTTCAATTGCATTTCACTCAATCGCGACAGCAATTCCAAACCGTCCATCCGCGGCATCTTTAAGTCGGTCACAATAATGCCAGGAACCCACTCCGCGACCTTTTCCAGGCCTTCGATGCCATCTCGTGCAGTTTCCGTACGATAACCCCAGCCGGACACTAATTCCGCCAGTCCGGCCAGTGCGTGCAATTCGTCTTCAACAATCAATACTCTTTCGTTAGCGCCCATGGCTGCTCTGAACTTTCTTCTAAAGGTTGTCTATCTTGCTTGTATCACGCCCCGAACTGCTCAGCATTGGCGCAGGGGCGCCTGGTCTGCAACGTAAGGGGGAGGAGTCCCAAGGGGAATCAATAGCGGGGGACGGTAGGGTCGATTTCCCGGGACCAGCTATCAATCCCGCCACTCAGCGACTGCACTTTCTCAAAACCCTGGTTCCGCATCCATGCTGCGACATTTAAAGAACGGACTCCGGAATGGCAGACGGTAACGATGTGTGCCTCCGGGTCCATTTCCTGAAAAACGCGAGAAGGTATTTCCCCCATCGGCATCAGCTTCGAGCCGGCGATCTGTGCGGTCGCAAACTCCCACGGTTCACGAACATCCAGCAGGATCAGCCCGGTCTCCCGGGACTTAAGGCGGTCAGCGACCTCGCGCGGCGCAATTTCTAGCTCGAGCATGAATACTTCCCCAGGTTTAGGATACATCTTGGTAGCCGCTACTGCTGCCCACATAGTTAAGCGGATGGATCCGCCAAAACTGCGAAGTCGCTCAAAAATCACCGTTTGTTGCCTTCCGAGCCCACAGGAGAGAGAACCCACCCATGCCATCCGCACTCGAGTTTGCCCGCAGCCAGCAGGCACGCTTCCTTGATGAATTGAAATCGCTGCTTCGTATTCCTTCTATCTCCACCCTCCCTGAACATGCGGGCGACGTCCGCTTTGCCGCCGAGAGCCTGGCCCGGGAATTGGAACGAATTGGCCTGGAGCACGTCCGGGTTATCGAAACCTCCGGTCATCCCTTGGTTTACGGGGACTGGCTGCATGCGACCGGCAAACCCACCTGCCTGACCTACGGTCATTACGACGTCCAGCCGCCCGACCCGCTGGACGAGTGGCTATCGCCCCCCTTTGAGCCCACCGAGCGCAATGGCAACCTCTACGCCCGGGGCGCGGTCGACGATAAGGGGCAGATGTTCAGCCACCTGAAGGCTCTGGAGTCCCTTTTCCGGGGGTCAGGAGGGAGCCTGCCCATCAATGTGCGGGTGCTGATCGAAGGCGAGGAGGAGGTGGGCGGCGAGGGAATCGCCCAGTTCCTGCGCGAACACCCAGAGCAACTGAAGGCCGACTTTGCGCTCGTCTCTGATACCTC
>Ga0302326_10022239_pt1 | contig 12972 bp, 10 predicted proteins | sample Palsa_T0_3_FD_202264 | JGI IMG/M metagenome (GOLD analysis project Ga0302326, IMG submission 202264) | Peat permafrost microbial communities from Stordalen Mire near Abisko, Sweden - Palsa_T0_3 | ecosystem: Environmental > Terrestrial > Soil > Palsa > Peat permafrost | place: Sweden: Abisko... | reverse complement strand
GCTGTGTCTGACGCGCTTCGAGATGCCGTTGGGCCGGACGAATCGCGCGTGCTGAAAAGCCAGCTGCTGTCGCGCTTTCCCGGCTTGTTGCAAATGCCGCGTTCTCAGGCGTTGCTTTTGGCCTTGCGTCAAACTTTGCCGTTGGTCGCCGACGACGTTTTGCAACGCAGCCGCACGCTGTATGAGATGATCGGATGACAGGATAGAGCGGCTTTATGGCCAACGACGACGAGCTCTCTAGAGCCCGCACCGTGCCAGACAACATAAGCACTTCGGGCGGGATTCCCAGCAACGATCAAGGGCTGCTTGACGCCGTCGATCTCCCTACCATTGTCATCCGCCGCGATTGCACGGTCGCGCGGTTCAATCGCGCCGCCACAACTTTGCTTGGCTTGACGGCCTCGGATCTCGGCTGTCCAGTGAGCAAGCTCGTTGCTGGCGACGCCAATCTGGACAAGCTTTGTGCGCAGGTGATCGCTGACGGAGTCGCGTTCCGGCGCGAAGTGCGCGACGGCGACAGAACTTTTCTACTTCGGGTCGCCCGCTATACGGGAGACGCTAGCCAGATTGCGGGCGCGGTGGTCACCTTTACAAATGTCACGGCTTTTCGCGCCAGTATCGACCAGGCGATTTACGAGCGGGAATACACCAAGGCAATCCTCAACACCGTCATCGATCCAATGGTTGTTCTCAACGCCAAATTGCAGGTCCAGACAGCGAATCGGGCTTTCTACGCCATGTTTGGACTTTCGCGGGATGGAACGCAAGGCATTTCGATCCGCAAGCTGGGCGACCAAGAATGGGAAACCTTCCCCGCATGGAACGCCATAGAAACGACGCTTGTCGAGAATACCCAATTCCAAGCCATCGAGATCGAACGCGAGTTTCCCGGGACCGGCAGGAGAACGGTTGCGCTCGACGCGCGCCGGTTGGAGCGAAGCGGGGATGGAGATGCCTTAATCCTTCTGACCTTCCAGGACGTCACCGAGCGAAAGCGGGCGGAACGAGCCAACTCGCTTTTGGCAGCGATCGTCGGTTCGTCGGATGATGCCATGGTCAGCAAGACGCTGAGCGGCACGATCACCAGTTGGAACAAAAGCGCCGAGCGATTGTTCGGATATACCGCCGAGGAGGCGGTCGGTCAATCCATTACGCTCATCATCCCGTGGGAACGGCGTTCGGAAGAAGAAGAGATTCTGAGGCGCCTGGCACGAGGCGAACGGGTCGAGCATTTCGAGACCGTCCGGAGACGGAAGGACGGCACCGTCTTGGATGTTTCACTCACGATTTCCCCCATTCGCGATGCTTCGGGCAAAGTCATCGGAGCATCGAAGGTGGCCCGCGACATCAGCGAGGGAAAACGTATTGAGCGAGCACTACGGGAGAGCGAAGAGCGCTTCCGTGCGCTCGTGATTGCCAGTTCCTACGCGGCTTATCGCATGAACCCCGACTGGAGCGAGATGCGCGAGCTCGACGGCAGCGGCTTCGTCGCGGATACAGCCAAGCCAAGGAAGGATTGGGTCGACGACTATATTCACCCCGACGACCAGGAACGGGTATTGCAAGCGATCGGCGAAGCGGTGCGTACCAAGAGTCTGTTCCGGCTCGAACATCGTGTCCGGCGAGCGGACGGAAGCGTTGGCTGGACGTACTCAAGGGCGATTCCCATTCTCGATGCAAACGGCGAGATCGTTGAGTGGTTCGGTGCGGCGAGCGATGTGACCGATCGTAAAGAGGCAGAGGAAAACTACCGCCTGCTGGCTCAAACGCTCGAATTAGAGGTGCGTGCCCGCACCCGTGAACTAGAGGAGCGGAACGCGGATGTGCTCAGGCAATCCGAGCAGGTTCGAGCATTGTCCTGGCGACTGCTGCGATCTCAAGACGAAGAACGGCGCCATATTGCGCGCGAACTGCACGACAGCGCCGGTCAGACATTGACCGTGTTAGGCATAAGTCTCGCTCAGATTATTCAAAAAGCCGGGCGCCGTGCCCCCGAAGTCGCGGCCGAAGTGGAACAAATCCAGGACACCGTTCAGCAGTTGCACCGCGAGATACGCACGACCTCTTACCTGCTGCATCCGCCGCTTCTGGATGAGAACGGACTGCATTCCGCCATCAGCTGGTATCTACAAGGACTTCTCGAACGCAGCGGCCTGGACGTTCGCATCGATATTTCAGAGCAGTTTGGGAGGCTGCCACACGATATGGAACTGGTGATCTTCCGCTTGGTGCAGGAATGTCTGACGAACATTCATCGACATTCGGAAAGCAAAACTGCTTCGATCCGAATGGCTCAGGAGTCCAATCGGATCACGTTAGAGATCCGAGATCAAGGCAAAGGCATGTCTCCCACACGCCTGGCTGAGATTCAGTCAGGGCGCTCAGGTCTGGGAATCAGAGGGATGCGGGAACGTCTGCGTCAATTCGAAGGAACCATGTATATCGAGTCGGGCAGCTCCGGCACACGCATTCTTGTGACGATCCCTATTGCCAACGTCGCCTTGCCGCAGGACCAGAGCACGGTTGTAGCGGCTCAGGTTTCGCCGATTCCGTCAGCGAATTGATTTTGGGGGTACAATGTCAACAATGAAAATCCTCGTAGCGGATGACAATCAGCTTGTCCGGCGTGGCATCGCCGGGCTCCTATCGGCCGACAAGAACTGGGAAGTATGTGGTGAAGCGTCGAATGCGAGCGAAATTCTCCAAAAGGTGACGGAGCTAATGCCGGATCTTATTCTTCTCGATGTCAGTATGCCGGGAATGAACGGCTTGGACACGGCACAGCTTTTGAAGAAACAACTTCCTGCGCTCAAAATTCTCATCGTCAGCCAGCACGATGCCAGCCTACTGCTACCTCGTTCCCTGCAAGCGGGGGCGCATGGTTGTATCGACAAGGCGCGAATCGCTACGGACTTGCTGCCGACGCTGAGAAGTATGTTGCAGAAGACGAGTCCAGACGGGAAAGCAAACGACGACATCGCACTCGCGAGCGCCGGCTAGTCCCCTTCGAACGTGTTCATGGGCTGGCCGTCAGGGCCTATGACCTTGGTGAGCCACAGTGCACGCGTTCCACTCTTGGCTCGCGCCCCGATCAGCGTGACTTGATCGCCCGCCTTCAGACTGTTGTGGGTCCAACCAGCGCGCGACAAGTGATTCGGGCTGGTCAGCTCGCCTTCCCACTTTTCCACTTGGCCTTTATCGTTTTTTGACTCGAGGAAAATCATCACGTGGGGATTCGTGAACTGAAAACTCGTGACGGTTCCCTTCACCGAGACTGGATTGCTTATGTCATACGCCGCGTTCCCATGGTGGGCCAACAGCGGAATAGAGACCACGAAGATAGCAGCCAGGGCGATTAAGAGAGTTGCTGGGTTCCTTCTCAACGTCCACCTCCAAGGAGGTCATTTTAGCACTAAGCGCCGTGTTGTGTTAGCACTAAGGGCTGTGTTGTGGCGAAGTCTTGGTAGGGGCACGGTGGGGGCCGAGAACGAATGCCAGCAATGGGAACATAGGCCGGAAGCCTTCCGTATGCATCCGGCCCGGGTTTGTGGCGCGCAATGATACGACGAGCAGAGGCTGCCACTCAGTTCCCTGCTCGCGTCTGCTGCGGCAGGCGCGTGACGTTGATGCGCATAGCCTCCGTCCGGCCGGTTTCCTTCGCGCCGCGTTTGCCGTGGGGCGCAAAACCGAGCACGGTGGTCGTGGACGCGAGACGAAGCTGACTCACGAAGTCGCCCTTCGCGTCATGATCCAGCATGAGGCAGTCCTGTCCGTTGACCTGCGGCGTATCATCGGCCGTCATCGCCTGAGTGATGCCGACGGATTTTCCGCGCGCATCGGTGATGACGATGAGGGGCGAGTTCGTGGTGGTTGGCTTGACCGAAAAAGTGTAATCGCCGGCCGGAAGCTCGTTCTGGCCCCAGCGCGTGGTAGAGGACAGAGTGAATTTCCCTTGATAAGCGGTTTGTGCGTTCGCAGCACCGGCGAAAGCTATGACGCTTGCAACCAGCGCGAAAAACGTACGTGCACAGACTGGATTCATGGATTTCATGGTCGGTCTCCTCTTCAAGTGGGTGAGTTTGATTTCGCCTTCACTGGATAAGGCGAAAATACGAAGGAAAGTGGCTCACGGAATTTCAGGAAATTTGAGGCCAAAGGCGGGACCGGTTCGTCGAACGGCCGAGAGGTCGAGGAACGTCCTGGGAGAACAAGCACGGAATCGCTATAATCGGCGCGTTTGAGTGCGGTACGCGTATCCGCACGAACCCATTTCTGGGCGGGGGTAGATGACGATGCCTGACGCTGGCACGCCAGTCACCGAACTGCTTGCCAATTGGGGGCTTGGGGACGCTGCAGCGCGCGAAGAGCTCATCCCCGTGGTCTATGCCGAGTTGCGCCGTCTGGCCCGCCGCTATCTCCGCCGCGAACGCCCCGATCACACATTGCCAAGCGCGGCGTTGGTCCATGAAGCCTATTTGCGTTTGGTTGACCAGTCGCTGCCCGAATGGCAGAGCCGGGCGCATTTCTTCGGTGTCGCGGCGCAGCTGATGCGGCAGATCCTAGTGGACCATGCCCGGCATCATCGCGCAGCCAAGCGCGGCGCGGGCGCGCCACGACTCACGCTCGTTCCGGGTATGGCCATTGCGCAGAAGCCGGAAGTGGACGTGGTAGAGCTGGATGACGCGCTCAATCAGCTCGCTCAACTGGATCCCGAGCAGAGCCGATTGGTGGAGCTGCGCTTTTTCGGCGGACTCTCCATCGAGGAGACGGCTGTCGTCATGGGCATCTCACCGGCGACGGTGAAGCGCGAATGGGCCACGGCGCGGGTTTGGCTGCAACGCGAAATGATGAAGGATGCTCGCAAGTGACGCCCGAACAGTGGAAGGAAGTGAAGGAAGCACTGGCCGGCGCGCTGGAACGCCCTCCAGGCGAGCGCGCCGCGTATCTGGATCGGGCCTGCACGGGCCCTCTGTTGCGCCGCGAAGTCGAATCGCTTCTTGCCGAATACGAAAACGGGGACAGCACCTTTCTGGAGCCCCCCGCTATCGGCGATGAAGGCTTGAAAACCGGCGCCACCCTGGGGCCATATCAGATCGCCGCCGTCATTGGCGCCGGGGGCATGGGTGTCGTGTATCGCGCTCGCGATACCCGCCTGAACCGAACGGTTGCCATCAAAGTCCTGCCCGATCATCTCGCCGATAAGCCCGACCTGCGCGAACGCTTCGAGCGTGAAGCGCGCGCCGTTGCCAGCCTGAACCATTCCCACATCTGTACCCTTTACGACATCGGCCATCAAGATGGCGTCGATTACCTGGTGATGGAGTATCTGGAGGGCGAAACGCTGGCCCAGCGGCTGGTGAAGGGCCCGCTGCCGCTCGATCAGGTCTTGCAGTACGCGATCGAGATTGCCGACGCGCTGGACAAAGCGCAGCGCAAGGGCGTGACGCATCGCGACCTGAAGCCCGCCAACATCGTGCTGACCAAGTCCGGCACCAAGCTCCTGGACTTTGGCCTGGCGAAGTTAACGCAAGCAGCGTATCCTGCCGGAACTTCTCTCTCGCAGCTTCCAGCTGCGGACAAAGCCATCACGGCGCAAGGAACGATCCTCGGCACGCTCCAGTACATGGCCCCTGAACAACTGGAAGGAAAGGAAGCCGACGCCCGGACGGACATTTTCGCTTTCGGTCTGGTGGTCTACGAGATGGCCACGGGCAAGAAGGCGTTCGATGGCAACAGCCAAGCCAGCTTGATCGGGAAGATTCTCGAGACCGACCCACCTTCGATCTCCGCCTTCCAGCCGATGACACCGCCGGCGCTCGATCGCGCGGTGAAGAAATGTCTCGCGAAGGAACCCGACCGGAGATGGCAAGCCGCAAGCGATTTGCGCGACGAACTAAAGTGGATCGCCGAGGGAAGTTCGCAGATCGGGGTTCCGGCGGCGGCAGAAGGAATGAGGCGTGATTGGCTTGCCTGGGGCCTTGCAGCGGTGCTGGGCGTTGTTGCTGGCGCACTGGGCATCATCCACTTCACGGCGAAGCCACTCGCCCCGCCGCCGACGGTACGTCTTCAAATCCGCCTTCCTGACAAAGTCGCAATCACCCAGAGCGGAACCTTGGTGTTATCTCCCGACCAGCATCGGGTGGCCTTCCCAGCAAATGGACCGGACGGCGTCCCACACATCTGGATTCAAGAGCTGGACGCAGAGGAGGAGGCGCGAGTTCTTTCGGGCACCGACATCGGCCCGCAAACGCCACCCACGTTTTGGTCGCCGGACAGCCGTTTCGTCGTATTTTCGGGTACGACGAAGATTGAGAAGGCCGATGTATTCAGCGGTGCGATCCGAAGCATTTGCGATAAGCCCGGCCCGATGATTGGCGGCTCGTGGAGTCGCGAAGGGGTGATCATCTTTGGAAGCAACACGACCGGCCTGTGGAGAGTCCCCGCCCAGGGAGGGACAGCGGTTCCCCTAACGGCTCTGGACGCCTCTCGGCAGGAAGGTGAACACGAACAGCCTCAGTTTCTTCCTGATGGCAAGCACTTCCTGTACCTGCGCGCTTCGAGCGCCGCAGGCGAGAGCGGGATGTATGTAGGCTCGCTCGATGATGCTCCGGATCGCCAGAGCAAGCGGCGAGTTCTAGCCACTCAATTCGGGGCCACCTTTGTACCTTCGGACGACGGCAAGGCAGGACGGCTGCTCTTCTTACACGACGGCACATTGATGGCGCAACGTTTCGATCCGAATAAGTTTGAGCTTCTCGGCGAAGCCTCTCCGATCGCCGAACGGGTCGGCTCGGCCTACGAAACGGCGGAGTTTTCTGCGTCTTCAAATATCCTCGTTTATAGGGAAGAAACCCCGAACCGCGAATATCTACTCACGTGGTTTGACGATCAAGGCAGAGACATTGGGACGGTGGGGGAGCCCGGTGAATTCGTCAACCCGCAGCTTTCGCCGGATGGAACCCGCGTTGTCTTTTCCAGGCGATCTCCGACCGGTTACGACTCCGATCTTTGGATGCTCGATCTCGCGCGGGGTACGACGATGCGCTTTACCTTTGGGCCAGGCTCAAACGTTGTTCCAGTCTGGTCCCCCGATGGCAGCGAGATCGTCTTCGCCTCGAATCGAGACGGGAGCTTCAACCTTTATCGAAAACCGACCGATGGTTCCATAGCCGAAAAATTGCTGCTTCGGACGAACCAGGACAAAGCCCCCACGAGCTGGTCGCGCGACGGGCAATTTCTGCTGTATGACTCCGTGCAACCAGCCGGCAATCACCTTTGGTTGCTGCCCATGCGAGGAGAACCCAAGCCCACTTCTATTACCACGACAAGCTTCAGCGAAACTGCGGCCGAATTCTCTCCGGACGGCCGCTGGATCGCCTATAGCTCCAATGAAACTGGCCAGTATGAAGTCTACATACGGGAATTCACCGGTTCCGCGGACTCCGCCGCGACAGGACGCAGGTGGATCGTCTCAAAGGATGGCGGGGCAGCCCCCAGATGGCGCGCAGACGGAAAAGAGCTTGTGTACTCGGTAACCGGGCGACTGATGTCCGTCCCTGTTGACGTGAGCCATTCGTTTCAAGCGGGAACGCCACACCCACTTTTCCAGTTGCCGCCGGATCGAGGTACATCGCCGTACGGACTAACGGTGACCCAAACCGCTGACCTGAAGCGGTTTTTGCTTCCTGCCGCCGTCGAGCGGAGAGGTCCTCAGTCGTTCACGGTGATGGTGAGTTGGGCTTCGATGCTGAAACCATGATCTGGCCCTTCCCTTCATACGCATTTACTACATTTTCCCCACGCCCTACATCGCGAAAATATTGTGCTCGATCAGGCCGGTCACCTGCTCGTTGGTTAAGTCGAAGGAGATATCGAGCAGAGTTCCGTTTGCGGATATGCTGATGGTGTCGAGCATTTTGGCCAAATCAGGATTGTTACCACTGTCCGTCTGGTAACGCCTGACTAAGACGCCTGCTTGCAACAGCTGCGACAATACAATCGCCTCTTCGGCGGTCGCGGACTTTGCCTGAAGATCAACTTCAATGTCGCTGGGCGCTTTGACCGTAATCAGCAGTTGCTTCATTTTCCCGATCATGGCTTGCGATTGAGGGAAACTCGTGGCTTCCGGAATCAACCGGCCAATGGCCGACGCCACGCGCGGGGAATCGAGTACAGCCCAAATAATGCCTTCCCCGTTCGCTTGATCGATCAGCGTCATCATCGCTTCATTTTGGAGCAGGTTCTCTTCTCCGTCTGAACGAACTTTGAGTACTCGCTCCAATTGGTCTAGCGGGCCGAAGGCGATCCTCTGCCAGTCCACGAACGCGAAGAAGGTGTCGCTGGCCCCGGAACCGGTGCCGGCGTCATATAGCGTGAAGTTCCCCACTTGCAGCGAAGGGACTTTCGCTGAGGTCAGGGCCAATTGAATGGCGTCGGCATCGAAGTCCCCGATCGCGACAGCCACGAGTTGTTCATTTCCCCGCACTGCCGGGTCGGAGTCGGCGCTTGAATCGGCCACGGCGTTTGAACCGGCCACCCGGGCCCACGCGACCTCCTCGATGGAAGAGGTTGGCCGCATTTGGGCGGCGGCCAAGAACCGCTCAAATCCGTATAACGCGACGGGAACGAGCTGAGCTTCAAATTGTGGGAACCAGGAGAGCTCGCGCGCTTTGCTCAGGTCGGCACAACCAAACTCGCCGACGTCTTTTGGAAACATTCCCATAACGGACGACTCGAGGGATCTCGCATGTGAACTCGACGCGACCATCAACATTAGAAATGAAAGACCGAACAATTTTAAAATCTTCTTCATGACGAGCCTCGACAATTCGTAAGAAAGCTGTGAAAGCTGTCTGCGCGGATCGCCCTGATACGACGAATTCCGCGCAGACGCGCCTTACGTAAGACCTTAGACGGTGTTGATGGTGCCGTTTACTCCGTTCGGGAAGAATCCCCCCTTAGCCGTTCCGGAGGCACTATTGGCGTAGACGATTGACAGAACCTGAGATGTGGTTCGAATGACGGCCAGCCCGTTCGATAGGGTCGGAAAAAAATGTTGTTCGGTGGGCGGGACATCCATCGAGTCGAGCGCCGGACAGGCAACAGCATCCTCGACGCAGTACAGCCGGATATTACCCGCGTGATAGGCTTCGACCGCCAGAATCTGCGCGGCTGCCTGCAAATTATTTCCGCTGAGGTCGGTTGCCGCTCCGGCGTAGGCGCTGACTCCGGTGTCTTCAAACGCGCGAGAAAGCGTCAGAAATTGAGCCTGAGAAGCGAATCCAATGCCGAGAGCATTCAGATTAATCGAGGGTTCCGCGACGGCCGAACTGCCCAACGCGCTGCGCAAGAACTCGACATGCAGCATTTCGTCGCTCAGGATTTCAGCGGCAATGTCGGCTACACGGGAGTCTGTGAACGTTACCTTGGCTCCGCCCGTCGCGGCGCTCGTTCCGCCCGTGACGGAGGCACTCAACGTGTTACCGGTGACCGCGACACTATAAAATTCGGCCTCCAGATATTCCAGGTTAAGAGCGAAGTTGAGAACGGCTGTCTGAGAAGGCCCCTGCGCGCTGCTCACTGAACTATTGGAACACCCTTCGACCATCGCGCCAGCGGCGACTCCGATTCCGGTCAGAGCCATGTTCCGAATAAAGCTGCGGCGTGCAAACGCCTTGCTGTATCGGAGCAAGTTTAATTTTTGCTCTGCTTGGACCGGATCTAATTCCTGCAACGTTTCGAGACTTTCTTTCATGGAACCTCCCCAGGTTTTAAATGCGCCGTACATAGTGAGTACGTGGGAGGTACGCTTTTCAGATGTCAGGTCTAGGCTGTAGGAGCGTTTATTTTGGGCCGTAGGAGCGTTCATTTTAAGGTTGGTGACGCTGCTTTCCGGTCGATGGTTTGCTACGATTCTTCCGTGGCCAAAAACGCAAATCAGTGTGGACTTCGCTCTCGCGCGCGACGGGTTTCGCGAGGTGGCGCCAGATTCAGCTCGCTGGCTGCTTTGCTTTTTCTCGCAGCGGTTCCCGTATGTCTGTTGATCGCCATGAGGGGGCGTTCGCAAGACCAATCCACGAGCACACGCGATCCTGCGCGTGTTGTGTCGTTCCTCAATCAGACAATTACGTGGTACCACCAACAAGCCGCGCAACAGGTATCGGACGCAAACGACACCGTCTTCGTTAGCAGTAACCGGCAGATCGCGGACCAAGTCGTGCGGTTCGCGTTCCAATTCGCGCGGGCCGAGGCAGAAGCGACACCGGGACAAGCCGGTGCAGCAGCCCAGCAGGCTTCTGGCCAGCAAGCCGCATCGCCAATCCAAACCTTGATGCAGCTGGAGGCCAAGGCGCAGCAGGACGAGAATGCGCTGCAAGGCGAAATGGAAGATTTGCGGAAGCAAATCGCCGCGGCGAGCGGCCAACGCCGGCAGGTGCTCGAAGCCCAGTTGGCCGAGACGCAATCGGGAGTCAATCTCGTACAGGCGCGTGCGGACGCGCTGCGCAACATGGCTAAATTTATGACCGGCACGAGCAGCGAGAACGGCGACCTGGGATCGCAGATCGATGCGATCGCGAGCACTGTGCCCGCGGACCTGTCGGAGCCTTCGAAGGCCACAGGCAACGCGGCAAGCTCCTCGCAGCCGCCGACGCCTGCGACGCCGGCCGCTAATAGCGAGGGCGGATCGGGCTTGTGGGACGCTCTGGAGAATCTTTTCTCCACCTGGGGCAAGCTTCGAAGCATCGACGGAGCCGTCAAAGAAACTCAGGCACTGACGCGCGCCGCACAGGGCATTCGTACTCCTATGGGGGACCGTCTGAGGGACCTCACGCAGCGAGGTGACGCGTTGGGGCAGGGAGCGGATACCGCAAATGCAGCCACCCTGCTGCAAAAGAAGCAGCAACTCGATACGCTGACGCAACAATTTAAGCAGCTCACGACAGCCGCCATTCCGATCGCCCAGGCTGGAATCCTTCTGGGCCTGTACCAAAACAATCTCGCGAACTGGCACAACAGCGCATGGTCCGAACTGCTGTCAGAATTGCGCGGGATATTGTTGCGAGTACTGTTTCTGGCCGTCATTCTGGCCGTGGTGCTCGTAGCCTCGGAGCTATGGCGGCGCGCGACGTATCGCTACGTGCGCGACGTACGCCGACGGTCGCAACTACATTGGGTGCGAAAAATTGTCGTGTGGCTCGTGGTCGGTGCGATCGTGGCGTTTTCGTTCGTCAGCAGACTTGGCTCGATCGCCACGTTCGCCGGGCTCTTAACGGCGGCCATTGCGTTCGCGCTGCAAAATGTGATCCAGTCCCTGGTTGGCTACTTTTTCCTGATCGGCAAATATGGCATCCGAGCCGGCGATCGGGTGCAGATCGGCGGCGTCACGGGCGACGTGATCGACGTGGGCCTGGTGCGCATCCACATGATGGAAATGGGCGGTGCGGCGAACGACACGCCCACGGGCAGGGTCGTCGCATTTTCGAATTCCATCGTCTTTCAAGCAACGCCCGGGCTCTTCAAGCAAATTCCCGGGACGAATTTTGCCTGGCATCAGATCACGCTAACGCTCCCCGCGGACACGAACTTCGCTTCGGTGCAGGAACGGCTGATGAAAGCGGTGGAAACAGGACTCGCCGATTACAAGGACGAAATCGCGCAGCAACACTCCGCTATGGAGAGTACGCTCGAGGCGGCGCCCGGAATCGGGCTCCAGCCCTCCGTGCAGCTGCAATTCACCGCGTCGGGCATGGAAGCCCTGGTCCGTTACCCAGTGGCGCTGCGCCACGCGATGGAGATCGACGAACGCGTGACGCGCGCCATCATGAACGATTTAGACCTCACGCAGTCGGGCGGCTCGGCGATACGGCTGAAGACAACAACGGCAGCTTAAGCTGCAGACCTCTTCCAAACTCAACTCGCCTCGCTTTTCGGAAGTCTTTCAGAGAAGAGAAAGTTGGTAGGTGCGGTGGGGGTCGAAATTGCCTGCACGGCGTCGCTTGCCTGCGGTTTCAATCGGCTCGACTGGATTGAAGCCGCATCGCTATCCTCCGAGTCCACTTGTGAAAGGGTGAGAAGAAGAGAGTACCCACATTATCGATACGCTCTCCAGACGCAATGCCGGTAGGCGGGAACTCATCTTTTTTCGGAGGGAGATAAGTGCCGAAGAGTACGTCCCAAATCGGAAAATACTGGGCAAAGTTGGTGTCAACATGTTCAGGCATGGACGAGTGATGCAGGCGGTGAAGCTGGGGGCCGGTGACGACCCACGACAGACGTCCCAGTTGCAGCCGAACGTTCATATGCGCAAAGAACAACCATACAGAGAGGACGAGCGAAACGTCGAACATCGTGACCGGCGGTAACTTAAATACCAGCGCCATCGGAATCGTCACCAATAGATCGTTTAAGGGACCGTTGAGCCAATGCTGGCGAATGTATGTAGTCACGCTGAAGGCCGTATCACTGTGATGGATGGCGTGAATGTCCCACAGAAAGCTAACTGTATGCTGGCAGCGGTGACCTAAATAATAGAAGAAATCCCTAATGAGGATGTAAAGCAACATGCAAGCGATCTGTGCGAGTGCCGTCCCTTCGTTAAAAATATTCAAGCTGATAAGCCCGCTTCCGAAATGACGCGCCACAAAATAACCGCACATCGTGGTAACCGGCCCGATGACCAACATCGAAACACAGATCAGAAAGCCCGAGCCAATGTTTAGAAGTATGCTGCGGAACGACTGACCACGATGGCCGTTGAGGGCTATTTCAATCAGGAAACCAGCGAGCGCTATGCAGGCCCAATATTCTAAGGGCGTATCTTCCAAAAACATTTCAATCAGCGCATGCATCGCCTCCCATATATACCAACACTTCGCCGAGCGAGCGAAATCTTTTCGTTTCGGTTATCCGCCTTGAATGATTCGATGTTAAGTCGTGTGTTCTGCGCGAGTATTGGTAGGGGCGGTGGGGGTC
>Ga0302326_10022236_pt1 | contig 12973 bp, 8 predicted proteins | sample Palsa_T0_3_FD_202264 | JGI IMG/M metagenome (GOLD analysis project Ga0302326, IMG submission 202264) | Peat permafrost microbial communities from Stordalen Mire near Abisko, Sweden - Palsa_T0_3 | ecosystem: Environmental > Terrestrial > Soil > Palsa > Peat permafrost | place: Sweden: Abisko... | reverse complement strand
TCCTTGCAGTACTCCTCGGACTCCCAAGCTTGCAAGTGCGCAAGCACCACCGAAGCGAAGGCCTCGTGGATCTCGTAGAAGTCGAAGTCCTGCAGGCTCAGCCCGTTGCGGGCCAGCAGCCGCGGCACCGCGTAGGTCGGCGCCATCAGCAGGCCGTCGGCGCCGTTCACATAATCAACCGAGGCCGTCTCCGCGTCGACCCAGTAGGCCAGTGGCGTCAGCGAGCGTTCGGCAGCCCACTCCTCGGTGGATAACAGCGCCACGGAGGCGCCGTCGGTCAACGGCGTCGAGTTACCGGCCGTCATCGTGGCGTCGCCCGCCTTAACCCCGAAAACCGGCTTGAGCTTTGCCAACTTCTCCGCGGAGGAGTCGCCGCGCAGGTTGTCGTCGCGGTAGAGGCCCAGGAACGGGGTGACCAGGTCGTCGAAGAAGCCACGGTCGTAGGCCGCCGCCATGTTGCGATGGCTCGCGGCGGCGAGCTCATCTTGATCGACCCGCTTGATACCCATCTCCTTGGCGGTGATGGCCTGGTGCTCGCCCATCGACAATCCGGTACGCGGCTCGCTGTTGACCGGAATCTCCACGCCCAGGCTGGCGGGCAGCTTGCCGACCAGTTTCAGCCGCTCGACGTTGGACTTCGACCGCCGCAGCCCCAGCAGGGCGTGGCGCAGGTTGTTTCCCAGCGCGATCGGCGCATCGGAGGTGGTGTCCACCCCGCCCGCCGCGGCGGCCTCGTAGCGGCCCGCGGCGATACCGTCGGCCGCAGCGATCGCTGCCTGCAGGCCTGTGCCGCAGGCTTGCTGCAGGTCGAAGGCCGGCGTGTAGGACGAGAGCGCCGATCCGAGCACGCTTTCGCGCATCAGGTTGAAGTCGCGACTGTGCTTGAGGACCGCGCCGCCGATGACCGCGCCCAGTCGCTCACCGGCCAGGCCGAACCGGTCGACCAGCCCGCCCAGAGCGGCGGTGAACATGTCTTGGTTGGAGGCCTCGGCGTACGCGCGGTCCGAGCGCGCGAACGGGATTCGATTGCCGCCCAGCACTGCGACGCGTCGTTTGGCGGCGGTTGCCTGGGAACTTGCAGAAGGGCTTTCAGAAGCCACGCTTATCTCCGTCAGTTGATGGTTATCCACGGTTGGGAGCCATACTACTCAGGGTTCTTACTCTGGAGTAAGTTAGCCTTCGACTACGGTACTGGTACCCCCCGGCATGGAAGGCAACTCAGTGGCACCCGATCTATTCTCCCAAGTCGTCAACTCCGGGCCCGGCTCGTTTCTGGCCAAGCAGCTCGGTGTTCCGCAGCCTGAGACGCTGCGGCGGTACCGGGCCGGCGACCCGCCACTGGCCGGCTCGTTGCTGATCGGCGGCGAGGGTCGGGTGGTCGAGCCGCTGCGGGCGGCGCTGGCCGCGGACTACGACGTGGTGGGCGCTAATCTAGGCGGCCGCTGGGCGGACTCCTTCGGCGGTCTGGTGTTCGACGCCACCGGCATCAGCACGCCGTCCGGGCTGACCGCCCTGCATGAATTCTTCACGCCGCTGATGCGCAATATCGGCCACTCCGGCCGCGTCGTCGTCGTCGGCACCACTCCCGACCAGGCCAAGAGCGCCGACGAGCGGATCGCGCAGCGGGCGCTGGAGGGCTTCACCCGCTCGGTGGGCAAGGAGTTGCAGCATGGCGCGACCGCCGCACTGGTGTACCTGTCCCCCGACGCCAAGCCGGCCGCCACCGGCGCCGAGTCCACCCTGCGGTTCATCCTGTCGGCCAGGTCGGCCTACGTCGACGGGCAGGTGTTCTACGTCGGCGCCGCCGACTCCGCTCCGCTCGCCGACTGGGACAAGCCGCTGGACGGCAAGGTCGCGATCGTCACCGGTGCCGCGCGAGGCATCGGCGCGACGATCGCTGAGGTGTTCGCCCGCGACGGGGCCCGCGTTGTCGCGATCGACGTGGAGTCCGCTGCTGAGGCTTTGGCCGAAACCGCTACCCGCGTCGGCGGGACGGCGCTGGCGCTCGACGTCACCGCCGACGATGCCGTCGACCGGATCACCGAGCACCTGCGCGAGCACTACGACGGCCGGGCCGACGTCCTGGTCAACAATGCCGGGATCACCCGTGACAAGCTGCTCGCGAACATGGACGACGCCCGTTGGAATTCGGTGCTGGCCGTCAACCTGCTTGCCCCGCAGCACCTTACCGAGGGGCTGGTCGATAACGGCAGCATCGGCGAGGGCGGCCGGGTGATCGGCCTGTCGTCGATGGCTGGCATCTCGGGCAACCGCGGTCAGACCAACTACGCCACCACCAAGGCGGGCATGATCGGGCTGACGCAGGCGCTGGCGCCGCAGCTCGCCGACAAGGGCGTCACGATCAACGCCATCGCGCCGGGGTTCATCGAGACCAAGATGACCGCGGCCATCCCGTTGGCCACCCGCGAGGTGGGCCGTCGGCTCAACTCGCTCTATCAGGGCGGCCAACCGGTCGACGTGGCCGAGGCGATCGCCTACTTCGCCAGCCCGGCGTCAAACGCGGTGACGGGTAATACCATCCGCGTTTGCGGTCAGGCCATGCTGGGCGCTTAGTCCGGACCATTGACCATTGACCGAGGAGAACCAGTGACGCAACCAAGTGGTCTGAAGAACATGCTGCGCGCCGCGGCGGGCGCGTTGCCGTTCGTGCCACGCAGCGACAGTCTGCCCACCCGGACCCTGAACATCGACGAGCTGGCGATCGACCGGGCCAACGTCGCCGAGTACGCCTCGGTCACCGGACTGCGTTACGGCGACACGGTGCCGCTGACCTATCCGTTCGCGTTGACCTTCCCGACGGTGATGTCGTTGGTGACCGGATTCGACTTCCCTTTTGCCGCAATGGGATCCGTGCACATCGAAAACCACATCAGTCAGTATCGGCCGATCAAGGTCATCGACACCGTCAATATCGAGGTCCACGCGGAGAACCTGCGCGAACACCGCAAAGGACTGCTGGTCGACCTGATCAGCGATGTCAGCGTCGGCAACGAGGTGGCATGGCACCAGGTCACCACGTTTCTGCATCAGCAGCGCACCAGCCTGTCCGACGAGCCCAAGCCGCCGCCCCAGAAGCAGCCCAAATTGCCGCCGCCCAAGGCGATCGTGCGCATATCGCCGGGCCAGATCCGTCGTTACGCGTCCATCGGCGGCGATCACAACCCGATCCATACCAACCCGGTCGGAGCCAAGCTGTTCGGGTTCCCGACCGTGATTGCTCACGGAATGTTCAGTGCGGCAGCGGTATTGGCGAATCTGGAAGCCGCGCTTCCCGACGCGGTCACCTACTCGGTGCGATTCGGCAAACCCGTGCTGCTGCCCGCGAGCGCCGGACTGTACGTCCAGCAGGTACAGGACGGTTGGGACATCAGCTTGCGCAACATCTCCAAGGGTTACCCGCACCTGACCGGCACGCTACGAGCTCTTTAGTCTGCGGGCACGCGCGAGCAGCAGCCGCAAACCATAGGTGCTCGAGGCCGCCACGAGAAAAACGGCCAACAGCCACAACGGCGGCCGGGCCAGTTCCCAGACGAAGATCGCGGCCCACATCGGCGCGCTTTGAGTGATGGCCAGCACGCCCGCAGAGCCGGCCAGCGCGACGGCAGGCACCTGGAACTGGGTCCCGGCGACGGCGTTGATCGTCAGCACGAACAGCGTCCCGGCTGCCGCGCCGGTCGCAAGCGCGGGAGTGAAGAGCCCGCCCCTCGCGCCGGCACGCAGAAACACCGCCGTCACAAAGACTTTGAGAACCAGGATGGCTGCCGCCGTCTTCAATGTCATCCCGCCACCAAGAATGACGTTGAGGATCGATCTGCCGTTACCGGGGAGTTCAGGCCACCAGTGTGAGCACACACCCACCAGCAGTCCCGCGCCCGCGATCGACGGGATCAGCAGCCACGACCGGGGTAGCTCACGCTGGCCCGCCCACCCCATGACGCGGTTGAAGACCAGCCCCACGACCAAGGACAGCGGGGCCAGCGCCAAGGCGTAGGCGATCAATAAATAGGACGCCTCTGGGTTGGGCCACAGCAGGTTCGGCCGATCGTGGGTGACGAACGACGCCACGGCGACGGCCAGGCTCGAGGTGATCAGTGCGGCGCCCACTGCGCGCGGATGCCAGCTCTTCAGCATCACTCGAAGCGAAAAGATCGCACCACCGAGCGGTACTGCATACACCGCACCCAGTCCGGCGCCGGCCGCACATGCCAGAAGTACCTGACGGTCGCGGCCAGAGAGATGCTTCAGCCACCCAGTGGCGCCATTGCCCAGTGCCACCGCGAATTGACGCGGCGCCACCTCCCGGCCCAACGACGCTCCGGAGCCGACCACCAATACCTGCAATGCAGCGTCGAAGCCGAACGGCAACAATCGAATACGCTCAGGATGCTCGACGGCCGCGGCCAGCGGCGGGACCTCGGTCCTCGACCGAAAGACCCACCACCCTAGTCCCGCCAGGGCGCCACCGATCGTCGGACCCGCAGCGCGCCGGATCGAACTGCTCGCCGCGACGGCGTCCAACAGTGATCCGAACGTGTAGTGGTAGGTGAGATGCTCGACCAACCGCAACAGAGATGTCGTCGCCAACCCGGCGAGTCCGGCGAGCAGCCCCACAAGGACTACCGCACAAAAGAATTCCGTGTTACGGCGGCCCATCACCCGTTAACCGGATTCGACTGAGGGTTCCGCCGCGTCTTTGTCGACCGGCTTGCCCTTGAGTCCGCGCCAGAACAGATTGATCATCACTTCGGCCGCGCCGTCGACGTCGGTGTCGCCGGTGCTGAGCCGGGTCGCGATCGCCTCACCGGCGCCCACCAGTGCGACCGCGATCATGTCGAAGTCGGTGTCGGGTTCGGGATTCCGGGTGCCCGCCTGCAGGACCCGCACGACCAGGGCGATGATTCGTTCACGGCCCTCCCGCACGGTGTGCGCGAAGGCCTGCGAGTTGGTGGCCTGTGCGTACATCACAATCCAGGACGCGCGGTTGGCGTCGATGTAGCGCATGAACGCCACAATCGTGTTGTGCAGCAAGTCTCTCGGGCTCTGATCGAGATCGATCTCTTCCCGCACACCGTCGACGAATCGCGCCAGCTCGCGATCTAGGCACGCGCCGAACAGTTCCTCCTTCGAGCCGTAGTACAGATACAGCATCGGCTTGGAGATCTCGGCCTTCGCGGCGATCGCGTCCATCGACGTGTCGTGATAGCCGTTGATGGAGAACATCTCCACCGCGGCATCCAGCATCTGCTGTTCACGGACGGCACGGGGTAACCGCTTGGTACCACCTGCCATGCTGTCCCCTGTCTAGCGGATTCCACAAAGAACGCCGCAGTTCAGCCTAAGCAATGCGCGGTCCCGACGCCGTGTTTACCGGCCGCAGTCCGGCTTGTGGCCCTTGAACTTCGCGACCCGCAATACCGACGCGTCGACGTCGGGCATCTTCAACTCCCCTGCGGCTAAAGCCTTCTCCAGCCGATCCAGCACCGCGGGCACTTCGTCGGTGGTCACCCACAGCGCGACATCGGCGCCGGCCTGCACGGTGTGTAACACCGCCTCGGGCACTGTGTAGTGGTCCTTGATCGCCGCCATGCTGGACAGGTCGTCGCTGAACACCGGACCGTCGAAGGCCGGCGCGTGGTAGCCGACGCCGGTCCGCAGCAACTGCACGGCAGCCCGGTTGACGCTGGCCGGTTCGTCACCGGTGAGGCCGGGTACCTGCAGGTGTCCGACCATCGCGCCCTGCGGGGTGACGGCGTTCAAAAGTGCCCGGTAAGGAACCAGGTCGTCATTCTGCAGATCGGTCAGCGGCGGTGTGACGATGACGGATCCGGTGTGCGAGTCGCCGGATCCGTGGCCGTGGCCGGGGAAATGCTTGAGCACCGGGAGCAGCCCGGCGTCGTGCAGGCCACGGGCGTACGCACCGGCGAACTGAATGACTTTTTGAGGATCAGGACTGAACGACCGATCGCCGATCACGGTGTCGTCGGGGGCGTCGGTGACGTCGACGTCGGGCGCAAAATCAACGGTGATGCCAAGACCGAGCATTTTGTGACCTCGATCGAGCGCCATCCCGTACACCTGCTCGGGGGTGTACTTTTCGGCCAGTTCTCGCGCCGAGGGCGACGGCCCGATCAGCTTGGAAAGCCTCGCTACCCGGCCGCCTTCCTCGTCGACGCTGACTGCCACCGGCAGCGCAGTCGCGGCCGAGAGGTCCTTGACCAGGTTGGGTCCCAACATCTTCATGTCGGTCCAGCTGCCGATGAAGATTCCCCCGACGTGAAAGTTCGTCACCACAGCTTTGGCGTCATCGTCGTCGCGGACACCCACCATCACCAGCTGAGCCAGCTTCTCCCGCGGGGGTAGGGCTGCCGGGTCTCCGCACGCAGACCGTGCCGGCGGAAGTGCTTTGGCCGTTGACGACTTCGGTGGGGTCGGAGCGGGCCTCGAGGAGTGCCCACACCCCGCTGACAGCACCGTCACCGCGGCGAGAACGGCCAGAACCCTAGGCAAACCCATCCGGCCATGCTGTCATGAGCTGCGCAGTCCACGGTTACCGGCCGCGACCTCATCCTCTGCGTCCTCTGCTAGTTTGCAGCTATGAATCGCTTCGTCGCGCCCGCCGCCGCCAGCGTCGTGGTCGGTCTGCTGCTGGGCGCCGCCGCGATTTTCGGAATCACGTTGATGGTGCAGCAGGACACCAAGCCGCCACTGCCCGGTGGCGACCCGCAGTCGTCGGTGCTCAACCGGGTCGAGTACGGCAACCGCAGCTAGCCCGATTCAGCTCACCATGCGGGCCGAGCCGGGGCCCGTCGAGGTCATGCCGCTGAGGCGATGCTGGTTGTGGCTGGTCTCGGCTATCGCACTGGCGCTGAGCATCGCGTCCTCGCCCGGCGAGATCTCGCCGGACACCAAGCTCGACCTCACCGTCAACCCGCTGCGCTTCCTGTCCCGGGCCACCAACTTGTGGAACAGCGAACTGCCGTTCGGGCAGGCGCAGAATCAGGCCTACGGCTACCTCTTCCCGCACGGCACCTTCTTCTTGGCGGGCCACCTGCTCGGACTGCCGGGCTGGCTCACCCAACGACTGTGGTGGGCACTGCTGTTGACCGTCGGCTTCTGGGGAGTGCTTCGGGTCGCCGAAGCGCTGAGCATCGGCAGTCCCACGTCGCGGATGATCGCCGCGACGGCGTTCGTGCTGTCCCCGCGAGTGTTAACCACGTTAGGGTCGATCTCGTCGGAGACTTTGCCGATCATGCTGGCGCCGTGGGTGTTGCTGCCCACGATTCTGGCGTTGCGCGGCGACCGGTCGATCCGCCGGCTGGCCGGGCAGGCCGGCGTGGCGGTGGCGCTGATGGGGGCGGTCAATGCGATCGCGACGCTGGCCGGCTGCCTGCCCGCGGTCATCTGGTGGGCCTGCCATCGACCCAGCCGGCGTTGGTGGCGCTACACCGGGTGGTGGTTGCTGGCGTTGGCGCTCGCCACGACCTGGTGGGCGGTGGCGCTGATCCTGATGGCGCGGATCAGCCCGCCGTTCCTGGACTTCATCGAATCCTCCGGCGTGACGACCCAATGGTCGTCGCTGGTCGAGGTGCTGCGCGGCACCGACAGCTGGACGCCATTCGTGGCGCCCAACGCGACCGCGGGTGCGCCGCTGGTGACCGGATCGGTCGCCATCCTGGCCACCGCTCTGGTGGCAGCGGCCGGGCTGGCCGGGCTGGCCAAGAAATCTGGGGGCGGCATGCCTGCCCGCGGTCGGCTGGTGACGATGCTGCTGGTCGGCGTGGTGCTGCTGGGTGTGGGTTACAGCGGCGGGCTGGGCTCGCCGCTGGCCCACCAGGTGCAGGCGTTCCTGGACGCCGGCGGAGCGCCACTGCGCAACGTGCACAAGCTCGAGTCGCTGATCCGCATTCCTGTCGTGTTGGGTCTGGCCGAACTGCTCGGCCGGATTCCGCTTCCGGGCAGCGCGCCGAAGTCGGTGTGGCTCCACGCGTTCGCCCATCCCGAACGCGACAGACGGGTCGCGGCCGGGATCGTCGTGCTGACCGCGCTGATGGCCGCCACGTCGTTGGCCTGGAGCGGGCGGATCACTCCCCCCGGCACGTTCAAGGAGATTCCGGGGTATTGGCAGCAGACCGCCGATTACCTCTCCGCGCACAACACGGGAACGCCGACCCCGGGCCGGGTGCTGGTAGTTCCCGGTGCGCCGTTCGCGACTCAACTGTGGGGCACCAGCCACGACGAACCGCTGCAGGTGCTCGGCGACAGCCCGTGGGGTGTGCGCGACTCGATTCCGCTCACGCCACCGACTACCATCCGCGCGCTGGATTCGGTCCAGCGCTTGTTCGCGGCCGGACGACCGTCGGCAGGCCTCGCCGATACGCTTGCCCGCCAAGGTATTTCGTACGTCGTCGTGCGCAACGATCTGGACCCGGACTCCTCGCGATCGGCACGCCCGATTCTGGTGCACCGAGCGATCAGCGGATCGCCGCGACTGCGCAAGGTCGCACAGTTCGGCGCGGCGGTCGGGCCGGGCCCGGTGTCGGGATTCGTCACCGACAGCGGGTTGCGACCGCGGTACCCCGCCGTCGAGGTCTACCGGGTGGCCGCCGGTAACCCGGCCGCGCCTTATCTCGCCGACGTCGACCAGATGAGCCGCGTCGACGGCGGACCCGAGTCGTTGCTGCGTTTGGACGAACGACGCCGGCTCACCGGTCAACCACCGCTGGGCCCGGTGCTGTTGACGGCGGACGCCGTACGCGCGGGCCTGCCGGTTCCGCAGGTGACGGTGACCGACACGCCGCTGGCCCGCGAGACCGACTATGGCCGCGTCGACGACCATTCGTCAGCGATCCGCGCCGCCGGCGATACCCGGCACACCTTCAACCGGGTGCCCGACTATCCGAGCCCGGGCGCGGACACCGTCTACGGCGGGTGGAGTGGCGGGCGGCTGACGGCATCCAGTTCCTCGTCGGACTCCACGGTGCTGCCCGATGTCGCGACCGCCGCGTCGCCGGCCGCCGCGATCGACAGCGATTCGGCGACCGCATGGGTGTCCAACGGTTTGCAGTCCGCCGTCGGCCAGTGGCTGCGAATCGATTTCGACCATCCGGTGGCCAACAGCGTCATCACCATCACCCCCAGCGCCACCACCATCGGCGCGCAGGTCCGCCGCGTCGAAATCGAAACCGCAACCGGCACAACGACACTGCGGTTCGACGAAGCGGGCAAACCTACCACCGCGGCGCTGCCCTACGGCGAGACGCCGTGGGTGAAGATCACCGCCATCGGCACCAGCGACGGCACGCCCGGGGTTCAGTTCGCGATCACCGACCTGTCCATCACTCAGTACGACGCCGGCGGGTTCGCCCATCCGGTCGATCTTCGCCATACCGTGCTGGTTCCCGGACCGCCATCGAAAGCCGTTGTCGCGCAGTGGGACCTCGGCTCCGAGCCGCTCGACCGACCCGGTTGCGCAATGGGTCCCACCAATGTCGCGTGCGCGCCGTCGATGGCGCTGGCGCCCGAGACGCCTGCCACGTTCAGCCGGACGCTGAGCGTGCCGGAGCCGACACAGGTGCAGCCGACAATCTGGGTGCGGGCCCGCTCGGGACCGCAGTTGGCCGACCTGGTCGCCGAACCAGGCACCACGCGGGCTTACGGCGACTCGGATCTGGTCGACGTCCTCGGGGCGCCCTACGCCGCCACCGACGGTGACCCGGCAACCGCCTGGACGGCGCCGCAGCGGGTGGTGCAGCACAAGACGCCTCCGACGCTCACCCTCACCCTGCCGGAGCCCACCGAGGTGACCGGTTTGCGGCTCACGCCCAGCGCGTCGCCGCTGCCCGTGCACCCGACCACGGTGGCCGTCGACCTCGGTGATGGCCCGCAGGTCCGCCGGGTGGCCGCGTCGGGTTCGCAGAACCTGCCGCTGAATCCCCACGTCACCGACTCCGTGACGGTCAGCCTGCTCGATTGGGACGACGTCATCGACCGGACGGCGCTGGGATTCGACCAGCTCAAACCGCCAGGGCTTGCCGAGATCGCGGCACTGGGCGTCGACGGCACACCGATCGCCCAAGCGGACGCCGCCCGAAACCGGGCCCGCGACGTCGTTGTCGACTGCGAGCACGGGCCGGTCATCGCGATCGCGGGCCGATTCATGCACACGTCGATTCATGCGACGGTGGGCGCGCTGCTGGACGGCGCCCCGGTCAACGCGGCACCTTGCGACTCAGAGCCGATCATGTTGCCCACCGGCCAGCAGGAGTTACTGGTAAGTCCGGGGCCGCAATTCGTCGTCGACGGCGCGGAGTTGTCCGCGCTTGCGCCGATCCAGTCAGTCACCGCGTCGACCCCGGCGTCCACCGGAACCTGGGGTCCGGCCCACCGCGAGGTGCGCATCGCCGATTCGCCGGCGTCGCGGGTGGTGGTCGTACCGGAAAGCATCAACGCGGGCTGGGTGGCGCGAACCGGCGCCGGAACCCGGCTGACCCCGATCGCGGTCAACGGATGGCAGCAGGGTTGGGCGGTGCCGCCTGGAACATCGGGCACCATCACACTGACGTTCGCGCCGAACTCGCTGTACCGCGCCGGCCTGGCCGGCGGGCTGGCGCTGTTGCCGCTGGTGGCCTTGATGGCGTGGTGGCCGCGGCGTCGCAAGCCTTCCGACGACGATCCGCCGACGCGGCCGTGGGCGCCGGGGCCGTGGGCCGCCGTCGCGGTCCTGGCTGCCATGTCGCTCACTGCCGGCGTGGCGGGTGCCGTCGTGTTCGGCGCCGCGCTGGGTCTGCGGTGGGCGCTGCGCAACCGTCCACGACAGCTTGATGCCGTCACTCTGGGACTCAGCGCCGGCGGTCTGATTCTGGCCGGCGCGGCGCTGGCCCGGCATCCCTGGCGGGCGGTCGACGGTTACGCCGGCCACTCGGCCGCCGTCCAACTGCTGGCACTGATCTCACTCGCCGTGGTGGCGGCCTCAGTGCTGGCGCCCGCCGACGCGTCCAGTGGTGAGCGTTAAAGCCCAACTGTGCATGGGGATCCCGTCGAGCCCGCAACGGGCTGCCAGCTGAATTGCCCGGCGTCCGGGTCGCTGTTACGGCTGACACATGTATCGAGTCGACCTGGCGGCGCTGGCCGCCTCAGCAGCGCAGGTCGCCGGATTCGGTGAGGACGTAGCGATCGCCCACCTGGTGTCGGACAACCGGATCGCTACGGCCGAGCGGGGTTGGGTGGGCGCCTCCGCGGTAGCACTGAGTATCACCGCGGCGGACTGGTTGCAGGCGTCGCGCCGACTGCTTACCCGACTCGGCGATCACTCGCTCGACTTGGCCAATGACGTAATACACGTCGCGGCAGCCGAATACGCCGGCGCCGAGCAGTTGCGCGAGCTGGGGTCGGTCTGACCCGTGGACCTGACCGTGGCCGACATCGACCGGTGGAGCACCGACGCGGTACGCGAGGTGTCCCTGGCCGCCGGCGGGCGCAGCCGGGCGACCCTGGCGGTCGCTGATCAACTGAGCGCGATGGCGCTGGACGGCGCCTGGGCGGGCGCCGAAGCCGAAGTCCGCCAACGAGCCCACGCGTCGATCCGTGACGACCTCGGTGCGCACGGTGCCGAGTCGCTGGCGGTGGCGCGGGCAACCAGTGCGGCGGCCGAGAGCATCGCGCAGCTGCAGATGAAGTTGGCCGCATTGCGTCACGACGCCGCCGAATCGGATATGACGATCGACTCGCCGACCAGCACAGTGGTGCCGACATCGCCGCTCAGTGGCCGATCCGCTGCTCAGATCCGGCTGCAGTACCGGCTGGATGAGATTGTGGCAGAGGCGAACTCGGCAGACGACGAGCTGGCGGCCGCGATCGGCGCGGCTGACGGCAGGCCGCAGGACCGTCGACCACAGATCCGTCGTGCGCTGTCCGCACCGCTGCCCGACGATCCGAAACAGTTCAATGAGCTGTGGAATCAGCTCACTCCGGAGGAGAAGGACTGGATTTTTCGCAGAGATCACAGCATCGGCGATCGGGCCGGGATGCCGTGGGATCCTCCGGACCACTTGGGTAAAGACCACTACAACCGGCTGCACCTCGCCGAACTCGAGCGGCGTAGTCAGTTGGACATCAACCGGATGGGCCGCAGCATCACGGAGTTGCTGACCGGGCACAACGTCGATGACGGCATCCTCTACGCGTTGCAGTCGCAATTGGCAGCTGCCAGAACACAACTCCGGGGCTACCAGGCCGTCACGGCGCAGTTGAATTCCAGCGGGCCGAAACACTACCTCGGACTGCTCGACGAATTCGGGCACGCCGCGGTCTCGATCGGCAATCCGGACACCGCCAGTCACAACGCGATCTTTCTCCCCGGCACCGGTCAAGACCTGCCCCGGCTGGCGGTCAGCGACGAGATCACAAGGGCGATGTACGCCGCCGCTTTGACTGCCGACACCGGACTGAGGCCGGGGGATGTCGCGGTCACGACGTGGATGGGCTATGACCGCCCGATGAATCTCAGCCAGGCGGCGTTGCCGGGGCCGGCGCAGCGTGGCGCGGACCGGTTGGACTCGTTCGAGAACGGTCTGCGGGCAACGCATGTCGGCCGTCGCTCGATCGACACCGTGATCGGCCACAGCTATGGATCGACGGTGCTGGGCGCGGCCGCTTCCGGCGGCCACCATCTTGACGCCGACAACGTCATCGCGGTCGGAAGCCCAGGCATGCTGGTCGAACGGGCAGCCGGGTTGAGCCTGGACAGCGGCGCCCACGTCTACGCGATGCGGGCCGGCAATGACATCATCGGATTCAGTGGTGTCGTCACCGAGTGGACGTTGGGCGCCGAGCCCACCGCACCCGGCTTCGGTGCAACCCGGTTGGCCGCCGATCCGGGTCCCGCCGGCCCGCTCGGCCTGCCCAGTGTCGAGGCGCACAGCAGTTATTGGTCCGACGGCAATAAGGCGCTGCG
>Ga0302326_10022235_pt1 | contig 12973 bp, 9 predicted proteins | sample Palsa_T0_3_FD_202264 | JGI IMG/M metagenome (GOLD analysis project Ga0302326, IMG submission 202264) | Peat permafrost microbial communities from Stordalen Mire near Abisko, Sweden - Palsa_T0_3 | ecosystem: Environmental > Terrestrial > Soil > Palsa > Peat permafrost | place: Sweden: Abisko... | reverse complement strand
AGCCAGGCCGATATGCAGAACTTCTGGGCGGCGCATTACACGCCCAAGGACGCTGCGCTGATTCTGGCCGGCGATTTGACGGAGGCTGAAGCCCGGCGCTGGGCCGAGAAATACTTCGGCGGATGGAGCAGCCCTGGTGCTGCGGGAGCTTCGGCTCTGCCGGCAGCTCCAGCTCCGCCCACGCGCAAGGTGATTGTGGTGGATAAGCCGGGCTCGCCCCAGACCACGCTGATTGCCTTTGGCCTGGGAGTGCCGCGCAATACGCCTGAGTATGCCGCGGTTACGGAGATGAACAGCATTCTCGGCGGACTCTTCTCCAGCCGCATCAACATGAACCTGCGGGAGAAGAACGGCTTCACCTACGGAGCCTTTTCCGGATTTGCGTTCTTTCGCGACGGAGGGCCATTCTTCACCGGCGCCCAGGTGCGCACCGATGTCACCGGGCCGGCTGCGCGGGAGCTGTTTTCGGAGCTGAATCGCATTCACACCGACCCGGCGACGCCGGAGGAGCTGAAGCTGGCCAAGGATAATGTTCTGCGGTCCCTGCCGGGTTCGTTTGAGACAGTGGGCAACGAATCGGCGCTGATGGCCGAGCTGTTTGTTTATGGCCTGCCGAACGATTATTTCCAGAAGCTGCCCGCTTCCTTCGAGGCGGTGACTCCGGAGGCCGTGGCCAAGGCGGCGGAGGATACGATCCATCCGCAAAACCTGGTGGTGGTTGCGGTCGGCGACCGGGCCAAGATTCAATCCGACTTGGAGAAGCTCGATCTGGGGCCGATCGAGCTGCGCGATGAGAGCGGCGAGCTGGTGAAGAAGTAAAACGAAGGAAGGGAAAATAGAGATGTGTGCAAAAAGGAACATTCCATGAGTCGACGGCGATGGTTTGTTAGGAAAAGCACATCTTTATCAGGCAAGGCACATCGTTGCAACAGGCTAATATCCTAGAGCAAAACCACGATAACCGTGCCCCGAAAAGCTTTGTTCAGGGTATTGATTTCTTAAGGAAATCAATATTTTGCGGATTCGGCCTTGGGTACACCTATCGTGATTTTGCTATAGCCCTGTCCGAGCGGGCCCTCTTCATAGGCTCGGAATGTGGGGATGGAATGGAAACACCGGAAAAGATCGTAAGGTTTCTACAGCACAACGCAGGCGTAAGCTTCTGCGACCGCTGCCTACAGAAAGAATGCTTCCTGAGGAGACCGAGCCAAGCTGCCGGCATTACTACGACGCTGCAGTTGTTTCCCGAATTCCGGCGGATGAAGGGCCGGTGCGCCAAGTGCGCGCGGTCGCGAAGACTCACCACGTGCGCCGTGTAGCGATCGGGGGCCTCAACCCTGGGGCTCTGCTCCGACTTAGAGCAGAAGCAGAATGACCGTAATGCAGCGACCAGCGTGCAGGGCGGATTTTTCTTGAGGAAAAATCCGCTCGACCTCCGAGGCCTCACCTTATACCAATTCTGCTTCTGCTGTAAGAGTTATTTGTGCCCGCGCGCTTCCAGATGGCCCTTCAACTGCTCTGAATTAGGTCATGCTTGAGTTCTTCCGGGGGCTCTTCGGGACCGATTTCATGCCGCACCTCTACTGTCTGCGGGGCGATCCCGGCGTACTTTGGCTGCAAGTCCTTTCCGATCTTGCCATCGCTCTAGCCTATTTCGCCATTCCATTCGTGCTCCTGGAGGTTGTCCGCAAGAGGAAGGACATTCTCTTCCGCAGGGTCGCGTTTCTCTTCGTGCTCTTTATCGCCGCGTGCGGGACGACCCATGTGTTGGCGGTGTGGACGATCTGGCATCCGATGTACCGCCTGGAGGCGGTGGTCAATGCGGCTACCGCGCTGCTGTCGGTGACGACGGCTATCGTTCTGGCGCGGCGGCTGCCGCAGATTCATCGGCTACCCGGTGTTTCGGAACTGGAAAACCAGATTGAAGAGTGGCGCCGGGCCGAGGCCGCGGCTGCCGAGAAGGAAGAACGGTTTCGAAACTTTGTCGAGAGCGTGGAGGACTATGCGCTTTTCATGATCGACCCCAGCGGAGTGATCGAGTCCTGGAATCAGGGAGCGGAGCGGATGAAGGGCTACACCGCAGATGAAATCATCGGCCAGAATATCGTCTGTTTTTACACGGAGGAGGACCGGGCGCTGGGCAAGCCGGAGGAGACGCTGCGCATAGCCGCGGAGACCGGAATTCACCAGAGCGAAAACTGGGCCGTGCGCAAGGATGGGTCTCGCCATCTAATCTCCGTGATCACGTATCCCATCCGGGATGGCAACGGCAAGCTGCGGGGGTTTTCCAAGATAAGCCGGGATATCACCGAGTCGCGCGAGTTGGAGACCCGGTTTCAGACGCTGTTGGAAGCGGCGCCGGATGCATTTATGATTCTGCGCCGGACGGGGGAGATCGAGTTCATCAACAAGCAGGGGGAGAGGATGTTCGGCTACAGCCGCGCAGAAGTGCTGGGCAAGCCGGTGGACATCTTCGATCCGGAGCGAGTCCGGGAGGCGCAGGCACGGTATCGCGAAGCAATTTTCAGCGGCCCCGGCCGCAAGGAAGCAGGCTCGCATCGGGAGTTTTGGGGGCTGCGGAAGGATGGGGGTGAGTTTCCAGTGGAATCCACCATCAGTCCTCTCGATACCCGGAACGGGCGCGTATTCCTGTTCGCTGTCCGCGACATTACGGAACGGAGAAAGACGGAGGCGCGCTTCAGGGCCTTGCTTGAGTCGGCGCCGGACGCCATGGTCATCGTGAAGAGCGACGGGATGATCGAACTGGTGAACGCCGAGGCGGAGCGTCTTTTCGGTTACTCCCGGGAAGAATTGATCGGCCAGTGTTTTGCCATCTTGATTCCTGAGCATCTGCGCGATATTTACAAGCGTCATCGCGCCGGGTATTTTGTCGATCCCAAGCCGCGTCAGATGGGTGCGGATCTGGATCTGTGGGCGCGGCGCAAGGACGGCTCGCTCTTTCCGGTAGAGATCAGCCTGAGTCCCCTGGAAGGCCAGGGAGGCATTTCGGTGACGGCCGCCATTCGCGATACCACCGAACGCAGGCAGGCGGCCAAGCTTCTGGCAGAAAAGGTAGCCGAATTGCGGCACACCAATGATGAGCTGCAGCAGTTTGCCCACATAGCATCGCACGATTTGCAGGAACCGCTGCGCATGGTGGCCAGCTATACCCAGTTGCTGGCCAATCGCTACAAGGGCCGGCTCGATGCGGATGCGGACGAATTCATTGCGTATGCCGTGGATGGCACCAAACGCATGAAGGAGCTGATCGAAGACCTGCTGACTTATTCGAGGACTGGAAAGAGCGCTGTGCCGCCCGGCGAGCTTTCCAGCGAAGAGGCTCTTGGTGTGGCTCTCCATAACCTTCGCGCCTCCATTCAGGAGAGTGGAGCGGCGATCGTCCACGATCCTTTGCCAAGGATCACCGCGGTTTATTCGCAATTGGTACAGATCTTTCAAAACCTGATTGGAAATGCCATCAAGTACCGGGGCGGCCGGGTTCCCGCGATTCATATTTCGGCGGTCGCCACCGATAACGAATGGATCTTTTCCGTCGCGGACAACGGCATCGGAATCAACCCTAAATACTTCGAGCGCATTTTCGTGATCTTTCAGCGGCTGCATGGGCGTGAGGAGTACGAAGGGACCGGGATCGGCCTGGCTATCTGTAAACGGATTCTCCAACAGCAAGGCGGGAGAATCTGGGTCGAGTCCGAGCCGGGGTGCGGCTCGACTTTCCATTTTGCTCTGCCTATGAGGTAAATCACTATGCGATTCACCAGAGACGAGGGTACGGCCATGCAAGTTCTATTGGTTGAAGACAACCCCGGAGATGTTCGCCTGACGCGAGAGGCGCTTAAGGATGCCAAAGTGCATCTGGAGTTGAACGTAGTTCCAGACGGCGTCGAGGCAATGGAATTTCTCAACCGCGTGGGCAGCTATGCGGAAAGCCCGCGCCCCGACCTCGTGTTGCTGGATCTCAACCTGCCTCGCAAGGATGGCCGGGAAGTGCTGGCGGAAATAAAAAGCGACCCGGCGCTGCAGACCATCCCCGTGGTGGTGCTGACTACCTCTGCTTCCGAGGCTGACATTCTGCGCACCTACATGCTCCACGCCAATTGCTACATCTCGAAGCCCGTCGATATGGAGGGTTTCCTGACTGTAGTCCGAAGCATCGACGATTTCTGGCTTTCTGTGGTGAAGCTTCCGCCGAGGGACAAGCTGTGAGTCCGGAACCGCTGCGCATTCTGCTGGTGGAGGACAATCCGGGAGATGTCCGTCTGCTGCGCGAGATGTTTGCGACCGAGCGCCCGGAGAGCTATGAGATTATCCACCTTCCCCGGCTAGGTCTGGCCCTCGATCATCTCGCCCAGGGCGGCGTGGACATTATCCTGCTGGATCTTGGGCTGCCGGATGGGGAGGGGCTGGATACGATTCGCCGGGTGCGCGCGCTGGCGCCGCAGGTTCCGCTGATTGTGCTCACGGGCAGGGATGACGAGTCCACGATAGCCCAGGCGATGCTTGAGGGAGCGCAGGACTACCTGGTGAAGGGTCAGATTGAAACCCGCGCCCTGCCGCGCGCCCTGCGCCATGCCATCGAGCGGTTCCGCCTGCTGGCCAGGGCAGCTCTTGCAAACGTTGAGCTGGAACGGCGGGTCCGGGAAAAAGACCTGATGCTCAGCGAAATTCATCATCGCGTCAAGAACAGCCTGCAGGTGGTTTCCAGCCTGTTGCGCCTGGAAGCTGGGCGCATTCACGATGCTGCGGTTCTCGACATGCTGCAGGTCACGCAGAATCGCATCCGGTCGATGGCTCTCATTCATCAGACTTTGTATCAATCGAAGGATTTCGCCAGAGTCGACTTTCACGCCTTTCTGCAGTCCTTCGTTCCTACGCTGATCCAGTCTTACAGCATTCATCCGGAAGAGATTTCCCTGGCTTTCCATGTGGCGGAGATACGCTTGCCGATCGATGCCGCAATCCCTTGCGGATTGATTGTCAACGAACTGATCTCGAATGCTCTGAAACACGCTTTTCCGGATGGGCGGCGGGGAACGATCACCATCGAATTTACGCAACAGCCGTGCAATCACGCCATTTTGTCGGTTGAGGACGATGGGATCGGCGTGCCTGAGGGATTCAGCTTTGAGGAGTCCGAGACGCTTGGAATTCAACTGGTGTACATGCTCGCCGGCCAGCTCGGTGGGGCGGTCACGGTCGAGCGCTCTACTGTGACAAAATTCGTCGTTGATTTTCCGCTTCCCGACGACTGTTCAGCAACCTGCCAGTCGAAATGAAACGACAAATGGGCTGAGATTCATTTCGAGCGTCTGCCGGATCGAAACCGGCGGTCCTATTACTAGAGCAAAACCACGATAACCGTGCCCCGAAAAGCTTTGTTCAGGGTATTGATTTCTTAGGGAAATCAATACTTTGCGGATTCGGTCTTGGGTACATCTATTGCGATTTTGCTATAAGGGTTTCGCACCGTGCAGGTTTTTTCCACCGGGGGTTAAGTCTTGGGAATTCTTGCCGATAAGCAGGCTAGAAATGACCGCAGGGCCGCCTGACGGTCCGCTGTTTCGTAGCAGAAAGAGATACCAACCGTCTGCAGATGGGCGCGGAAGGTCTGAGGTGCATTCATGGAGATAGCAGATCAAGCTTTAAGCCGATCTTCCCAGGAAGCCAGGCAGGTCACGGGAGCAAAGGTCATGATTGTCGAGGATGAGGCTGTTGTCGCACTGCACCTGCGCCAGGAGTTGACCAAGCTCGGTCATACGGTGGCTGGAATGGCGACGAACGGAGAGCAGGCGCTGAAGCTGATCGAAGAGGTTTTCCCGGATATTGTGCTCATGGACATACATATTCAGGGCGAGATCGACGGTATCGAGACGGCGAAGAGAATTCCGCGTTATCTGCATATTCCGGTGGTTTTTCTCACGGCTTACTCGGAAGACACGACCCTAAAGCGAGCAGCCGATACCTATCCATACGGCTACCTGATCAAACCGTTCTTGGATCGTGAATTGCACGCGACCATCAAAATGGCTCTGGAGCGCAGCCGTGCCGACGAGGCTGTCCGGGAGAACGAATCGCTGCTGTTTCGCGCGCTTTGCACCACGCCAATTGCAGAATGCTAGGCGCTGCGGGCAACACTGGCACTTCCCGGCGGCGCGCGAAACCATCGCCAAACAAGAAGAAAACTTAGTAAGCCTGCAACTGGTTCAGCGGCAGGCGCACCCGGAAGCAGGTCGCCCCGTTTTCGGAGAGCACGCCCAGGTGCCCGCGATGTTTGCGAACAATGCGCGTCGCGTTGTCGAGTCCCAGCCCCAGACCGTGGCCCGGAGCCTTGGTGGTGAAAAACGGCTCGAAGATGCGATCCTGGAGATCCTTGGGAATGTCCGGGCCGTCGTTCCAGACTTCCACCAGAATCATATCCGCCTCGAGCTTGCAGACCACCCGCAGACAGCCTTTCTGATCCGGCGTTTTGCTGCGGTCTACCTTGGCCAGGGCTTCGATCGCATTCTCGATCAGCACTGTCCAAACCTGATTCAGTTCGCTGCCGTAGGCGCTGATGGTGGGCAGATCGGGCTCATATTCGCGGATCACGGTGATGTTCGCCATGCGCGATTGCAACATCTGCAGCGTCGCGTCCACGCCGGCTGGGACGTCAATTTCCAAAATTGGCGCGCGATCCATGTACGAGTAGGTCTTGATGGCGCTGATCAGGTCGAAGATGCGGCCGGTCGAGCTGAGCATCGCCTGGGCGTAATGCTCAGAGCGCAGGGCGGAGGCAAACTGTTCCAGAACGACCTGGATGGCGTCTTTGTCGAGAAACTCGATCAGCGGATCGAGATCGGCGGCTTCCACGCCCAGTTCGGCCAGGTCGGGCGCGACGTGCCAGGCGTCGCCAAAGCCGTGCTGCTGCACCCAGCGGGTGATGGCATCTTCGCGGGCGGCTATCTCAACCTGGTCGTCGCGCAGTGTGGCGCGGGCTCGGACATCGCGCTCCCAGTTCTGGACTGCGAGCATCTGCTCTTTGCTGAGGCACAGCGCCACGAGTTGAAAGCGTCCGTCGCTTACCGAGTTCAGCTCGGTGAGGATGCCGCTGGCTGCGCGCTGCGCTGCCGACGAGGGATTGTTCAATTCATGGGCGAGATTGCCTGCGAGCTTGCCCAGGGCGGTGAGTTTTTCGCTCTGCTGCTCTATGCGGGTGACTTCGCGAACCCGGTCGAGGAGGGTAGAAACCGAGCGTTGGGCGAAGGAGGGAATCGCTTCCAACATCTCCTGGAACATGGATTTGTGGTAAAGAATGGCCCAGACGTCCGAAGCCGCGAAGCCTTGGCCGCCGGAGGTGGCCATGCGCGAGAAGGGAAGCAGGCCGGTCATCTGGCCGCTGCGGCCGATAAACAAAGCCATCGGTCCCGTGCGCGTGCGCCGAACGTGGATCTCGCCCTTCAGGATCAGAATGAGGTATTCGGCGGGCTGGCCCTCTTCAAAGATGACTTCGCCTGCTTTGGCTCGAATCTCCTGGCCACGGCGGGCCAGCCACTCGCGGTCCGCGGCGGGCAGGCCCTGCAAGGGGACGACTTTTTCCAGCGCCGCCATGATGACCGGCACGGGGGTAGGCGTCTCCGGAATCATGGATGCAGGAATTTCGAGCGTCATGCTTGCGGACCTCTCTGATTGGAGTTCAGTTTACCGGATGGGATGGGTGGAGGGTTTCGGCAGGTGGTGCGAAGTATCGAATACGAGAAGTTGGGAGTTAAGGTTCCCGGGAGATTTGCAGAGGTACTACACGAGGAGCAATTGCGGAAAGAAATGCGAAATCAGGTCATTTATCGAAGGAACGCCGGTCAGATTGAATTGAGTACGGCGTTCCTTCGATTGTTCTTCATTAGCGGGTTTTGGCGACTTCTTCGACGGTGACTGGGTCGAGGAAGGGCATGCTGGCGCGAAGGGTTTTGCCGATGATTTCGACGGGGTGGTTGGCTTCTGCGTCGCGGAAGGCCTGGAATTCCTTGCGGCCGGAGTTCTGGTCGGCGAGGAATCTTTTCGCGAATGTCCCGTCCTGGATGTCCTGGAGGATGCCCTTCATGGCCTTCTTGCTTTCGTCGTTGATGACGCGAGGGCCGCTGACGTAGTCGCCCCACTCGGCGGTGTCGGAGATGGAGTAGCGCATGTAGGCCAGGCCGCCACGGTAGATGAGATCGACGATGAGCTTGAGCTCGTGGAGGACTTCGAAGTAGGCGCTTTCGGGCTGGTAGCCGGCTTCGACGAGGGTCTCGTAACCCGCCTTGATGAGATGGCTGACGCCGCCGCAGAGTACGGCCTGTTCGCCGAAGAGGTCGGTTTCGGTCTCTTCGGTAAAGGTGGTTTCGAGGACGCCGGCGCGGGTGCAGCCAATGCCCTTGAGGTAGCTGAGGGTGAGGGCGTGGGCTGTGCCGGTCGCGTCCTGATGGACGGCGATGAGGCCGGGGACGCCGCCGCCTTCGGTAAAGACTTCGCGAACCCGGTGGCCAGGGGCTTTGGGCGCGGCCATGGCGACGTCGATTCCAGCAGCGGGGACGATGCAGTTGTAGCGGATGTTGAAGCCGTGAGCGAAGAGGAGGAGCTTGCCGGCGGCGAGGTTGGGTCCGATTTCGTCGGCGTAGAGCTTGGCCTGGGTTTGGTCGGGGACTAGGAGCATGACGACGTCGGCCCACTGGGTGACTTCGGCGGGAGTGCCGACTTCGAGGCCGGCTTTCTGCGCCTTGGCGCGGGACTTGCTGGTCTCCGCGAGGCCGACGCGGACTTCAACGCCCGAGTCCTTGAGGTTGAGGGCGTGGGCGTGGCCCTGAGAGCCGTAGCCGACGATGGCGACTTTTTTCGCCTGGATCAGGGTGAGGTCTGCGTTGTTGTCGTAGTAGGTCTTGGCCATGATGTTCTCTTGTTTTCCTTTAGCGAGTTGGCGCCGCGCTGCGGCATTGGCGAGTTAGCGAGTTAGCGAATTTGTTTCGATCCTACATCTCAGCATCGAGATGTGGGGCACCCGCAGCGTTTCAGATGTTGTCGGCGAAGTTGTCTGCCGCTTCGAGTGGCTGGTTGCCGGGTTTGGGCTGGTCGGGTTCACCGGCGCCCATGGCGCGAAGAACTCCCTTGGAGTGCTTGCCTCGGCGCATGGTCATCTTGCCGCTGCGGCAGACTTCGAGAACGCGGTCTTCGGTTTCGTTGAGCACCTGGATGAGTCCTTCGATCTTGCTTTCGACGCCGGTGATTTCGATCATCAGCGACTCCGGCGCCAGATCGACGATGCGGGCGCGGAAGACTTCGGCCAGTTCGAAAATGTGTGAGCGGTTGTTCGCTGTTGCCGCGACCTTGATCAGCGCCAGTTCGCGGGTGACGTTGGGCGCTTTGCCGATGTCGTCGACATCGACTACATCATCCAGTTTATAAAGGCTGGCGCGGATGCGGTCCGCTGCGTGATCGGCCGCGTCGGCGACGATGGTCATGCGCGAGACGCCCGGACGCTCACTGTGGCCTACGGTGAGCGAGATGATGTTGATGTTGAGCCGGCGGAAGAGCGAGGCGACGCGGGTGAGGACGCCGGGTTTGTCTTCTACGTAGGCGATGAAGGTGTGTAACATGCCAGCTCCTAGCTGCTAGCTTCTAGCTCCTAGCTGAATGGCCAGGCTGAAGCAGGTGTGAAGTGCCGAAGCATCGGTCTTAGCTTTTAGCTAGTGGCTAGAAGCTAGGAGCTAGACGCTCATTGGTCTTCCGGTTTCTCGACTAACGGATTGCTGCCGGGGCGGCGGATCATTTCATGCAGAGCTTTGCCGGCGGGGATCATGGGGTAGACGGAGTCTTCCTGTTCGACGAGGAAGTTGATCAGGAACGGGCCCGAGTGGCCGCGCGCGGTTTGCACGGCGGCTTCGAGGTTGCCACGGTCGCGGACGGCTATGCCGGGAATGCCGTGGGCGTCGGCGAGTTTGACGAAGTCGGGACTGACCAGCGGCGTGGATTCGTAGTTGCGTTCGTAGAAGAACTCCTGCCACTGGCGGACCATGCCCAGATAGCCGTTGTTGATGATGGCGATGTTGATGTTTAGCTTTTCCTGCACGATGGTGGCGAGCTCGGAGGCGGTCATCTGGAAGCCGCCGTCGCCGGCAATGACCCAGACTTCGCGATCGGGGCAGGCGACCTTTGCGCCGATGCCAGCAGGGAGAGCGAAGCCCATGGTGCCGAGGCCGCCGGAGGTGATGAGCGTGCGCGGGTGCTCGTGGCGATAGTACTGCGCCTCCCACATCTGGTGCTGGCCTACATCGGTGGCGATGATGGCCTTGCCCTCGGTGATGCGCCAGAGGTCGTGCATGACGTGGGCGGCGTAGAGATGTCCGTTGTCGGGAAGATTGCGGATGTCGCGAACTGCTGCGGTGCCTTTACTTGAGGCGATGGTGTTGAGCCACGCCGAGCCGTCGCGGCCGGGAAGCAGCGGCAGGAGCTGTTCAAGCACCTGGCGGAGATCGCCGATGAGCGCCACGTCGGCCTTGATGTTCTTGTTGATCTCGGCGGGGTCGATCTCGATGTGAATCTTTTTCGAGTTGGGCGAGTAGGTCGAAGGCGTGCCAATGACGCGGTCGTCGAACCTCATGCCGCAGGCGATGAGCAGGTCGGCGTTCTGGATGGCGTCATTAACCCACGACTCGCCGTGCATGCCCATCATGCCCAGGTTGAGCGCGTGCGATGCGGGGAAGCCTCCGAGGCCGAGCAGCGTCATGCCGACGGGGATCTGCATGCGCTCGGCGAGGGTGCGGATCTGCTCGCCGGCGTTTGACTGCAAAATGCCGTGGCCGGCGAGGATGACGGGGCGCGAGGCCGAGCGGATGAGATCGGCGGCTTCGCGCAGGTGATCGTCCATGACGGAGAGCATGGGGTGCGGGTTATAGGCGCCGGGCTTGGCGGCGTCGAAGTCGAAGATGGCGGCGGACTGCTGCGCATCTTTGGTGATGTCGACGAGCACTGGGCCGGGGCGGCCGGATTTGGCGATCTGGAAGGCCTGGCGGATGGCCGGTGCGATGTCTTCGGTGCGCGTGATGAGGAAGTTGTGTTTGGTGATAGGCAGGGTGATGCCGGTGATGTCGACTTCCTGGAAGGCATCGGAGCCGAGGACTTTGCTTGAGACCTGGCCGGTGATGCAGACGATGGGGATGGAGTCGAGCATGGCGTTGGCGATGCCGGTCACTAAATTTGTTGCGCCGGGGCCGCTGGTGGCGATGGCCACGCCGACCTTGCCGCTGGCGCGCGCATAGCCGTCGGCCATGTGGGCGGCGCCCTGCTCGTGGCGCACGAGGATGTGATGGATGGGGAACTTCCGCAGCGCGTCGTAGACGGGCAGGATGGCTCCGCCGGGATAGCCGAAGACTTCGGTGACGCCCTCGCCGACCAGCGTGGCCCAGACGATTTCGGAGCCTGTGAGGCGGGTCGGGGTAGTGAGGTGCGCGTTGGATGTGTCAAGAATTGACATTTTGTACCTCAATTTCGGAGCCGCTCGTTAGGTCGAGAGCACCTTTGAGAAGATTGCACTTTGAACAAAGAAGCTGAAGGTTCGAGAGAATAGTGGGGCCGCCCTTGATCCAAGGAAATATATGGTCGATATGGTAATCGGGTCCGCCCTCTGTGAAGGTTCTTTTGCAAACTTGGCATATGCCGTTGTCACGAAATAGAACTTGCATTATTAACCTGCGTCCGGGATTTCTCGGGCCGCGTTCTGCCCTAATCGCCCGCACGTCTACGGTCTGCAATTCACGTCCCTTCCAGAGAGCTATGTTTTCTGCTAAGGCCGCAGTCGTGCTCGCTGATTTGTCAGTAGAAACAGCTTGGCTTTCTATGGCTTCCTCGTCTTCGCCGCATCCATCGGTATTGATGAAGCTGACAAAGGCTTCAAGTGCCTTCCTCCAGGCACCGAAGCGCTTCTTGTAGGTCGTCTCGGCGAATTTCGACAGCGGACGATGAATCTCTTTGGAACTAGGCTGTCGGCCGAGTTTTCTCCAAACCTCTTCCAGGTTCAGAAAGAGATCCTCATCGGAAATTCTCAATGGAACTGTCGGTTCGAGCTTGGCAGCTGCTAGGGCGTTGGGCCAGGTCCCGAACCGTCGCCTAACGGTACCCTCTGTGAATTTCCCTAACTCTGCGTATTCCTCGCTGCCTACGCTTCTCTTACCAAGCACTGCGGCAACACTCAGGATGTCTTCAATTAACATCTCATCGCTTATGCTTTTTCGCGGAACCAAGTTCATTTCAGCTCTCGCGATCGCAGCGGACCACGAGCCAAACCGGCGCGTAACCGTTGAGTAGGAAAACTTTCCTGATCTCGAATACTCACTACGACTGATGGAGTTCTTTCCAAGCTCGGACGCAGCCCTTTGTATGTCGGCGAGGATTTCGCTTTCCGGGGTGTTCCGGTGATATTCGTCGAGTTCGAAGGTTATCGTCTGGTTCGTTGGCACTGTTCGATCCTTAGGTGGTGACTGCACCTTCGCTGGCACTGCTTACAGTTTTTACATACTTGGCGAAGACGCCCGTCTTGAAGCGAAGCTCGGGAGCTTTCCACGCGGCTTTTCGTTTGGCCAGCTCATCTTCTTTCACTTCGAGGGTGAGCTTGCGATTGGGAATGTCAAAGTGGATGATGTCGCCTTCGTGGATGAGCGCGATGGGGCCACCAACCTGGGCTTCGGGAGCGACGTGGCCTACCGTAAAACCTCTAGTCGCGCCCGAGAAGCGACCGTCGGTCATGAGCGCAACGGTGGCGCTGAGCGCGGCGTTGGAGCTGACGGCTGCGGTGACTTGCAGCATCTCTCTCATGCCGGGACCGCCTTTGGGGCCTTCGTAGCGGATGACGAGCACGTCGCCGGGATTGATCTTCTGCGCTTGTACAGCGGCGAAACAATCATCTTCCGAGTCGAATACGCGGGCAGGGCCGCGATGCTCGACGCGG
>Ga0302326_10022233_pt1 | contig 12974 bp, 9 predicted proteins | sample Palsa_T0_3_FD_202264 | JGI IMG/M metagenome (GOLD analysis project Ga0302326, IMG submission 202264) | Peat permafrost microbial communities from Stordalen Mire near Abisko, Sweden - Palsa_T0_3 | ecosystem: Environmental > Terrestrial > Soil > Palsa > Peat permafrost | place: Sweden: Abisko... | reverse complement strand
CCCCTTGTAGCCGGCGAGCTTGCTCGCCTTATTCAGCAGGTAAAAATACGGCGAGCAAGCTCGCCGGCTACACAGGGCGTCCGCGCGACGGCCCTGCAATTTGCCCTGGCCTGCGGGCCCAGAAAATGAACTGCGTGTGTCGCGCCATGGATTGGCGGCGGGGATCACTCTACCATGTGCCGCGAGGGGTCAACCGCTCAGGAGTACACGATGGAAAATCAGGCATTGAAAGTCGGCGACGCCGCACCGGAGTTCGAGCTCATGGATCAGGACAAAAACAAAATAAAGCTCTCCGGCCTGCGGGGCAAAAAGGTGGTGCTGCTGTTCTACCCGATGGATTTTTCGCCGGTCTGCACCACCGAGCATTGCGCATTCGGGCCGGACCTGGTCAAAATTCAAGGGGGGGCGGATACGGTGGTCTTCGGCGTCAGTTGCGACAGCCCGTTCAGCCATGCGGTGTTCCGCAGGGAATATGCGATTCCGTATTCTTTGCTGGCGGATCCGACGCGCAAGATGGCCAAGGCGTATGGCATGTGGGCCGGCGAGGAGCCTTACAACTGCACGAAGCGCGGCACCGTCGTCATCGGAAAAGATGGGAAGATCGCCTACTACCAGGAAGTCGCCATGCGCGAGGCGCGCAAGAGCGAGGATCTGGCGAAGGTTGTCGCGTCGGTTTGATCGAAGGATTTGAGGGATGGAGGAAACGTGAGCGAGATCAAGCCTTTGGAGATTGCGTACATCGGCACCGGCTTTATCGGTCAACATCAGATCAAGCTGCTGAAGAAGGTGCCGGGGGCGCAGGTCATCGCGGCCGCGGACACCGACGAGAAGGCGCGCAACGCGGCCAAGGAGCTGGGCGTCGGGCAGCTCTTTGACGATTACAAAAAAATGCTCCGCTCGCTGCCGCAGATTCAGGCGGTCAGCGTTTGCACCCCCAACGGCTCGCACATCGAGCACACGGTCGCGGCACTCGATGCCGGCAAGGATGTCATGGTCGAAAAGCCCATGGCGATGAACGCCCGGCAGGGGCAGAAAATGCTCGACGCGGCCAAGCGCAACAAGCGGAAGCTAATCGTTGGTTTTCAACACCGCTTCGAGCCGCGCAGCAAATTCGTCCGCGAGCAGATCGCGGCGGGCGAGTTCGGCAAGATTCTGTATGTGCGAGCCCAGGCGCTGCGCCGCCGGGGCATTCCGTCGTGGGGTGTCTTTGGTCGCAAGGAACTGCAAGGCGGCGGGCCGATGATCGACATCGGCGTGCATATTCTGGAGATGGCCCATTACCTGATCGGCTCGCCAACGCCGGTCAGCGCGACCGGCAATACGTTCACTTATCTGGGCAACAAACCGCCGGCCACGCTGACAAATTGGGGGCCGTGGGATTACAAAACGTACACCGTCGAGGATTTGGCCGTCGGGATGATTCGCTTCGACACCGGCGCGATGCTGACCATCGAATCGAGCTTCGCCGCCCACATCGACAAAGACATCTGGAACGTCACGATTCTCGGCGAAAAAGGCGGGACCAACTGGGAATCCTCCCAGATTTTCAGCGATCACGGCGGATACATGACCAGCTCGACCGGGGCGTTCATCGGGCAGTGGGACCATTTCGATTACAAGATGCAGCATTTCGTGGAAGTCTGCCGCGACGGGCGGACCAATGAAGTGCCCGGCGAGCATGGCCTGATGGTGCAGAAAATGCTCGACGCGGTGTACGCCAGCGCCGAAAAAGGACGGGAAGTCGAGATCAAGTAGTGGCATGGGCGTCCCGCCCATGCGAACTGCGTCGAACTTACGAATCAATTTCAATATCAACTTTTATTTGCGCTCGATGCCGCTAACCCGGGTTATTCACCACAGAGACACAGAGATCACAGAGAAGACCAGGAAGAAAATGAAGTTGGCACGTTTTTTCGTCTGTCGAAAAGGATGCAGGGTGCGCAGCTGACGTTCGTCGATTCTGCTGATTTCTCTGTGTTCTCTGTGCCTCTGTGGTGAGTCATGAATTTTCCGGGCTAACAGGGGCGGGACGCCCCTGCCACAGCATTTCCACCGAGCTGGGCCGGAAGCCGCAGCGGTCGAAAAGGGCGCGGGCCGGGGCGTTGTCCCAGGCGGCGTAGAGCCGCACCTGCTCGACGCCGATTTGGACGAAGCGCTCCAGGGCCAGCGTCACCATTTGCCGGGCGAGGCCCTCGTGGCGGTAATCCTCGTCCACCCACAGGTCGTGAATCAGGCCGAACTCGCGCAGACGGTAGATGGGAATTTCCTTTTCGACGCTGGCCACCAGAAACCCGACCAGCGGCGGCGCTGCGGAATCATTCGCGGACTCAGCGACCAGAAACACGCTGCGCGGATCGGTTGCCCGCGATCGGAGCCAGCCGTCGTAGGGCTCGCCGGGGTCGCCGCGGGTTTGATATTTCGCGGGGTCCATCGCCGCGTGAAACGCCGCGATTTTGCGAACCATCGGCAGCACCCCGGGCACATCCTCAGGCGTCGCGGAACGGATCATCATGTCATCGTCAAAACAGACGGATAGACTGGCTCATCGGAGGCCAGCAGTGGTTTATGGCTTGTGTGCGGAGGATTTTGCAGCGGTCTCACGCAAGGTCCTGATCATTGAACGTATCTGATCCAGAGCTAAGAAATTGATAACACGCTCTTCCATTTGATCCGGCGTGTCCACCTCCTCGGGGGAGTCGCCGATGAAATCCAGCGTCACAGGCGAGCCGGTTGCCGGGATGTAGGCGCGGAACAGCGTGTCGCGAAATCGGTTCTGATTCGGAATGTAAACGACCACGTTGAACTGCTGCCCAGCCCTGACAAGATGCCCGGGCTCCAGCGCCACCTGCGCATTTTTCCTGGTCTTGTCGATCTGCTTCTGCAACAGTTCGACGATTTCATTCAGGCGATTTTCCATCGCCGCGTATGCGGGGGCTGGGGGGTCATCGAGCCTGAGCGCCGCGTTAAGCCGCTGTTCCAATGTCTTGGCTGCCATCATGCTCCTGCTTCCATTCACAGAATTTCAAACGTCGACAGCAACGGCAGATGGTCCGAAGCGCCAACAAACGGCCCGTTCCGACTGCCAGACCATGCGACCGGTTTGATGTGGCCACGGGCATTATACCGGAAAACACGTGGATCAGGGTGATATGTGACGCTATTTTCGCGCAGAGCCAGCGGCACGCCCAGTAAGGTGTCTTTTGAGACGAGCAATTGGTCAAAAATGACCGAGCCGCTGCCGTATGTGGTCCGCGGGCGGGATGCCTGATACCCCGGCGGTCGAGGATACTCCCACGGGTCGGGTTCAGTCACATACCGCCAGCCGGCGTTGTACATCGTCGCCGCCGCCCTGGCAGAGCCAATGGCGGTGGATGCGTGGCGTGTTCCGCGGAGTTGCAGAGTGTTGAAAGGTTTGTCGTTCGGTTCGCAGTTGAAATCGCCAATCGCGATGACACACTGCATGTTGCTTGCGAGGGCGAGTCGCCGACCCAGCCAGTCAGCAGCGTCGAGCCTATCCTGCCAGTCCGACGTGCCGGCAGCAGCGCTATTCTTCAACCGGCTCTTCCAGTGATTTACCACGATCCACACTGGCCGGGCTACCGAACGAATCTGGCATTCGACCAGCATGATGCGGGGACGGGCGGCCGCAGTGGGCCGCCACACGTCCAGGACTTTCAGGCCAGCAATCTGGTCGTCACGGCCAACCAGACCGAGGCCGGTGTGTTGTGGCATCATCGCATCTTCCCACACTCGCAAGGCATTGGAGTACGGGCGATGAATGCGGTCAATCAGTTCGTCGAACAACGTCCGACTGCCAACTTCCGCGACCGCAAAGAGGTCCGGCCCGCGCTTGCCGAAAAAGTCGCCGATGATGCCGCCGAGGCGATCCAGTTTCGCCTCTCGCTCCGTCGTGGATTGTGGGCCCCGCTTCAACTGCTTGGCGACGGGCACATCGAACAGATTTTGTACATTCCAGAATGCGACATTGAGATCGGCCATAGACGCAGCCTTCCGGCCCGATGGCCACGGAAAACGTAACCCTCATTGAATGAACAACCCATTCTCCGTCCTTTCTGGGTTTTATTCCGTTCGGACCCGATACAATCATCGTCGGCAACGTCGCCCACCAGACGGGCTATTGAGTTGTAAGGAGCTCTTATGCGGCTGGCAAGCTCGAAAAGCATCCGCGCGGAAATGGCGGGCATGCTCATGCTCGGGTTGCTCGCCTCGGGCGTTTTTGCGGACGATTTCGTCAACCCCAAGGCGAACATCCCGCCGCTGGCCACGCCGCAACGGCAGAACGCCGGCGAGGGGTTTCCGCCGCTTCCCCCCCTGCCGGCGACGCCGCTGCGGCGCTCGGAGAAAAAGCGCGAGCCTTCGCCGCCGGCGCTGATCGGCAGCATCACGTTCTCGCCACGCTCGCTGGAGGGGACCGGCCTGAACTGGCAGACCACCATCATCGACATCGAACGCTGGGTCGATTTCACCAACAGTCAGCTCGGACAGCGCTATCGTTACGTCCGCACCAACTTCGAGAAATTCAGCTACGACCCCACGGAGCTGCCCATTCTCTATTTCACCGGTTGGCAGGAGCTGCCGCAGTTTGACGATGCGACCATCGCCAACCTTCGGCAATATCTGATGGACGGCGGCACGTGGGTCGTTCACAGCAGTTGCGGCCGGCCGGAATTTAACGCCTCGTTTCGCAAGGAAATTCAGCGGATTTTTCCGGATCGTGAGCTGGCCGCGATACCGACGGATCATCCGCTCTTCTCGTCGTTCTACAAGATCACGCAGATGCGCGTCCGCAAGGACGCCGATCCGTGGAAGGTGGTTCCGCCGTATCTGGAGGTGGTGAACATCGGCACCCGCGCGGCGGTGATCTTCTCGCCGATCGATCTGTCGTGCGGCTGGAACGCCGACACCAATCCGATCCAGGGCGGCGTGCTCTACAACCAGCAGGACGCGCTGCAGATGGGGGCGAACATCGTCACCTATTGCCTGGCGGAATATCAGTACGGCAGGTTTTTCGACCATCAGAAGGTATATCACCAGGCGGCGGATGCGACGCGGGACCAACTGGTGCTCGGGCAGATCGTTCACAACGGCGACTGGGACGCCACACCGCATGGCTTGCCGAATCTGCTGAAAGCGATCGATCAGTCCACGACGCTGCATGTCCAGTTCAAACGCGTGCCGGTCGATCCGGCCAAGTCGGACATCTTCAGCTTCCCGGTGCTCTACATGAGCGGGCAGCGCGACTTTGCGTTTTCGGTCGAGGCACGGGGCCGGCTCCGCAAATATCTCGATCAGGGAGGCACGCTGATTGTCGATTGCGTCATCGGCAGCAGCGAATTCGACAAGGCGTTTCGCCGGGAAATGAAGCTGATTTACCCCGACCACGATCTGCAGCCACTGGCGAACGATCATCCAATTTATAATTTCGTCTACGACACCCGGCAGGTTCGCCTGGCGCCGCTGGCGGCACAGTTGCTGGGGACGGATGCGATTCCGCCGCAGCTTGAGGCGATTCAAATTGACGGGCAGCTGCCGGTCATTTATTCCAAGCTAAGCCTCAGCGCCGGGTGGGAGCAGTTGCCGCGGGCTTATGACAAGGGATACGCGGACGCCGATTCATTGAAGCTCGGCGTCAACGTTTTCATGTACGCGGTTTCGCATTAGCCCGGCCACGGGCATATTTGGAGGTTGACCTTGCGCTATCTCACGTCGATTTGCGTCATCGGGGCGATGCTCTGGGCCACTGCCCTGGCCGCGGCCCAGGAGACCCAGCCCACCGTCGAGCGCGATCTGAACACCGGGGCAACGTACATTGTGAAGCCCGGAACCGCGCTGCCGCCGCCCAAGGAATGGATCGACAAGGACACCGGGCATCGGGTCGTGCGGCTATCGGATGAACCGAACAGCCAAAGCCTGTACTTCAACTACCCGGCGTATTCTCCCGATGGCCAGATGCTGACGTTCTTTTCCCCGACCGGCATTTACCAGGTGAATCTGCAGAGTCGGGCCATCGAGCATATTCTGCCGGCAACTTCCGTGCTTGCCACCGATGGCAATCAGAAGGTCCGCAACAACATCATTCAGGTCGGCCTCAAGACCGGGCGCATCTTCATCACCCGAACCGTCATCGCCGACGCCGACGCGCAGAACCCCGGCGGCGCCGTCTCGCCGGACCGAGGCTCGGCCAGGCGATCGGTCTGGTGGATCGATCCGGCCACCAAAGAGGAACGCGAAATCGGCGCGTTACCACCCAATTACAACGTGGCCACGGTGAATTGCGACGAAACGATGCTGGCCGGGGCCGTCACGTATCTCGACGGCCGCGGCGGCGCGACGACTCAGCCGGTGCGTGCCGCCCCCGGGCAGCGCATCAGTCTCCAGCGGCGCTGGGCGCAGCATTTGCCCATGGCCCTGCTGACGATGAATGCCCAGACCGGCGAGCTCAAGACGTTCAACCCCAGCAACGATTGGGACAATCATTTCCTCTGCTCCCCGACCGATCCGAATGTGCTGATGTACTGCCATGAAGGCCCCTGGCAGAACAACGATCGTGTCTGGACGATCAACCTCGATGGAACCAATCTGACCAAGATGCATACGCGCACCATGATCAACGAGATTTGGGGCCATGAGTTCTGGTCATTCGACGGCACGATCAGTTGGTATCAGCTCTACTTCCCCCGCGGCGACGAAAACTCAAACTGGATTGCCGGCACCAATCTCAAGACGCACCAGGAAATTCGCTATCACCTGGAGCCGGGAATATCCTCGATTCACATGAACGTGAGCCGCGACGGATCGCTCTTCGCCGGCGATGGAATCACCTCCTGTCCGTGGATCATGCTGCACAGGCCGCATCTGGCTCGAAACATGGCAACTCCGGGCGCTTACGACGCCAGCGGACTGATTCAACCGGGCACGTTCGAGACCGAACGGCTGGTCAACATGTCCAATCATCAGTACGCACTGGAGCCCAACGTCAACTTCACGCCGGACATGAAATGGATCGTCTTCCGCTCCAATATGTTCGGCCCGTCGTACGTCTTCGCCGTCGAGGTGGCCAAGGCGGGATGAACCCAGGGCGATTGCATGTTCGTCGTCCCTCTGTTTAGCCGCGACTCGGAGGCATGTACTCATGCCGGAGAGGAGCGCGGGCAGGAGATGAATCGTCATTTTCGGCGGTACACGACGCGCTCCTCTACGGGAGTACCCTCCGAGTCGCGGCTAAACGGCGATGGCATCGGACACGCGATTGCCCTGGGGATGACCCGAACTCGACTGCCGCCGCCTTTACGGCGGCAAGCCCTGCGGCTCAAATGCAGCAAGTTCCCATGGAAACAAAACCGCTGTTGCCGCCTGTCTCCGCCGCCGAGTCGCGTGACGCGCCGTTCATCGGGAAATTCGTCGCTGTCCGGTCGCGGCTCCAGCAGGAGTTGCACAAGGTCATCATCGGGCAGGACGACGTCATCGAGCTGCTGCTGGCGGCGATCTTCGCCCGCGGACATTGTCTGCTGGTCGGCGTGCCGGGATTGGCCAAGACGCTGCTCATCAGCACGCTGGCCAGGGTGCTTCAATTGCAGTTCAACCGCATTCAGTTCACGCCCGATCTGATGCCCGCCGACATCACCGGCACGGATATTCTCGAAGAGGACCAGACGACCGGGAAGCGCAACTTTCGTTTCGTGAAGGGGGCGGTTTTTTCCAACATCATTCTCGCCGATGAGATCAATCGCACGCCGCCCAAGACCCAGGCCGCCCTGCTCCAGGCGATGCAGGAATATCACGTGACTGCCGGCGGGCGTACCTATCCGCTGGACCTGCCGTTTTTTGTGCTGGCGACGCAAAATCCGATCGAGCAGGAGGGAACCTATCCGCTGCCCGAAGCCCAGCTCGATCGGTTCATGTTCATGGTGAACATCGGGTACCCCAGCCGCCGCGAGGAGCGGGCGATCGTGCGGGCAACCACGATGGACCTTGAGACGGTTCCCGAAACGGTCCTGTCGGCGGCGGATATTCTGCATGTGCAGAAGGTATTGCGCAAGCTGCCGGTGAGCGATCACGTGGTGGACTATGCGGTGAATCTCGTGCGGGCCACTCGGCCCAAGGAGAAGCAGACGCCTTCGTTCATCAACGACTGGCTCACGTGGGGCGCTGGGCCGCGGGCGGCGCAGTATCTGGTGCTGGGCGCCAAGGCGATGGCTTTGCTCAATGGCCGACTGAACGTCGGCTGCGACGACGTCCGCAAAGTCGCCAAGCCGGTTTTGCGGCACCGCATCTTCACGAATTTCAACGCCGACGCCGAGGGGATCGGCCCCGATCAGGTGGTGGAGAAGCTGCTGGCGGCGGTTCCCGAGCCGGGCCCGCGCGATCATGCCGGCGGGGCCGACGACTGAAACACCCGCCTGCCTCCGCCCGCGAACCGGGGGGCCATGACACGTGAGGCGGTCATGCTCTTGCCCCTCCCCGGTATTTCCGGCCTTCGGCTCTGAGGCTCAGGCTCGAAGAGGGGAGGTTGGGAGGGGGTCATTTGGCGAATGCCCCATCGATCACGGGGCATGTTGCGATGCCATGCCGCATAAACGGGATCACTCCCGCCGCCTGATTGCGTTCGCGCGCCGGATGCGTCAGGCGCCGACCGAAGCGGAGAGGTTCTGAAGAACCCCCTCCCCAACCCTCCCCCGGAAATACCGGGGGAGGGAGTACGAGCGCCGACCGGCTGAATGACCGGGGCGCCCAAACAGTCACGCACCCGGCCTGGGGATGCGCGCGACTTGGAAATTGCCCTCGATTCCAATGCTGGTATGCTTGGGTCGGCGGAGGTCCGTGGCGGAATTCCGGCGATGATTTGCCGGCGGCGGCCCTCGAATTTACACCTCGCGATTGAAGGGCAGCCAAACATGCACATTCGATGGTTTTGCGGTCTTCTGCTCGTTCTAAGCGTTTTCCCGCTGGCTGCTTTTGCCGCCGGCGATGCGTTGAACGTGAGCTCGTACGGCGCGGTCGGCGATGGGAAAACCAAGAACACCGCCGCGTTTCAGAAAGCGCTGGATCAATGTTCGGCCCAGGGCGGCGGCGACGTAGTGGTGCCGGCGGGGAATTTTCTCATCGGCAGCATTCGTCTGGGGTCAAAGACCACGCTGCGGCTCTCAGCCGGCGCAACGCTGACGGGCAGCCCGGATGCCGATGATTATCCGCTGATTCCGTTGCGGTTTGAGGGCGAGACGGTGCAGGGGCATCGGGGTCTGATCTTTGCCGATGGGGCGGATCATATTGGCATCGAGGGGCCGGGCACGCTGCAGGGGGATATGGTCATCGGCGATCTGCGCCGGCCGCGGGCGCCGGTGATGGTGGAATTCGAGAATTGCAGCGATATCACGCTCAAGGATTTCACCGACCGGTATCGGCGGATGTGGTCGGTCCATCTGCTGTTCTGCAAAAACGTGGCGGTCCACGGCCTGACCATTCGCACGATCAAAACCAACGGGGATGGGATCGATGTCGATTCCACCACCGATATCGCGATCGATCACTGCGACATCGATACGGGCGATGATTCGATCTCGCTCAAATCCGGCCGGGGCGCGGCGGCGGCGAAGCTGGCGAGGCCGACAAAAAACGTCACGATCACCGATTGCAAGCTCGGCAGCAATTTTGCCGGCGTGGGCATCGGGACCGAAATGTCCAGCGGGGTGAGCGACGTTCGCATCGAGCGGTGCAAATTCACGCGCGGCGACAACGCCATTTATCTCAAGAGCCGGCTTGGGCGCGGGGGGTACATCGAAAATATCTCGGCAGACACGCTGGACACGTCAAGCAAGACTTGCCTGGGGATCAATCTCGTCAACAAGGGGATCGTCGGGACCGATCCGATTTCCGGGCCGGATGGCATTGTGGTGATGCGGAATATTCAGCTCAGCAATGTGACCATCCACGCCGGCATTCTGGTTGACGGGTTGAGTGTCCCCAACGAAAAACCGATCGACGGGTTGTCGCTGACCAATGTGACGGGAACTTGCAAAGCGGGGATTTCGCTGGCGAATGTGGTTCATGCGAACCTGCAGAATATCCATGTCACGGGCTACAAGGGCCCGTTGCTGGTGACGCGGAATGTCACCGGGACGGGACTTGAGGGAGCGGTGCCGCCGGGGACTTCGGGGATCGATCAGTTGCACGATAACTTCGTGTCGCCGCCGGATGATGCCCGGCCGATCGTGCGGTGGTGGTGGTTCGGGCCGGCGGTGACCAAGCCGGAATTGCAGCGGGAGATCGAGGCGATGAAAGCCGGGGGGTTCGGCGGGTTCGAGGTTCAGCCGACTTATCCGCTGGCGGTGGATGGGGAGCCAGCGGGATTGGTGAATCTCAAATTTCTCTCGCCGGAGTTTCTGGATGATGTGGGCTTCGTCGGTTCCGTGGCGAAGGACTTGGGAATGCGAATGGAACTGACGATGGGGAGCGGCTGGCCGTATGGCGGGCCGGAATTTTCCATCGACGAAGCGGCGGGGAGATTGCGGATCGTTCGCGTGCAGCCGAGCGGGGGAGCGGCCGTCGAATCTCCGCGGCTGAAGGATGGGGAAAGTCTGATCGCTGCGTTTGCCGGGAAGCTGGAACTGAAAATCGCCGATGGGGCCGCGCAATGGCCGGCGGAGATCAGCGCTCGGGGGCCGGTGATGTTCTTCATTGCCAGCCACACCGGCATGAAGGTCAAGCGCCCGGCGCAGGGGGCTGAAGGGTATGTGATCGATCACCTGAGCCTGCCGGTGGTCGCCAAGTTCATCGAGCAAATCGGCAACAAGGAGATCGAATCCTGCGGGCCGAACGTCCCCCACTCCATCTTCTGCGACAGCCTGGAAGTGGGCGGCGAGGACTGGACCGGGAATTTTTTGGCGGAGTTTCAAAAACGCCGGGGGTACGATCTGCGGCCGTTGCTGCCGGCCCTGGCGGATGACTCGTTTCCCAAGGCACTGGAGATTCGCCACGATTGGGGCCAGACGCTCACCGAGCTTTTCAACGATGCATTCGTCAAGCCGATGCGCAGTCTGGCGGAAGACCATCGAACCCTTTTCCGCATTCAGGCGTATGGCAGCCCTTCGGCTGGACTGTTCAGCTATGGGGATGCGGACCTGCCCGAGGGCGAGGGATATCAATGGCACAACTATCGAGCCACGCGCTACGCCGCCAGCGCGTGCCATTTGATGGGCGTGCCGGTCAGCTCATCCGAGACGTTTACCTGGCTGCACAATCTGGTCTTTCGCGCCACGCCGCTGGATATCAAGGCCGAGGCCGATCTGCATTTTTTGCAGGGCATCAATCAGATCATTTGCCATGGCTGGCCCTACACCGCCGCGGGCGTTGGCGATCCCGGCTGGAGTTTTTACGCGGCGGCCGTCTTCGATGACAAGAACCCTTGGTACATCGCCATGCCGGACGTGACCAAGTATCTCACACGCGTCAGCACGATGATGCGACAGGGCCAGCCGGCGAACGATGTCGCTCTTTATCTGCCCAACGACGACGCGTGGGCCCATTTCACTCCCGGCCGTATCAGCCTGACCGACGGGCTCGGCGCGCAACTGGGCAAGCAGATCGTCGGGGAGATTCTCGACGCGGGATACAACCTCGATTTTTTTGACGATCAGATGCTCGACCGTTTCGGCCATATCGACGGCGGCGGAATGGTCTTTGGCAATCTGCGGTACAAGGTGATCGTGTTGGCGGGCGTGGAGCGGATCCCAGTTGCCACCATGCAAAAGCTGGAGGCACTGGCCAATGCGGGTGGCGTGGTAATCGCCACGCGGCGGGAACCGAGCCTCGCCCCCGGCTACAGCGCCACCGACGCCGACAGCCAGGAAATCCGCGATATCAGCAAGCGGCTGTTCGACACCCCCGGCGCTCCCGGAATTTTCGTGGCCGATGAGAGCAAGCTGGCGGCGGCTCTGGCCCCGCGGCTGAGGCCCGATGTCGCCACCACTCCGGCAAGTCCTCAAATCGGCATCGTGCATCGGCACACGGACTATTCCGAGATTTATTTCCTGGCCAACACCAGCAATCTTCCCGTCACGACCACGGCGACTTTTCGGGTCGAGGGGATGTACCCGCAGAAATGGAATCCGCTCACCGGGGAGGTTTCGCCGGTGACGATCGTCGATCGGCCGGCCGGCGGGAGCAGCATTTCGATTGCGCTGGATGCCTACGAATCCACCATCATCGTCTGGAGCACTGAAACACCCGCCACGACACGGCCCGCCAATCATGTCGTCGCGGAGTCCGCGCCGATCGATCTGAGCACGGACTGGGCCGTTCAATTTGGCGAGAACTCGAAGCCGGCGGCGATGGCGGCGCTGCGTTCGTGGACAGATGATCCGGCGACGCGGGCATTCTCCGGCACTTGCACCTACACCAAACATCTCACCATTCCAGCCGACACGATGCAAAGCGGATCGCGGCTCTGGCTGACATTCGGCTCGTCGGTTCCGCACGTCACCGCGCGGGGCGGCAGCGGATTTCAGGCCGATCTGGATGGTCCGGTTCGCGACGCGGCGGTGGTTTTCGTGAACGGCCAGCGGGCGGGTTCGGTCTGGTGTCCCCCCTACCGATTGGACGTGACACAATGGCTGAATCCCGGCGACAACGAGATTCGCATCGAAGTTGCCAACACCGCCGTCAACGCCATCGCGGCCAATGGATTTCCAAACTACGACGCCGGGGCGATCATCGCCAAGTTCGGCAATCGGTTTCCGGTGCCGGCCGCCCGCGACTTTCAGCCTCTGCCCTCGGGGTTGCTGGGGCCCATTCAATTGCAGGAGTACTCAGAGTGACACCGTGGCATGGGCGTCCCGCCCATGTGAACTGTTTAGAGTCTAACCCGGGTTATTCACCACAGAGACACAGAGATCACAGAGAAGACCAGGAAGAAAATGAAGTTAACACGTTTTTTCGTCTGTCGAAAAAGATGCAGG
>Ga0302326_10022232_pt1 | contig 12974 bp, 5 predicted proteins | sample Palsa_T0_3_FD_202264 | JGI IMG/M metagenome (GOLD analysis project Ga0302326, IMG submission 202264) | Peat permafrost microbial communities from Stordalen Mire near Abisko, Sweden - Palsa_T0_3 | ecosystem: Environmental > Terrestrial > Soil > Palsa > Peat permafrost | place: Sweden: Abisko... | reverse complement strand
GCTGCTCGATTTCGGCCACCAGCGAGATCTCACCCGCGCTGGTGAACTTGATGGCATTGCCAGCCAGGTTCAGGATGATCTGGCGCAAACGGGAGCGGTCGCCCGTCATCAGGGCGGGAATTGCCGGATCGACGTCGCACAGCAGTTCCAGACCCTTTTCATCTGCCCGGACGGCAAGCATTTCGAGTGAACTATCGAGGCAGTCCCGCACATTGAATGGATGGTTCTCCAACTCCATGCGTCCCGCTTCGATTTTGGAAAAATCCAGGATGTCGTTGATCACGATCAGCAACGAATCCGCCGACATCATCACCGTCTCAAGGTACTCCCTCTGCTCCGCCGTCAGGTCAGTGTCGAGAGCGAGCTGTGTCATTCCCAGAACACCGTTCATCGGCGTACGTATCTCATGACTCATATTGGCCAGGAATTCGCTCTTGGCGTGATTAGCAGTCTCCGCGATCAACCTGGCCTCTTGCAGCACGCGATCCCGTTCCCGTATCTGGGCGAGCATGTCGTTGAAGCCGTCGATAAGGTCGCCGATTTCGTCATCAGTCTCACGGGGAACCGATACTGAGTAGTCCTGGGTTTGCGAGACCGTACGCGTGGTGGTCGCCAACCTGCTGATGGGACCGGTGATCGATCTCTGCAGATGGGACGAGAGCAGCAAGGCCAGCACCAGCGCAGTGAACGAAACCACGATCATCATCTGAATGCAGCGGTCCCGTCGTTGACCTAACTCCACCAGGTCATAACGAATGTAGACGGTTCCAATCTGCTCTCTGTCGAGCACGATCTTTTGAAAAACCACCACCGTATGTGGGTCGGGCAGGGATGCGCCTTGGGCGTTTGCGGGCAACGCGAGAGATTGTGATTGCGCCCCGATGGGGAGATAACTGGCAAACAACTTTCGTTTTCGATCGTAGAGACCGGCCTCGGTCACATGGCGTTCGAAGCGCAGCGCCTGCAGAACTTCCTTTGCCGAGCCGGTATCCTGAAACGCCAAGGCTCCCGTGCTGTTGGAGCCGATCACCTCGGCCAGAGTTTGTATATCCTTCGTCCTGGCGGCGCGGAATGTGTAATAGTCGTAGACCAAAAATGCCAGGCAAGCCAGCAGCAGCGCCATGCTGATCGCCGAAAAGACGATCCATCGCAGCTTGGCGGCGATCGAGACAGAAGGAAGGGCGCCCATGTCAGTTGTCCTCCGCGACGGAATTGGACGACACCAGGCGGGAGACGGCGATCAGCTTTGAATTGACCTTCAGACCTGCACGCGTCGTCGCGTCCAGGTTGATTTCCAGTTTTACCTTGTTGTCCAGAATGGCAAAGTTAATCATGCCGCCGGCCAGCGGAAAACCTGGAGTTTCGCCAACGGTTAGGGTGTTGGCCTTCCTCAGCCGCGCCAGGACTTCTCCTGTCCGCCGCGCCGCAGCCTCACTGATGAACAGAAGATTGCAACGGCGAAGATCATCGCTCGGCTTCACCAGGTTGATGGACACCGCCCGTCCGTTGACGACTTTTCCCTGGGTTAGCTCGGCAAGAGGATCGGTCAGGGGGGTTTCGCCCATAACACAGGCAACGATTGGCGAGGTAGGGGTCGCAAACGCATCTTCAGGCCACTCCACGAACCGCGTGAAGTTAAAGAAGAACCCCGCCTTGATCTCATACTCTGTGAGAGCCTGCGCATCGGCAGCAAAACTCGTTACTGCGGACGCCAGGATGAGTAAGAGGACGAGTGAGAGCACGAGCAAAGGAGAGATTGTCGATTGCGCGAAGCAGCGGGAGAAGGCCAGCCATTCCAGCCTCTCGCGTGGCCCATGCTGACGAGCAATCATGAAAAGCGCCGATAGGCCTTGAGGTTTGGGCCGTGCTCGACCGGCCTCGCCCGAACGACGCTGGTCAACGCTCGGAAGATTGCCATCCACGTCGCAGTGGGTTCAGTCCAAATCCCAGCCAGCCATCGGTCGAACCTCTGGCGGCAGCTAAAACGTGACCCAGGCCCAGTTCCTTGCTAGGGTTATCGGCCCGCCAACGCAGTGCGAGAGAGCTTTCCGAAGGGAGCGTTGGAATGCGCCGGATTTGTTCAGGATGACCGATGCTTTTCACCTGCTGCCTGGAATCAGCCTTCTGAGCGAAGTTAGTGAGTTGTCCAAAAACCGGGCACGCCCTCTACGGAGGGTAATTAATCTTTAGGGAACGTCCACTTGACCATCACAAACGAGCTCCGAGGCACATAAGCCGGCTCCACATACCCGGTGCCGGCGTCGAACTCGAGGTGCCGCGGTGCCTGCAGGTTGGTTCCGCCCGCGCTGAGTTCCAGCCCACGGCCCACCTTCCGCCTCACAACCAGATCCATTCGCATGTAAGCCTCTAGAAACTGCGATGCCGGCACCGGTCCTGTACCCAAGGAAGGCAGAGGATTGATCGGCCTCTTTCCGACCGATGAAGTCAGAGCGTCGACGCTCCAGCCGTCGCCTGGCTGCCATGAAGCCATGCCCGTCCACGCATTTCGCGGCGTATCCCATCCATTCAGGATGGAGAGACTCCCCGCATCCATCTGCGTTGTCCGTGCTTGCATCCAGGCGTAGTTCCCCCGGAATTGCAAGGTCCGCACTGGCGTCCATGCCAAGGCCGCCTCCACTCCGCACGATCGAGCGCGATAGCCGTTTCCTGTCTCGAAGTCCAACTGCACATGCGGCGCGGGCGTTGGCTGAAAGAGCGCGCTCACCAATCCGAGCGATTGAAGACGAAGGTTGTTGCTGAAGAAGCTCGCCAGGTCCAGCGTAAGACTCTCGCCCAGCCTCCGCCTGTAGCCCGCTTCGTAGGACGTCACCGTCTCCGGCTTAAGGTCGGCGTTTCCCACGAAAGTGCCGTCGATGGGCAGACCGTCCGTAATACCGAGGACCAACGGGAACTGTGAGTACTTGTCCTGAATGGACGGAGCCACCGCTGCCTGCGAGGCTCCAGCCCACATCGTCTGCGTTCTGCTGGTCGCAAACAGCAGTCGTGCGCTCGACAACACCTGGAAGCCAGCTAGCGTGCCTGTTTGCACCTTTGTTCCCAGGGTCAGCTTCAGCCGTCCGGGAACCAGCGTCCACTCGTCCTGCGCAAAACCCTCCACCAGGTCATTCTTATAGTCATTCGACCGCAGCAGAGGGACCCCGCTAAAGTGATCGGCCGTCACCCGAAGCTCCGAACCCCAAACCACATCGTGCCGCTTGTCAGCCGCAAGGTGTTGCTGAAAGTCGAGATCAAACGTATCCGTCCGTGTCTGCCCTCCCAACTCCGTGCGCGTTTGTTGGTCGTAATAACCCTGCAACGCTGTATCCCACGTCGTCGCCTTGTGCTCCCACCGGCTCATGGCGAATCCACCAGCAATTGCTTCATGTTCCATCAGGCTGGGAGCGACCGAGGGCGCCACGCTGGGCATGAGCTGCGTCTTCAGGCGCCCGTGGTACCAATCCCCGCTGGTCCGAATCGTGCCTTTGGTGCTCTCATGCCACCCCACCCGGCCACCCCCGCGCCACGTATCCGCCCCATCGAAGGCCGGCCTACCTGACGCCAAATCGAACGGCCTGCGGTCAACATACCTGGCATAGGCCCGGTAGGACGCCTGCCCACGCAACGATCTGCCATAGCGGATCGTCGTTACATCCTCGATTCGGCTCACACTGGCTGACGTCAGCGTGCCGAGCGTCTCGCTGGCTGGCTTGCTGATAATGTTGATCACCCCATTGGCCGCGTTGGTGCCCCAAACCGCGGCTCCCGGGCCCCGGATCACCTCGATCCGTTCAATATCCTCCAGTGGCAGATCAATCGAATCCCAATGTGCACCTGAATAAATCTCCGAGTACATCGTCCGTCCATCCACCAGCACCAGCAGCTTCGACGCATACTCGCTATTGAATCCGCGCGCCGTCACGGCCCAATAGGACGCGTTGATCTGCGCCACCTGCAGTCCGGGAACGCGGCGCAGGAGCTCCGGAATACTCGATGCAGCCGACCGAGCAATATCCTGCTTCGTAATCACGTACGCTGCGGCCGGAGTCAGCCAAAGATCCTGCTCCTTTTTGGCTACGGAAGTGACCTTGATCTCGGCCTGCGAAAGTTGCTCCAAGCTCATGGAGGAAAGACTCGGATTCTGTTCTTGCGCAGGAGCTGACGTCCATCCCACTATGTTGAAACCGCTCAACAGTAGAAGACCCGCACGGGCAGCAACACAGACGCCTCGCGCCCGCGCACAGTGCGCAGTCGATACTGCGCCCGCCGTCGCTCGCCGCGAAGATCGTGCTGTGGTCTTTATGCGCAGATTCGGGCCCCTGCAAAGTTCTATCGGCGCTTACGGGGCAAGCTTAAGTGACCACTTCCGGCTCCTCGGCCCCGGAGCTCTGTTGGTCGACCGCGCGGGTGTAAACATCAAGCGTTGTGCGGCAACTGGAGTGTCGCATCAACTCCTGAGCAACTTTTGTGTCGACCCCGAGCGCCCTGAGATTCGTCGCGAGTGAATGGCGGAAGCTGTGCCAGCCGATTCTTTTTCCGACGACTCCAATCCGTGCCAACGCGGGACGAACGCTCTTTTCCAGGATGCTGTCAGGACTGAGGGGCTTGGTCCCTTTGAACCGCACTCAGGGGAACAGGAAATCCAGATCAGCGGCATAGGACGATTGCTGGCGCCACTCCAACACAGCATTGAGCAGAAGAGAGTGCAAGGGAACGGGGCGGCAAGACGCATCTGTCTTCGTCTTACCGATCCGGTTCCGTACGCAGGATCTCAGCACGTTGACCTCCATCGTTCTCATGTTGAGGTCTGACCAGGTAAGGGCGATCATTTCAAACGCCGAAGACCAGTGCTGCCAATGAGCAAGACCATGGCCCGGTCGCGCACGGAGAGTGGTTGAACTAACTCTTGAAATTCTTCTGGTGCGAGCACCTGCAACGCAGGTGCTCACTTAGAGGAACTTTTGAGTTGACTTTGTGACGTCAGCGATTCTGAGAGCCATCCAGGAGGTGGCAAGCGACTACGTCCACATTGCTGGGTGCTCCCGCCATCGCATTCAACTGGAGAAGCAGTTGCCAATGCTGCACTTCGCCAGAGGTTTTAACACCGCACTTCTTGAGTGTTGTATTTAGGCGTGGCGTGTCGGTGATAAATCTTCCGGCAGCTGCGGTGCCCTCGTGCGTTGCTCCCGCGATAAGCAGAACCTGACCGGCTTGATCCGGATTTTTTACCAGCGCAAGAGTCGCAAAGGTTCGACCTGTAGCCCAGCCCGGCGCGGATGGTACATACGCGGACGCCTCCTGGGGACGCGGGTGTTCATTACGGATGAATTCCGTCTTGGCCTTGGGGTCGAACACAAACCGAAAGTCAAGCTGGTCGCTGAACAACGCTGACCAAGGATTGGTGCGCGGGCTTCCTAGGAAGGCGAAATTATCCTCACTTGCCAGATCTTGAATCCGTCTGCTACGCGCAGCGTGTACGCTGACATTCCTGGAACTGGCGAGAGCCATTTGTCCGATATAGACGGCAATGGGCATGTCAATCACTGCCGCCTGGTCCCCGCGCAGGATGTTGCGACAAAAATTGATAACCTCTGGAGTCAGCTTGCTTGGGTCAGGTATGTAATTGTGATTTGCGTAGTCGGAAACCGAGAGCTGACCGCCGGTGAAGGCCTCGATCTCCGCAATATTGGGATCGCTGGTAATGATTTGCGTGGAATGTGGTGAGCGGAAAAATGCCGACCACAAAAGCGACGACCGTGGGGCCACTTCCACCACGGAATAGCGATTCCTGGCAATGGAGGCTAATACTATCAGAGCGAGGGTGCAGAGCGCGGCGATGAAAGACAGCCACGCAATTCTGGCCCGAACCCCCGGCCTGGAAGACTCGACGACTAGGTCATTAAGAGGGGCGTGAACCGGACCTTGCAACAACTCCGGGTGTGGCATATCGGCCACGTGATCGGGTTCCGCCTCAGTTCCACCGAGGTGCGAATTGCCGTTCGCGGATGAACGTGTCCGGCGGGCGATCTCCGGAATGTAAGCTCCTAATGGCAGGCTGATACGAAACTCAGAGGTCGCACCATCCTTGCCATAATGCTGCAGGAGCCGCTTGCGCACGTCACTGGCCGTGACCCGAACGATCGCATCTTCACCCGTATCGTAGCTTGGGGAACGGCCAAAAAGCTCGATACCGATGACGCGTTCTTTCAGCGATTCGAAGTGACCCGCAATTGCCTGATCAACGATGTACTTTAGAAACTGCCCACTCCGGTGACTGGCCTTAAAAGCAGCACCTTCAATCACTTCTCTCAGATGCTGCTGGAGATGTTCGATATCCTTTTCGGTCTCTAGAATCTTTCCTATCTCGGATGTCCGGGGATCGGTTGGAGCTGTTATGTGCATCGGGGACCTGACGGGCGCCATTGTAGCACTCGGATGAGTATCATGTCCCTTGGACTCCCGCCCCCTGAAACGCAGCGTAAGGTTTCGCCGTTTTCCCGCGAAACCATAGTTCCCACTGGAACCGATTGCAGCCCGGACGAGTTCTTTTAGGCAATTCTCCCGCACGTAGCTACTGTTAGACGGTAATTGCAGAACGCCATGCTTTTTATTATCAGCTTCATAGAGCCGCGTTAGGAGTCCGGCATAACGTTGCCATTGCGTTCGAGGTTGCTGTAGTGTGGGTCCGCCAAGTGACGTTGCTCGAAACCGAGGGACAAATATTGGGAGACGGCTATGCTCAGAGCAAAGAGCTCGACAAGGCATATAGCTTGCGGCCCGAACCTCATCCGCTGAGCCCGGAAGATTTTGATCCGGAACCAAGGGAAAGAGCTTCCGGCCTGTCTATTGTTGATCTAGCCATCTTGCTAATCGCCTGCTCTGTCTGTCTGACCTGGGCTACTACGGCTAATGCGCAGCGGGCCGCCGATGCCGCAGTCCCCTACAAGCAGTCTGCGGTACCCATCGAGACGCGGGTCGATGATCTGTTGCACCGCATGACGCTCGAGGAAAAAGTGCGGCAACTCGACCTGTACTCCGGGGCCACGGCCTTGGTGAACAAACATACGGACGATACTCATGCTGCCTCCGAAGCCGTGTTCCTTCCGGATAGAGCGGAATCCTTGTGGGGGAACCTGGGAGTTGGTGGAATACATGATCTCAATCCGACCCCGGAGCAGGCGAACACGATCCAGAAGTGGGTGATCGCGCACAGCCGTCTGGGTATTCCTGCCCTATTTATAGAGGAAGGCTTGCACGGTTTCGATACAGGAACGGTCTTTCCTGCGCCGATCAACCTCTCGGCCACCTGGAATCCGCAGATCGCACAGCAAACCGCTGCCGCCATTGCAGCGGAAGGCCGGGCGACGGGTGTTGGCATGATTCTTGCTCCCGTCCTCGATCTCGCTCGGGAGCCGCGCTGGGGACGGGTCGAAGAAGATTTCGGCGAAGATCCTTACCTGACCGGGCAACTGGGGCTCGCCTATGTGCGCGGGGCGCAGGGCGAAAGCTTGCATGCAGACAATACAGTGGTCGCTGAACCCAAGCATTTTGCCGGACATGGCTCCCCGGAGGGTGGCACCAACACCTCGCCTGTCCATATGGGAGAGCGCGAGTTGCGAACCGTCATGCTCAAGTCGTTTGAGCCGGCTTTCCGTGAGGGACATGCCATGGCGACCATGGCTGCCTATCACGAAATCGACGGCATTCCGATTACCGCGAATCCCTTCCTGCTCAAGAAGATCCTTCGCGACGAATGGGGATTTCAGGGGTTTGTACTCTCTGATCTAGGCGCTATCCAGCGCCTCTACGAAGACCATCGCGTGGCCGCGACCCCAAAAGACGCCGCCTGTATGGCCATTAAGTCCGGCGTCGACATGCAGTTCTACGATTTTGATCACGCCGCCTTTCAGCAGGCTCTGATCGATTGCGCGCACGACGGCTCTTTATCCCGAGCCGATCTCGACCGGGCGGCCGGCTCGGTGCTGCGAGTGAAGTTTGCTCTCGGCCTGTTCGATCATCCGTTCGTCGATCCTACCCTGAACCCACGCGTGCATCGCTCGCCGCAGCATCTGGCGCTCTCGCTCCAATCAGCGCGCGAGTCGATGACGCTGCTCAAGAATGACGGCCATTTGCTTCCGCTCTCGAAATCTGTCCGGAGCATCGCTGTCATCGGCCCTAATGGCGACATTGCACGCTATGGCGACTATGAAAAAGAGACGAACGGCGAGCACATCAGCCTCCTCGATGGAATTCGCGCGCTCGCCCCGCAGGCAACCATCACTTTCGATGCAGGCATGGAGATTCCGGCGGCTGTTACCAAGGCAAAGGATGCGGAGGTGGTCCTCCTGGGTCTTGGTGAATGGCAGGGCATTTCCGGCGAGGGCTTTGACCGCTCCACTCTCGATCTGCCCGGTAATCAGGAGCAGCTACTGGAAGCGGTCGTGGCGACGGGCAAGCCGGTCGTGCTGGTGCTGGAAAACGGCAGGCCGTTGACTATCGGCTGGGCTCAGCAGCACGTTCCCGCAATCCTCGAAGCATGGTATCCGGGCGAGTTTGGCGGCCAGGCAATTGCTGAAACGCTCTTCGGTGACAACAATCCGGGCGGACGCCTCACCATCACTTTTCCCCGCAACGTGGGGCAGTTGCCAATGTTCTACAACAGTGACCCATCGCGCACGTACAAGTACGTCGATAACGATGGCAAGCCGCTCTTTCCCTTCGGGTTCGGTCTGAGTTATAGCACCTTCGGCTATGACCATTTTGCCGTGCAGGCACCGGATGCCGGCAGCCGCGATGATGTAAAGGTCACTGTCGATATCACCAATTCGGGCGACCGCGAAGGCGATGAGGTCGCCCAGCTCTATGTACGAGAAGACGTAAGCAGCGTGGAAACTCCCAGCCGCTCTCTCAAAGGATTCTCGCGGATCCATCTTAAGCCGCAAGAGACAAAAACCGTCGTCTTCCGTATCCCACAGGACCAACTTGCCGTCTGGAATGTGGAGGGACGATGGGCCGTGGAGCCGGGAAGGTACACCCTCTGGGTCGGTGGCTCCTCGCTGGCCTCATTGACCACGAGTTTTCTCCTTAACCCATAGCTCGAGAGAGGAAGACGCTCATGAAATGGATGGTGAGATGCGCCGCGATGGCAGTTCTGGCAGTCTGCTTGGATCCCAGCGCCTGGGGGACTTCGCAAAAAGATCCGGTAGATTATGTCTCCCCAAACATCGGCGGCATCGGTCAGCTGCTTAGCGCCACTATTCCTTATGTTCAGTATCCTCACGGAATGGCGCGACTGGCGCCCATTACTACTCCGGGCGTTACCGATCGTTATCTGGCCGACAAAATTTATGGATTTCCCGCTGGCCCGGCGGTGTTGATGGCGTCTGTCGGCCCACTCAGCTGCAGCGCTGAAGGCTACGCCTCCGATTTTGACCACGACTTTGAGATTGCCACTCCCTACTACTATGAGGCAGACCTGCAAAGCTGGGGAATCAAGGCCGAAGTTGCTCCAAGCCAGGAGGCGGGTTATTACCGCTTCACCTTTCCTGCCGGCGCGCATGCACACTTGGCGTTGAGCATGAAGGAAGACTCCGAACTGACGGTCGTTGGAGATACGGCTGTACAAGGGAGCGAAAGAATCACAGGTCTTGTCGCAGAAGTTTCGGGCAATCCAGGAGAAACCAGAGAGTACTTTTACGCGGAATTCTCCAAGCCATTTTCCGTTTATCGAACCTGGATGGGCGATGAGCTTATGCAGAAGTCGAAGCAGTCTGGCAACAGCATCGGGTTTGTTACTGATACTGCGACACACGACGGAGAACAGATCGAGGTCCGCCTGGGAATCTCATACATCAGCGCAGAGCAGGCCCACCGCAACCTGGAGCGCGAGATCCCCAAGTGGACGTTCGAAGAGGTCCGCTCAAAAGCGAGATCGGTCTGGAACGAGGCGCTTAGCCGGGTAAGGATCACTGGCGGCACAGAGCGGCAACGCACCATCTTCTACACCGCTCTCTACCGGTCATTGGGACGAATGACCGATATCACCGAGGATGGCAAGTATTTCAGCGGGTACGACCATACCGTTCACGCCGCGCAAGGACACGACTTCTACATTGATGACGGACTCTGGGACACGTATCGCTCGTTGCACCCATTGCAATTATTGCTGGATCCGGCCCAGCAGCAGGACATGATCGAATCTTATGTGCGCATGTATGAGCAGAGCGGCTGGCTGCCTTCGTTTCCTTCCGCAGCCGGAGAGCAGGCGGTTATGATCGGCCACCATGCTGCATCCTTCATCCTCGATGCTTACAGCAAGGGCTATCGTGACTTCGACGTGGAGCAGGCTTATGCGGCAATGCGTAAGAACGCTACGGAAGCCACGATGCTGCCTTGGCGCCGAGGCCCGCTTACCAGTCTCGATCACATCTACTTTGAAAAGGGGTTCTTCCCTGCCCTTGCGAAGGGAGAGCCCGAAACCGTCCCGGAGGTGACCGGCGAGCGCAGGCAGGCCGTCTCGGTCACGATCGAGAACGGTTACGACGACTGGTGTGTCGCCCAACTGGCAACTGCGCTTGGTAAAGAAGCAGATGCAACTTACTTCACCAAGCTTGCTCACAATTACGAAAACGTCTTCAATCCGCGGATTGGGTTCATGGCTCCCAGAAGCGCAGATGGAGAGTGGGTTGCTGATTTCGATCCCAAACTAGGCGGAGGACAGGGCGGGCGCGATTATTTCACCGAGGTGGACAGCTGGATCTACAGCTTCAGCGTCCAGCATGATCCAGCGGGTCTTATTCGCTTGATGGGCGGTCGTGATGCTTTCAACAGCAAGCTGGATCGCCTCTTTGTCGAGCAATACGGCACATCGAAATTTGCCTTCCTCGGCCAGTTTCCAGACGCGACCGGCCTGGTGGGTCTTTACGCGCAGGGGAACGAGCCCAGCTTTCACATTCCTTATCTCTATGACTTCTCCGGGCAACCTTGGAAGACGCAGCAGCGCGTCCGTCAGTTGATGGATGTCTGGTACGGAGATGGGCCTTTGGGCATTCCTGGCGACGATGATGGCGGAGCTACTTCGTCATGGTATGTTCTCAGCGCAATCGGTTTCTATCCGGTATGTCCGGGAAGTCCGGTATACGAGATTGGCAGCCCGATCTTTGCCAAGACGGTCATCCGGATGAGCAACGGGAAAGACTTCACCATAACGGCAAATCACGTTTCAGCGCAGAACAAGTACATTCAATCGGCACTGCTCAATGGCAAACCGCTCAACCAGCCCTGGTTCTCGCATGCCGAGATAGCCAGCGGAGGAGGCCTAACCCTGGAGATGGGCGACAAACCGAATCGCAGCTGGGGGAGCACCCCGGGAGATGCGCCGCCTTCAATGACAAACGACGCCAGTGCGCGTTAGCCGCAGGGCCGCGTTCAGAGCAATGAGGATGACGACGGGGGAACCGGGCTAGGTCGGACCCAAAAGGACGGGCGCCTCTCTTTCCCTCTCTTTCCCTAACCAAGGACGGGTGCCCCTTAGGTAATTGCTTTCATACTCGAGTTTTGTTGTCACTGATTCCGACTAACGTCAAGGGTCTAACCGTTAGGCGGAACGTCCGCTGAGACAGCCCTATTATCAACAACATGCGGCAGCGTTAGAGCGCCTGCGTAACGTTGCCAGCTCATGAATGGCCCTATAGGGTTCTCGGCGACTGCAAATGCCGGTAATTGCTCGCACCGAAGGACACACATTTTCTAACATTTTGCATTTTTGGAGGCAGGCGATGACACCTGGAATCTTAGGTTTTTTTGACAAAAGCTGGCTCAAGTTCGTCAACTTGAGCCTGATGCTCGCATTGCTATTCTGCGCGAGCAGGTTGTGCCACGCCCAACTGGATCGCGGCAGCGTATCGGGAGTTGTGACCGACCCATCAGGCTCCGCCGTCGCGGGAGCCAGGATCACCGTCACCAATACCGCAATGGGCGTGCAGAATTCTACGGTTACGAGCCGCGCGGGAGCCTATACGATTCCGGAATTGGCCGCGGGCGACTATAGCGTTACGGCAGTTGCAACCGGCTTTAACCAGCTGATCCGGAACGGGGTCACCGTTTCGGTGGGGGAGACGGCAACGGTCGACCTGCAACTGGTGGTAGGGCAAACCACAACGTCGGTTACGGTAACGGCAAATGCTCCCTTGCTGCAAACGGACAGCGCACAGAACAATGTAGAGGTCACGACCAGGGATCTGAATGAGCTTCCGATCAACATTGAAGGTATCGGAGCTGTGCGTGACCCGATGGGTTTTGCCGCCTTGGTCCCGGGCACCATCGCAGGAGGGTGGAATGATATCCATATAAGCGGCTCGCCGGCGACCACATACCGTGTCTTTATGGACGGGCTGGACGACACCTCGGCGGTCAAGGGCGCCATCTCCGATGAGCAGCAGCCCTCGGTCGAATCGCTTGGGTCAGAATCGGTGATGATCAACAACTATTCCGCAAAATTCGGCGAGTCCGGAGGCGGAATCTTCAACTACACTTCGAAATCCGGCACTAACCGTCTGCACGGAACCGCCTTCATGTATCTCGAGAATGAGGATCTGGACGCCGGCCAGCCGTTCAACTACACCGCGAGCGGCCAGAAGTACAACCCGGTGCAGCGGCAGCTTGATTTTGGCGGCTCTCTCGGTGGACCGGTGTGGATTCCTCATCTCTACAACGGTCGCGCCAAAACCTTCTTTTTCTTCGCGTACGAGGAGTACCACAACACGCAAACCCTTAACCAGGGAACCATTACGGTTCCCACGACAGCCTATCGCAATGGCGATCTGAGCTCGCTCTTGCTTGGCCCCATAGTGAACGCCAGCGGAACGCCGGTCCTGGATTGCCTCGGCCGGCAGATGATCAATGGCGCAGTGTATAACCCGGCGACGACCAGAACAGCAACCTGCACCGATGGCTCTACCCAAACCGTCCGGGATCCG
>Ga0302326_10022230_pt1 | contig 12975 bp, 8 predicted proteins | sample Palsa_T0_3_FD_202264 | JGI IMG/M metagenome (GOLD analysis project Ga0302326, IMG submission 202264) | Peat permafrost microbial communities from Stordalen Mire near Abisko, Sweden - Palsa_T0_3 | ecosystem: Environmental > Terrestrial > Soil > Palsa > Peat permafrost | place: Sweden: Abisko... | reverse complement strand
GGCGTCGCCGTTACCGAGACTGGAACAAGAGCACGCTTCTCATTGAAAATTCGTCCATGCGCGTCTCGCGCAATCGCGCTCAGGGTCTTCTGGTTCAACGTGGTTCCGTTCGCGAGGATGCGGCTGCTCTGCGTGTTCACCACGGCCATCAGCGGAACATTGGGAATCGGGGTGACAAAGACACCCCGAGTCTGGGCCACGGCGACGGAGGACAGAAGTGCAATGACAATGCGAGCGAGAGCGCGATGCAAGCGAATCCCTCCGGCTATGAATACCTAGATTACGGCGGCCCAAAGCACCGCTGCAAGTGTTTTCGGGTTAAGTCATTTCGCCTGGATTTCCGCTTTGGCCGGCAGTATGTTCCAGCCTCGAATGGCCACCGCAGCGGGGCTCGCTTGTGCGGCGGGATAGCTGATTTCTATGACTCGCTTCTCCCCCGGCAGCAACGATACGTAATTGTCAGAAAAGTACGCGGGCAGGATGCGCTCCCCGTCGCTGGCTCGCAGCAGGGTCAACTTGACCGCCACAGCAACTGCCGATCCTGTGTTTTCCAGGGCAACGCTGACATGAGCTTCGCCGGCGGAAGTAGCTTCGGCGACCGGCTGGGTCGTTACAGCCACCTGCGGCAGCTTGTTCAGTCCACGATAGGTTTCGCTATCCGCCGCATACCAGTAAAAGTTGCGCGAAAGCACTGCGCCTTGACCATCCTTCAACTCCATCTCCACAAACACCACATCCTTCGCGCTCGCCAGGCCGATGTCGACCAGAGAGGACGTGGTCACTGCCTGCGCCGGCGCAGAGATATTTTCCTGATGCTCAAAAACAGTTGTTCCGTCCCCGCGCACCGCATGCACCGCGAGGGTCGCGCCGGCAATTGCTTTCTCCGTGTTGTTCACGATCGCGGCATGCAGGTCGGGCAGATTCATCTGCACATGCATCGGCTCGGCGCCTTTTTTGACCCCATAGAACGAGGCTTGCGTGTCGTAGTCGGAACTGAAAATCTGCCACATCGTGCTTGGCCATGCCGGCTGTGTCATCCACAGCAATCGCCCGCTGTTCGGCGCCCACAGATGTGCGTTGAAGCCTTCGAAGATGGCGCGATGATCGACATAGTTCAACATCTGCGCCTTGCGCTCGAAATCTGCGAGACCGGTCGGCTCGCCGAACTCCGCGGTTATTTCCTGCATGAACGGAGCAACATCTCCGTTACCGCTCTGATGCCAATCGTGGTACGCCCAGGCATCGCTCACAGGCCATTGGTCAGCAGGCGCGATGGTGTGCTGAAACGACTCCAGAGTGGACATCGACGGCGTGCCCACCTCGACTGAAAAGCCCCGGTCAAGCGTGGTGAAGAACTTCGATGGTGGCTTGTAACTATAAGGTCCGCTGTTTTGCAGATTCACCTGGTTGGAGCTGGCCGAGTAGTACCGGGTGCCGTCAACCTCTCTTACCAGCTTCTCCAATCCTTCATTGATGATGGGTGGCGGAACACCTTCGTTGCGCCCGCACCAGACGGCTATCGAAGGATGGTTGCGAAAACGGAGGATCGTATCTTTCGCATTCGCCAGAAACAACGCGGGGTCTGCCGGTTCAAGATTGTAGTTTTGCGTCGAATCCCAAAAATCGTTCCACACCAGCAGGCCATACTCGTCGGCCAGATCATAGAAGACCTCTTCTGTATCCTGGCCCATCCAATTGCGGATCATGTTCAGATGCGCGTCGCGATGCAGGCGAAAGAATGGTTCCAGGTGTTCACGTGAGACCCGCTTGCGATAATCATCCATGCCCCAGTTACCGCCCTTGCAGGCGATGCGCACGCCGTTCACTCGAATCACCAGGTAGGGGGCAGTCTTCAGATCGGTCAGCGCCCGCAGCGATGGGGAGCTCTCGGCACCGGGATAAAGCGATGCGACCCAGCCCAGCGACGTTTGCCGCAGGGCCTGGTGGGACTGGCTCACTACTTTCTCGCCCTTCGTGATCGAAGGAGAAAACTCCACCCGCTTGAGGTTGCCTTGTGCGTCCAACAGGGAGAGCTCATAGCTGATCTCCCGCATTCCAAATCGCACCTGCTTTTGCGAAAGCGTTCTGCCTCCAGCCGTAAACCAGACCTTCATCATGTGGAGAGCAGGTTCGCCGTACCCGTTCGGCCACCACAATTTGGGCTGCTTCACCTTCAACTGCGCATACTCGGAAGGCGCAAACCGGACCTCGGTCTCGTTCCCGCTTACGGTAACTGGCTTGGTTACGTTCACATCATCGAACGAAATGTGGACATCTCCCCGGACGGACGATCTGGACCGGCTGGTGAGAGGCACGGCAATCTCCACGTCCGCCTCGCTGCTATCGTGTTGGGGCAGGGTGGTAGTCACCTGCACGTCTCCCACGCGGACAGCGCCGGAAGCAGTCAGCGTCACATCCTGCCAGATGCCTGAGTCGCGATCGCGCACGCCGGGTATCCAGTCCCACCCCTCGGTAGCCGCAAACGTCGGCCCATCGAGCACCATGATGCCACCGTTTTCTCCAGGGCCGCCTTTGATCGATTGCTCGTGCGGGATCCCCGGATGAGAGGGCGGAGAAATGCGGACGGCCAGCACATTCGTGCCATTCTTCTTCACCAGAGCGCTTACATCGAAGCTGCCGCGCACGAATGCGCCGCGGATCTCGCCCAGGTACTTGCCATTCAGCCATACCGATGCGGCGTAGTTGATGCCCTCAAAGGTCAGCGTGAGATTCTGCCAGTCCTTGATGACCGGGGTGGGAAACTCCTTGCGGTACCAATAATCCTGCTTGTTCAGCGATTCGGGTATGGCCATATTGTTGAGGCCGTAATCGGGGTCGGGATAGATTCCCCTGGACACCATACTGGTCAGAACGGTTCCGGGCACGATGGCCTGCATCCAGTCGCTCGCGTTATAGGAACCACTGGATACCACCTCGGCCGCGGCGCTGACTTTAGGCGCAGGCTGTAAGCGCCATCCTCCGCGCAAAATCCACTGACCAGGTTCGCCGGGGGTCAAGGCCTCAGTGCCGGACATTGCCGGCTGGGCCACGGGCGCCTGCGGAGGAGCATTGCTGTGAGGGAGAGTCGAGGGATCCTGCGGCGAACTCATGCCCGCCTGGCCGCGTGTTTGTACCGGCCACCTGTTTGAACCGTCGGCAAACTCCACTTGTCCGAAATCCGGCGGAGTGGAATACATGTGCGCCAATTCGCTGCTTGCGAGTGCTCTGCGCATGAGCGTAAGCCCGCCCAACTCACCGCCAAAGTGTTTGGCTTCGTTCACGCAAGAGGTCACCGGGGCCAGGCTCAGCAATGGCGCCAGCGCTCTGCTGGCGGCAGCTCCGTGGCCAACCTCAGCACCATCGACAAAAAGATGTGCCTCTTCTTCTGTGAAAGTCGCGGCCACCAGGTGCCACGACCCCGGAGTAAGCGCCACATCCGATCTCACCACCGGGTTGCACCCGGCGTAGACTGCCAGCTTTCCCTCCTGGGTGCCCAAACCGCGAGAGCCGGCGAGCTCTGGATTGCCGATGACCGCGATCTCAGTATTTCCTACAATCCGCCTGGTTACCCGTACCCAGCCGTAGATGGACCACTGTGCTCCCGGATCCAGAAGCACATCGCCGGCAGCCAACGGTTTCGATAAGCCCGTGCCCTCATCGAGGAACACAGCATTGTATGGACCGTACGCGACAGCGCCCTCAGGCATCTGGGCCAGGAGAGACATGACTAACAGCAACCATAGAAGTGACGTGGCGCCAAACAGGTGGGCTTTGCTCTTCGCCATAGTGTGCAAATTCTAGCAGCGCGCATCATGCACAACGAGCCTGCTCCAGACGGGGCAGGCTCGTTGCTCGGCTTAAATGCCGTTTACTGGTTGATTGTTGATCGAGATTACACTTGTCGAACCCGGCCGCGCGTCACGAGACGGAGCAACAGAGTGAGGATGACTGCCCCGATGACGGCGACGATGATCGTATAGATGAGGCCGCCAGACCCGGCAAAGCCAAGGTGCGACATGATGAAACCACCTGCCAACGCCCCCAGGATGCCGACGATGATGTCCATGAGAGGGCCGTATCCTCCGCCGCTCATGATCTTGCCTGTGAGCCAACCCGCAATGAGACCTACGATTACCCACCAAATCAATCCGAACATAGTTTCCTTCCTTTATCCTGCTACTGGAATGTATTCCCCGGGGTAGGAGCAAAGACGCACAAAGTATTGCCTATCCTAGACCAATAAGAGGCAATCTGCCCAGTCAAAGTTGTAACTGCTTTCGACTTATTTCTGAACGCGCTTATATCTCAGGAGTTCCGGATGATGAAGCTTAGCTGGTTTACTCTGGCCCTAACCTGTGTGGTAAGTACATCCCTCCGAGCCGAAGTGCGGCTTACCGGCGTTATTACTGACCATGCCGTACTGCAGCGTGACGTGCCCATCCATGTGTGGGGCGAGGCCTCGCCGGCAGAGAAGATCACCCTCACGTTTCACGACCAATCCATCGCAACGGCCGCAACCAACCTGGGCCTGTGGGACGCCTGGCTGAAGCCGGAACCGGCCGGCGGCCCCTTCACGCTCATAGTCCATGGCAGTTCCGAACTCACCCGTTCCGACTTGCTGGTGGGCGACGTGTGGTTTGCCTCCGGGCAATCGAATATGGAGATGCCTCTCGCCGGCTTTCCGCCGTCGGCCCATGTAACCAACGCCAGCCAGGAGATTGCCCGGGCCGATCTGCCCCAGGTCCGCTTGCTGCGCATGGAGCACCAATCCTCTGCTTCCCCTCTCGCCGGCATCTCAGCCGTGTGGGAGGTGTGCACCCCCGAGACCGCCAAGGACTTCTCCGCCGTCGGCTACTTCTTTGCCCGCGAGATCAACCGGCGCGAACATGTACCCATCGGTGTGATCGACTCATCCTGGGGAGGGACGCCCATCGATTCCTGGATCAGCCTCGACGCCCTCTCCGCCGACGCCTCCCTTATGCCCGCCTTCGCCGCACGGGCTCACTTCGCCGATATGCAGACCCATGCGGGTCTCATAGAATCCGCCGAGAAGACCGCCGACGCCGATGCTGCCGCCCATAACCGCCCAAAACCTTCCCACCCCTGGCACCCGGACCCGGTATCGTGGATCCCGGCCGGCCTCTATAACGGTATGGTCGCGCCTTTCACGCCCTATGCCATCAAGGGTTTCCTTTGGTATCAGGGGGAGACCGACAGTGCGCTCGACCGCGCCGGCCTCTACGCGAAACTCCTCCCCACGCTCATCGCCGATTGGCGACAGCAATGGCGTCAGGGCAATCTTCCCTTCCTGTTTGTCCAGATCTCGAGCTTCGATTCGCCGCCAGAAAACTGGGGCCTCATTCGAGATAGCCAGCGCCGGAGCCTCAATGTCGCAAATACTGGCATGGCCGTGACGCTCGACGTCGGCCAGCGGGACAATGTGCATCCCCCGGACAAGCAAACGGTTGGTGCTCGCCTCGCCCTGGCCGGACGGGCTCTCGCTTACGGGGAAGCGGACCTGGCGTTCAATGGTCCCCTCTTCCGTCAGGTCACACACCGGGGGGGAACCCTGGAAATCTGGTTCGACCACGCCGAAGGTCTGCACAGCAGCGGGAACCACTTAGAAGGTTTTGAGGTTGCGGGCGCGGATGGGCATTTTATCGCTGCCACTGCTAAGGTGCAGGGCACGAGCGTCGTCGTTTCGACGCCTGAGGTTACCGAGCCGGTTCAGGTCCGTTATGCGTGGCAGAACTTTACCGACGCCAATCTTTACAATGGCGTTCCGCTGCCGGCGTCCACGTTTAGTGCGCAGGTACCGTGATGGCAACCGGAACGCGAAACAGGTGCCTAGCGTCTACCTGCTCCTCCGCCTGATCCGCCCCCTGATCCTGCACTCGGGCTGCCGCCAGATCCCATGCTTGGCGCAGATACGTGGGAGCTAGCCCCGGCACTTTGCACACTGCTGGAGTAGGACCGGTTGGACGCGCTGGAAGCGGCGGACGGCGGCCCAAAACTGCCGTTGCCGGCTCTCGGTGCGGCACTCGGTCCGGCAGCGGTCTCGCCTCGCTGGCCGCCATAGTAAACGTTGGTGCTGGTCATCCCGTGCTGGGCGGTCTGACCTGAGAAGCTATTGAGTTTGCCCAGGCTGCCCCGAGGAACACCCATCCCCGCCGAATCATTGCGAAACACAAACGTGTCATGAGGCCCAAGACCCGAAGCGGGTACGGTCTTCATGTTGACGGGCACAAGGGTTGATTGGATGGCGGACGGAGGACGACTTGGCGGACGAGGGCGCGCGGGAAAGGCTGTCCCAGCGGTACGGGTCGGGGAGACGAAAGAATTATTTGCCAATCCAATCCAGTTGCCGCCCGGCCGCCAACCCCAGCCGACGCCCTGGCAGAAGGACCAGCTGCCGTAATGGTAGGGGGTCCAGCCCCACGGATAGGGAGATACCCAGGAATAACCCGCGCTCGGATAGTATGCCCAAGCTCCGCTTCCGAACGGATCCCAGCTGGCACTGGTGAAGTACGGCCGCCACATCGAACCGCCGCACCCCGAGGCGTTGATGAAGCTTCCGTAGTAATTCATGTCGTTGATGCCGTAGGCGTAGGGCGAATTACCAAACGAGCTCGCGTTGGCATAGCTCTTGTGGTACTGGACTGCATCCTTATCCCAGGAGTCGGTCGGCTGGTCCACCACACTCTTGGCAATCACCGGGTCGCTCGGCGTCGTCAGATTGAAAGTAGCGGTCTTATTCTTGCCTACGGTCGTGTTACCCGAGGGCTCCTCGACCTGTACATCCCCGTGTAGCACCGCAAGGCTCGCTTCGGTTGGTGTCAGCTGCACGCGGATGTGGCTGTCAGGCGGCAGGTTGACCGTTTGCTGGCCAAATTTGACGCTGAATTCGTTTCCTTTGGTGTTCACCAGGCTCACATAGACCATGCCCTGGAGTACATTAATGCCCGACGCCTTGGCGCCGGACGGGAGCAATTCGAGCCGCGGAAATTCAACCAGGGAGTCCGGGGCCACTCGTATCGTGCTGTTGTCTTCGAACTCGACCTCTGCGACGCCATTGCCCGTCTTCAGCCTGGCTCCCTCGGTCACCGGCAAATTGGCCATGGCTCCTTCAAAGCCCTTGCCCGTTTTACGATCGAGCTGCACCTCGCCTTTGACCTCGCTAAGGCGGACAATGCGAACTTTGGAATTGGCGGATACCGGGACGGAGGGTTCGGCAGTGGTGGTCGCCGCGTCATCACTGCTCGGTGCAGCGGGAGCGACCGGCTCCTGCGCCCTGGACGACAGTGCAAAGAGCGTCAAACCCAACAGAGCCGTTGTGCTGATTGCAGAACTGGTTTTCACGTCCGCCTCCTTTTCAATTCCGGCAGGGGACTTTTCTTGCGTCTTGACTTTGTGGAAAGAGGGGGACTTTCCCGCCCGGCTTCCTGCGCGCCAGGGTAACGCAACGGATGTTAGCACTTTTACCGTGCTGAGCGCGAGAAGCTTGTTTACAACATAAAACGGCGCTTTCTGGTTTAGCGAGGTGAGAGCGTGATGTCCATCTGATAAAAGCGGAAGAAATTCTCCTCCCCCGGCAAATCGGCGGCTACCTGCTGGTAGCGGTCAAGCACGTCCGTAGCGAAGGCGACGCGCTGGGCTTCCGGCAGGTGCTGCGTCCACTCGACGAAGGTAACGCTGCCAAAAGTCAGAAAGGCGGAGCGCGATTGAAAGTCCCAGGCTTTGGCTTCTACCCGCTTTCGGAGGACTTCAAAGCCGTTACGCGCAGCCAAATTCCCATATTGATCCGCTGTAAGGTGCAGGTACGGATCGCGGAAATGCCTGAAGTATTCGCTCCAGCGTGAGGAGAGACGTATTTCTTCGAGTACGTCTTCAAGGCTCTTCCGGTCTCCCTTAGGCACCAAACGCAATTGGGCCAGACCATCCGGTTTGAGGGCGGAGTGTATGGATCTCAGCGCCTGATCCTGCTCGGGAATCCAGTGCAGGGCGTTGAACGAGACCACTCGATCGAACTGACGCCGATAGGGCAGATTTCGGACATCCGCGACGGCAAATTTGAGATTTGGATGAAGATCGCTGTGTGCCGCTGCGAAGCCAATCATGTCCGCTGAGGCGTCCACGCCAATTACTCCGCCTTGGGGAACGCGGGAAGCAATCTCAGCCGTGGTCTTCCCGTTTCCACAGCCCACATCAAGAATCTGTTCCGTACCTTTGAGGTCGAGCAGCGAAAGGACTTCTTCCGCCATGGCCGCCTGGAGGGTCGAGATCCGGGCGTACTCCGATGCGTTCCATTCGGTCATACGCTTGCGATCTTGACCGTGATTGAAGAAGAAAGCAACTGGGGGGCGGTGGGAGCTGGCTGCTTGAGCGTTGCGGAAAAAAGAGTTCGACTTGAATCATGCGCTTTAGGGCCGGCCGCGAAAATCCAGGGCTAAAAAGTCTGCGTGAGAACTCTGCACTTAGCCCAAGAATTCGGGAAGGCCGAGAGGCGCACCGCAGATCCCTCGGCTTCGCTCGGGATGACAAAGGGATGGCTGGCGCTTCCATTCAGATTCGATGTGCGGATGATGCACCGCAGATCCCTCCACTGCGCAACGCTCCGGTCGGGACGACAATTTTGTTTGGGAACGCCAGGTGTTGTCTCCAAGATGAATTGTCATCCCGACCGGAGCGTACCCGGATTTCCTGCCACGCTGCACTGGACAGGGCCGCGTGTGCGCCTTTCCGGACTGAAGTCCGGCTCTCCCTCTGCTAAAGCAGAGGGCTCCCACCAAAACTCGAAGTGGGCCGGTAATTACTAGACAAAGTGAGCGTGCACGGCGCAAACCGCGGATGCGTCGGAGGAAAGTACGAGCCATTCCGGATCGCTGGCGACGTGTTTCAAGCGGACGATGTCGTCGCCCACCAGCAAGTCGAAATCACCCAGCCCAATTTGCTGTCCGGCTTCGGCGGCAATGGAGTGAACGGTAGCCTTTTGTCTAAGGGAGGGGCCATTGTGATCCGTCGTTTCCACGATTTGCTGACTGATTTTGTAGCTGACATAGATGGCAGGTCCGCGCGTACCTGTTGGTATCAATCGTCCTTTTCCGTATCCCAGGCCCATAGTTTTTTAAGTCTCGCTTCGCCGAAAAGATACACCAAGCTATAGACGTTTTTGCGAGTGTGCATCATCCCCCGAAAGGGGGATGATGGGGCCAGAAGTTGCGGAAGGATTGCCAGGGCTACGATATTCGCTGCTGCTCTCCATATGGAATCCCAAGGAGGTCGTCGGTACCCCGTGCGGACTTGTTCGTTCCGGTTGCAGAAGCCAGCAGGGTGACGAGGATCGGAGGGCGGAGTGGGCGAACCGTCGCCGCAAAGGGATTCAACCGGGCCCGCCATAATAGGAAGGAGAAGGCAACCAGGGTATAGAGTTGCGCGATAACTGCGGACCATGCGATCCCGACAGCGCTGAACCTGGGCGCAAGCAGCAGTGCGGACCCTATGCCAACCAGGACGGCAGTGAAGTTCACGATGTTGAATTGATTGTCCAGCTGATTGGGCAAGAGCAACTGGAAGATGATCACGGTACAGAGCGCGACCAACGGAATCCAAAGGGCAAAGACGCGCAATACCGGTACTGAATCCCGGAAAGCCGGACCCAGCACCAGGTGGACCAGCAGAGGGGCTGCAAAGAAGATAGCCACGCCCAGAACCAGGCCGAGAACCCCCAAAAGAAGCAGGCTGAGCCTTACTGTCTTCAATGCGCTCGCCGGATTATTCTGCGCCTGTTGGGTCAGCTTCGGGTAAAGCGCCTGGTTCACGGGCCACATCCCCTGCTGAAACACCCGGGTAATCCGTTCCGCACCGGCATACTCACCCAGGACTGCTACCGGAGCAACTGCGCCAAGCACCAGGCGGTTCACGGAACCCGAAAGGCCTTGCACGGTGCGAAACAGGAACATCGACCCACCCAATCGGAGAGCACTCCAAACCGAAGAGGCAGTCGGCCATTGGAAGCCCACTTCGCGATACGCGAGAACGACCGTCACTCCATGGGCCACCACGCAGCCGACACACTGGGCGGCCATCACCTTCCAGCCATCGTCCGGCTTGTGGACCAACACGAAGATGCTCAGGGTAGCGATGACCTTCCCTGCAATTTCAAGCACGCTGGCCAGGCGCATGCGTTCCAGGCCCTGAAAGAACCACAACATGTTAATGCCCTGGCAGACGCCCCAGATCGTACTTGCCCAAAACAAGGCCAGGGAGGGAGCAATATGGTGGGTGTATCGCCGGGAAAAAAGCGCTCCAGCGATGCATACCATCGCCAGCAGAACCTTGGCGCCCAAAACTCCGGAGATGAGCGCGGAGAGCCGTTCGGGCTCATTACGTTGCAACGACGTCTCCCGTGATGCAGAGATATCAAAGCCGTACTCCACCATGCTCGCGATCACGACCCCGATTGCCTGGGCAAACACCACGACGCCCCATCCTGAAGGGCCCAACACCCGCGCAAGGTAAGGAAATGTCAGCAAAGGCAGTGCGTAGGTGCAGGCCTGCACTCCGTAAAGAGCGATCACATTGTGTACGAAACCGCTACGAAGCAGCCCTTTGGTACTGAATTGGGATCGGGAATCGTTATCGATCGAGGCGCAGGTGCGCCGTTCAGCAGAGTATCGCGCCAATCTCATCAGCGATCCCTTCTAAGGGTAGGGGCACCGCCGACGTTCCATGGAAGGCTGAAGAAGACCAGACCGGCCCATGTGTCGGAATGCAGGTTTCAGTCGGACAAATTCTCCCGGCACGTTACGCCGGGCAGACAGCCGTCGCTATATAGGCCACGCCGGTATGAGGAATATCGGCGACGGGCGGGCTGACTTTAGGAGGTGAGGAAACGACGGTGACGCAACGAGCCTTTTGCTTTGTATCAGGGCACGACTTTAGTCGTGCCGGAAAGGCCCAGAAGAGAGTGAGGCTTTAGCCCCTGCGCAGTTTTCCGTTGGGATTTCTTTCGGATTTTACGCTGCCAGGGGCTAATGCCCCGACCATTTTGGCCGCGGAGTGGCACGACTAAAAGTCGTGCCCTGATACAAAGCAAAAAGCTTGTTGCACGAGCAACGGCACGACTGTCCTGATACAAAGCAAAAAGCATGCTGCCGAGCCTAATTGGCCCGGCGTCAGTGGTGAGGTTGGACTACCACCTGCGGTGTGGCGCGGTCGCGAATTGCGAGCGCCACCGGGATGGGATCGTTGGCCTCCGCATCAGCCTCAGCCAGCTTTTCCCAAAGGCGGAGCTTCATTTGCTGGGTCCCATTGGAAGGAGCCAGCGCGGGCGTCAAAGTTCCAGAACGGGACGGACGATCGCCCGAAGGGGCGCCCGGAGCAAATGGATTCAATCCTGCCCGGCCTAATATGATCGTGAAGGCGATCAAGGTACAGAGCTGCGCGACGACGGCCGACCATGCGATCCCAACCGCCCCGAATTTCGGCGCGAGCAGCAATGCAACCCCGATGCCGATCAACCCGGCGGTGACGTTGACGAGATTGAATTGATTGTCCAGGTGATTAGGCAACAGCAACTGGAAGATAATCACGGTGCACACCGCGATCAATGGAATCCACAGGGCGAACACGCGCAATACCGGCACGGAGTCAGCAAAGGCATGGCCCAGGACCAGGTGTACAAGGAGCGGAGCTCCGAGGAAAATAGCCAGAGCGAAGAGCACGCCAAGGCCGCCCAAAAACAGCAGGCTCAACCTGACCGTCTTCATGGCGCGCCTGGGATCGTTTTGTGCCTGGTGGGTTAGTTTCGGGTAAAGCGCCTGGTTCACCGGCCACATCCCTTGCTGAAACACGCGCGTAATCCGCTCTGCGCCGGCGTACTCGCCCAAGACCGCTACCGGAGCAACTGCGCCAAGCACCAGCCGGTTCACGGAACCGGCAAGACTTTGTACCGCGCGGAACAGGAACATTGAGCCCCCCAGTCGAAGGGCACTCCATACCGAGGCGGGAGTAGGCCATCGAAAGCCCACTTCGCGATAGGCGAGAAATACCGTTACTCCATGGGCCACCACGCAGCCGACACATTGGGCGGCCATCACCTTCCAGCCATCATCCGGTTTGTGCACCAACACAAAGATGCTCAGGGTGGCGAGGACCTTGCCGCTTATTTCAAGCACGCTGGCCAGGCGCATGCGTTCCAGGCCCTGAAAGAACCACAACATATTGATGCCCTGACAGACGCCCCAGATCGTACTAGCCCAAAACAACGCCAGGGAGGGAGCAATATGGTGTGTGTATCTCCGGGAAAAAAGTGCTCCAGCGATACACACCATAGCGAGCAGAACCTTGGCGCCCAAGACTCCGGAGATGAGCGCGGAGAGCCGTTCGGGCTCATCGCGGTGTCGCGACGTCTCCCGTGAGGCTGAGATATCGAAGCCGTATTCGACAACGCAGGCAGTCACATCTCCAATTGCCTGGGCAAACACCACGACCCCCCAACCTGAAGGGCCCAACACCCGGGCAAGGTAAGGAAATGTGAGAAGAGGCAATGCGTAGGTGCATGCCTGTACCCCGTAAAGAGCGAGAACGTTGTGTATAAAGCCGCGGCGACGCATCTTTCTGGCGTCCACAGCGGGTCCATCGACTATCGGGGATTCAGGTTGGTGTTGACGGGAACGTCGCAACCGTCTCAGCGCCATTCCTCGCATGTTGGGGCCTTCTTGCCTCCGTGGCAAAGCTACATAGCAACCTATAGATGGTTTATGCCGCAGACGTTATCCCCTTAAAGGGGAATTACCGACGCCGGGTACTGATGGCGACAAGGGGAAACACGCGCGAGCCGGCTCTCTCGCTGGGAAACCAGGTGGGCGCGCGGCAGGACGTCCGGGGATGGACGCTTTCTATCTTTCGGCGACAAGCGGAAGCGCTGGTTACGGAGCTGCCGTCGGGGGACTCAGGAATTTATCAACATTGCTT
>Ga0302326_10022229_pt1 | contig 12975 bp, 14 predicted proteins | sample Palsa_T0_3_FD_202264 | JGI IMG/M metagenome (GOLD analysis project Ga0302326, IMG submission 202264) | Peat permafrost microbial communities from Stordalen Mire near Abisko, Sweden - Palsa_T0_3 | ecosystem: Environmental > Terrestrial > Soil > Palsa > Peat permafrost | place: Sweden: Abisko... | reverse complement strand
GCCACGATGCGCGCCCAGGTGGCGCGGATCATGGACCTAGGCACTCAGATTGAGGACTACCGCCGCCAGCTCGCGAGGCTCATCGAGCGGGCCGTGTCCCGGAACCGAACGCTGGCGCTGGCTCCGCGCAAACTTCGTCCCGCGAACCGCCCAAAGCCCCAAGCGAAACCGAAGCGTCGAGTCACCCAAAAGAAACCTGCCGGACGCCGCCTGGCGAAACACCGAGCTAAGAGTTGACCGATGGATAGTCTCATCTTGTTTGGCATCGCGGGCTACCTGCGCAAGCGCGACGGCGGCGGCATTGCCTTCGCCGTGATCGTCAAGGGCAGTCCGGCCGAAACCACATTTCCCACAAAGCGACAATGCGCGCGGCGCAATCGGACCTGGAAGATATTCTGGCGCGAGATTAGGCGCCTATCTTTCTGCATCAATGCAGGCCATCAGGTGCTTGCAGTCAACTACTTCCAGCCTGCACGCTTTGCCTGCGCTTCGCCTTGCGCATCCAAGGGCTCGCCTGACATTTGATCTTCCACCGCGGCGCGCACCGCCGCAGGCAGCGCCGAGCCCGCAGGACGATAGCCCGTTCCGGCATTGCCTGCAGTCTCAGCCAGCGCCACGGTATCAATGCGCCAGTCTGCGCCCTGAAGGCACGCAAGGCCGCTGACCGGCTCGCGTTGCTCGAGCGTAAACGTACGACAGTACTGACCCGATTTCGATCGGAAACTCAATCCAATCTGAACTGCTGAGGCGTGCGACTGATCGGCGGTGAGTTGATCACTCAGTGCCTGACGTAGTGAGAACCGCGCGACGAGGCGCGTGCCATTGACAGCGATCGGACCGGCCCCTAGCGACACGAGTGCGTAATGACCCACGAGCACGCCGACGATCAAACTGGCCGCGATTGCGAACCACGGCCGCAATTTTCCGGCCGCCGCCATCGTTTGGGCGACGGAGGTCGCCGCGCCGGATGTTTTTTTTGTCGATCGTGCCTGCTCAAGGTTCGTGACAGTCGCCGCTTCCCGGGGCTGCACGCGCGCTGCATGGAGCAGACGCTCTGGCACCGGCTCTTCGACGACTTCGGCATAGAGCGAGCCCAGATCACCCCGTAAGCTTCGAAACCGCTCGACGCGGCGCGCGAGGTCAGAATCTGAGGCAATGGCCATCTCAACTTCGTCACGCTCGCTCGCGAACTCGGGCTTATCAAACTCTCCGTCCGCGTACGCCATCAGCATATCGTCGGATATGCTCATCGCAGTCCTCCTTCGCGACCACCGAGCAGCGCCTCAAGACTCTCCCGCCCGCGGGCGATACGGCTGCTTATGGTGCCGATCGGCACCTTCAACACGCCGGCGGCTTCCTTGTATGAAAGACCTTCCACCAAGACGAGCAGCACGGCCTCGCGTTGCTCCTCATCGAGCTGCTCGAAGGCTGCCTGCAGTGACAGGCGCTGAATTGGCGCCTCGCTGGCCGCATCGGCCACGTGCTCGCCGGCCTCTTGCGCCGTCATGACGCGATCGCGTCGGCGGCGCGCACGCACCTCGTCAATCCAGGCATTGTGAATGATTCCAAACATCCAGCTATCCAGTCGTGAGCCCGCTTGCCACTGCTCCAGCCGCATGAGCGCGCGCTCGAGCGCTGTCTGCACGAGGTCGTCCGCATCCGCCGGATGGCGGGTCAGTGAGCGCGCGAAGCGACGCAATCTGGGCAACAGCGCGACCAGTTGGTCCTGGACCTGAGATAGCGAATGACTCATACATCACAATTCTAGAACGACGGGCGACGTCATTTTCTTCCACCCCCTCCCGACATGCAAAACAATCCACTATCGTGTCTGCATGCTCAAAAGCCGCTCGTACTCGCTTTGGATTCTGGCGCTGCTGATCGCGCCCGTGGCCCGCGCGCAGATCCGCGCTCTACCGCTGCCTAGTCTGCCGAGTGTTGGACTGCCGCCGGCCGTGACGGGAACGCTCAATGGCCTGCCCAATAATCTGGAGAGCTCGAGCGTTGCCGATGTGCGCGAATTGCGCGTCCGCGATCTCTTGCGCACTCACCGCACCGAGTTGGAAGCCGATCCGGATGGCAATCCAGTCGTGCGCGCGCAGATCGTTGCCATCTCTCCTGCCCCTGAGGTTCTGGACAGAGCGCGCGCATCGGGCTTCACGGTAGTGCGCGAGCAAACACTGACAGCGCTCGACACCCGGATCGTGGTCCTGCGAATCCCTGCGGGTTCGGACACGCGCCGGGCACTAAGACAACTGCGTAGCACGGATCCGGGCGGCACCTATGACTTCGATCACATCTATCTGGAAAGCGGCATCGAGCCGGAGCAAACCGCGCAGGCTGACACCTCGTCGGCGAGTGCACCTGCAGCCGACTCATCGGTCAGAATCGGCCTGATCGACGGCGGCGTCGACGTCGCGCATGTGGTCTTCCACAATGTCGAAATCGAGCACTATGGATGTGACGGCAAAGTCATCGCCAGCGCTCATGGCACCGCGATCGCCTCGTTGCTCGTGGGCAAATCGGCCTTGTTCGATGGCGTCATACCCGGCGCGCAATTATTTGCTGCCGACGTCTACTGCGGACTTGCGACCGGGGGCGCCGTGGATTTGGTCGTCGACGCGATAGCCTGGTTCACGCAGCAAGGAGTGCCAGTCATCAATGTGAGCCTGGTTGGACCGCCGAACCTGATGCTCGAGCACATCGTGAAGCTCGCGCTGGCCCGCGGTTACCTGATTGTGGCCGCGGTCGGTAATGACGGACCTGCGGCCCGTCCGCTCTATCCGGCCTCTTATCCGGGTGTCATCGGCGTGACCGCAGTGGATGCGCATCGCAAAGTTCTGCTCGAGGCAGGGCGCGGGCCGCAGGTGAGTTTCGCCGCGCCGGGCGCGGATATGGTGGCAGCGTCCTTATCGAATTCATTTACGGCCGTGCGCGGCACCTCGTTTGCCGCACCCATTGTGGCCGGCATGCTCGCGCAGTCGCTGCACGCGCCCGATACCCAGGCTGCCTCCGAGGCGATCGAATTACTCGCGCAACAAGCCATCGATCTGGGCGCACGCGGGGCCGATTCCATCTATGGGCATGGCCTGGTCGGGGAACAATTCCGCATTGTGCCCAGCAAGGCGCTGCTTTCTAAGCAGGCGGCGATCGCGGCCAATTAAGTAAAACCGCGCGCCGCTCGCTGCGGGGCAGCGCGGGAAGAAAACGCCGCGCTGGGTCGTAGTCCCTCTGAAGCTCGCAAATTGCTTGCGATGCATTGAGGGATCAAGCCATGGATATCAAGCATATGATCGTCGGTACGGCTATGGCGACGGTGCTCGCCTGCGCTGCTCCCGCCTTTGCACAGAGATTGGGCGGCGGGGCCTTCGGTGGAGTGGGCGGCGGCTTCGGTGGCACGCATTTTGGCAGCTCCGCTGGTGGCTTCGCGAGCACTAGCGGCGGCAAGACGCCGGCGGTAACCAAAACACAGACCGCAACCAAGACGCAGACGGCAACCAGCACGCAGTCTGCAGCCAAATCCGGCGCGGTGAGCTCGAATAGCAGCCAGAGCTCTACGTCGTCTCAGGCGACGACTCAGTCGAGCCCGAGCGCGTCTGCCAAGGGCGAAGTGTCCCCGCAGGCTAGTGTCAGCGGATCGGCGGGTGTTTCCAGCTCAGTGGGAGTGAGCGCTAACGCGGGTGGTTAAGCACAGCGGGCGGCGGGATCGAAAGGTCCCGCCGCATTTTAGTACGATCCTTACCCCGAGCCTCGCCGCAGTCTAGGGGGAGATCGAATGTGATCAGGATGTATGGCTTCTGGCGATCCTCCACCGCCTTTCGGATACGCACCGCGCTCAATCTCAAGCGGCTGCCGTTCCAGGAACAGATGATCGATATCGATGCGGGTGAGCAATATACGCCGGCCTCGATGCGTTAGGAGTCGTTTATCAGCGGATTAGCGTGCCCTATGGCACCAGGGGCCATTTGGCGACCCGAGGTGAGCCGGGCGGAGTCTTGGTCACGACGCTGATTTCGGCTCCAGCTGGCGAACGACGGATTGCACTTCGAGGGGATTGGCGACCATTTGAATCAGCAACTCCCCCGGTCGCCCGACAGTTGCACGTGAGGCGCGACATTCGCGGTGATCCACTGACCGCGATCCTCGGCGGCGGGGAAAAAATCCTCGACCACGCTCTTGAGCCAACTCGAGACATCGATCGTCTCCACGGCACTCACGCGCGCTCGCGAGCGCGCTCCAGGCGCTGACGAAGTCGTGTCAACGGCGTTCTTAGATCGTGAGCGATGTTATTGGAAACCTGGCGCATACCTCGCATCAGTTCCTCTATGCGATCGAGCATGGCGTTCACGCTGATCGCCAGCCGATCAAATTCATCGTCGGTACCGCGTGAGGGGACGCCGCGCGAAAGGTCGCCGGCGATGATGGCCTGCGTCGTGCGGCTTAACGCATCCACACCGCCCAGTGCCCTGTTGCTTATGATCACGCCACCCAGAACGGCGAGCAGCAGCGTCACGACTACATTCACACTGAAAGCGTGGGCGATACGTCGCTCATCTGCTGAAGGGATCGCGGGTCTTGGCCGATGAGTAGAAAGTCGCCTTTGGCCAAGCGGTAGGTGTGCGCTCGCCCTCCGCGCGTCTCCCCGTCGAGCGGAAACTTGATCTTCCGCGTGCTCGGCGCTCCGTTGCTGCAGGTGGTTGGCAATGATCTGTGGCAACCGAACATCGCCTGCAAATTGCGCCGCTTCCTGGATCGCGGTGAATTCCACATCGACCTCGTCGGCCTCGTCCTTGGCGGCGTAGTCAGCCGCGCTCCAATAGGTCGGCGCGAACAGCACGAGAATAGATGCAGTGAACAGCCCCGGCAATTAGTAGCGCCAGCTGAAAACTCGAGGTATGTAAGGGCCTAGCTCGGATCACGAAGGCAGTATCCCGCACCTCTGACTGTATGGATGAGCTTGGGTGCAAAGCCTTTGTCGACCTTTGTACGCAACCGGCTCAAGTGGGACTCGACGGTGTTGCTGCGGGGGTCGAAGTGATCGTCCCAGATGTTTTCCAACAGGATGGTCCTCGTGACAACCTCTCCGGCATGGCGCATGAGGTGCTCGAGCAGCCGAAATTCGCGCGGCTGCAAGGCAATGGGGCGACCCGCCCGCTTGGCGGTATCCTTGAACAGATCGAGTTCGAGATCTGCCACCCTGAGATGGGTCTCCGCGGTCGTACCGCGGCGGCGGCGCCCAAACGCGTTGACGCGGGCGGCAAGTTCGCTGAAGGCGAACGGCTTCACCAAGTAATCGTCCGCGCCGGCGCTAAGTCCCGTGACCCGATCGTCGATGCCTGACATTGTGCTGAGAAAGAGCACGGGCGTCTCGATACGACCAGCCCGCAAGATAATGACGGTTGCCAGTCCATCGAGCTCGGGCAACATGCGATCGACGACCAGCAGGTCGAAATTCCCGGTCGCCGCGAGCAGCAGGCCATCTCGACCGTTGCCGACGTTCGTAACGAGATGGCCCTCGTTCTTCAGGCCGCCGACCACGTAAGCCGCCGTTTCGGCGTCGTCCTCGATCACCAGAATGCGCAAAGTCACTCCTTGACTCTGGCCCGGCCCGGCCGTCCAAGCGCACAAACGTTACGAATCCCCAATCCCTTGATCATGGGTCGGTAAGCTCAGTCGCGGCATCATTCAACGCACCGGCTTCGTGCCATTCGGTGTGCGCGCCGCTCGAAACTGTGACGAGACACCCGATACGTTACCCTCGTCCTGCGAGTCTTGTCGCCGTGGCGGAATGTTCTGGCGTCATGGTCAATCGCCGGATGTTGTGAGCGGCGCAGGCGGTCTCAGCCGATTCGGCGGACGCGAAACAGCCCGGCGACGCCCGCGATCGTGAGATTGTAACCGCCGAAAAATCCGTGTCTGATCGTCACCTCGTATTCCGAGGCTGGCCGCTGCAGCATCACGAAATCGTCATCGCCGTTGATCTGCTGCCAGACCTGGCCGTTGTCGAGCCTCAGCGTGAAGTACTTCTGGGACGAGAAGTAGTACTTCAGAATGTGCGCCGTGATGTGATCCGTCGCCGCGGTATCGGGCGCCGAATGGAATTTCTCGGCCGACGCGGACAGCGCGTCGCGCTGCACGTTGTCCGCGAGCCCGAATCGGGCAGTATCGGACGGCGACGCCGAGGCAGGAGCGGGGCTTCCGTTAATGATCGCCGCCGGAACGGGAGAACTGACGGGCGCGGGCGAGGGAATTTGGGCGCCGCTGGCCGCAGTAACCGGGGTTTCCATGGGCGCCGCCGCAGCGTGATAGCAGGCGAGCCACGCCGCATCGTCTACCAGCGCCGCGCACTGCGCCGCCCGCGCAAGTACTTCCTCGCGCGGCCCGGCCATAGCCGGCGCCATCGCAGTGGTGTAAATCGCCAGGAATGCGAACCGAATCGAGTGCATGCGTCACACCCTCCGGGCCACGGGTCAAGCGTGCGCGCTGACGGTACCAAAGCGGTCATTTAATATCAAATAGTGAGATCGCAATTCAATCATGCCTTCTCGGCGCACCGCCATTGCCGCCGAATCCTCGGAAATCCTCGCTTGCGCTAGGGTCTGAAGTTTGGGACCCTTGACTGGCGTTTATATTGTGATATATGTTCCCAATATATAGTTTAAATACTTGCAGATTCGGGCTAGGGGCGGCTCCTTAAATAGCGACAGACGTGCCATGCAGGCGCACGCCACAGGCGACGCCGGCGGGTGCAGGACTCGGGCGTGACAGCAGACTCATAGAACGAGTCGGCCGGTGCGCCGGACGCAGCCAGCGACCCGACGGTTGGGGGAAAAGACGCATCAGAAGCGAGCATCGACGCTTTATTGCCGAGCGCGCGTAAACGCACGGATCGGTCCGTCGACGACACTAGAGCCAATTAAGAGCTTAGGGAGGTGCCTGTGAACATTGTGATTCGCAACGCTATGTCCTTCGTCTCCGCGACGGTGCTCCTCGCCGCCTCGCTGTTGCTAGCAGGCACCACGAGAGCGCAGACGCCCCCGGAGGAGACGCCCCCGGAGGCGACGCTCGAGGAAGTGATCGTGACTGGTACGAACATCCGGGGTGTCGCGCCAGTCGGTGCGAATGTGATAACGATGAGCAGCGAGGACCTGAATCTCACCGGTGCACAGGTCCTGGGCGACATGCTGCGAGACGCTCCTTCACTGACGAACTTCGGCAGCGAGGCGCAGGGCGGCCAGAACGCGCCGAACATCCACCAGCTCGGCGAGAGCGCCAGCACCTCCACGCTCACCGTCCTCGATGGCTTCCGCATCCCAGTTGGCGGCGTTGTCCACTCTCTGCCCGATCCGAGCATCATTCCGACCAACGCAATCCAACGCGTCGATGTGCTGGCCGACGGTTCTTCATCGATCTACGGCTCCGATGCGGTTGCCGGCGTGGTCAACATCATCACGCGCAACAGCTATGAAGGCCTCGAGATCGACGGGTCGGGCGGCTACGCCAAGGACGCGGGTCGCTGGAATACCGGGGTTCTCTGGGGTCACAACTGGGATAGCGGCAACGTCATGATTGCCTACGAGCATTCGTACCTCGGGGAGATGACGCTGGCATCGCGGCAAACGGATGCGAACTTCACCTACAGGGGTGGTACCAACAGCGACACCTTCGCGTGCAACCCGGCCACCCTCCAGCCTACCGGCAGTAAGGTCTACTATCCGTCGGCTTTCTCGGCCAACACCCTCTCCACGGCCCAGGCCAATGCGCCGTGCTTCGTGTCCGAGGGCGACTATCAGCCGCCTGATCGACGTGATGACTTGATGTTCAAGGCGACCGAGCATTTCAACGACAAGCTCACCATTACCGCAACCGGGCTTTATGCGATCAACCAGACCAATACGGCGACCGCGCCTGCAACGCTGACAGCCACCGCGTTCGGACCCGGCTCGGCGAATGCGTCCCAGATCAACCCGTTCTACGTTGATCCTCCGGGCGTCACCGCGACCTCGCAGAAGATCCTGTACAACTTCGATGGCCTGCTGCCGAACCAGATCACGACCTCTGCCGGCGCCACGGACCTGTATGGTCACGTGCAGGCCGACTATGCCATCAATGACAAGTGGGTCATCACCGCACATGAGGTTTACGGCCAGGACGACTCGTATTCGTACGTCTACAACGGCTTCTGCTCCGCCTGCGCATTGCTGGCCCTGAACGGCACGGCGAACTCGAGCGGTAGCCTCACCACGCCGGACATCCTCGGTACGAACATCGTCAACACACAGACGCTGACCACAGGGAACGCGCTGGACGTCTGGGACCCGATCGGCAGCAATAAAACCTCCCCGTCGACGTTGGCGTCGCTGCAGAGCGGCGTGACGGGAATGAGCGCGACCAACATCTTCAATCAGGCGCGGCTAGGTGTGGAAGGCTCCGTGTTCGCCCTGCCTGCGGGGGACGTCAAGACGTACGTTGGCGGTGAACTCTATGACAACAACCTGCACCAGTACGTGGCCAAGACGAACTCGACCGGCCCGGCCGTGTACGGGTCCGGTTATGCGATCTACTACTACCAGCGCGACGTGGAATCGGCTTTTGCCGAGGCGCGTATTCCGCTTGTGTCGCCGAGCATGGGCCTCCCGCTGGTCGAGAAGCTGGACATCGACTTGTCCGGACGATACGACCACTACTCCGACGTCGGACCAACGGCGAATCCGAAGTACGCTGGCACCTGGCAGATCAACAACTGGATTACGCTGCGCGGCGACTATTCCACCTCGTTCGTGGCGCCGCAGCTCGACAGTATCGGTGACCCGCTGCAGAACTATCGCGCGGCCTATGGCGGGGCCGGCGGCGACCAGACGCTGCTGACCTTCCCCACGGCCCTGTATCCGGGAACTGCCGGTGTCCTGCCGGGCTGCGCAGCGAACGCGGTGACCTGCCAGATCGGAACCTCAGCCACGCCCGGCTTCAAGGAGCAGCGCGGCATCGGCCCTAACGCGAAGCCGCAAGTCGGCAACGGCTGGACCTTCGGCCTCGACTTCACACCAACACCGCTGCCGGGATTCGTCGCAAATGTGACTCTCTGGAGCGCCAATTTCAGGGGCGCCGTGACCTCGGAGAACGGCTCGGTCTATGCGAACACCGGCTCACTGACCTATCTGTTCAATATCTTCCCGAAAGGCATCTCCCCGAATTCCGCGTTTGTCCAGTCCAAGATTGCACCGTTCCCGACGCTGAACTCGGCGCTGCCGTCGACGATCTACTACTTCTACGAGGACGATCAGCTCAATATCTTCAATCTGTATTCGACGGGCCTCGACTACTCGCTGAAGTACGACTTCGACACGCGCGTCGGACACTTCACAGTCGGCACGACCGGCACGGAGTTTGTGAAGATGGACGAGTCGTTTGGCTATCCGACGCAAGGTGAGGTCTTCAGCGTCAAGAACACGGATGGGGAAAACTCGCTGTTTCCAGACGTCGAGACCCAGATCCGGACTCACGCGGGTTGGCGGTTCATGAATATGCAGACCGACGCGTACTGGAACTTCACGGGTGGCTACCGCAACTGGGGAGCCAACTCGGTCGCACCGATCATTCATGATGCATCCGGCAATCCGATCGGCGGCGGCGACTGGGTGCATTCAAACAGCACCTTCGACCTGAATATCAGTTACAAATTTTCGGACGGGCGACTCGCGGGCGACCAGATCTACCTGCATGGCACCAACGTCTTCAATACGCCCGCGCCGTTCGTGAACGGACCGACCGGTTACGATTCCATGGTCGCGAATCTCGTCGGACGCATCATCGAGGCGGGTTTCAGGATCAAGTTCTGAGAATTTGCAGGAGATGGACCAACCATGAGCCGCGCTCTCATCGCCGTTCTGGCCGCCCTGTGCTGGTCCGGATCGTTGACCGCATCGGCGGCGGCGCCGGCGACCGGGCCAGCCATACCCGACTACGTGACGGCAGCAGTCAATGACCCGAGCCGCCCGCCCGGGGATGTCGCCCAGGATCCGATCTACAAGCCCGCGGAGGTGTTTGCATTTTCCAGGATCAAGCCCGGCGACAAGGTGTTTGAATTCTTCGCCAGCGGCGTGGGTGGGTACCACCTGCGGATCCTGAGCAAACTGGTCGGCCCCCAAGGACACGTGTATGCGGCTGTCGCGCAGGAGATGGTGGATCAGCGAGCGACCGCCGGTGACTCCCTCAAGGCGCTGGCTGCCGGGCCCGAATACTCGAACGTGACCGTGCTGGTCCAGCCAGCCCGCAGTCCGAGTGCGCCCGAGCCGCTCGATGCCTTCGTGATGTTCAGCGTCTATCACGACTTGCATACCGCCGCACCGTTCGGCACCGGCGAACTGACGCCCTTCAATCAGGCGGTGTTCGCTGCGCTCAAGCCCGGCGGGATCTACTTCGTGACCGACTTTGCCGCGCCGAAGGGCAGCGGATTCACGGTCACGCCGCAGGTGCATCGCGTCGAGCCGGAGGCAGAGAAGGCCGAAATCATGCAGGCCGGATTTATCTTCGATGGTGCGAGTGACGCGCTGTTGAAGCCGGATGACGATTACTCGGTGCACTCGAAGAGCGGATCCGACCAGTTCACATTCCGATTCCTCAAGCCCAAATAGCAGTCTAACTGAACACCGGAAGCCAGAAGGCGATCCAATTGTTCCTCATCACGGAGAATAGCAATGATTCAGCGCAGAAATTTCCTGAGTCTTGCAGCCATCGCGGTTCCCGCGGCCGTATCGCTCACGAGCCCGGCCTACGCGCAGCGCGCAGGATCCAATTCCTGTCTGCCGGATCCGAAGAAGCTCAAGACGCGCACTGCGGCCACGACCGAGGTGCTCTACAAGACCACGCACGGCAAACCGAACGGCCTCGCGGTCACGAATAATCCCAGTGAACTGTGGGTTATCGACCAGGGCACCGAGCGCTGGGTCACGCTCACGCACATTGCGGACGGCTCGGTCATCCGCGAGTTCCAGACCGACGTCGTCGGCCCGAGCGGGGTCGTGATCGACGACGACAACGTGATGTGGCTGACCTCCACGCACAACAGCCTAATCGTCAGCATCGATCCGGCCAACGGTAAGACGATCGCCAAGTACATCACGCCCGGGGCCGGCCGCATCTACAAGAAGGCCGGCGATCCTCCGAATCGCGTCAGCAAGCTGCCGACGGCCTATCCAGATCTCTCCCGCGCGGTGGGTGGCGGAGCCCGGCAGGCGCGGGCGGGCGGCATGGGCGGTCCCCGCGGCAACGGGCTGCCTCCGGGGCAGGTACCGCTGGATACCGATGAGGGCGCCGGTGGTACTGGCGCACATGGCATCCTGTTCAAGGACGACCACCTGATCTATGCGTGCCCGCCGTCCCGTGCGATCTTCGTGATCGACAAGAAGACATGGGAAGTCCAGGACGTCTGGCCGACGCCCGGCAACCGGCCGCATGGCATGACCTGGGCCAATGCCACGAAAACGAGCTTCTGGAACGTCGATTCCAATACCAACACGTTCTACCACTACGACGCGTCGAGCGGCGAGATCACGGAAGCAGTCGTCCTGCAGGATGATCCGTACACGGTCTGCCACGGCGCTAAGCTGGTCAACGGCTACATGTACTTCTGCGACGACGTCGGCTGGATCTGCAGGATCAAGTGGGCCTGAGCCGAGATTGCGTTTGGGCCGGCGCCGGTGCCGCCGGCCCGGATCGGTTCCTTGCCGCCGACCTCATAGGTGCGGCGGCGAATAACTCGCCGGAATCCAGCTGTAGCCACTGTTCTCCGGGTTCGCTCACAATTCGGAAATTTATACACGTCTAGTTACGGGCTGTTTGGAATCTGAGCCAGTAGTGCCGGTTGCTCGTTGATATCACCAATTAAGGGGTTTCCCGTGATTGCGATGCCAGGTCGCTTCGACGGTCAGGTGGCCGTGATTACGGGTGCCGGTTCGGGAATCGGGCTCGCCGTGGCGCAGCGGCTCGTTGCCGAGGGTGCCCGGGTCAGTGCTTGGGACATCTCCGAGGGCGCGATCGAAGCGGCCGGTGCGCTGTTCGCGCAGAAGATCGTGATGGACCAGTCCAGTGAGAGTGCGGTCGCGCGCGCCACGGCGCAGACGATCCAGCAGTTCGGCCGTGTCGACATCCTGGTCGTCAGTGCCGGTATCACCGGACCGAATGTGCGCCTGGTGGAGTACCCGACCGACGCCTGGCGCAAGGTCATCGACGTCAATGTCAACGGCGTGTTCTACGTCAACCGCGCCGTCGTAGCGCACATGGTCGCGCAGCAATACGGTCGCATCGTCAATGTTGCCTCGGTGGCGGGCAAGGACGGCAATCCGAATGCGTCGGCCTACTCGAGCTCCAAGGGCGCGGTGATCGCGATGACGAAATCGCTCGGCAAGGAGCTCGCCACCAGCGGCGTGTCGGTCAACACTGTCACGCCGGCCGCAGTGCGCACAGCGATCTTCGAGCAGATGTCGCAGGCGCACATCGACTACATGCTCTCGAGGATCCCGATGGGACGCTTCGGTACCGTCGAGGAGAATGCCTCGCTAATCGCCTGGCTGGTCAGCCGCGAATGTTCCTTCTCCACGGGCGCCGTCTTCGACATCTCGGGCGGCCGATCGACTTACTGAGCTTCGAGGATTTCCCAGCACAACTTGCAAGGAGACTACGATGTATGAGCAAAGCGGCGAGAGTTCTTTGGGCCGACGCGCGTTTCTGCAGAGCGTGGGCGCGCTGGCGCTGGGCGCCAGCGCACTGCAGGGTGCCATCGCCGAAGCGGCCGACGTCAAGGGTGCGCAGCTCTCGACGCCGAGCGGCAAGCCATTGCGTGGGCTGTATCCGATCGTCGAGACGCCATTCACGCCGGACGACAAGCTGGACACCGACTCACTCGCGGCCGAGGTTCGGTTCATCAACCGCGGACGCGTCAACGGCATGATCTGGCCCGTTTTCGCGAGCAGCTGG
>Ga0302326_10022227_pt1 | contig 12976 bp, 8 predicted proteins | sample Palsa_T0_3_FD_202264 | JGI IMG/M metagenome (GOLD analysis project Ga0302326, IMG submission 202264) | Peat permafrost microbial communities from Stordalen Mire near Abisko, Sweden - Palsa_T0_3 | ecosystem: Environmental > Terrestrial > Soil > Palsa > Peat permafrost | place: Sweden: Abisko... | reverse complement strand
TCATCGGCTTGCTCGCCTGCTGCTGCTGGCAACCGGCAGCAACCATCAAAGAGACGACGATCATGGGAATCGCGTATTTCACGGGAATGCTCCTTAGTCAAAGAACTTCAATGCATGGGCCATCCCTGGCCGATTACGTCCCGTCTTTTATCGGACGAACCGTTCTGATTGCTTTAATTTGAATGGAAGTAATTAATGCAACGCTCAACACTCAACACTCAAGTTTGAACTTGAGCGTTGAGTGTTGAGCGTTGCATTCCAATCCCCAAAAATGCTTATGATCCTTCCATGCTACATCGGGCCATCATCCTCGCCGTCGTGATGGTGGGGATTGGCGTTGCAACGTGCACTGCGATCATCCTCATCATGGCGCGGATGCTGCTTCGCCCGCCGCGCATGACGGATGCCCGCGCGCTGCTGTTTCTGCACCGGCTTTCGCCGGGCGATCTGGGGATGGAATTTGAAAACGTTTCGTTCAACGTGATCGATCAATCCAGCGGGGGGAGATTGCGCATCGCCGGATGGTGGATTCCGACGCCGCAGTCAAACGGCAGGTGTGCCGTGATTCTGCACGGATATTCCGATGCTAAGGTAGGCGGCATCGCCTGGGCGCCGATGCTGCGGTCGCTGGGGTTGAATATTCTGGCGATCGATCTGCGCGCCCACGGTGAAAGTGGCGGGGTGTATTCGTGCGCGGGGTTCTGGGAACGGCACGATGTCAACCAGGTGATCGATCAGATCAAATCCTCGCGTCCGGCGGAGACGCGGCAAATTGTGCTTTTCGGCATCAGCCTCGGCGCCGCCACGGCGGCGGCCGCGGCGGTGTTTCGGGATGACCTGTCGGCGGTGATCCTCGAAGCGCCCTTTGCCGATTTTCACACGGCCGCGTCGCTCCAGGCGGATCGCATCGGGACACCGGGCGCGTTTTTTCAGGATAATGCGTATCGCCTGGCCCAATGGCTGAGCAATGCCGATTTTGACGCGGTTCGGCCGATTGACACTATTCCGAAGATAATGGCCCCGCTAATGGTCATACAATCGGGCGATGATCCGTTTCTCACTGATTCCGACCATGCCGCCATCCGCCGGGCCGTCGAATCCCGCGATTCCGCAGCCGGACCCGGCATTTGCTGGGACATTCCCTGTGTGCACCACTGCGTCGGAATGCTGCTGGACCCGGTGCTTTACCGCACCCGAATTGAAGAATTCCTTTCCAAAGCCTTGCAAAACAATAGCGAGATATGCGACAAGTAAGATTTTCGGAGATTTTCATTGAGGGCATTGCAGGTCATCAAGCGGGATTTCTCGCAAAACACCAGGAAAAAAGGCGAAGCCTACTACCGGGACGGGGCGGTTGAGATTACCAAGGCCGAGCCCAATCACATCCGCGCCCGGGTTGAGGGTTCGAATACTTACCAGGTCAGCGTCGATTGGAACGGGACCGAATACAACTATTCCTGCTCGTGCCCGGTCTACGAAGAATATGGGGATATGTGCAAACACCTCTGGGCGACGGTCCTGGCCGCCGACGAGCGCCGCCTGCTGACTGCCGTCGCCCCCGGCGATGGAAACGGCGATGACATTGAAGAAGAGGAGGACGACGATCCTGAATTTGAGCCGGAAGTTCAGACGATGACCATCGGCAATCGCCGGCTGGAAATGATTAAATTCCACGAGCGTCCGCACACGGACCAGCCGCGGCGTCATGCCGTCTGGCGACGCCGGCTGGATGAAATCCGCAACGATTTTCGCTGGCATCCCACCTCCGAGCCGGCGCCGTGGCCCGCGGACAGGGAGATCGTTTACGTCATCAACGAAGACGACACGGGCGGCAGCCAGGAATTGGCCATCGAGCTTTGCACTCAAAGCAAAGGCAAGCCCCTGGCGCTGCGATCGCTCCGCATGCAGCACAACCAGGTGAACATCCTGCCCGACCCGATGGATCGCCAGTTGCTCGGCATGCTGGTGGGCGTCGCCGGCGACGATGACCTCGAATACGAAGAAACATCCGTTCCGACGCGGGTGTGGCTTCGCAATCCCGCCGATGCGCCGCTGGTGATGCGGATGATCTGCCAGACCGGCCGGTGCATGCTTCACGGTGAAACCGAAACCGGCAACGACCGGTTTCAGCCGCTCGTGTGGGATGATGGAATTCCCTGGGAATTTCACCTGGCCGTGGTTCCCGACGACAAGGCCAAAGCCTATCGCCTGCAAGGCCTGATGCGCCGCGGCGACGAGCAGATGGAAATCAGCCGGCCGCATATTTTCCTCCCCGGCGGGCTGGTCATCATGGGCAACAAGGTCGCTGAATTCAAAGACCACGGCGCCAATCGCTTCATTCATCTGCTGCGCGCCGAGCCCAATTTGCAGATTCCCTTCGAGCAGGGGGACCAATTCCTCGGCGAGCTGTTTCTGTTCCCGCGCATTCCGCCGCTGCAATTGCCGCCGCAGATGGATCTTCAGCAGGTTCGGCTCGATCCCAAGCCGCGGTTGACGATTACTCCGCCGCCGAAATCATCCGGCGGCAATGGCCGGCTTTCGTGCATGCTTGCGTTCGCCTACGGCGATCTCACCGTGTTGTATGGTCAGAATCACGAGGCGGTTTTCGATATTGCGCGGCGGCAGGTCATTTACCGCGATCTCGCCGCCGAGCGCAACGCCGGAGCGCATCTGCGCGAGCTTGGCTTCCGTCCGGCCGATCAGTGGAATGGGATGCACCACTTCCAGCTCATTCCACGCAAACTTCCCGCGGCAGTGCGCGATCTGACCGCCCGGCAATGGCAGGTGGAAGTCAACGGCAAGTCCTATCGCCAGCCGGGTAAAATCAACATGCAGGTTTCCTCCGGCATCGACTGGTTTGAACTCGACGGCAAGGCGGATTTTGAGGGCGTCAGCGTCCGGCTTCCGGCGCTGCTTCAGGCCATCAGCAAGGGAGAATCCACCGTTGTCCTGGATGATGGAACGGTGGGAATCCTGCCCGAGGAATGGCTCAAGCGCTACGGCCTGCTGGCTGCCGTCGCCAACGTCAAAGACGATGCGATCCAGTTCGCCAAAAGCCAGGTCGGGTTGCTCGATGCGCTCCTGGCCGAGATTCCCGCCGACAGCGTGGATGAACCGTTTGCCAAGGCGCGCGAAGAGCTGCGCCGGTTCGAAGCGGTTGCCCCGGTCGATCCGCCGCAAACATTCATCGGATTGCTGCGTCCCTACCAGCGCGAGGGGCTTGGCTGGTTGGATTTCCTGCGGAAATTCGGCATGAACGGCTGCCTTGCCGACGATATGGGTCTGGGGAAAACCGTTCAGGTGCTGGCGCTTCTGGACGAGCGGCGATTGCTGCGGCAATCCGCCCGTGCCGGTGGGCAAACCGTTCCCGGGCCATCGCTGGTGGTGGTTCCCCGATCGCTCGTATTCAACTGGCAGCAGGAGGCGATCAAATTCGCGCCGCAGCTTCGCGTGCTCGATCATGCCACGGGCGACCGCCTCAAAACCACCGATCATTTCGAGGATTTCGATCTGATCCTCACCACCTACGGCACGCTGCGAAACGACGTCGCCCACTGGCGTGATGTGCGGTTTGATTACGTGATCCTCGACGAGGCGCAGGCGATCAAGAACGCCTCCAGCGAATCCGCCAAGGCGGCCCGGTTGCTGCGCGCCGATCATCGCCTGGCGCTGTCCGGCACGCCGGTGCAGAACCATCTGGGCGAGCTTTGGAGCCTTTTGGAATTTCTCAATCCCGGGATGCTGGGCGCATCGCGCGCGTTTGCCGCGATGACCGAAAAAGCGGATCGCGCCGCTTCCGCGGATGCGCGAAAATTTCTCGCGGGGGCGCTGCGCCCGTTTATTCTTCGCCGCACCAAGTCACAGGTTGCAGCCGACCTGCCGGAGAAATTTGAGCAGACGATCTTCTGCGAACTCGACAAACCGCAGCGGGCGCTTTACGACGAATTGAAGGAGCATTACCGCCAGTCGCTTCTCGGCAAAATCGAGCGTGACGGTCTGGGCAAATCCAAGCTCCAGGTGCTCGAGGCGCTGCTTCGACTTCGCCAGGCGGCGTGCCATCCGGGCCTGGTGAACAAAGCGCGCGTCGGCGATCCCAGCGCCAAGCTCGACATGCTCCTTCCGCGTCTCGCCGAGCTGGCTGAGGAAGGGCACAAAACAATTGTCTTCTCGCAATTCACCAGCTTCCTCGCCATCGCGCGCAAAAAGCTCGACGAGCAGAACGCGGTGTACGAATACCTCGACGGCAAGACCCGCGACCGCCAGCAGCGCGTCGATCGATTTCAGACCGATGAGAATTGCAAGCTGTTTCTGATCAGCCTCAAGGCCGGCGGATTGGGTTTGAACCTGACGGCCGCGCAATATGTTTTCCTGCTCGATCCCTGGTGGAATCCCGCCATCGAAGCGCAGGCAATTGACCGCGCCCATCGCATCGGCCAGACGCGGCAGGTTTTCGCGTATCGCCTGATCGCCAGGGACACCGTCGAGGAAAAAGTGCTGACGCTTCAGCAAAGCAAGCGCGAGCTGGCCGATGCCATCATTAATGCCGACAACGCCCTGATCAGCAAGCTCGGACGCGAAGACCTGGAAATGCTTCTTTCCTGATCCGGCTCAAACAAATGCGAATTCTCGGCATTGATCCCGGCCTGCAAATCACCGGCTACGGAATCGTCGATTTTGGATTGGCCAAACCGAAGCTGGTCGATGGCGGCGTCATCCGGCTGGACGCGAAATCACCTCTTGCCATGCGGCTCGCGGAACTGGAAACGGAACTCGACCAGTTGATGGAGGAATTCGCACCCGATATCTGCGCCGTTGAGCAGCTTTACGCGCATTACAAACATCCCCGAACGGCGGTGATGATGGCGCATGCGCGGGGCGTCATTCTATTGGTCGCCCAAAAGCGCGGCATTCGGATCGAACAATTCGCTGCCAATCGCGTCAAGCAATCGGTCGCCGGCCACGGCCATGCGGTGAAGTTTCAGATGCAGCGGGCGATCCAGCAGTTCTGGCAATTGAAATCCCCGCCCGAGCCGCCGGATGTCGCCGATGCCCTGGCGATCGCTCTCTGCTGCGGCCAGCACGTCGCGATGATTCGCGCGCGAGTGAAATGATTTGAATTCACTCGCAACGCGCAACCCGCAACTCGCAACTTCCCCTCCCCCCCTTTAAGATGCCGCTGAAATGATTTCAGCCATCACCGGAGAACTGCGCGAAGTCCTGACGGATCGCGTTCAGCTTGCCTGCGGGCCGATGGTTTATGAGATTCTCGTCCCGGCTGCGGATATCGGCGACCTGCAATCACGCAGCGGCGATGAGATCACATTTCACACCATCTACGACCTCGAAGGCGATCCCACGCGCGGAGGACTGACGCCGCGATTAATCGGGTTTCTTCGCGAAGCGGACAAACGATTTTTTCAGCTCTTCATCACCGTGAAAGGGATCGGCCCCAAACGGGCGCTGCGGGCGCTGGTTGAGCCGGCTGGGGCGATCGCGCAGGCCATCGAAGCGAAAAACACGCGGTTTCTGGTTGAATTGCCGGAAATCGGCAAACGCACCGCCGAGCAGATCGTCGCCGAGCTGGCGGGGAAGGTGACGGAGTTCGCGATGCTGCCGGCCATGTCGGGGGGCGCGCGTTCGGCTGCCGGCGGGCATACAATCAGCGAGCGGGAAGCGATCGACGCGGCCGTGCAGCTTGGCATTAATCGCTCCGAAGCGGAGCATCTGCTCGACCGCGCCCGCCAGCAAAATGCCGGCGACAAGCCCGCGGAAACGCTCCTGCGGGAAATGCTCCGGCTGCGAACGGTTCGCATGTAATGGGGTTTTTGTTTATGCCGAAAACTGGCATCCGATTATTTCAGATCTTTGGAATCACCGTGTTTCTGCATTGGTCGTGGCTGCTGGTCGCCGCCTATGAACTGGAGCAGCGGCGCGGCGCCTACCAGAACTTTGCCTGGAATATCGCGGAATATCTCAGCCTCTTTGCCATCGTTCTGTTGCACGAATTCGGGCACGCGCTGGCGTGCCGGTCGGTCGGCGGCAAGGCAGATCGGATCGTGCTCTGGCCGCTAGGGGGCGTGGCGTACGTTCGGCCGCCGATGCGTCCCGGCGCGATGCTCTGGAGTATCGTGGCCGGCCCGCTCGTGAATGTCGCGCTGCTTCCCATCACGTTGCCGTTTCTGTTTCAACCGGTTGTTTCCGATGCCGGGCACTATCTGCAATCGGTCGCCTACATCAACGCGGGACTGCTGATTTTCAACATTCTGCCGATCTATCCGCTGGACGGTGGTAAAATTCTCTGGTCGCTGCTCTGGTTTGTCATCGGTTGTGGAAACGCGCTGCTGACGGCGAGCGTCATCGGCCTGGTGGGCGCGGCCGGGCTGGCGATTTTCGCGTTCAAGACCGCCGATACCTGGCTCGTGCTGATCGCCGTATTCGCGGGTTGGCAGGCGTGGGTGGGATTCAAAAGCGCACAGATGCTCCGCAAGCGCGAAGCCATTCCCCGCCGCGCGGGATTTGTCTGCCCGGAGTGCGGGACTTCTCCCCCGATGGCCCCGCTGTGGACTTGCTCCAGATGCCGCAAACGGTTTGACGCATTTGAGCATCCGCTCGCCTGCCCCAACTGCGGAACCGCAAACCGCGCCATCGCCTGCCCCAACTGCGGCGCCCGCGCGCCGATCGGCCAGTGGGGCCGGGTGAATATGCCCGATGTTCCCCCGCTGCCGCCGATCCCGCAGAATTCCAATTGACTGTAGCATGGGCATCTTGCCCATATTCTTCCCCCATCCTTCCTGATCCGCCCACCGGTCGTTACAACAATGTCATGCCGCGCGAGCGAATTGTTTCCGGTGAATCCGGCGGAGAGGAAGAATCGCGATTCAATTACGCGCTGCGTCCGCAGAATTTTTCACAGTACATCGGGCAGAGCACGCTGATCCGCCGCCTGAAAATCGCCGTCGATGCGGCCCGCGGGCGCAAGGAGCCGGTGGAGCATGTCCTGCTGCACGGCCCGCCCGGACTCGGCAAGACGACGCTCGCGCACGTCATCGCCAACGAGATGTCCGCGCAGGTTCACGTCACCAGCGGACCTGCGCTTACCAAGGGTGCGGACCTTGTGGGAATCCTCACCAAGCTGGCGCAGGGCGATGTGCTGTTTATCGACGAGATTCACCGCCTGCCCGCGATCGTCGAGGAATATCTCTATTCCGCGATGGAGGATTTCAAGGTCGATATCACGCTGGATGCCGGAATGCACGCGCGCTCGATCACGATGCCGCTGCCGCCGTTCACGCTCATCGGCGCGACGACGCGCATCGGGTTGCTCACCGGCCCGATGCGCAGCCGGTTTGGCATTCAGAACCATATCGAGTTTTACACCGCCGAGTCGCTGCACGAGATTCTTCGTCAGAACGCGGAGCTGCTGAAGATTCAGTACGAGGACCCCGCGCTGTGGGAACTCGCCCGCCGCAGCCGCGGCACGCCGCGCATCTCCAACCGCCTGCTTCGCCGCGTCCGCGATTACGCCGCCGTCGAAGCCAAAGGCAAGTTGACGCTGGAAGTCACGCAGCAAGCGCTGAATCTCGAAGGGATCGACGACCGGGGACTCGACGAGCAGGATCGCGCGTATCTCAAGACGCTGATCACGGTGTACGAAGGCGGCCCCGCCGGCGTGGAAGCGATCGCCGCCAGCCTCGGCGAAGAGGTCGATACGCTCGTCGATGTAGTTGAACCCTTTCAGCTCCAATCAGGCCTGATCCAGCGCACGCGCCAGGGACGACGCGCGACAAAAACGGCGTACGATCATCTGAAGCTCAAATACGTCCCGCCCCCGGAGCGAAATGATTCCGATCAGAACAAACTTTTTGACGAGCAGATATAAAAGGATTAGTTCACGCAACGGCTGATTTTTTTGCGCGACTGGCGCTGCGAATCAGCTTGCGCACCTCGTTCCCCCCCACCGCGTTCTCTCCAATCGGCATGAGCGAGCGCCGAATTGCCCGCATGATCTTTTGCGGTTGCATCGGCTCCCCCGCGCAAGAGAAGCTTCACAAGTTCAACGCTGGCGTGCTGTATGGCGAGCATAAGAGCGGTGCCACCGGTTTTGTCAGGGATATTTGGATCCGCCCCCAGCTTGAGAAGGGACTTCGCTGCTCCCAGGTGGTTCCATGCCGCCGCGAAACTCAGCGGCGTCTCGCCGCTACGATTTCGGTAATTGACATCGGCGCCGGACTTTACCAGTTTCTCAATCGACACCACGTCACCATCACCTGCAGCGATCGCAAGGCGTTGGCCAAGCGGCTGGGTTTTGGAATGTTGTTTATGCATCCCATTCCTGCGAATCGATTTTCCATTGCCAGATAACGGCATATCAGTCTCGCCTCGCATGAATTCTCACCGGCTTGCAATGCCCATACGTCGCGCCGCCTTGCCAGCAAATCGCCGGAACTGAATGAATTGCCCGGCGCTCGGCCTCACGGCAATCACGGGCAATTCCAACAACCATTGACGGGCAATTACTATTCACAGGCCCTCGCCTCTTGCATTTCATTTTATAGTTTCGCCGATTGCCCGCCTTCGCCATTCACCTTGCTCCTGCAAACTATTATACACTTCTCCTCATTAACGCGCATTTTCCCCTGCCGGAATCGCTTCCACCGACTCCCCATCCCCGCGCGCTTTCCGCCGATATTGCCGTGGGCTCAGGCCGAATCGTTCGTGGAACGCGGTGCTGAGTTGCCGCGTTTCTTTGAACCCGCAGGCATCCGCGATTTCGCGCACCGGGCGATCAGTGCCCGAGAGCAGTGACCGCGCCCGCTCGATCTGCACGCGGCGGATTTCCTGGTAGGGAGATCTGCCCAGCGCCTTGCGGAAACGCATCTCCAGCGTTCGCCGTGCGAGACGGGTCTGCTCGAGCAGGTCTTCGACGCTGATATTGCGTCCGCCGCGGTCGCGGATGAATCGCACGGCGGATGCCACCTCCGCATCGGGCAGGGCGATCACATCGGTGGATCGCCTTGTGATGACTTGTGCGGGATAGACCAGAATCGGCTGCTGCGGGCGCGGCGCGCCGGCGATCAATCGCCCCAGCAGCGATGCGGCTTCGTGGCCGATTTGCTCGGTGTTGAGGCGGATGCTCGACAATCGCACGCCGGATAATTCGCAGTGAATCTCATCATCGTCCACGCCGAGCACGGCCACCTCATCGGGAACGAGCGCGCCGAGACTGGTCACTTCGCGGATAATCGCCCTGGCGCAGGCATCGTTGTGGCAGAAAATGCCCACCGGCCGGGGCAGGGATTTCAAAACCTCAAGCCGCTGCGGCGATGGATCATCCTCAGGACGCTTCAGGATCACGCAGGGATGGTCCGCAATGGTGGCGCAGAAACCTTCCTTGCGAAGTCGGCTGTACTCGATGTCGGCAGGGCCGCAGAAGGCGAAACTTCGGAGATTTTTCTCGCGCAGGAAATAATCCGCGGCCATCACGCCGGTGGCGCGGTCGTCGGGGAACACGGAGGGAAGGGCAATGGGCGTCGTCAGCACATTGGCGACGTTGACCGCGGGAATGCCGCTGCGAATCAGCGGCTCAGCCTGCTCCTGCGTCCGTGCTTGGATGATGACCCCGCTGATGCCGTCGCGCTTCAAGGTGCTGACATAATCAGGATCGATCTGCGGGATAAATTCCACATCCCATCCGCCGCGCAATTTGGCGAAATCGGAAATTCCCCTCAGCACCCCGCGGCTATAGCTGTAAACCACATCCGCGTACAGGCGAATTCGTAAATTGGCTGACATCTCTCTACTCCCGAAGCGTGCGATTGAGTGGGCTGCGTTTATTATGAACTAATTTACGAAAGATCGCATCGAATGCGAGTAAACCGGCCCGTTTTTTTCGGACCATTGTTCCCAATTTAAGGTGTGATTGGAGGTTACAGCGAATTTCCCGCCCAAAATCTCGTTACGGGGCGATTGCCGGTTCTGGTACTCTACCGCCGTGAGGCATCTGCGTTACTTACCCCTGGCGTTTCTGGTTGGGATGGAAGGATTTCTGGTTTTCTTTCCGTTCATGATGCTTTGCCTTGCGGTTCACATCGCCCTGCACGGGTTTTCCGCCAGCGCCAAATCCTGAGTTTCACGCGATTTTCTGCTGCTCGCGCGGATGCGCCAGAAGCTTGCCGCGAAGATACTGGCCGGTGTAACTCGACGGCGTCTTGACGATCTCTTCGGGTGTCCCCGCGGCGATCACGCGTCCGCCGCCTCCGCCTCCTTCGGGGCCCATGTCGATGATCCAGTCGGCACATTTGATCACATCCAGGTTGTGCTCGATCACCAGCACCGTGTTGCCCAGATCGGCCAGGCGATTCAGCACGTTCAGCAGGTTGTGAATATCCGCGAAATGCAGCCCCGTCGTCGGTTCATCCAGCACGTACAGCGTGTGCCCCGTCGCCGACTTGCCCAGTTCCGTCGCCAGCTTCACGCGCTGCGCTTCGCCGCCGGATAGCTGCGTGCTGGGCTGGCCGAGCGTCACATAGCTCAGACCCACATCGTTGAGCGATTGCAGAAGCTGTGAAATCCGCGGGAAATTTTCGAAAAACGCCAGCGCTTCCTCGATGCGCATGTTGAGCACATCGGAAATGCTTTTACCCCGATACAGAATCTCCAGCGTCTCGGAGTTATAGCGCGTGCCGTGGCAGACTTCACAATCGACAAACACATCCGGCAGAAAGTGCATTTCAATGCACTTGCTTCCCTGGCCCTGGCATGCTTCGCATCGGCCGCCCTTGACGTTGAAGCTGAATCGCCCCGCCTCATATCCGCGAATCTTGGCCTCGCGCGTTTTTGCGAACATCTTGCGGATCTCGTCGAAAACACCCGTGTATGTCGCGGGATTCGAGCGCGACGTTCGGCCGATTGGGCTTTGATCGATCTCGATCACCTTATCGATCTTGTTGATCCCGTTGATCGCCTTGTGCGCGCCGGCTTTCACCTTCGAGCCGTTCAGCTTGCGCTTGAGCAGCGGGAGCAGCGTCTGGTTGATCAGCGTGGATTTCCCCGATCCGCTGACGCCCGTCACGCACACCACGCCCCCCAGCGGGATGCGGACGTCAACGTCCTTGAGGTTATTCTGCCGGCAACCGCGCAGCTCCAGCGCGTTTTTATCCGGGTTGACGGGCCGCCGCGCCTGGGGGGCGACGATGGCATATTCACCGGTCAGATATTTGATCGTCGTGCTGTCGGTATTTTTCAGGACATCGGGCATCGGCCCGCAGCAGACGACTTCGCCCCCGTGCGCCCCCGCGGCCGGGCCGATGTCGATCAGGTAATCCGATTCCCGGATGCATTCCTCATCGTGCTCGACCATGATGACGGTGTTGCCGATTTCCCGCAGGCGCTTCAGCGTGCGGATCAGCCGGGTGTTGTCGCGCTGGTGCAGGCCGATTGTCGGCTCATCGAGCACGTAGCAGACGCCGACCAATCCGCTGCCAACCTGCGTCGCCAGTCGAATTCGCTGCGCTTCGCCGCCGGACAGCGTGGCCGTTTTGCGGTCGAGGGTAAGATATCCCAGGCCGACGTCCAGCATGAAGCCGAGCCGGGAGGAAATCTCGCGCACGATGGGCTCCGCGATGGTGGTTCCCTCTTCGCTCAGGCGGAGATTCTCGAAAAACGTCCGCGCCCGCTCGACGGTCATCGCGGTGACATCGTGAATGCTGTATCCGGGCAATTGCACGCCGCCCGATCCCGGGAGGGGAATCGCAACGGGGCCCGGCGTGGCGCTGTGAAGCCGGACCGCCAATGCTTCATTTTTCAATCGCGCCCCGCCGCATACCGCACAGGGTTGCTCGGAGGTGTATTGATGCAATCGCGTTTTGACGAACTCACTTTCGGTGTTCTCGAAACGGCGCTGGAGGTTGGGGATCACGCCCTCGAACCATGTTCCCGAACCGTTGTCGCCGCGCTTGTCGGTGCCGTCCATGATGATCTGCTGGATTTTCTTGGGAATGTCCTTAAACGGGGCGGTATATGAAATTCCAAAATCGCGGCAGAACTGTCGCAGTACCCGGCTGTAATAGATGTTCATCCGCTTGCCGTTTTTCCGCCACGCCTCCACCGCGCCGTTTTCCAGCGATACGGCCTGGTCGGGGATGATCATCTCGGGGTCGAACTCGCTGCTGGTGCCCAGCCCGTGGCACGCCGCGCAGGCGCCGTGCGGGCTGTTGAAGCTGAAAATCCGCGGCTCCAGCTCGCCGAGCGAAACATGCGGATGATCCGGGCAGGCGAATTTTTCGCTGAAAGTCTGATCTATCCAGACATTCGCCTCCTTCTGCACCGCTATGACCACAACGCCGCGTGACAGCTTCAGCGCCGTCTCCACGCTGCCCGCGAGGCGCGAGCGCACTTCCGGCTTCAGGACGATGCGGTCCACGATCGCCTCGATGGTGTGCACCTTGGTTTTGGTCAGAGATGGGGTCTTGTTGCCCGCGAGTTCCAGAATTTCCCCATCCACCCGCGCTCGCACGAATCCCTGCTTGGCAATCGCCGAGAACGTATCTTTGTGCTCACCCTTTTGTCCCTTGATCAGCGGGGAAAGGACCATCACCTTCGTCCCGGCCGGATATTTCATGACCGCATCGACGATCTGCGACGGCGACTGGCTGGCGATTTCTCGCCCGCAGATCCAGCAGTGCGGCGTTCCCGCGCGGGCGAAAAGCACGCGCAGGTAATCGTAAATTTCCGTCGTCGTCGCGACGATGCTGCGGGGATTGGAAGAGGCCGACCGCTGCTCGATGGCGATCGTCGGGGGCAGGCCTTCGATCTCATCAATATCCGGCTTCTGGAGTTGTTCGAGAAATTGCCGGGCATACGCCGACAGCGATTCCACATATTTCCGCTGCCCCTCGGCATAGACGGTGTCAAACGCCAGCGTCGATTTCCCCGACCCGCTGAGGCCCGTGATGACGACGAGCTGATCGCGCGGAAT
>Ga0302326_10022224_pt1 | contig 12977 bp, 9 predicted proteins | sample Palsa_T0_3_FD_202264 | JGI IMG/M metagenome (GOLD analysis project Ga0302326, IMG submission 202264) | Peat permafrost microbial communities from Stordalen Mire near Abisko, Sweden - Palsa_T0_3 | ecosystem: Environmental > Terrestrial > Soil > Palsa > Peat permafrost | place: Sweden: Abisko... | reverse complement strand
CGTCGCCGCCCATGCTGCCTTCGTTGAACGGGGTCCGGGCGATCGGGTGCCATTGGTCGCGGGAGCCGTCGTATGCATGCGGCTGAGGCAAGCCCGTCAACGCCGGGTCATATTGGGAATCGTTCCCTCCCAACTTGTATATCACCATGTCCAACGATGGCACGATAAAGATTCCAAACCCGCCCGCCCCCGACTTGTAGAACGCGTCCCTTGGTGCTCCGGCCACGTGACCGTCGGAATTGTTCTCGAACATAAGGCTGAACGGGCAATGCGGATTGAAAGGCGATGGCCGTCCGCACAACATGACGTATTCCGCTGGTACCAGTTGTTTGGGCCCCCATTGCCCGTGATGCAACAGGCAATAGGCGAATCGAAGGGCATCCGTGGCGTGCAACGCAATGCTGCCCGCGCCGTTGGCGTGCGGCATGTCAAAGTTCCCGCGGTGCAAACAATAGCCCCATGGTCCCCAGCCCATCGGTTTGCCCAAGTGTTTGTTGATGTAGCCCGGCAATTCCATCCCTGTAACGTGCCGCAGGACGATGGACGCAATGTGAGGCGCAGGCGACGAGTAGGAATAACCGGCGCCGGGGTTTGTCCAAAGGACCGTGCGGATGGATGACATATCCAGATTGTGGATATCCTGTCCCGCCACGGGACTGAGAGAAATGACCTGGCCATCCACAATTCCAGGGCTGGACCCTTCTCCGTGATATCCGGCCGTCATGCACAACAATTGGCCCAACGTGATATTCGCTTTCCGGGTGTCATCGAGGGGGAACGCCTCGGGCAAATACGTCTCAGTAAAAACCCTTTGCGCAAGGCCGTCCGGAATCTTGTCGTGGAATTCCTGCAACATGATGCCGCAGGCAATGCTCGTAACCGCCTTGCCCGTCGATGCCATGTCGGGATTCGCATCGCGATAGGCGCGGCCAAAATACCGTTCGTAGGCCAAATAACCGTGGCGCACCACGAGCAAGCCGCCGTCCTGGCTGCATCGTTGAGTGAGGTCAAAGGCCCGATCTAGTTGGGGAAGGTCCAGACCCGCGTGTTTTCTGACTTGCGCCGCGCCTCGCGCCTCGCGCCATCCGCCGTCGCTATCGGGCGGCGGAAAATAATCGACCGCACGACCGGCTAGCGCAGCCGCCAGCAGGGCCATGATCGCGAGAAGTCGAGCCCAACACGCACAACCGTGATGCCTTCGGAATGTCATTCCTGGATGCAACCAGCGCACGGCGGACATCTCAAGCGCTTATTTTACTGCCTGGCTTGCGCAAAACCCTGGCACGGTAGTGTTTTTGTTTGAAGAGGCTGTGGCACGGACGCGTCTATTAGATGCAAACTTGCAAACCTGAAATGTGCCGCAAAATCGTCTATCTTTGCTTTCTTGCTGGCGTCCAAATCGCTGGCGGGACGGAGGCATCCTTGCTTTGGTCGAGCAAGGTGCAGCCCATACTGGACGTCAATTGCGTCAAATGCCACGGCCCGCTTCAACAAAAAAGCGGACTTGAACTGGACAGCATCGATATGTTGATGAAGGGCGGCGATGACGGCGCCGTCATTGTTCCCGGCAAGCCAGAGGAAAGCCGGCTTTACAATAATTTGGCGTCCAATGCCGACCCACACATGCCGCCGAAGAAGCAATTGGGGGAGGCTGATCGGAAAACGATTCGTGAATGGATCGCGGCCATGAGCGAGGGCGAGGCAAATGCAGTGGGCCAGCCGCGCACTCTTCGCCAATTCGATTCGATACCGCTAGCCATTGACACGCTGATATCTGAGGGCTGGCAGGCGCGGAAAGTCAAACCCGCCAGCGAAGTGGATGATCGCACTTGGTGCCGTCGTGTCTATCTTGATCTGGCCGGCCGCATATGCAATCCCGCTGAATTACAGGCGTTTCTTGATGCTCCTGCGGCTTCGAAGCGAGCCGGCCTGGTGGACCGGCTGTTGGCCTCAAATGAGTATGCGGTAAGGATGCGCGAACTATGGGATTATTTTCTCATGGGTCGCCCCAAGAGAGAAAAGACGGAGGATCAGCGCAGGAAAAACGGCTGGTGGGAGTTTCTCGAGAAAAACTTCCAAAATAACCGGCCATGGGACGAGATGGTGCACGAGATTTTAGTGGCGCGACCAGCCAAACCGGAAGACGAAGGAGCTTCATGGTTTTTGTACGAGCGGCGCGACGACTACCAGGCCATCGCGGAAGCGGTCGCACCTGTCGTTTACGGAACCAAAATCAACTGTGCCCAGTGCCACAACCACCCGCTGGCTCGAGAGATCAAGCAAGCCCACTATTGGGGGTTGGTGGCGGCCTACAATCGAGGCAAGAACGTGGATGGCGGAAACAGTGTCTCCGAATCTTCCATCGGCGGATTTGTCAACTTTACGAATCTGAAAAAAGAATCTCAACCCGCTGTTATAGCGCTGCTCTGCGGCGGGACGGTGAAAGAGGATCGTCCCGCGCCGGATCAAAAAGAAACGGACAGCGATGATAAATACGTTGATCCGAAGGCCAAAGTTCGCGTTCCGAAATTCTCCCGGCGCGCCGCCTTTGCCGACGCCGTGACGCAAAATAATCCGCTGCTCGCGCGCGCCTTCGTGAATCGTATGTGGTCGGCCCTGCTTGGGCGCGGCATTGTGCAGCCGCCAGATGAAATGAATGCTCGCAATGCTCCAAGCCACCCGGAACTACTGGATTGGTTGGCACAGGATTTCGCCAGCCATCATTACGACGTCCGCCGCGAAGTGAAAGGCATCGTGCTCAGCCATGTGTACGCATTGGGAAACGCCGATGTTGCGCCTGAGACTTTCGCCGGCGCAATCGAACGCCCGCTGTCTGCTGAGCAACTCGCGCGTTCCTGGCGTATTGCAGCCGGTCTGCCCCCGGAGGATGATGCCTTGCGCCGCGCCACCATCGCGGCGTTGCCGGACGTCTTGCCAAGAGATTACAGCGCCTCCTACCAGCAAGCGCAATTCCTGGCCAACTCCCCCTTGATCTCGGAAATCCTCAAACCTGGCCCCACCAACACCGCGTCACGCCTCGCCGCCACGCCGGACCCGAACGAGTGCGTTCGAGAGGCGTTCCTGGCCACGTACGACCGTCTGCCCGACGCCGAAGAAGCCAGTCAAGCTACAGCTTTTGTGAAAGAGCGGGTCAAAAATCGCACCGAAGCTGACCGCGATTTGCTTTGGGCCATGATGACCAGCGCTGAATTTCTAACCATGCCGTGAGTATGAGTCCAGATCCCTCAGAAACATTTTATCAGGGCGGCGCGGGACATTTTATTGAAGGCAATTGTTCGCCTGGCTCATGCCGCATTGACGAACATCGGTTACACCGGCGACTTTTTATCAAGGGGTTGGCAGGAGGGGCGCTGGCGAGCATGACGAGTTTTACTGGGCTGTTTCAGAACCCCCTTTTCGCGGCGCAAACGAAAAAAGCTGGCAAACATTGCATACTGCTTTGGCTTTGCGGAGCGCCCAGCCAATTCGAGACCTGGGATCCCAAGCCGGGACGTCCCAGCGGCGGACCTTTCCGAAGCATTCCCACGAAAATTCCCGGCGTTCATTTTTCTTCGCTTATGCCACAATGCGCGAGCATTGCCAACAAGCTCAATGTTGTGCGCAGCATGAAGACTTCGCAGACAGAGCACCTCCAAGCCATTAACCTTCTGCAACGCGGAAACCCGGAACGCGCGGGTTTCACCCGTCCGACCCTGGGGAGTGTGTGCTCGCAGACATTGGGTCAGTTGGATTCGCCCATTCCGAATTTCGTTCTCCTGGACCCGATTCCCGGCGGCAATGAGTTCGAGGCTTTTAAGGCTGGAAATTGGGCTGGATGGCTGGGGGCTGAATATGCGCCGGTTCGGTTGGGCGGCGATTATACGCAATTCGTTGAGGCAGCCTCGGAAGGCATTCCACAAAACGACCGGGAATCGCGCGAAACACTGCGCCGCTTCCTCACCTCCAAATTTGAACGCGACCGGAAAAGCGGCGTGGCGCGCACTCAAAACGCTGCGTTCGAGCGCTTGAAAGGAATGACGGCAAGCGCGGACCTTTTTGATCTGAACAAATTGCCCGGCAAGGACCGCGAGCGCTATGGCTCCGGCAGTTTTGCCCAGCATTCGCTCATGGCTTTGAATCTCGTCGCGCATGGGGCGCCCTTTGTCATGGTGGCCAATGGGATGAATTGGGACAACCACGTCTTCCAGCACGAAATTCACCAAATGCTGGTGCCGGAATTGGACCGGGTCGTTTTTAACCTGGTGACCGACCTTGAACAGCGAGGCTTGCTTGACAGCACACTGGTCATCGCGATGGGCGAATTCGGACGCACTCCCTGGATGAACCCAGCCCGCGGACGCGACCACTACCCTAACGCCTGGAGCATGATGATGACCGGATGCGGCCTAAAGCGCGGTATCGTCACCGGCGCAACCGACAAGGATGGCGTGGACGTCGTGGAAAAGCCTTACGACGAGCAAAATCTGTTCGCCACGATCTTCACGGCTTTAGGCATTGATCCCCACGCTGAATACGACTTGCCCGGCATGCCGACGTTTCATCGTGTGGAGAATCAGGCGTCGCCCATAGGGGAATTGCTGGCCTAAGAACATGAAGCTCACACCTGATTTAGACGTGAAACTGCCCACTGGCGTGCTCGGCCTGGCCATCGTCCCGGATGGCAGCGTGGCCTTCGCGGCCTGTGCGGATGGCTCAATCCATTGCGTGGATACTGACAATGGTGACGCGTATGTGTTTGCCGAAAAGCATGCCTCGTTCGCCAGCGCCTGCGTCTTATTGCCCGATGGCAAAACAGTCATTTCAGGAGGCTATGATGGAATGCTCCTTTGGCATGACGTGAAAACGGGGCGATGCCTCCGCCGCGTAAGCGCCCACCGGTTCTGGAACTGGCAACTCGCGTTGTCACCGAATGGCAGGCGATTGGCTGCAACCACGGGGCAATACATTCCAGGCAGTTGGAAATATGAGCCGGCGCCGGAAACGGAGCCGTCGGTAAAAGTGTTTGACACTGCTACCGGAAAACGGGTGGCCGCCTTCTCCCATATTCCGCCCGTGATGAGTTGCGCTTTCAGCCCGGACGGACGACACCTCGCCGCAGGCAACATCATGGGAAATGTCCGGCTCTGGGATTTACAATCCAAGCCCGGCAGTCCACCCGTCGCGCAATGGACCTCGCCGGATTTTACCTCTTGGGGCACAGTCAAATCACATCATTATTGCGGCGGCATTTACGGCCTCGCCTTCGCGCCCGACGGAAAATCACTCCTGGGATGCGGCATGGGGCCCATGACCGATCCCATGGCAGGCAACGGAAAAATGACGTGGCAGCGCTGGGATTGGCGCAAAGGCGCGAAAATTGACCAGATCAAGGATGGGCAGCAAGGTTCCGGCCTCATGGAAACAATCGTATGGCACCCGGACGGCAGGCACTTCGTCATGGCCGGTCGGCAGGCGCAAGGCACTTGGAATGCGGCGGCCTTTGATGCCTCAGACGGTAACCTCGTGCAATCCCTGGACACCAAGCGGCGCATCACTCAGGCGCGCTTTGCCGCAGACGGAAATTGGCTCATTTTTTCCGGCGCGGCCGGCCAATCACAACCCAAGAATGGCCAATGGCCGTCCTGGGGCAGCTTACAGATTTTCCAAGTGGCGGTTTGACTTTGCCGTCGGCGGCCCGAGTCTTGCAAAACCAGGATTCGGCTTGCTGAGCCTATGGTGATGCGTATTGTCTTCGCACGTTATGTTGCAGACTCGTGCTGTGGCTTGTCCACGTGGTGCGCGGAAGTGCCTGCGCGCAAGTTATAGTTTGCGGTCAATCTGCAAGGCGATAATCGCACTATAGGCAACTCTAATTATTTGTCGCAATGACGCACAGTTTCGCAGTCTTGGTGTTGCAACCTGTTGCACGAAAAAAGCCCCGGCTACTAGCTAGTACTTTGACAATTTAATAACGTTACAGTAAACTGGTGGGAATGAAACCCAACCAGATTCAATTGCCCGCCGGGGACAAACGGTACCTGGAAGGCTTTCGCAGTAAAGGACAACATTCGGCTCGCGAAATTACGCGGGCGCACATTCTGTTGGCGGCCCAAGCGGGGGTGCCGACTATTCAGATGGAAAAGGTGCTGGGTGTCAGCCGCATGGTCATCTGGCGCACCCAATCAGCTTATCGGGAAAAGGGCTTGGATTATGCCTTGTATGACGCTGCTCGTCCCGGCCAGCCAGCCAAGTATGGCACCGACCAAGAGGCGGAGGTAGTGGCGCTGGCTTGCAGTCAGCCGCCGGAAGGAGCCGCCCGCTGGACGGTGCGGCTGCTGACGATCGCAGCCGGTCACCGGCCCAAGCTGGCGGGGGTCAATCGGGAAACGATCCGCCAGATTCTAAAAAAACGTCTGTAAACCTTGATTGGGTTAAATGTTAAGTGCATCGAAGACGACGCAAAAGATGAACGCGGTCACAAAGACGATCAATTCCAGGATTGGATTCTTACGATTCACCATTGCTATATGCATCTTCTCATGAACACTCCGTGTTTTAAGATAATCGAAAATCAGACTGGCGCAGGATATAATAAGCAAACAGCCCAAGAGGCTCGCCCTATTCAGCCACACGGAGAGGCTTTACCCTCCCAGTAATCGCCAACGTTTCGCGACTTGCCTTGTCCCAGCAGGGTTGCTGCATCTGAGGCGGCATTAATTGCACAAATGAGGCCAAAGGAAGGGCAACGCCAATTGGGGGATCGCAGGATCTCTCTCCTCCGAAAAGCGCAACGAGGCCAATTTACAGGTGGGCAAACTCCTATGAGACCCTAATATTTCGAGCAACAAAATCCACGACGTCGAGGCGCTATACTCTCCGATAAAATGGAATTGCGACCAGGGAAGCCAAAATTCTCCTTGGTTGTCTCATTGGCCTCTCGTCGACGATCCTTCCGTAATAATAATTATTATTGCAGTCCCAATTGCATGTGGTATCATGGTTATGTAAGGGCGTTATACGGTTGTTCTTTGACATTTTTGGGTAAGGGGTCAGCGGTGAAAGGCGCGGTTGCAAAACTGCCGGCGGTCCTGTTCAGGTCGATCGGGAGCGCAGGCCACGCGTCGCAAGTCGTTGATTTCCATGATAATTTCGGATAGTTCCGCATCGTTTTTTGAGAAAACGGATCGGCCTTCATTCCAGCCGATCCGCCAAATCCGAAAACGACGGGCAATTCTCCGAACAGCCGCCGGTGCGGTGTCTCTATCGCGGGTCAGCGTGGCTGGCGGGTTCAATCGCACCTAATCAAACCCAATCAAGCCATTTTTGGCATAAGACGGTTTTGGACTCCCTCATCCTGACCTTCTCCCGACGGAAGAAGGAAAGTTGCCGGACGCCTTGTTGATTGCCGATGAGTATCCGCCTAGTTCCGTTGCCCGAATTGGCGACCAGCGGATGACGATTTCACCCTCTCCTTGGAGGAGAGGGCGGGGTGAGGTGGTATCCAGTCGCACCAAGTCGCACCAAATCAACCCAAATGTAGAGCTTTCGCCCAGCTCCAAGATAACTTGTTTTGCCCTCGTGAAGGCGGCACTCTATGGATCCCTGACTCGATTTCCTGAGAAAATATTGGGGATCGATGGAATCTCGCGCTCCGGAGGGTTGGAACTACTTAACCGATGGCACCCTGACCCACTTCCGTTCCAGGCTCGATTCGGTTACTGCTTCCAAAACGGCCATGCAGCGCGCGCCGTCCAGGAAGCTGGGTTGGACAGGGGCGTGGGCGACCACGGCTTGGACGAAATCGGCAAAGGTGTTCGCGAAGGTGTGCTCGTAACTGATGATATGGCCTGGCGGCCACCAATTCTTGAGATAAGGATGTTCGCGCTCGGTCACGATGATGTCCGTAAAACCGCGTTGGTTGGACGGGCTTTTCGTGCTGTAAAACTGGAGGCGGTTCATATCCTCAAAATTGAAGTATAGGCTGCCCTTGTCGCCATTGATCTCCCAGGTGATGTGGTTCTTGCGGCCCGTCGCATAGCGCGTCGCCTCCAGGTTGGCCACCGCGCCGTTTTCAAAACGCCCGATCCAACTCACGGTGTCGTCCACAGTGACTTTGGCCTTTTTCCCGCCCGCGACGGGACGGCGGCGATCGCCGCCCGGCTTCAAGACCGGACGCTCCTTGACGAAAGTTTCCATCAGGCCGCAAACCTCGTGAAATTCCCCAACCAGATAGCGTCCGAGGTCGATGATATGAGCGTTGATATCGCCGTTCGCGCCGGAACCGGCGAGGGCTTTTTGCAACTTCCAGCTCACTGGAACATTAGGATTGACAAGCCAGTCCTGGGCGTAGCGCGCGTGGAAATGGCGAATCGAAGAGCCCAGTTCGCCCGCGGCGATCATTTGTTTGGCCAGCGCGACCGCCGGAATCCGCCGGTAATTATGGCAAACCATGTTGACACCGCCGGATTTGCGGGCCGCCGCCAGCATCTGCCGCGCCTGGGCCAAATTCAACGCCAACGGTTTTTCGCAAATGACCGCCTTGCCCGCTTGCAACGCCGCCACCGCCATCTCGCAATGCGTATCATTGCCGCCGCCTACGTCAACAATATCAATATCCGGCGCGGCCACGATTTTGCGCCAATCGGTCTCCGCTCGTTGCCAGCCGAAAATGCCGCGGGCATCTTCGACAGCCTTGGCGTCGCGCCCGCAGATCGCGGTCAATTCAACTTTCGCCGGAAGCTCCGGGAAAAAATGATTGACCTGACGCCAGGCATTGGAATGGGCGTTGCCCATGAATTTGTAACCGATCAAGCCGACCCGCAATGTTTTGCTCATGGTGCCTTAGGTGTTGAGCTTCGTCCACTTGGCGTTTTTGGCGGACGAGGCCAACACCGCTTCGATGAAAGCCATGCCGCGCACGCCGTCCTCGATGCGAGGGTAATCCAGGGCCGGATCGTCCTCGGCCAGGGTGCGACCCTCTTGAAAGGCGCGGATGTGATTGGCGAAATTCTTGTAGATGTTGGCAAAAGCCTCGAGGTAACCCTCCGGATGCGCCGCCGGCGTGCGCGTGGCGGCTTTGGCGGCTGCGCCCAAATAGCCGCAGGCGGTGCGATAAACTTCCATCGGGCGGTCGGGCCATTTGACCAGCATCGTGTTGGGCTCTTTCTGGTGCCATTCCAATCCACCGATTTCGCCCCAGACGCGGATGTTCAAATTGTTCTCCTCACCCACAGAAATTTGGGAGGCGTGCAGAACACCTTTGGCGCCATTGTCCAAGCGAATAAGCAGGTTGATGTCGTCGTCCAGGCGGCGGCCTTTGACAAAGATGGTCACGTCCGCGGCCAATTCCTTGATCTCCGCGCCTGTAATGTAATTGACAAGATTCTCCGCATGAGTGCCAATGTCTCCGACACAACCACCCGCGCCGCATTGTTTGGGATCGGTGCGCCACACAGCTTGCTTTTGGCCTGTCGCCTCCAGCAGCGTATTGAACCAACCTTGGGGATATTCCACCACCACCTTGCGCACTTTGCCCAATTTCCCCGAGCGCACGAGGGCACGCGCCTCCTTGACCAGCGGATAGCCGGTGTAGGTGTAGGTCAAGCCGTAGAGCAAGCCGGTCTTCTTGACCCACTGACGAAGCTTCTTGGCCTCGGCCAGATTCAAAGTCGCCGGCTTGTCGCTCAACACGTGGAAACCGTGCTGCAAGGCCATTTGCGCCGCCGGCAAATGCACGTGATTGGGCGTGACAATTGAGACAAAATCCATCCGCTCGCCCGCGGGCAGAGCAGCCTCGCGCTTGATCATTTCCTCATAAGTGCCGTAGCAGCGATGGGCGGGCAGAAAGAGATCGCGGCCGGAAGCCTGGCTACGCTCCTTGTCACTGCTGAACGCGCCACAGACTAGTTCTATCTGGCCGTCGATGGCGGCGGCGGTGCGATGGACGGCGCCAATGAAAGCGCCGCGTCCGCCGCCAATCATCCCGTAACGGATTTTTCTGCTCATAAACGTGAGTTAAAGTTGAAGTTGAATAGTCAAGCTTCCGGCCTTTATAGTGAGCCGTGTTTTTCAAGTCAACCGGCGACTTGGGAAAATCATTTGAAAAGCACCAACACATGTTCACCACATCTCAAATAGCCAAACAACTCGACGGAGAAGTCATCGGGGACGGTTCTCTTGTCTTAACGGGTTTTGCCCCGGCCACGTCCGCGCGCGCGGGCGACTTGACCTTTGCCGAGAACGAGACTTTTTTCCTAAAGGCAGAACAGAGCGCGGCCGCCGCCATCCTCATCGATGGCCCGTTTAGTTCGCCGCACAAACCTCTGATTCGTGTGGCCAATGCGCGCATCGCTTTTGCGCGGGTGCTTCCGCTGTTTTTCCCCGAGCGCGCCTTCGAGGCGGGAGTTCATCCCTCGGCCGTGGTGGATCCCTCCGCGCAGATTAATGCTAGCGCCCATATAGGCCCTTATTGCGTCATTGGAGAAAAGGTTAAAATCGGCGCGGGCGTGGTGTTGCAAGGAAGCAATCATATTGGACGCAATTCGGTCATCGGCGCGCAATCGCGGCTCTTCCCCAATGTCATCATTTACGATCAAACACAGATCGGCCAGCGCGTGCGCATTCACGCCGGCGCGGTCATTGGCGCCGACGGTTTCGGATACGTGCCCGATTCCGGCGTGCATCGCAAAGTCCCACAAGTCGGATACGTTTTGCTGCAGGACGACGTGGAGATTGGCGCGAATGTGACCATCGACCGCGGCGCGCTGGGGCCGACAATGATCGGCAAAGGCACCAAGATCGATAACCTCGTGCAAATCGCGCACAATGTCAGCGTGGGGGAGAATTGTCTGCTGGTGGCGCAAGTGGGAGTGGCGGGCAGCACCAGGATTGGCGCCAATACGACGCTGGCGGGGCAGGTCGGCATCGCCGGCCATCTTAAGATCGGCAACAACGTCACCATCGCGGCGCAATCCGGCGTCATGCACGACGTGCCCGATGGCGGCAAATGGCTGGGAGCGCCGGCGCAACCTGACCGTCAAGCAAAACGACAAATGATCGCCATCCAGCGTCTGCCGGATTTATTGCGGCGCGTCAGCGAATTGGAAAAACGGATGCTCCATGAGCAGACGCCTCCAAACTCGAAACCAGGAGATTAGAACCAGACCTTGACTTCAAGGAAGGAACGGTAGCAGTGGCGTCAGGCCAAATTCACCTTGCTAGCGGCTGACGAGCTGGGCGGTAGCGGCGGCTTGACATATTTCACCAAGACGGAGGTTCCGAATATGCGGATGGGTGAGCGCTCGAGTTGGCGCATGAGGCCGTAGAAGGGCTTAATGAAGCGCTGGAGCGGGTTTCCGGCATGTTCGAAAGTGGGCCAGGCATAATCGACGGCGCAACGCCGCAAACCTCGGGCGGCGAAAAGGAAGTCGAGGTCGCGCACGGTGAAAACCCGCGCTATGGCTAGGCGCCTGTGCAGCCAAGGCCAATAGGTCAACAGCGGCGCGCGGCCGAGAAACCGACCATTTATTTCTATCCCATGGTTTTCGGAGGGGCACCATCGGTTGGGCACGGTAATGAGCAACTCACCGCCTGGGCGCATGACGCGAACAATTTCTCGCGCGGCGCCGATCAGGTCGGGAACGTGTTCCAGCGTTTCAATGGTAATGATAGTGTCAAAAAAATCATCTGGAAACGACATGGCGGATGCGGACATGTGGTGGATGGAGTACTTCGGGTCGTTGTTGGCCTCTCGGCGGAAACGTTCGAGGCAGGGTTGCTGGATATCGATGCCATAAACTTCCTTGAAACCCGAAGCAAAGATACGAGTGAAGTCGCCGTAGCCGCATCCGACATCCAGCATCCGGTCTCCCACCAGCACACCCAGGCCGCGCAGTTTGTCGGAGAAAACCTGAATGGTCCGAATCATGGAGTCGTCCCTTGACGCGCCAATAATCAAATCGTGTTGATGCTCAAGCATTACGCAATACCAAGCCGTGCGCTGATATTTCAGCATCATTGGCAGACCAGGTGTTCGGGCGCAAGGCTTTCCCGCCTCTAGGTGTAAATAAACGTGATGGGATTAGAATGAAAACCTGGGCGCAATGCCCGCGTCCAAAACGGGCAAAACGGGAATTCTGGTTAATTAAGGCTTGCCCGTTGTGAGGCAAAGGATAATATCCTGCATAGTCAGCGGGTGTGGTTCAATGGTAGAATGTGGCCTTCCCAAGGCTGAGACGAGGGTTCGATTCCCTTCACCCGCTCCATTGATTGTGAGGCACTTACGAAGTATGTAGCCAGTATGTAGCCAGAATGTAGCCCAAATCCGGCTTTTGCCGCCATTAGCCGCCCCTGGCCCGCTTTGCACCTGGACGCCCGCTACAGTGCCGATTCTGCGAGCGAAACCACCCGGACGCAACGGAAAAAAGAGCGATTGATTGGGGGTCGTGACGGGGCAAGCAACCGCCTTTCACGCCCGGTTTGCCAAACGGCTGGCTGAGATTGGCTACGGAGTTGAACGAACGGAAAAGGGCTGGGAGATCGCCGGTGTGTCTCAAACAATTCTGGACAAGTTTTCGCTCCGCACTAAACAAATTGAGGCATTGGCTGCGGAACGCGGGATTACCTCGGCCAAGGAAAAGGACATGCTGGCCGCGCTCTCGCGGGAAAACAAACGCCACGGCATTACTAGGGAACAACTGCGCGAAATCTGGAACGGTCGCCTCACGGCTGATGAAAAAAACGCTCTGGTCAGCATCAAGGCTGGGTCGCCGAAAATTGAGGTCAACAGCGTGACGGCAAAACGAGCGATGGATTACGCCATTGCTCACCATTACGAACGGGCCTCGGTCGCCACAGAGAAGGAACTGCTGCGCGAAGCCCTACACCACGGCATCGGCTCGCTCAATGTCAACGAGGTCAAACGCCAGCTTCTACGGGATGAGTTTATCCAGAAGGAAAGCAATGGCAGGGTGTGGTTC
>Ga0302326_10022223_pt1 | contig 12978 bp, 7 predicted proteins | sample Palsa_T0_3_FD_202264 | JGI IMG/M metagenome (GOLD analysis project Ga0302326, IMG submission 202264) | Peat permafrost microbial communities from Stordalen Mire near Abisko, Sweden - Palsa_T0_3 | ecosystem: Environmental > Terrestrial > Soil > Palsa > Peat permafrost | place: Sweden: Abisko... | reverse complement strand
GTTTGAAGAAGCCGCTGATCATCGTCGAATCACCGACGAAGGCGCGCACCATCAAGAAGTATTTGCCGAGATACGACGTCAAGGCGTCGGTCGGGCACGTACGCGACCTGCCCAAAAGCTCGCTCGGGGTCGACATCGAGCACGGTTTCGCGCCTCGCTATCTCACTATTAAAGGGAAAGGCGACGTCATCAAAGACCTCCGGAACGCGACGAAAACCGCCTCCGACGTGTTCCTCGCGACCGACCCTGACCGCGAAGGTGAGGCGATCGCATGGCATCTCGCCGAGCTTCTGAAGCTCGAAAATCCCAAGCGCATCGAGCTCCACGAGATCACCAAAGCCGCGGCAATTAAGGCGATCGAGGCGGCCCATTCGATCGACATGGACCGCGTCAACGCGCAGCAAGCGCGCCGGATTCTCGATCGCCTGGTGGGCTACAAAATCTCCCCGCTCCTCTGGGCGAAGGTCCGCGGCGGGCTCTCCGCCGGCCGCGTGCAATCGGTCGCGGTGAAGCTGATCGTCGATCGCGAGCGCGAGATTCTCGGGTTCCAGCCGCGCGAATACTGGACGATCGGAGCGGTTCTCAACAAAGTAGGCTCGACTGCCGCCTTCGCTGCGGATCTCGTCGAGATCGACGGTGCGAAGGCCGAAATCGGCAACGCCGCCTATGCCGACCAGATCGTCGCCGATCTCGTCGACGCCGCATTCAGCGTGTCGTCCGTAAAGCAGCGCGAAGTCCGCCGGAATGCGGCCGCACCGTTTACGACCTCGACCCTGCAACAGGAAGCTTCACGCAAATTGAAGTTCCGCGTTCGCAAGACGATGCAGGCCGCCCAAGCCCTCTACGAGGGCGTCGACCTCGGCAGCGAGGGAACCCAGGGTCTCATCACCTACATGCGCACCGATTCGACGCGCATTTCCGAGGAAGCCCAAGCCGGCGCGAAAGCGTTCATCGAGACCACGTACGGCGCCGATTTTTACGGCGCCGGCAAACAGTTCAAGCTCAAGGAACGCGCTCAGGACGCGCACGAAGCGATCCGCCCGACCTCCGTCGAGCGCACGCCCGAGTCGCTCTCCGGGATCCTCAAGCGCGACGAACTGCGGCTCTATTCGCTCATTTGGGAACGCTTCGTCGCGTCGCAAATGGCGGCTGCCGTGTACGATCAGACCTCGGTCGACATCGCCGCCAAGCCCATCCGCGGGCAAACCGCGTACACGTTCCGGGCCACCGGCAGCGTGATGAAGTTCGCCGGGTATACGGCGGTCTACGAAGAGGGCAAAGACGACGAAGCCGTCGACAAAAACGCGGCCGCAGCCAAGGGACCCAAAGCCCGGGTCTTGCTGCCGGTGCTCGAAAAAGACGACGCGCTCGACAAACAAGCGCTCGAACCCAAGCAACACTTCACCGAGCCGCCGCCGCGCTACACCGAAGCCACGCTCGTCAAAGCGCTGGAAGAAAACGGCATCGGACGCCCGTCGACCTATAGCTCGATCGTCGAAACGATTCAGGCGCGACAATACGTCGAGCAGGCCGAGCGGCGCTTCCGTCCGACGGAAATCGGAACGGCCGTCAACGATCTGCTTGCCGAGCATTTCGGCGATATCATGAACCTCGCATATACGGCCAAAATGGAAAGCGAGCTCGATCAGGTCGAAGAGCACAAGATGGAGTGGGTCGACGTGCTCGAGAAGTTCTACGGGCCCTTTGCGCACGATCTCGCCGAGGCAGAGCGCAAGCTGCCGAAGGTCGAGCTCAAAGACGAGCCGACCGACGAGATCTGCGTCAACTGCGGCAAACCGATGGTCATTAAGACCGGCCGTTTCGGGAAGTTCATCTCGTGCACGGGCTACCCGGAGTGCAAGACGACGAAGCCGATTCTCAAAGATACGGGCGCGATTTGCCCCAAGGACGGCGGGAAGATCGTGGAGCGCAAGTCGCGCCGCGGCCGCACGTTCTACGGCTGCGCGAACTACCCGGCGTGCGACTTTATCTCGTGGGATCGCGTCGTGCCCGAACCGTGCCCCGTCTGCGGCGCGTACGTGACCGCGAAATCGAAGAAGGGCGTCGTCGTCTTCGAATGCTCCGCGGACAAGGCTCACGACGTAAGCGCCATCGGCGCCGCCGCGGAACGGGAGTCGGAACCGGTCGAGGTTTAGTGCCGGTTCCGGGCCTGCGCGTGATCGGCGCGGGCCTCGCGGGGTGCGAGGCCGCGTGGCAAGCGGCGCAGCGCGGTCTCGAGGTCGAGTTGTACGAGATGCGCCCGCACGTTCGCGGACCGGCGCACAAGACCGATCGGCTGGCCGAGCTCGTGTGCAGCAATTCGTTGCGCGGCGCTGCCCTCGAGAATGCAATCGGCTTGCTCAAAGAGGAACTGGTCCGGCTGGATTCGCTGATCGTGACCAGCGCGCGCGAAAGCGCCGTACCGGCCGGCGGCGCGCTTGCGGTCGACCGCGATCAGTTCGCGCAGCGCGTCGAAGGCCGGCTCGCGGGGCACCCGCGCATCCGCATCGTGCGCGATGAAGTGCGCGCGCTCGACCCCGGCGTAGCGACCATCGTCGCGTGCGGCCCGCTGCCTTCGGAACCGCTGTCCGCGGCGATCGACGCGCTGCTCGCGGAACACGCGCCGGATGCCGGTGCGAACCGCCCGCGGCTGCACTATTACGATGCGGCATCACCGATCGTGGCGACCGAGTCGCTCGATCTCTCGCAGATGTACGCGAAGTCGCGCTACGACAAAGGCGACGGCGAGGATTACCTCAACATCCCGCTCGATCGCGAGCAGTATGCGGGCTTCGTTCGGGATCTGCGCGAACTCCCCAAACACGAGCCCAAAGAGTTCGAGAGCGATGCGGCGGCGGGTCCCGTGCCGTACTTCGAGGGCTGCTTGCCGATCGAAGTGATGGCGGCTCGCGGCGAGGACGCGCTGCGTTTCGGTCCGATGAAACCGGTCGGTTTGCGCGACCCGCGCACGGGACTCGCGCCCTATGCGGTCGTGCAGCTGCGCAAAGAGAACGTCGCCGCCACCGCCTACAATCTCGTGGGTTTTCAGACGCGCCTCACGTGGCCCGCACAGAAAGAAGCCTTCGAAAAGCTGCCCGGCCTCGCGGGCGCCGAGTGGATTCGCCTCGGTGTGATGCACCGCAATTCGTTCATCGATGCGCCGCGGTATCTGGGAGCCGACCTGCGCTTGCGCGGGCACGAGCAGCTCTGGTTCGCCGGCCAAATCACCGGAGCCGAGGGCTATGTGGAGGCTGCTGCGTGCGGGTGCATCGCCGCGATCTCGGCCTCGCGCGTGCTGCGCGGCATGCCGTCGCCGATCGTTCCGCACGACACCGCGCTCGGCGCCGTAGTCGCGCATCTGCAGAACGCGCAGACGCCCGACTTTCAGCCCGCGAACGTCAGCTGGACGTTCTTCTCGCCGCTGCCTGGGAAGCCGGTCCGCGACAAGCGCGAGCGCCGCCGGCAGCTTGCGCAACGTGCGCTCGCCGCGATCGATGCGTGGGCTGCCGAACTCGCTCCACAGGACGCGCCGCTCGCACCCCCAAGGTAGCCGGATGCGGATCCGCTCGACTACCATCCTCGCCGTCCGGCGCGACGGCAAGCTCGCGATCGCGGGCGACGGCCAAGTCACGTTCGACAAGACGATCATGAAGCACGGCGCCCACAAAGTGCGCCGCATCGCCGGCGGCACGGTACTGGCCGGGTTCGCGGGCGGCGCCGCCGACGGCATCACGTTGCTCGAGAAGTTCGAGAACAAGCTCGGGGAGTACAAAAATAATATCGTGCGCGCCGCCGTGGAGCTCGCCAAGGACTGGCGCCAAGACCGCGCGCTGCGCCGCCTCGAGGCGCTGCTCGTCGTGGGGACGGCGGAGCACCTCTTCGTCATCAGCGGCACGGGCGACGTGATCGAGCCCGACGAGGGGATCGCCGCGATCGGCAGCGGCGGCCCCTACGCGCAAGCCGCCGCGATGGCGCTCGTCCGGCACAGCGTGCTCGACGCGGAAGAGATCGCGCGCGCGGCGCTGCAGATCGCGGGCCGCATCGACATCTATACGAACGACGACATCATCGTCGAGGTCGTCACCGCTCAACCACCCGGGGCCGCCTAACAATGACGGTCACCGGCGACCTGGTCGAATTCGTCCGAGCCAACCGGCCGCGCTTTCTCGAAGAACTCTCGGCCTGGATCGCGTGCCCGAGCGTGTCCGCCGATCCGGCTCGGCATCCGCAGGTACGCAGGTCGGCGGAAGCCGTCGTCGCACGCATGCGCGCGGCCGGAATGACCGACGCCGAAGTGCTCGAGACGAACGGGCTGCCGGTCGCATACGGCTCGTGGCTCGGCGCGCCGGGGGCGCCGACCGTGCTGATCTACGGCCATCACGACGTGCAGCCCGAAGACCCGATCGAGTTGTGGCATTCACCACCCTTCACGGGCACCGTGCGCGACGGGAAAATTTTCGGGCGCGGCTCGGTCGACGACAAGGGTCAAGTGCTGATGCATCTTGCCGCGATCGAAGCACACCTGCGCGTGCGCGGCAAGTTGCCGCTCAACGTCAAGGTCGTGGTCGAAGGTGAAGAAGAGGTCGGCTCGCCGAGCTTCGAGGCGTTTCTCGCGCGCGAGAAGGAGCGGCTCGCGTGCGACGTTGTCGTCGTTTCGGATACCGCCGTGTTCGCCGAGGACGTGCCGTCGTTAACGGTGTCGCTGCGGGGCCTCGTGCACTGGGAAGTGACCGTCAAGGGTCCCTCGGCCGACCTTCACTCGGGCTATTTTGGCGGTCTCGTCGTCAACCCGCTGGAAGCGCTCGCGAAAATGCTCGCGACCCTGCGCGATGCGGACGGACGCATCGTGGTGCCCGGGTTCTACGACGGAGTTCCGGAACTCGCGCCCGCGGTGCGCGCGGAACTCGCTTCGTTGCCGTTCGATACGGAACGAGAGGCGCGCGCGCTCGGCGTGCCCGGTCTCTCGGGTGGCGAACTCGGCCGCGCGCCGCTCGAGCGCATGTGGATGCGCCCGACTCTCGAGATCAACGGGATGTACGGCGGCTACCAAGGGCCGGGTGCGAAGACGATCATCCCGAGTTTCGGACGCGCGAAGCTCTCCGCGCGACTCGTCGGCAGCCAAGATCCGGAACGCGTGAAGGCGGCCGTGCGCGAGCACTTGTTCGCCGTTGCGCCCGACGGCGTGACGGTCGACATCGAGAGCGACGGAGACGTGCGCGCCGTGAGCACCTCGCGCGACCATCCGGCCGTCGCGGCCGCGGCGCGCGCAATGGAGCGCGGCTTCGGCAAGGCGCCGGTCTTTATCGGCACGGGCGGTACGATCGGGCCCGTCTCGAGCTTCGACCGCATCCTGCACCTGCCTCAGGTCCTCATCGGCGTCGGCCTCCCCGACGATCAAATCCACGCCCCAAACGAAAAATTCGACCTCGCCCAGTTCTACGGCGGCATCGAAACAATGGTCTACCTCTACGACGAACTAGCCGAAAGCCTGTCCTAAACGAGCAAGTCGTAGGGCCGTTGTCACCCTGAGCGAAGGCGCGAAGCGCCGCAGTCGAAGGGCGTCCTTCGACTGCGCGCCTGCGGCGCTCCGCTCAGGATGACAGGAGCCTGTCCTGAGCGAGCAGAGCGAGTCGAAGGGCGCGTCGAAGTGAGCCGGGCTATGCCCGCCTCCGTGGACCTCACGCCCCGCCAAATCGTCGCCGAACTCGACCGCTACATCGTCGGCCAAGCCAAGGCCAAGCGCGCCGTCGCGGTCGCGATGCGCAACCGCTACCGGCGCGAACGCCTCAGCGGCGAAATGCGCGGCGAAGTGATTCCGAAAAACATCCTGATGATCGGCCCGACCGGCGTCGGCAAAACCGAGATCGCGCGCCGGCTCGCAACCCTCGCGGGCGCGCCGTTCGTGAAGGTCGAGGCGACGAAGTATACGGAGGTCGGCTACGTCGGCCGGGACGTCGAGTCGATGGTCCGGGATCTTGCGTAAGCTGCAATCCGCTTGGTACAAGACGAACGGCGCGTGGAAGTCCGCGAAGCGGCCGACGCGGCCGCGGTCGAGCGCATCGTCGACCTCTTGTTTCCGGACACGCGCGCTCCGGGTGCGGCCCAGCCGGTCAACGCGTTCGCGCAGACGCTCGGCTCGATCTTCGGCAACTCGTTTACCCCTCAACCGCCGCCACAGCAGACGCAACCCGTAACGACCAATGCGACGGCCGAGGACTCGCGCACGATCCGCGAGCAAGCGCGCGCCGACGTGCTGCGCGGTTTCTACGACGTGCGGCTGCTCGACATCGAAGTCGAAGAAGCGCCGCAGTTGCCGATCGGCATGATGGGCGGCATGGATCCCGCGATGGGTGGCGCGGACATGGGTGAAATGCTCGGCGGCCTGTTGCCGAAGAAGCGCGTGCGCAAGCGCGTGACGGTGAGCGAGGCACGCCGCATCTTCACCCTGGAAGAGGCATCGAAGCTCGTCGACATGGACGCGGTCAAGCGCGAGGCGTTGCGCCGAGCCGGCGAAAACGGGATCATCTTCATCGACGAAATCGACAAGGTCGCGGGCCGCGAGGGCTCGCGCGGGCCCGACGTCTCGCGCGAGGGCGTTCAGCGCGACATCCTTCCGATCGTCGAAGGCAGTACGGTCGCGACCAAGCACGGACCGCTCAAGACCGATCACGTCCTGTTCATTGCCGCGGGCGCGTTTCACATGAGCAAGCCCTCCGATCTGATCCCCGAGCTGCAGGGCCGCTTTCCGATTCGCGTCGAGCTCGATTCGCTCTCGATCGACGACTTTAAGACCATCCTCACGCAACCGAAGAATGCCCTCACCGAGCAGTACAAAGCGTTGCTCGCAATCGAGGGCGTCAGCGTCACCTTCGCGGCCGACGGCATCGAGCAACTCGCCCGCTACGCGATGCAGGTCAACGAGCAGACGGAAAACATTGGCGCCCGGCGCCTGCATACGGTCCTCGAGCGGCTGCTCGAAGACGTCTCGTACGCGGCTCCGGAAGACCACGAGGCGGTGGTCGTGGACGCTGCGTACGTGCGCTCGCGCCTCGAAGAAATCGTCGAGAGCGCCAACCTCAGCACCTATATTCTTTAAGATCGGGGACGATGCGAGCGCTGGTTCTCAGCGGCGGCGGTGCCCGAGGAGCGTACGAGGCGGGCGTTGCGAGCGTTTTGCTCGAGCACGAGCAGTTCGACGTCGTTTGCGGCACCTCGATCGGCGCGGTCAACGCCGCGCTCGCGGCGCAGGGCGGCGCGACGCTGCTGCGCGAGCTCTGGAGCGCGGTTCCGGCGCGCCGGCTGATTCGCGGCATCCCGCCGATCGAAGCCTGGCGTGCGGTCTTCGAGGGTCGTCTGCGCGTGCTCGCGCGCGCCCTCGCGGGACTCCCCGACCTGATTCTTCCCGAGCGGCTGCGCAAGCTTCGGTCGGTCCTCGATCCCGAACCGATCCGCGTCGTGCTCGAAGAAATGCTCGATCCCGAGCGGCTCCGATGCTCGCTCGTCGTGACCGCCACGAACCTCACGATGCACCGCTCGGAGGCGTTCTATCGTTTCATCGGCGAGGACGCCGCCGAGCGCGCGAACGCATTCGCGGCGGCCGAGCCGTACAGCACCGCACTCGATGCGGAGAACTACCGTCGCGTGATCCAGGCGAGCGCATCGATCCCGCTCGCCTTCCCGGCGGTCACGATGTGCTTTCGCGGACGCGATGACGTCTACGTCGATGGCGGTGTCGGCAACAACACGCCGCTGCGCCAAGCGATCGACGCCGGGGCCGACGACGTGACGATCGTGCTCGCCGACAACGTCGGGCTGCGCGACAGCTCGCTTCCGCTCGATGACTTTTCCTCCGTCGGCTTGGCGAGCCAGGATCTCTTGCAAGAGCGGGTGCTCGACCTCGACCTTCAACTCGCTCGCACGATCAACGAAGCCGTGCTGCGCGGTGCCGCTCCCGGAAAGCGCTTCGTGCGCCTGCGAACCATCGGCCCGAGCGTGCCGGTCGCGCTTTCGATGCTCTCGTTTGCCGATGCCGCAGCCGTCGCGGCCGCGTTCGAGCAAGGGTATGCCGACGGTCGTCACGCCGTCGGCTGCATCGCGCTCGACAAGCTGCTCGCGCACGATCCAAACGGCATGACGTTCGAGGACGGCGCGACGATTTTTTCCGCCGGAGATCCCGGCGACCGGCTCTTCGTCGTCGTCGCGGGTGGAGTCAGCCTGCGCGACGAGAAGAGCGAGAGGGCTCGCCAGGGACCGGGAGACGTTTTCGGTGCTACGGCGTTTCTTGAGGGAACGGTCCGCCGCCACAACGCGCTTGCCGTGGGCCACACGCGCGTCGTACCGGTCGATCGCGCCCGGCTCGAGTATCTGGTGCACTTCGCGCCGCACTTCGCGCTCGACGTGATGCGCTCGTTGAGCACGCACCTTGGCGCTCCCGGCGAAGGGATGGAATCTGCTAGACGCTAGCTAGACGCTAGCTAGACGCTTCGGTTTTATCCTCCCGGCATTGACACCCGTCGATTCCGTGGAGGTTTTTTCGATGAAACGCGTTGCTCTAGCTCTGTTCCTCGTAGTTGCACTCTTTGCTCCGTCGTTCCAAGCGCGGGCCGACGATGCCGTCCTCACCAACGCCGACGTGATTCGGCTCGCTCACAGCGGGATCTCGGACTCCGTGCTCGCGACGATGGTTCGCAGCCGTCCCGGGAACTACGATCTGTCGACGAACGCGATCGTCGCCGTGAAAAACGCCGGCGCCGGTGATGAAACCGTCCGTGCGATGATCGAGTCCGGAGCGCCCCGGTCGACCGCTTCCGGACTTCCGGGCTTCATGGGAGCACCATCGCCGCTCCCGGCAAAGGTGACCCTGATCGACGGAACGGCGCGGCACGATCTCGCTGCGGCAACGGCGAGCGTCGCGCAGTCCGATATGAGCGGCGGCGGGCTCTCGCACGGGAGCGCCGGAATCGGTATGCTCAGCGGTATCGCCGGGTCCGCTCTCGGAATGATCGTTCCCGGTGCCGGGATGATTGGAGCGCTCGGCGGCTTGTTCGGGCATCATACGAAACCCAGCATGCCGGAAATGCACCAAGTCTGGGCATTGGCGGGCTCGCACGCAGCGACCGTCGCAGCGCAGGGCCGGCCGGCGTTCGAGGTGTCGTACGACAACATTTCCGGTCTGGATCCCGATCGCTTCGCGCCTGCACTCGTGCAGCTCGTGACGACGAAAGATAACTGGCGTGTGGTCGGTGCTTCCAAAGCAACGCTCGACCCATCCAAAGCGATGAACGCTTCCACGAGCATGCTGGGCGGCTCGGGTGCGGGTCCGTATTCGATCGACTCGCTCGATGAAAAGCGCGTCGCCGCTCACGTCGAAACGCTCGGCCGCGGCCGCGCGCGGCTGACGCCGGACGCGCCGCTCCCCGGCGGTGAGTACGCAATCGTCCTGCGGCTTTCGGACGCTCACGCCTCAGCCGACGGCGAAGCCGGCGAGCAGACCCTCTCGCGCGTGATCGCATCCGCGTGGGACTTCTCCATCGCAGGCGCGGCGGCGACGGCCGATGCGGCGCCGGCGACCAGCGCGCCGTAGTGTCAGCTCGCAACGAAGCGGGTTCCGCCCTTTTTGGGGCGGAACTACGCTTGCATGGGAACGGCCGCGGCGGTCCGGATCCATCTGCTCGGAGCGTTACGCGTCATCGACGGGGACGCCCCGGTGCGCTTCGCGGCGCCTCCGAAAACGCTGCCGCTCTTGGGTTTTCTTGCCGTGCACCGTGCGACGGCCACACCCCGCGAACAGGTAGCGTACGTGCTTTGGCCCGATGCATCCGAAGAAGAAGCGCGGGCCAACCTGCGCCGCCACCTCCACTACTTGCAAGGCGCCCTGCCCGCGCGCCGGGCGGCGTGGGTGCTTTCGGACCGGGGCACGGTGCAGTGGAATCCGGACGCTCCAGCGGTTTTGGATATCGCCGAGTTCGAGCGATTGAGCCGATCGCCGGCCACGCGCGAAGAAGCCGTTGCGCTCTATTGCGGCGACCTGCTTGCGCGGCTCGACGAGGAATGGCTATTGTACGAGCGCGACCGGCTTCGCAACCTGCAGTTGACGAATCTCGGGTCGCTGATCGGCGTGAGTGCGGAAGCGGGAGAGCCCGGGCCGGCACTCGACTTTGCGCGGAAGTTGCTCGCACTGGACCCGTTTCGCGAAGATGTGGTTCGGCGCGTGATGGAGTTGCGCGTGTGCCTGGGCGACTCGACCGGGGCGCTCGCGGAATATCAAGCTTTTGCGCAGCGCTTGCGCGAGGAGTTGGGCGTCGAGCCCATGGCCGAGACGCGCGCGAGCTTCGATGCGATTGCGGCGGCGCGCGCACCCGCCGTGGCCGCCGGCGGCAACGCGCCCGGCGCGAAGGTGCTTGACCCGAATCGATTTCCGATGATCGGACGCGGAGCCGCGCTCGAGCAGCTGCGATCCCTTTGGAGCCGTGCGACGCAAGGGCGCGGCGGGTTAGTGCTCATCGGAGGCGAGGCCGGCATCGGGAAGACGCGACTGCTCGAAGAATTCGCGGGCTACGCGCGCGCCGGCGACGCATTCGTCTCGATCGGCCGGACGGCATTTTCCGAACCCGCGCCGTACCAGGCGATCGTCGAAGCGCTTCGCGACGCTCCGCTCGCTGAGGTCGAGGTCAAGCCGATCTGGCGCGCGGTGCTCGCGCGCCTCATTCCGGAAATGCATTGCGCCGGTTCTGAGCTGGAAACTGCCGCCCCCGTCGACTCCCAAAACGAGCAGTCGCGCCTCTTCGAGGCGATCTTTCAGGGCGTAACTGCGCTCGCGCGGCGACGGCCCGTCCTGCTCGTACTCGAAGATCTGCATTGGTGTTTGGCGGGCTCGACGGGGCTGTTGGAATTTCTCGTGCGGCGCATCGGATCGCACCGCGTCCTGATCGCCGGCTCGTATCGCGAAGAAGAGATCGTCGGCGCGCATCCCCTGCGATCGCTGCGTCGCAGGGCCGGCGCCGACCGCGCGTTTTCACACCTAGCGATCGGGCGGCTCGGCCCGGGCGACGTCGAGGCATTGATTCGAACGATCTCCGCTCCGGGCGAAGGCCTCGTCGAGGTCGCCGAGCACCTCTACGCGCAGAGCGAAGGGAACCCGCTGTTCCTGGGCGAGGCGTTGCGCGACGCGATCGAGAGCGGCACACTCGAATTGCGAGCGGGTCGATGGCAAATCCGGCCGTTTTCGCCTCCGCGCGTTCCGCGTGGAGTCCGGGCGACGATTCTCGAGCGGCTTGCGAGGCTCTCGCCCCAAGCACGTACCGTTGCCGAAATCGGCGCCGTGATCGGGCCCGGTTTCGACCTCGATTTGCTGCGTTCGGTCAGCGGCTGGCCCGAGAGCCGGTTGCTCGATGCGACCGACGAACTGATCGAGCGACACGTCTTGCGGGACGCGGGCGAATCGCGCTCCGACTTCGCGTTCTCGCACCATCTTATCCAAACGACGGTGTATGAGAACGGCGACGAGCGAAACCGGATTCGTCGTCACCGGCGCGTTGCACGCGAGCTCGAACTGCTCGCCGGCGAGCGGGCCGGCGACTATGCGTCGCAGATTGCGCTGCACTTCGATCGAGCGCGCGAACCTGCGGCGGCCGTGCCGTTCTACTTGCGTGCCGCGTCTCGCGCCCTTGCCGTAGCGGCAAGCGAAAGCGCGATCGAGCTTGCTTCGCGCGGTCTCGACTTGAGCGACGATCCGGTGCACAGACTCGACCTGCTCGAGGTGCGGCTCGAAGGCTTGCGACGGAAGGACGACGCAAAGGCACGCAAACGCGATTTAACCGAGATGTTGTCGCTCGCGCGTGGGCACGATCCTGCCCGCGCGTGTGTCGCGCTGGCGCAAATCGTCGGCTTTCCAAGCAATCGAGTCAGTCGGACCTTCGAGCCCGAAGAGCTGGGATCGCTTCGCGCGGCGTTCGAAGCCGTTCGCGATCCAAGGCTCTCCGGCGAGCTCCAGCTGGTTGCGATGCTGCAGGATCGCTACGCCGGCAAATATTCGTCGATGCTGACACATGCGGCCAACGCCGCAACGCTCTTTGCGGAGTGCGGTGATCGGCGTGGTGAGATCCGAGCGTGGATGTTCGCCTCCGAGGCCGGCCTTTTTCTGAACGACGTCGCCGAGGCACAGCGAGCCATCGATCGAGGGTGGGTGCTTTGGAGCGAAGCGCCCGAACACGACCTCTTGGTAAACCTGCTCCATCTCGAGGTACTCATCGCGAGCCGGATCGGCGAGTTCTCAAGAGCACGAGACAGCGCGCGCGAATTTCTCGCGCAGTGTGAAGCGATCGGCGATCGTGCCGGCGTTGCCGCCGCGCATTTCATGGTGGGTCACGCGTGTACGGCACTTTTGTTGGCGGCAGAAGCCGGGCGCAGCTTTGCGACGTCGCTTGAGATCTACGACGAGCTGGGCGCGTCCTCGTCGTACGCCTGGGCTCTCTACTATCTCAGCGAACACGCGTATCTATTCGAAGCGCCCGCGCAAGCGCTGCCCCTCGCTCGCCGCGCGGAAGAGGTGGCAGCGTCGACGAACGAGCCGGCCGCCCGGGCATTGAGTGCGATCGTCGTCGCGTCCATGGAGCTTGCGTTCGGCGATCCGTTCGCGGCGCGGCGAACCGCCGAGCGGGCGGTGCGGCTGAGCAAGAAATTGAAACGGGGGTACGTCACCGGCGGAGCGCTGTGCATTCTCGGGAAAGCCGAACTCGAGAGCGGCAACGCGAGCGCGGCATTCGTGCATTTGGAACGCGGCGTGCAGCTGCTTCGCGAATCGGGAGTTGCAGCGTTTCTTCAGGAAGACCTGGGCTGGCTAGGTCTGGCATATTTGCGAACCGGTGACGCGGCCGGCGCTAGCCGAATCGCCGACGAAGTGGTGGCGCTTACAGTTGCGCACGAAGGGCGACTCGAGCATCCACAGCTCGCGTTCTGGATGGCAGCGCGGATTCGGCG
>Ga0302326_10022222_pt1 | contig 12978 bp, 11 predicted proteins | sample Palsa_T0_3_FD_202264 | JGI IMG/M metagenome (GOLD analysis project Ga0302326, IMG submission 202264) | Peat permafrost microbial communities from Stordalen Mire near Abisko, Sweden - Palsa_T0_3 | ecosystem: Environmental > Terrestrial > Soil > Palsa > Peat permafrost | place: Sweden: Abisko... | reverse complement strand
TTACGGTGTGACCTCGAACACGCTCCCACAACAGCCTAGCAGCCCAGTGCCGGTGCCATAGAGATTCCCGGCTGAGTCGAGAACCAACCCACCCTCGGGATTTCCGCCGACCCCGCTATCGTTCAAGTTATAGAGCGAGGTGTACACCCAGCCGCCATTAGAGGGCGATAACTGGAAGACGCTGCCGCAACCATACCCCGAGCAGCCTTGGCCGCCGCCGGAGAACAGCGTGCCGTAAAGAGTGCCGTTGGAACTCCGCGCGAGCGTGCCGGCAGGGCCGCCGAGACCGTTCAGCACGGGGCTATAGAGCACGCTGAAGGTCCAGTTGCCGTTGGAAGGCATCAGCTCGAAGACGGTCCCCCCGTCACCTGCGCCCCCTAATTCGGTGTCGCCGTAGAGATTGCCTTCCGGATCAAGAACTACGCCGGCGTACGGAATTTCCCCGTCGTTTGAGCCCTGAAAGGTGTAGAGGACCTGTTCCGTCCAATTGGAACCGGAGGGCGAAAGTTCGTAGACCGTGCCGACGTTATTAACACCTCCCTGGTCAGTCGTGCCGTATAGATTCCCGTTGGCGTCAAAGGTCAGACCGCTGATCGGCGCAGACCCATCAGGCGAATTGGTGAAGCTGTGAAGCACGCTCTGGGTCCAGCCGGAGCCTGAATGCGTGAGTTTGAAAACAACCCCGTTATTTCCTGTGCCGCCCGCCGGCAGCAGTTCCGTACAGATTGCCGGCGCTGTCAAAGATGAGCGTGGCCTCGGGATAGGCGCCATCAGCACCGTCGGTAAATTGGTACAACGGAGTTTCGATCCACGGGCAAAGGACCGACTTGCAAACCGTCGGCGGAGGCGAAAGCTTGTACACCGTTCCCACATCATACGGTCCTCCTCTGGTGGTGGCGCCATACAGGTTGCCATCGCTGCCGATGGTTACCCCCCCAACCGGTGCATACCCACCAGCGCCTTCGCCTTGCTGGAAGCTGTAGAGCGGACTCAGCACCCAGCCGGAGCCCCGGTGAGCGAGCTTATAGACGAGTCCCACGCCATTCGCGCCGCCATAGTAGGTTGTGCCATAAAGATTGCCTGCCGCATCCAGGGTGACGCCCGCGATGGGCTCTGCTCCATCCGGCCTGCCGTTGAAAGTGTGCAGAACGGTCAAAGTTTGCGCTAGTGCCGTTGGGGCCACGGTGAGAACTACCACGAGAACGGCCAAAGCAATGAGCGTCGCTCTTCTCGCTCGTAAGTTGATGTCGAAAATTGAAGCTGCGATCTGCTGCTGGGCCATGTTGGTCTCCTCCCTTAAGGCTCGTCTGGCGTGAGAGAGTAATCACGCGCTGTCAGCAGCGCAACTTAATTTTGCATTACGGCGTAAGAAGCTGACGGGGAGAGACTTACCTCACTTGCCTTAAGAGGATTGTTGGGAACAGGCCATATCGTAACTTATCCGTTTCGGGATTGGTTGCACCGTCGTGCAAATTCAGTTGCATCGAGCGTGCAAAGCCGCAATAGGCGGCAAGGCCTGGCAGCCCACGCCTGAGTTCTATTGCGGGCCTAATAGGTAAGCGTTGCGCTCGTGTCCGTCACGGTCACCCCATAATTGCACCATGGAGTGGTTTGGCCCTGGGTGACGAAAAGCTCGGAAGCCCAAGCCGGGCTTGTGATTCGCCGGAAGTAATTGTCGAACAAAGCTACGTTGCTGAATGTTATGGAGCCGTCCGGCGGAAAGTCGCTGCACTGGTAAATGCTGTAGACCTCCAACACCCCGGATTGGGCCCACACGAAGTTCATCAAACTGGGGTAAGCGACGTTCAAGGTTGTGCTTTGCCCGGTAGTCACGTCTTCGGTTGTAATAGTCCATTTCGAACAGGCGTGAACGAGTGCCGCTCCGCAGGCGCTCATGACCGTGCCTTGGATTTGGTCGCCGGGATTAACGGTCACCGGGCTACTGTTCCATGTCATGCCGCTGGGACAGCAGTTCCAGCTTGCAATATTCCATGGCCCAGCTCCAGACTGTCCATCATTCCACCCCAACACAGGCTGGATAATCGGCTCCTCACTGGGTGGAGTAAGGTGGTTATGAGTAAGAGCGGGAAAGAAAAACAAAGTCTGGCCATCGTTCGAAGTAGGCGTCTGCGGGACGGTCCAGGCGGCCATAACTGCGTCATAGGTAGTACTGGTGACAACCTGGCCGGATTCAATCCAGCTCCAGCTTATATCGAGAGGTCCGGGGTTTGCCGAACCTTCCACTACAAGCTCTCCCTTGGGCGTATAGCGCGGAAAACTACAAAACGGAGCGACTGTTTCCTCCGTTCCATCCTCAAATCGGATGCGGCCATCGGCCAGCACGGTCTCTCCGTTCTTGGCCGCCCGCACACACGATGGATGAAAGTAGCCGAACGGCGTAATCACATAGTCGGACGGCACACTGGCTGGACGATTCGATCCGACCGGCTTCTGGGCATACAGCATTCCCAGCGACATCATGAGAAACAATATTATGCAGAAAGTCCATTTTGCCCTGTTCATTCTTGGCTCCTAATCTTATTTAAACTATTATTTAAACAATCAAAAAAAGCCGGAACTGCTGGCTGCTATATCATCATTATTGCTGACTTTTGCACCCACTGGGCGTCCGGGTGCGGCGGAGGGTCGCCGGTCTCGGGATGTCCCATTCCGGTGACCGCAAAAACATCCAAGCCAGGATTTCCGTTTTGACTGCGACAACACCACCATTGTAGTGCCCTGCTCACTGCCCGCGGCGTGTGAACTGACTTTCATCCGGAGAGTTCCCGAATCGGCAAGCTTTCTGTCCTATCGGGTACGGGAGTCTGGAGAAGGTTTTCGAGAGCTGAAAAACAGTTGTCAGTTGTCAGTTGTCAGTTGTCGGTTTCCACTTCTCAATGCGTCGTCCCGATAAACGCCCGCCTTTGAGCGGGCGCTGCGTTCTGACAGACAACCAACAACCGACAACTGCTTCAATTCACCCACGGACCGCGCGTGTCCCCGTTCTTCTTGCGCGGTTCCTGCGCGCTCGGATCGCGGAAGTTGCCGGACTCGTCGAAGTAGTCTTCGTGCTTGTAGTCGCCGCGGTCATCGTGCTTTCGCATGTAGACTTCGAACTTGCGCGCGGCGCGCTTGCGCTTCCAGCGGTAGTAGGAGTTGCGCAGTCCAAACGCGCGCTCCGAAGCCGCATAGCCGAAGCCACGTCGCGGGACGAACTTCAGCCAGATGTAGCCGAAGAGCAGACCTCCCAGGTGCGCCATGTAGGCGACCGACGCTCCGGCCTGATGAGCGGACGAGAGCGTGAGGAACACCTCGATGAAGATCAGGCCCATGATGAAGTATTTGGCCTTGATCATGAAGGGAATGGGAAACAGCATGATCTCCGCTTCGGCGTGCAGGATGCCGAAGGCGAGCAGCAGTCCGAAGATGGCTCCGGAAGCGCCTACTGTGGGAATCAACGGACTGCTTCCCAACACTCCAGTGAACGATACAACGACGGTCGTCAGCGCGGCACCGATGGCGCAGAAGAAATAGAACTGGAGGAAAAGGCTGTAGCCCCAGTCCTGCTCCAGTTGCGCGCCGAACATCCAGAGCGCCAGCATGTTGAACAGAATGTGCCACAGGCCGGCATGAAGAAATGCGTAGGTCAGCAACTGCCATATATAGCCGCGAAAGACCACCAGCGCCGGCACTAACCCGAAGTGGAGTTGGACCCAGCGCTCGCCGCCAGGGACGAAAACCCCGAGCAACGCCACTCCCAGGAACACCGCGCCGTTGGCGATGAGCAGTTGCTTCACCGCGCGCGTGAACGGCGGAAAACTCAGTCCCATGCTGGAAGTGCGTCGCATAACTTACTCCAATCTGACCAGAACGTATCTTCGGCTGCGTGCTGGGCTATGGTATCTTGGCGCTTATAACGCTCTTTTGATCGTGCCTCACGCTTCTCGATGAATCGACACGATGTTTGGCTATTCGTTTAGGCGTAATTGCACGACCGCCAAAACCCGAGTTCCGCTTGCGGGACGGAAGATCATAGCCCACCGCTCCAGCGGCGGGTAAGCGATGAGAAATGACCCTTAGCCCGGGCGGCGCAAGCTTCCGCCGAACGTCAATAATCAGCCTCTAGCAGGCTGCTGAAAAAGTCGGAACAGCAGACCCCTCGCGGGCGGACGCTCCGCTTGATCTCATAACGAGGTTGGCCCCAAACCGGGTAGTCTGTTTTTTTGCGAAAGGCAGAGGACCCAGAAGGAGCCGACCATGTTGATTATAGGTTGTGATTTTCATTCTGGGTTTCAGCAGTTAGCGATCTTTGACAATCGGACGGGTGAGATCGAGGAGAAGAAGTTGCTCCATCCCGCGCCGGCCATGGAGTTTTATCGTGGATTGCAAGGCGAAGTGCGGGTAGGGATGGAGTCGGGATGTCCCAGCCAGTGGTTCCGGCGGCTGTTGCAGGAGTGCGGGCACCAGCTGTGGATCGGGGACGCGGCGCGCATTCGGGCGGCCGAGACGCGACAGCAGAAGACGGACCGGCGGGATGCGGAGCTGATCTTGAAGCTGATGCTGGACGAGCGCTTTCCGCGGATCTGGGTGCCGTCGGAGGGGGAGCGCGATGTGCGGCAGCTGCTGATGGACCGGCACCATCGCATGCGCATGCGGACCAAGGTGAAGAACCAGCTGCAATCGCTGGCGCTGAACCAGGGGCTGCAGAAAGGGCGGCGGCTGTGGTCCGACGAAGGCTTGCAGCAGTTGCGGGAGCTGCCCATGATGGAGCACGCGGAGCGGCGGCGCGACCACCCCTTCAAAATGCGACGACAGCGACTTTCTCCGTAGCCTGTAAAGTCGGTTCGTGACGACAAAATATTAGCCTGTAACAGCGTACCCGTTCGGCAAGCTCAGAGCATGGCTAAAGCTGCGCCCCTTCAAAATCGTATGACTTTTTCCGCAGGCTGTGAAGCCGGACACCGGCGGCCGGCGGCGACCGATATAGTTTGATGGAGGGAACTTGAAGAGTCAGGAAGCGCTAGCGAAGATCGTGCAAGGCGTAGCGAAGTTCCAACGGGAAGTTTATCCCGCGCAGCGCCAGCTTTTTGAGAAGATGAAGCATGGCCAGCAGCCGATTGCCATGTTCTTTACCTGCGCTGATTCGCGCGTCGATCCTGCCATGCTGATGCAAAGCCGGCCGGGCGAGATTTTCATCGAGCGCACTCCGGGAAACATCGCTCCCAAGTACAGCGATCACGTGGGCGGCGTGACAGCGAGTGTGGAATACGCTTTGCTAGCTTTGCATGTGCCGCTCATCATCGTATGCGGACATACCGATTGCGGAGTGGTAAAAGCGCTGCTGGAACCGGAGCAAGCCGCCGGAATGCCGGCCTTGCAGAGTTGGATGCGGCACTCGCTGGCTTCGCGCGAACGTCTGCTGCGCGAAGATCGCGACACTCCCACGGAAGAGAAGCTTGGGCTGCTGACGGAGTACAACGTCCTGACGCAGTTGGAAAACCTGAAGACGCATCCCGCCGTCGCTGCGGCCTTGTCCCGCGGAGATCTGGCGCTGCAAGGTTGGGTCTATGACATCGCTGCCGGCTCTATCTCGGCAGCCGAACCCGAGAGCGGGCGCTTCGAACTGCTGGGCGGCGCGCCGGAGTAAAGCGCCCATTTGACTGCGCGCGTGGCGCTCCCGCTTATGGCACCACGACAACCAGGTTCGGCGGTGTAACGTTGCCGTTGGCATCCTTCAAGTTGACGGCAATCTGTGCCACATCGCTCAACTCGTCGACGAGGATGCGATGCACAGTGCCATCGCTGGCGCCAAAATACGCATTGGCGCTATCCATCGTGATCCCACCGTTGTAAGCCGCTGCCCCTCCGGTCAACGGGATATTGTTCGGCGTTAACGAAGGTAAAGAGAAGGTCAGTATCTGAGGAAGATTGCTGACGATCCAGGCGCGAGTGCTGTCCGGGCTGACGAACACTTGCTGGGCAGTGAAGCTGCCCGCGCCCAAGTCGTACGGCGTGATTGTGCTCTGGGTGGTGACAGGGCAGCCGGCGCTTAAGACCGAGGGCGTGGAGATCACGTCGATGGTGGGCGAGTCGGCAGCCACAGCGCCCGTCCCATTGGGGAGCGCCTTAATCAAAGTAGGAGCAGCTGCGGTCAGCATCCGTTCCTGGGGGCTCTGATCACAAGTTGAGTAGACCAAAACTTTTTGCGGGCTGGTGCTTGTTACAGTTATGTAGGTCAGCCCACCTTGCGCCATGATATCCAGCGCATTGGCCGTATTCGATACTCCCAATCCCACCGTGCCTGACGTTCCAGTGGGAAGGCCGAAGCCAAGCACCATGCCGGTAACCCATTCAACGAACCCGCTATCGGGAGTGTAGGCGGCTGAACTGGTAGTAGTCCCCGACTGAGCGCTGCTCAGGGTTCCCGTGCCGATGTCGACGTAATTCAGGGAGCCATCGACGGTGTCGGACAGCAGCAGGCGCGTCCCATCCGGCGAGATTGCCTCGATCGTTCCATTGACCGAATAAGTCGTAACCGTTCCGGCGCTCACACTCACCCCCATCAAGCCACTAGCGGAACCCAGATAGACTGCCGCGCCAGCAGGATCGGCGACCATCGAGTTTGGTAAATGCGGAAGTGTAATAGCGGTGCCCGGTGTATCGGTCTGGATGTTGAACGGCACCAGCATGGTGGAGTTTGTGCTGGCCGCGTAAACCGAGGTTGCAGTTCCTCCGCTTACGGTTACGGTAACTACGTTTTGACTATATTGCGCCGGGAGATATTTGTTGCAATTGGGGAAACTACAGGAAGCGGTAATGTACGCTGTGCCCGGAGCAACCGCCGTGATCGTGCCCGGATTGTTTACCGTGCCGGTCGCTGCAATCGTGGCAGTTGCGGTTGAGGATGAGCCCCAGGTGAGCGTCGGCTTGATGTATTGATTCATGGTGTCGTAAACGTCGGCGGTTAGCGGCTGCGTGCCGCCCGGGGCCAGGGTGAACGAAGTGTCTGAACTGCTGGCACTGTGCACCTGGATGGTAGCTACAGGACAAGTGACATAAGGCGCGCCCACGCTGTTCACACCCGAATTGCTGCCAAAAACTGTGGTTGCGCCGGGAGCGACGGCGACCAACTGCCCCGCGGCGTTAGTCGATACGATGCTGGCATCGTTGGAGCCGAAAGCACTGGGACCGACCGTGGAGGTGATGTCGCACGGAGCCGACGGCGAGCAGCCTGGAGCCGAGGTGTTCAGCACCTGGGCGTAGAGGTTCGCTATCTGGCCCATGCTGGTGCAACTGTCCGCCAGGATCATCTTTACCTGGTCTACCTGTTCGTGCACATAGACTTTCACGGTCGCGGTCACGCCGTTCGCTGTAGCCGTTGCGGTAATCGTTACCACCCCCACTCCCGCTGAGCCGAGAGTGGCGTTGCAGTTGATGATGCTGGCGTCCCAGACTCCTCCGCAAATCAGACCGCCGGCAGACACGGTCGCGATAATCGTGTTGCTGCTGCTGAAGCTGATGTCCGCAGCGACGGGGGTCCCTGATGAATTCTCCGCCACCGCCGATAGCGTGGCGACTCCGCCTTCGTTCAAAGAAATCGGTGAAGGCGTCAGAATGAGCTGGGACACGACGCTGCTCGCGGTGCTGCCGCCGCCACCACACCCAGGCAGAAATATCAGAAATAGAATTGCTGCTACCGCAGCCAAGACAGGAACGGCTGAAACCCGCTGCATGAATCCTCCCCGCCGCTACAGAGGGCCGGCGGACGCGCACAACGCATTATTTCAAAAGGAAAGCCCTAAGTGTAGAGGTTGGGTACGGAATCGGCAAATTTAAGACGCTGTCGGGTTCGGTCACGCAGCGTCCAGGTAACGCCTGCTCATCCATTCGGTTCGTCACCGCCGCCAGGCGTATCGCTACTGGCTTCGTGCGGATACTTACTTCTTTCCCCGAGGTTCATTTCGCGCCCGGTTCTTGATCCATATCGGCGTGCCGACGAAGCCAAACGCCGCCCGAATCTGGTTCTCCAGAAATCGCTGGTAGGAGAAGTGCAGCTTCACCGGACGATCGGTAAACAAAATGAACGTTGGCGGTGCGACGGACGCCTGCGTCATGTAAAAAATCTTAACCCGCTTGGCAATGGGCACCGAAGCTCGCTCAAAGTCGATGTGGCTGAGGAAGCGGTTCATCTCGCCGGTGCCGACGCGCTTGCGGCGTTCGCGCGCCACCAGCTCCAGGGTGAAGAACAGCTTGTCGAGATTTTTTCCCGTTGTCGCCGACACGAACAGCACCGGCGCGTACGACAGAAACTTGAGATGGCGCCGGACTTGTTCCTCGTAGATGCCGCGGTCGGCGGGAGGCGCGCCGTCCCTGCGTTTCCCCCTCGGCACGCTGCTTCCGGCAAGCGCCGCTTTCTTGCTGGCTGGACTGCTCACCAGGTCCCATTTGTTGATCACCACAATCACCGACCGGCCGCTCTCGTGGGCGTAGCCGGCGATGGTTGCGTCATTGGCAGTGACGCCCTCGGTCGCATCGATCACTACCAGCGCCACGTCTGCGGCTTCCAGATGCTTCCGCGCCATCACCACCGACATCTTCTCCGCCATCAGCTCCGTCTTGCCCTTGCGGCGGATCCCGGCGGTGTCGATGAAGCGGTAGGTCAGGCCATCGCGCTCCATCAGCTCATCCACCGCATCGCGAGTGGTGCCCGCAACTGGCGAGACAATCGCCCGCGACGTTCCGGTCAGCGCGTTCAGCAGCGTTGACTTGCCGACATTGGGGCGGCCAATGATGGCGACCTTGGTCTCGCGCGGCGAGTCGAGCGCTTCCTCCGCAGCATCGTTCTCCTCGATCGCCTCTGTCTCAGGCTCCGTAGAGCCGCTACCTTTTCGTTTTGTCATCCCGACCGGAGTGAGGTCGCGTGTCGCGACCGAACGGAGTGGAGGGACCTGCGGTCCGTCGCCCGTTCCCAAATGTTCGGGATCGCCGCCTGCGTTCTTGCGCTCCGGGATCACGCTCAGCACATACTCCAGCAACTCCGCGACTCCCGTTCCATGCTCGGCGGAGATAGGCAGCAATTCCTTGATTCCCAGCCGGCGAAACTCCTCGGCGTAGGGCTCCAGCGCCGTCGTGTCCATTTTATTTACCGCCAGGACCAGCGGTTTGCCAGTGCGCAGCAGCAGCCGCGCCAGATCAATGTCGGGCGACGCGAGCTCGGTGCGGCCATCCACTACCAGAACGATGGCGTCGGCTTCCTCCAGCGCAACCCGCGCCTGGCGGAAGATCTCCGCCGGAATCAGCGCCTGGTCGTCGGGAACGATGCCGCCTGTGTCCACCACGCGCAGCCTGCGTCCGGCCCATTCGGCTTCGCCATAGATGCGGTCGCGCGTGATCCCGGGCTCGTCGCCGACGATAGCGCGGCGCGAGCGCACCAGCCGATTGAACAGCGTAGACTTGCCGACGTTGGGCCGGCCAACGATGGCGAGGGTTCCGTCCACCGGAGGATCGCCCTGGCGGGTACTACCGGATTCGAATTGCACTCGACGGCTCATTTAAGAAGGCCTTGACATGTTCTAAACAATTAGTTACAATTTAGAACCAAAGAGCGGTATGTAATGAATATTTTAGTAGCGGACGAAGCATGGCTGGCCACAGCGCTCCTGCACAAAGAACACCCCGACGCTGAAGACTTCAGCCTGCATGACATACGTGACCGCGCCCGGCGTGAATTTCACGACAGCCGTCCCGGTGTCTGGCAACACATTGTCAGCCATTGTGTCGCGTCCAATCGCCCCAACCCTGCCCAGTATCGCATGCTTCATAGCACAGGACGCGGACGGCGTCGCCTTTATCGCTCCGGGGACCCCGCCCATCCCGAGCGCAAAGGCAAAACTCACCCCGAAAAACGAGACATTCCTGAGCGTTATCGCAGTCTGGTGAATTGGTATCTGAGCGACTACAGCCGCCGTAAGCCACAGGTTCCGTCAAGCTCCGCGCGGGATTTACTGCAGTTCATCGGCCTGATACCGGCCTACGATTTAGAGAGAATGAAAGAAGCGATCAAGGATTGCGAGCGAGTCGATCTCAATGAGTGGTAGCCTGCTGCTCGATACCAATGCAGTTATCGCACTTTTCACCGGTGAGCCTGCGGCGGCCGAGCGATTCGAATCTGATGATGCGGTGTTCCTATGTGTTCACGTTCTGGGAGAACTTCGCTATGGAGCATTGGCCTCCTCACGCGTGGTCGAGAATTTAGCGCGTCTGGAGCGGTTTACTGCTCTAATACCGGTGTTGCCTTGTGATGCGGAAACCGTCGTTCACTATGCCGACATTCGGTTTGGTCTGCGTAAGGGAGGCAAGGCGATTCCGGAGAATGACATTTGGATTGCTGCCATAGCCCGGCAACGTGGCCTGACCCTGCTCTCTCGCGATTCGCATTTTCACCAAATCGCGGACTTGGATGTGGAAACCTTTTGACGACGGCGCGTTTTGAGCAAGCGTGATTGATTGATATTCGAGATGGAGTGCCGGCCAAAGTCTGTTCGGAGTGCGGAGCTTGGAAACCGTTGACAGATTTCTACACCGATCCTACGCACGGCCCAACGCCAGGTGGGCACCACTGTCGTTGCAAGGCGTGTCACAAGCGAAGTGCCGCATTGTGTAGGACCCTTACTCCGCAATCGCGGCACCGTTGCGGATCCAACGTGAAGTCGGCTTCTCCGCTCGTCTGATTTGCGAGTACCATCACTGCAGATGTCCGCTCCCTCTTCCAGTCCAGCCTCCACCGCCGCGCGCTTGCCCTCGCTCTACCAGTTCTTCGGTCCGGGGGGTCTGCTGGCTCGTACCCATCCGGCGTATGAATTTCGCCGCGGACAATTGCAGATGGCCGAGGCCGTCGAACAGGCGCTACAGGAGCGTCGCCATCTCATTGTCGAGGCCGGAACCGGCACCGGGAAGACGCTAGCCTATCTCCTGCCGGTCATCCGCTCCGGCAAGCGCGTCATCATCTCCACCGGAACGAAGACACTCCAGGAGCAGCTCTTCTTCAAGGACATTCCTTTCCTGAAGCAGCACCTCGGCGACCTGCGGGTCTGCTATATGAAGGGCCGCGGCAATTATCTTTGCCGCAAGAAGCTCTACGATCTCACGTCTCAGCCGGTGTTGAATGGGCTGGAAGAGATCAGCCATTTTCGCATCATCAACGATTGGGAAAAGACGACCGAGACCGGCGACCGCGCCGAGCTTTCCGATCTGCCCGAAACCAGCCATCTGTGGCCGAAACTCGACGCCCGCACTGACCGTTGCATCGGCTCCCAGTGCCAGCAGTTCGACCGCTGCTTCATTACCGAGATGCGCCGCCGCGCCGCCGAGAGCGACATCATCATCGTCAATCATCATCTCTTCTGCGCCGATCTGGCGATTAAGGCCGCGACCGATCGCGCCGCAGATGCGGGCGTTTTGCCCGACGCCGGCATTGTCGTCTTCGACGAGGCGCACGAACTGGAGGACGTGGCCACCGACTACTTCGGCGTGACCGTGTCGAACCTCAAGGTTGATGAGCTGCTGCGCGATGTCGAGAACACCTTGCGCCGCGCCGACATTCCGTTGGCGGATGTGCTCCAAGCGTCGGCGCGCGTCCGTGAGCACTCGCAGTTTTTCTTCTCGCTGATTCCACCGGGCGAGGGCCGCTTCGCCTTCGACAATCGCGCCGAGTTCCTGGAGGAGAACGGCGACGAATATCTCGGATTGCAGAATGCGCTGCTTCGCCTCTACACCGAGTTGCAAGCCATTCCCAAGAAGCCCGACGAGGTCCACGCCATGGCGCGTCGTGTCGACGAACTGAAGGCGCAACTTGGCTTCATCCTGGAAGCGCAGGACCGCAACACCGTCTTCTGGATTGACCGCCGCGGCGACCGTCGCGGAGGACAGCACAATGTTTTCCTCCAGGCCACGCCGATCACGGTATCGCGGATTTTGCGGAGCGTATTGTTTGAACATCTGGAGTCGGCGGTGCTTACGTCTGCAACCCTCGCCGTGGCAGGAGAGTTCGAGTACATCCGCAACCGGCTGGGCATCCAGCACGCCCGCGAGCTGGTGGTGCCGTCGCACTTCGATTATGAGAGCCAGGCGCTGCTGTATGTGCCCCCCGATCTGCCCGATCCCCGCGACCCGCGCTTTGTGGAGCAGGCTTCGCAACGGGTTCGGCAACTGCTGGAGATTACGCACGGACGAGCCTTCTGCCTGTTTACCAGCTATGCGCTGATGAACCAGCTCTATGAGCGCTTGCTGGGCGAACTTAACTTCCCCATGCTTCTACAGGGCAGTGCGCCCAAGAACGCGCTGCTGGAGGAGTTCCGCCTCACGCCCAACGCGGTGCTGTTCGCAACCTCGTCTTTTTGGCAAGGGGTGGATGTGCAGGGTGAACAACTGAGCTGCGTCATCATCGACAAGCTGCCCTTCGCAGTCCCCAACGATCCAGTGGTTGCCGCGCGCGTCCGCGCGATTGACGATGACGGCGGCAACGCCTTCTATGAGTACCAGGTGCCCAGCGCGGTGATTTCCCTGAAGCAAGGCTTTGGCAGGCTGATCCGCTCCCTGCACGATCGCGGGCTGCTGTGCCTGCTCGACAATCGCATTCTGAAAAAGCAGTACGGGCGGGTGTTTCTCGACAGCTTGCCCAAGTACGGCCGGACTGCCGATGTAAGAGAGGTGGAACGGTTCTTTGGCATTATGGAAGAACACACCTCGCGCGCCACTCTCGATCGCCGTCAATAACCATCAATGGATCCCGCCCGCATCGCCGAACTCCTGCGGCCGTTCACCGGCGACGCGGAACTTCCGGCTGACATGCTGGAGCAGTTCCGCCTCTACCTTGATCTGCTGCTGCGTTGGAATGCCCGTGTAAACCTGACGGCAGTCCGCGATCCCGAAAAGATCGTGACCCGGCATTTTGGCGAGTCGATATTCGCCGCGCGGATG
>Ga0302326_10022221_pt1 | contig 12978 bp, 9 predicted proteins | sample Palsa_T0_3_FD_202264 | JGI IMG/M metagenome (GOLD analysis project Ga0302326, IMG submission 202264) | Peat permafrost microbial communities from Stordalen Mire near Abisko, Sweden - Palsa_T0_3 | ecosystem: Environmental > Terrestrial > Soil > Palsa > Peat permafrost | place: Sweden: Abisko... | reverse complement strand
ATCTGGTCGCGTGCTGTCACGGCTGCAATCGTCGCAAGGGCAACCAGCTACTGCATGAGCTGACCAACATGAAGTTGCTGCGGGAGCCGCGGCCGTTTTCGCTGCACACCAGCCGCCACATCATGCGCATGATTGGCCACTCGGACCAGAAGTGGCGCAAGTATCTGTACTACACGAACTGACGGATATTGCATTCCTGAGTGACGCGGGATAGCTGCGCACTGATACACTCATCGCTTCCCAGCCGTCCGAGTTTTCTGATGAGTGAGGACCATGCAGACACCCGTTCAACCTTATATTCCTGCGCATGAAAAGCCGGCTGAGCTGAGCTTTCGCGCGCTCGCTCTCGGCGTAATTTTCGGCATTCTCTTCGGCGCGGTGACGGTGTATGTCGGGCTGCGGGCCGGGTTGACCGTATCGGCTTCGATTCCGATTGCGGTGTTGTCGATCAGCCTGCTGCGTGCGCTGGGCAAGTCGACCATTCTTGAAAACAACATTGTGCAGACGACCGGCAATGCGGGGCAATCGATTGCAGCGGGTGTGATTTTCACGTTGCCGGCGCTGATTTTTCTCGGTTTCGATCTGGAATATCAGCGCATTTTTTTGCTGGCGCTGATCGGTGGATGGCTCGGCGTCTTGTTCATGATTCCGCTGCGCAGGCAGCTGATCGTTGAAGAGCATGGGACCCTTACCTATCCGGAGGGCACGGCCTGCGCGGATGTTTTGCTGGCGGGGGAACGGGGCGGGTCGTTTGCGGGGCGTGTGTTCCTCGGGCTGGGATTGGGCAGCCTGTACACACTTTTTCAGAATGAAAATCTTTTCAGCGCCTGGCCGGGCACTCCGAACTATGAGCCGAAATGGCTGCCGGGCGCGGCAGTGCGCGCGGATGCGACGTCGGAATATCTGGGAGTGGGCTACATCATCGGACCGAGGGTTGCGGGAACGATTTTTGCCGGCGGCGTTTTCTCCTGGCTGGTGCTGATGCCGGCGATTCACTTCTTCGGATCGAATTTTGCGGGGCCGATTTATCCCGGCACCAAGCCGGTCGGCATGATGTCACCCAGCGAATTGTGGGCCTCCTACATTCGGCCGATGGGTGCGGGTGCGGTGGCGGCGGCGGGCGTGATTACTCTGCTGCGCACTATGCCGACGATTTTTGGGGCGCTGCGTGCGGGGATCAGGGACATCGCGAAGAAGGGTATGAAATCGGAGGCGGCGGCGCTGCGCACTGACGATGATTTGCCGATGAGCGTGGTTGTCATCGGCTCGGTGCTGCTGGTGGCGCTGATGTTTATCTTCCTCGAATTCAAGCCGGTGCCGGGCGCGAAGGTCGGCGCGCTGGCAAATCTTGCGGCCTCGCTGCTGGTCGTCATCTTCGGATTTCTATTTGTAACGGTTTCGTCACGAATTGTTGGCTTGATCGGGAGCTCAGCTAATCCGATATCAGGCATGACGATCGCGACGCTGATGGCGACGTCCGCGATCTTCCTGGTGGAGGGCTGGACGGCGCCGGCGTTTGGCGCGCTGGCCATCACGATCGGCGGCGTGGTCTGCATCGCGGCGGCAAATGCGGGGGACACGTCGCAAGATCTGAAGACTGGCTTCCTGATTGGCGCGACACCTCGCAAGCAGCAAATCGCGCTGATGGTGGGAGTCTGCGCGTCGGTGCTGTCGGTGGGCGTGACGCTGAACGCGATGAATAAAGGTCTGGAGGAGTTTCGGCCGCTGAGTCCAGCGCTGAGTATGCCGGCGAATCCACAGGGCGTGGTGATTCAGCAGCCGCAATTTGAGCGCGACCATTTCCGGCTGCATACTGCGCAGGGCACGGGCGCGGATTTACAGGGCTCAAATTATGAGCTCATCAATTCGCTCGGCAGCCCGGCGCTGCCGGACGGAAAATATCTGCTGAATCGCAGCACTGGCCTGCTGGAGGTGCAGTGGGTGCAGGGCATTGGCAGCGAGAAGGCGGCCGCTCCGCAGGCGCGGCTGATGGCGACGGTGATCAACGGCATCTTGTCGCGCAGACTGCCATGGGGGTTGGTGCTGCTCGGCGTTTTCCTGGTGATTGCGGTCGAACTGCTTGGAGTGCGCTCCCTTTCGTTTGCGGTCGGCGCTTATCTTTCGATCGGCACGACGCTGGCGATTTTCTGCGGCGGCATTGTTCGCTGGATGATTGATCGAGCGTCCGCGAAGCTCGCGCCAGTGCACGACACGCAGTCGGATGCGGAGGCGGTGTTGGAGACAGAGGTGAGTCCGGGCGCGTTGTATGCGTCGGGCTTGATTGCGGCGGGCGGCATTGTCGGGCTGATGGGAGTGGCGCTGAAGCTGTACGAAAGTGCGGCCGACAAGAGCGACTTGATCACGTTCTCGCCGACGAATCCGCTGCATCATGACTGGGTTTCGGTGGTGATGTTCGGGCTGCTCGGGTATTCGCTTTACTACTTCGGGCGCAAGCCGATGGGCAAAGGCAAACTTTAGCGGGGCGTCTGCCGTTGTCTGCGAAATAAAGTTATGGCTCCGCGAATTGCCTCGACCGCACCGCGCCAACGGCTGCGAAATCCCGACCCATGAACGGCACGAACGTAGCCGTGAAATAGCGCGCGATGATCGTTGCCGTAGAGGCGCATGTGGGTGCGGTCATCGCCGCGGCGAAGCATGACGGATTTTGGCGACGTCATCTCGAGCAGGCCTTGGCGGCCACGAGTCATGCCGAAGCCGGTTTGTTTGCGGCCGCCGAAGCAGACGCGCGGGTCCGCGGTGGGCGCGATCAAATCGTTGATGAGGACGCAACCGGCTTCGACCTGCCTGGCCAGTTTTCGGGCCGCGCTCTCGGCGCCAAAAATCGAAACCGACAGGGCATACGAGCACAGCCGGTTGGCTTCGACGGCCTCCTGCTCATAGCGAAACGGCATGAGGCTGAGGACGGGGGCAAAAATATCGGCGTCGGCGATGCGCATGTCCGGCCGCACGTCGGTGAGCAGGACGGGGCCGGTGGAGTGGTCGCCGCGGCCGTCGTAGACAAGGCGCGCGCCAAGCAGCAGTGCCTCGTGGACGAGATCGTCGAGCTGGCGGCGGCTCGATTCCGCAAGCTCGATGTGAGGTTGCAGCGAGAGAATATGCCGCAGGCGATTTTCGAGCTCGACTGATTTTTGTACGGGCACAAAGATGCGCCGCGCCGCCATGCAAGTGGCGGAACCGTTGAAGCGACAGCTGAAGGCGAGGGCTTCGACAACGCGATCCAGTTTCGCGTCCATCAAGATGAAGACCGAGTCGCAGCCGGACAGTTCCATCACGGAAGGCGTGAGTGTGGAGGCGAGCCGCGCCATGACGCGGCGGCCGGTTTGCGCGGAGCCGGTGAGAATCACCTTGTCCACCCCGGCGTCCATGACTTCGACGGCGGCTTCCGACGATTCGTCGGTGACCAGCAGCAGGGAGGTGTCCGCACCCGAGGCGGCGAATGCTTCGGCGAAAACCTGTGCGCAAGCTATGCCGCCTTTTCCCGGCTTCCAAATGACGGCGTTGCCTGCGGCGAGCGCTTGCAGGCACTGCACCCCTGCGAGTAGCAGCGGAAAGTTCGACGGGGCGACGATGAGGACCACACCCCACGGCTCACGGCGCGTTTCAACCGAGACGCCGAGAAGCCACAGTGGTCTGCTGTCGTTGGGCTCGCGACGCGTGCGCAGGATTTCTTCGGCCTCGCGTTCTAGGAATTTGCAGGCGTCGAGAACGGGGAGGAGTTCGGCGGCAATGGAGTCAGCTTCGCTGCGACCGGGTCGATAAATGGAGCCAGCGAACTGGTCCACGCGCTCAGCCAGACAATGGCGGACACGTCGCAGTGCGTAGAGACGGAGATAAATCGGCAGCTCGGCCCACTTGCGCTGCGCCTCGCGGAGTGCGGCAAGTTGCGAAGCAAAAGTGTCCTGTGGGATGTCTACGACCGGACCCGGGTGCGTGAGAACTTTCGACATGGAATTTGACCCTTGACGGGGAACAACTAGATATATCGCATTGACGGCGTTTTGTGCGCGGATTTAGCGGGTCTGCGTTGGAATAGAACTGTTGAACTGGGCAGCGGCGCGGGCTCGTGTACGGGCGCGGTGCACCATGTCAGGGAGGCCAACGCCGCGATAAGCGTTGCCGATCAAATGCAGGCCTGGGAGCATCGAGGCGCGTTGCTCGATTTGCTGCACCTTGTCTTCGTGACCGAGTTCGTATTGCGGCAGCGAGTTCGGCCAGCGTTGGACAATGGCCAGTTCCGGCGCCGACATGTCAGGGAAAAGCTGCAGCAGCTGATTTTGTGCGAGCTCGGCGATGGCGTTGTCGTCCAGGCTTTCGACGGAAGAGACGTTGGGTCCGCCAAAGAAAACGCGCAGCAGCATGGCGGCGGCTGGCGTCGTGTGGGGATATTTGTTGTGGCAGAATGTGCAGGCCAAGAGCGCGGGATGAGCCTCGGGTTGCGGCTGCTGGACGAGAAAACCGAAGGCTTCGGGCAGCGGAATTCTTTCACAGTAAGCGAGTGCGACGAGGACTGTGGAAGAGGCCGGCAGGCTGTGGAGTTGAGCGAGCGTTTGATCGACAGGCGTGAGGAGCGAGTGGGTCACGTGGGCGGGTGTCGCGATCAGGAGCGAGTCAAACAATTCGGTGCCGGCGGCTGTTGTGACGCTCCAGCATGCATGGTTGTTGGCGATTGCGAGGACCGGCTGCTCGGTGCGAACTGAATTGGCGGGCAGCTTCGCGGCCATTGCGTCAATCATCGAAGCGAGCCCGGTGCGAAGGGTGGTGAAGATGGATGGCGCGGGATCGGAAGATTTCCGAGCCGCTCGCTGTGCGCGGAGGCCGACGATGAGGCTGCCGTGATCGCGTTCTAGGGCGACGAAGAAGGGCATGACCGAGGGGGCGCTGAGCTTTTCGATGTCCCCGCCGAAGATGCCGGCGAGCAGTGGACCTGCGAAGGTGCGGGTCGCTTCTTCACCAAAATGGCGGCGCAGAAAATCAGCGACAGAAATATCGCCGGTGGTCTCAGACGACAATTTGCGCAGCTCGTCCGCGCGGGACGGCTCATCGAGATAGTCGTGCCGTGCTGTCTCGCTCAGCAGGGACGTAGTGCGGATGGCGTCGTCATCGAGCGGGACCATCATGCGCATGCCGTCGGGAATGGGCTCGAGTTTTCCGTCGCGGAGCAGAAGGGTGCGGCGCTCCGCGTCGTTCGAGGGAACAATTTCCGCGCTCAGGCCGAGCTCGATAGCAAGTTCATGCAGCCAGGGCTTTTCGCTGACCCAGCCATCGGGGCCGAGTTCGATTACGAGTGGACCGATGCCCGGGAAATTTGCGTAGCGCGTGGAAACGGCGCCGCCGAGCCGCGGGCTGCTCTCATACAAAACAAATTGGATTGATTCACCGGCGCCCTGCAGACACGCAAGCTCGTGAGCGGCGGTGACACCGCTGATGCCGCCGCCGATAATGGCGATGCGTTTCATTCGCCCAACCGTTGCAGAGCTCCGCGGGCCAGGTTGGCCAGCGCGGCGATCAGGGTAGGTGAAGTATTCAGCGATTCGGTGCGCTCCACCGTGATGCCGATTTTCTCTCCGAACTCGCGGAAGGCGATGTCGATGTCGTAAAGAATTTCGACGTGATCGCAGAGGAAGCCGATCGGTTGTAGCAGCACGAGTTTGTGTCCCGCCTGGGCGAGCGCGGTGAGCGTAGCTTCGACGCCGGGTCCGAGCCACGGGCCTCCTGACGCGCCCTGACTCTGGAATGCAAAGTAGCAGTCCTGCGCGGTGAGTCCTGCCGGGGCGAGTGCGGCAGCGACGAGCTGCGCTGTCTTCTTGGCTTCCTGAGGATACAGGTCTGGCTCTTGCGGAGTTGGTGGACGTGCTGGAGTGGCCGGCGGGTTGGCTTCATCGCCGGGCAGCGGAATCGAAGTTTGGCTCCAAACCGTGCGGCATGGAACGCTATGCGCAGTGAAGATTACGGGGAGGTTGTTCCCGGCTGCGCGGCTTAATTCGATCCAGCGCGGTTGCAATCTCTCGGCGAATGCCTGGATGAGAAGCGGGTGATCGGCCCAGGCGTCGACGAAATCCAGCTGCAGATGCTCGCCAGCCTCGGCGTAAGCGGCGCGCTTGTAAAGGCCGACACTGGTGCGGGAATTTTGCGGTGCAAGGCAGATGGCGACGGCGCGGCGGACACCGGCTTCGCGCATCTGGCGAACTGTGTCGGCGACGTATGGCTTCCAATTGCGCATGCCGACATAGACCTTCAGTCCGAGCGACGCTTCGAGGGCGGCGGCTTCGGCGAAGGTGATTTCGGTGAGCGGACTTTTTCCGATGAGGCCGTAGCGGTGGCGAATTTCTTCGACGACGTGATCAGGCAGTGGGCGACCGCTGGTGACATTGCGGAGGTAATCGGGAATTTCGTCGAGCGTTTCTGGTGTGCCGTGGGCCAGCAGCAGAATTGCGGTCTCCTGCGTGTTATTCACGGAGGGCTCCGGCGGTGCGTTGGTAGTCGCGCACAATTTGTACCACGCGCTGCACATTTTCAACTGGTGTGCCGGGGACGATGCCGTGTCCGAGATTGAAGATGTGTCCGGCGCGGCCACCTGCCGCGTCCATGACCTGGCGCACTCGGCGCTCCAATAATTCAGGCTCGGCGAAGAGTGTGATGGGATCGAGATTGCCCTGGACCGCGCAGTTGTAGCCGAGCGCGTGCCAGGCTTGATCGAGCGGGATTCGCCAGTCGAGCCCCAGCACATCGGCTCCTGTCGATTGCATGGAAGGCAGCAGGGATGCGGTGTCGACGCCGAAATAAATTACAGGGACGCCCTTGTCCTGGACGGCGCGGACGAGTTGCTTCGTCACGGGTAAAACGAAGTCGACATAATCGGCGACGCTGAGAGCGCCGACCCAACTGTCGAAAATCTGGATAACGTCAGCTCCGGCTTCGACTTGCTGCGCGGCAAACTGCGTCAGGACGGTGACAAGCTTTTCCATCAGCTGTTGCCAGGCTGCGGGTTCCTTGTAGAGGAAGCGCTTGGTCTCGACGAAGCTGCGCGAGCTGCCGCCTTCGATCATGTAGCTGGCGAGGGTGAAGGGAGCGCCGCAAAAGCCGATGATGCCGAGGCGGTCCTGGAAGTGGGCGACGACTCGCTCGATTGATTGCGAAACATACTGCAGCTCGTCGGCGCGGTCGACGCGCAGTGCGGCGATATCTTCTGCGGTGCGGACTGGCTTGTGAACGACTGGACCTTCGCCGGCCAGGAACTCAAAATCAAGGCCCATGGCTGTGAACGGCAGCAGCAGGTCGGCAAAGATAATGGCGGCGTCGACGCCGAGTTTTTCCGCGGCGGTGATGGTGACTTCGGCGGCAAGCTCGGGAGTGCGACAAATTTCGAGCAGCGAGTGATGTTTGCGGACAGCCTGGTATTCGGCCATGTAACGACCGGCCTGGCGGAGGAACCAGATGGGCGTGCGGTCCACGGGCCGGCGGAGGCAGGCGCGGACGAGGCGCTCTGCACCGGTGAGAGCGGGCGTGGCGTGGGGAGGATTTTCCTGCATGAAGGTCAACGCTTCGAGCGTAGCATTTGCCACGCCGGCGACGCTTGCGCGCGAAGCAGCTAAATTGACGCAATCGTCGTGAAGTGGCGTGGTTGTTGCCAAATCAAATCATAAAGTTTGCGAGCAGCCGGCCTCGACGATGGTGCCGCGACATTCGCCAAAGCCGATTCTGACGGCGCCCGGGCGCTCGCAGTAGCCGCGCAGGATGACTTCGTCGCCATTCAAGAGAAAGCGCCGCTGCTCGCCGTTCGACAGAGTGATCGGCTCGCTGCCGCGCCAGGCGAGTTCGAGCAGGCAGCCGCGCGAAGTTTTTTCCGGGCCGGAGACGGTGCCGCTGCCCAGAAGATCTCCCGGTTGGAGATTGCAGCCGTTCGACGTGTGATGGGCAATCATCTGGGCGAGTGTCCAATACATATCGCGAAAGCTGCCGCGGCTGAGGCGCTCGTCAGGCAGGTTCGACGCTCGCATTTTCTCCGTGCTGAGCCAGACTTCGAGTGTGATGTCGAAGCCGCCGGCGCGCTGATCGGTTTCGCCGGCGAGGTAGGGCAGCGGCTGCGGATCGCCGGCGGGGCGCGCGATTGCGGGGCTGCGGAAGGGAGCCAAGGCCTCCATGGTGATGACCCAGGGAGAAATTGTTGTCAGGAAATTTTTCGCCAGGAAGGGACCAAGCGGCTGATACTCCCACGCCTGCATGTCGCGCGCCGACCAATCGTTGACCAGGCAGAGTCCGAAGGCATGCGCTTCCGCGTCGGCGATGGGGATGGGCGTGCTCAACTCGTTGCCGCGGCCGATGAGGACGCCGACTTCGAGTTCATAGTCGAGGCGTTGCGTCGGGCCGAAGATTGGTGTGGCGGCATCGTCGGCTTTGGTCTGACCGTTGGGGCGCGGAACGGTCATGCCGCTGACGACCACCGAAGAAGCGCGGCCGTGATAGCCGATAGGCACCCATTTGTAATTGGGGAGCAATGGATTGTCGGGGCGGAACATGCTGCCGACATTGGTGGCGTGGAAAATCGATGCGTAGAAGTCGGTGTAATCACCGATGGCCGCGGGCAAACGCATATGGATTTGCGATTGCGGCAGGAGGTGTGTTTTGCACTGCGCGCGATGCGGCGACGCTGCTTCAAGGAGCGTGAAAATTGCATGCCGAAGTTCGGAATTTGCGTCGGGACCGAGCTGCATGAGTTGATTCAGAGTTGTATGTGAGAGAGCGGCGCGAAGGTCGCCGGATAATTCGCCGAGCAGGTTGGCCTGTGCTACTGCGTGCAGGTCGAGCAGCTGGTCACCGATGGCGACACCGATGCGCGAGGGCAAGCCCGCGCTACGGCCATCCACAAAAACGCCGAAGGGAAGATTCTGCAGCGGGAAATCGCAGCCCGCATTATTGGCGGACGCCACCCAGGAACGCGCTTCCGGCTGATGGGTTTGGTTCAGGAGTCGGGTCATAGCAGGTGCAATTGTTGCAGGTCGGAGATTGGTTCTTCGAAGGAGCAGGAGCCGAAGGAGATGGCGAAGTTGTCCCGAGTGTCTGCGAGTTCATGCAGCGAGAGAGAAAGATTGCGCCACTCGAGGGATGTATCGCTGAATTTGAATTCTGTGCCGTCGTCGGCTTCGAGCATTTCGCGGATTGCTGGTTGAGGCGCTCCTCGGCGAGCGAGTACGGCAGCCAGAAAAAGATTCAGGAACCCGTGCATGGTTGAGGACGCCGCGTGCGGCTCGTAGGTGAGTGGCCGGTTGCAGCGCAGTGGATGATGCAATCCCGCGGTGGCTTTGAACGCGATTTGTTCGGAGGCACAAGAGGAAAGGAAATCGACGAGGGCATCGATCGGAGGAAAGGCTTCTGCGGTCAAGCCGCCCGTTCGGATTTTTGCTCGCAAGCCCGCGCGGTGGATGAGAGAGAGCAAAGGCGCGGGCTGGACTTGAGAAATCTCGCAGTAGGCAGTGATGTCAGCGGGAAGAAGTTGGTCGAGAGCTGAGATTTGCGCGGCGCTCGGAGTCTTCGCTTCGATCACATCGATCATTACGACTTCTGCATGACGCTCGTTGAAGGCTTGGATAGATGCGAAATCAGCCCTCGGGTTGTCGCCGAGCAAGGCCGCAATTCGCCAGCAGCCGGTTTGTGGGGGGAGCCCGGCAAACGCGGTTTCAAACTCGTCTAAACGTGCAATCGAGGTTACAAATCGGCCGAGCGCCCGCGCATATTGGCCGACACGATAGCGTGCATAGTTGCGCACCGCCTGCTCCATCGGCAGGCCAGCCGGCGGGAAGAGCCCGGCGTAGTCCACCAATTCACGCAGCAGAGCTCGCAACGTGGCCGGAGCAAAGGTGGAACGAGAGAGGTGAGAAGGTGCGGCAGTGCTCAACGCCTATCCCTTCGAATGAAAATTCTTCTTCAAGCCCTGCCAGCATTCGAAGTAGTCATGCTGCAATTCGGCGGTATCCATGGCGAACTTGGTAGGACGCGAGATGAAGCGCGTCTCAAACATGAAGGCCATGGTGCCGTCGAGGCGCTGCGGTTTCAGATCCACCGTCGTGGCCTTCTGATAAGTCTCGGCGTCGGGGCCGTGTCCGGACATGCAGTTGTGCAGACTGGCGCCGCCGGGGACGAATCCCTCGGCCTTGGCGTCATACTCGCCGTGGACGAGGCCCATGAACTCATTCATGAAGTTGCGATGGAACCATGGCGGACGGAAGGTGTGCTCGGCAACGACCCAGCGGGGAGGGAAGATGCCGAAGTCGCAGTTCGCGGTGCCGCGAATTTCCGACGGCGAAGTGAGCACCGTATATATAGATGGATCGGGGTGATCGAAGGAGACCGTGTTGATGCATTGGAAGCGGTAGAGGTCGTACTTGTAGGGGACGTAATTGCCGTGCCAGGCGACGATGTTCAGCGGGGAGTGGTTATACATCGCCTCCCACAGACGGCCGCCGAATTTGGCGACGACGCGGTGGTCGCCTTCCTCGTCCTCGAATGCGGCATGCGGGGTGTGGAAGTCGCGCGAGTTCGCGAGTCCGTTGGCGCCGATGGGACCGAGGTCCGGCAGGCGGAAGGGCTGGCCGTAATTTTCGCAAATGTAACCCCGGGTTTCGTTCTCGAGTAACTCGACGCGGAATTTGATGCCGCGAGGGATGACGCAGATTTCGCCGGGCTTGACTTCGAGTATGCCGAATTCCGTACGGAAGAGTGCCTTGCCCATTTGCGGGACGATGAGCAATTCGCCGTCGGCGTTGTAGAAGCACTTGTTCTCCATGCTGCGATTCGCGACGTAGAGATGAATCGCGACGCCGTTGTGCATGTAGGAGTCGCCGTTGCCAGCGAGCGTGGTGATGCCCTGGGCAAAGTCGGTGGGCTCGGGGGGAATCGGCAGAGGATTCCAGCGAAGCTGATTGGGCGGCGTCGGCACCTCGTCAAACGGCGTGCTGCGGAGCATGCCTTGCGGCAGGGGCGTGTAGGGCTGGTGGACGACGGACGGACGCAGACGGTAAGCCCAAGTGCGGCGATTTTCGCCGCGCGGCATGGTGAAGGCGGTACCGTTGAGCTGCTCCGTGTAGAGGCCGAGCGGCACTTTTTGCGGCGAATTCTGGCCGACCGGGAGGGCACCGGGGACGGCTTCGGTGGCAAATTCATTGCCAAACCCGCTGAAATATTTCAGCTCGGGTGCCGTGGTTTTCTTTGCAGACTCTGCGGCTGGCGCGGTGGTGGTGGCTGCCATGAGGACTCCTTCGTCGATAAGAAGCGTCGACGGAGAAGTGTATCAAGTTCGCGTCCTGGCTGGCTTGCGAGCAGGACTGCGGTGGCCGCTCAATTCGCCGGACGCCGGAAAACTCCGCGGCGGGAGCTGGCGTCCAAGTCATTGCAAATCATTATTTCCCGAGCGGTTTTAGTTGGTGAAAGACATCCTATGTTCGTGATGGAGTGAGATATGGCGCGTCCTTATTGGTCCGGTCAGTTGAGAATTTCGCTGGTGTCGTTCGGCATTAAGCTCTTTGCTGCAACGAACCCCGCGGGCGAGATCAGCTTCCATCAAATTGATCGTAAGACCGGCAAACGCGTTCGCCATCAGAATGTCGTGGAGAACGACCACCCTGTCGATAAGTCCGACATCGTCAAAGGCTATGAGTACAGCAAGGGCAAGTACCTGGCGGTCGAGCCGGATGAGATCAAGAATTTGCGGATTGCTACCAAGGATACGCTGGAGCTATCGCAATTTGTAGATGTGTCGGAGATTCCCGTGGAGCTTTATGAGAAGCCCTATTTCGTAGTCCCACAGGATGCCAAGCATGCTGCCGCTTTTGCTGTGATTCGCAAGGCGCTGGAGCAGACCGGGAAGGCTGGGGTGGGGAAAATCGCGTTCGCTGGAAGGGAGCACTTAGTCGCAATTGCGCCTGCTGCTGACAAGAAATCGCGCGGACTTATGGCTTACACGATGCGTTATGAAAATGAATTGCGCAAGCCGTCTGAATATTTCTCCGAGATAGCGGAGTCGACGGTGGATAAGAAACAGTTATCTATGGCGATGGAACTTATCAATCAATATACGGCGCCATTTAATCCAGGCGAATTTAAAGACGATTACGAAGCCGCATTGCAGAAGTTAATTGATGCCAAGAGGAAGAATAAGCCGCTTCCATTGGAAGAGGAGAAGAAGCCTGCGAGCAACGTGATCAATTTGATGGATGCGTTGCGCCGGAGCATTCATCCCGAACACGAAGCTAAAGCAAAGTCGATGGGTCGCGCGAAATCGAGTGGCAAGGGCCCTGTGCTGGTTAAATCCGTGAAGCGAAAGAGCCGGGTGGCGTGATCGATGGCTAAACAAAGGGCGCATTCAGGGGCATCCGATGCGGTGGACGAGCAGCTGGCACGGTATCGCGCGATGCGCGACTTCCACCTGACTAAGGAGCCAAGCGGAAAGAAAGCGGCGGGAAGAACGTCGAATCAGAAGAGCGAGCTGCCATTTGTAATTCAAAAGCATGCAGCAACTCGACTGCACTATGACTTTCGCCTCGGTTGGGACGGCGTGCTGAAGAGCTGGGCTGTAACTAAGGGCCCAAGTTATTATACCGGGGATAAGCGTCTTGCTGTGCAGGTGGAAGATCATCCGATAGAATACGGCGGCTTTGAGGGCACGATTCCGAAGGGTCAGTATGGCGGCGGTACCGTCATGGTGTGGGACCAGGGCACCTGGGAGCCACAGGAAGATGTCGATGCCGGATTGAGGAAGGGCAATCTGAAATTCATTTTGCATGGTAAGAAGTTGAAAGGGAAATGGGCCCTTATTCGGATGCACGGCAAGGCTGCTGGGGAGAAGAAGCCGAACTGGCTGCTGATTAAAGAGCACGACGAGTTTGAGCGGCCGAGCACTGCACCCGCGATTACCGAAGAGGCGCCGTCCAGCGTGGTGACGAAGCGCAGCCTGGAACAGATAGC
>Ga0302326_10022220_pt1 | contig 12978 bp, 3 predicted proteins | sample Palsa_T0_3_FD_202264 | JGI IMG/M metagenome (GOLD analysis project Ga0302326, IMG submission 202264) | Peat permafrost microbial communities from Stordalen Mire near Abisko, Sweden - Palsa_T0_3 | ecosystem: Environmental > Terrestrial > Soil > Palsa > Peat permafrost | place: Sweden: Abisko... | reverse complement strand
AGAACGGCGTGGACCGCCGCTATTACGAGCTGTGTGCGATGTCGGAGCTCAAGAACGCTTTGCGCTCAGGCGATGTGTGGGTGGAGGGCTCCCGCCAACATAAGGACTTCGACGAATATCTCATCACCCCTGAAAAGTTCACCACGCTCAAGGCGGCCGGCAAGCTACTTCTTTCCGTCTCGACCGGCTGCGAGGAGTACCTGCACGAACGCCTGTCTTTGCTTGATCAGCAGCTCGAAAAGGTTAACATCCTCGCCTCGTCGAATGAGTTGCCCGATGCCAGCATCACTGATGCAGGCCTGAAGATAACGCCACTTGACGCGGCAGTTCCAGAAGCAGCGCAGCAGTTGATCGATCAAACGGCGATGATGCTGCCGCACGTCAAGATCACGGAACTGCTCTTGGAAGTTGATGCGTGGACGGGCTTCACGCGTCACTTCACCCACCTCAAATCCGGTGAGGTATCCAAGAACAAATCTCTGCTATTGACCGCTATTTTGGCTGATGCGATCAATCTCGGGCTTAGCAAAATGGCCGAGTCGTGCCCAGGTACGACCTACGCCCGGCTGTCGTGGCTGCAGGCCTGGCACGTCCGCGACGAGACTTATTCGAAGGCTCTGGCCGAGCTTGTCAATGCCCAGTCTCGTCATCCGTTCGCCGAACACTGGGGCGACGGCACAACCTCGTCCTCCGACGGGCAGCGCTTCAAAGTGGGAGGGAAGGCCGAGAGCACAGGACACATCAATCCAAAGTACGGCGCTGAGCCGGGACGGACGTTCTATACCCACCTCTCCGATCAGTTCGCGCCCTACCACGCAAAGGCCGTCAACGTCGGCGTCCGGGATGCTACCTATGTACTCGATGGCCTGCTCTATCACGAGTCGGATCTGCGCATCGAGGAGCACTACACCGACACGGCTGGCTTCACCGATCATGTCTTCGCCCTCATGCATATGCTGGGCTTTCGCTTCGCGCCGCGGCTGCGCGATCTGGGAGAAACAAAACTATACGTGCCAAAGCAGGGCCCGGCATACACCGCCCTTAAGCCCATGATCGGAGGTACTCTACAGATCAAGAACATCGGTGCCCACTGGGATGAAATCCTGCGTCTGGCTACTTCGATCAAGCAGGGCACAGTCACCGCTTCACTGATGCTGCGCAAACTCGGCAGCTATCCACGTCAGAACGGGCTCGCCGTCGCCTTGCGCGAACTCGGTCGCATCGAACGCACACTCTTCATCCTGGACTGGCTGCAAAGCGTCGAACTGCGCAGGCGGGTCCACACGGGTCTGAACAAGGGCGAAGCCCGGAATGCGCTTGCCCGAGCCGTGTTCTTCTACCGTCTTGGCGAGATCCGCGACCGCAGCTTCGAGCAGCAACAATATCGCGCCAGTGGGCTCACCTTGGCCACCGCCGCCATCGCGCTGTGGAACACCGTTTACCTCGAACGAGCCACCAACGCTCTACTTGAAAACGGGCATCCCGTGGACCTTGCGCTTCGGAAACACTTGTCTCCGCTCGGTTGGGAGCACATCAACCTGACTGGGGACTACCAGTGGCGGAACACCGCAAGGCTCGGCATGAGCAAGTTCAGACATCTGCGACAACCCTAACGTACGATATGGTCCGTTTTCTGAGGGGACCCCTGATTGAGCATGAGTTACGCGCAAAATCACGTGCGTTAAATGCAGTTTTTCGCGGGTTTAGGAACATTTAATTGCACATTACGTCTCTCAATTGGAACGGCGCAGGCGCATTGCAGGAGCCGCTTACTTTCCATTGTGCGCCAACCGGGGTTAATTGTCGGCAACCACGTTAGACCTTATTTGTGGTAGTTGGGATAGGCCGGCTTTTCGGGTTGCGGCTGGGGATGTTGGGCTAGCTCCTCCAGAGCGATGGAGACGGCCTTTTCAAGCTGTGGATCGTGGCCTTCGCTTACCGCTTTTGGGTCTTGCTCGACGGCAACATCAGGCTCGACGCCATGGTTCTCCACATCCCACTCGCCTTTGGGCGAGAAGAAGGCGACGCTTGGCGAGGTGACGTGTCCGCCATCCATCAGAACCGGGATGGGACCGATGCCGACCAGGCCTCCCCAGGTTCGCTTGCCCACCAGCGTGCCAAGTTTGGCTTGCTTGAAGAGCCAGGGCAGAGCGTCGCCGCCGGAGCCGGAGAATTCGTTGGCGATCATCACCTTGGGCCCGTAGATGGCCGCGTTGGGCGTGTGCTCGATTTGGCCGTAGCGGGGAGCCCAGTACGACTCGATATGGCGGCCTAAGACTTCGACGAAGTAGTCGGCGACCTGGCCGCCGCCGTTGAAGCGCTCGTCAATGACCGCGCCCTGCTTCTGAGTTTGGGCAAAGTAATAGCGGTTGAAGTTGGTGAAGCCGCCCTGGCCGGTATCCGGCAGATAGACGTAGGCCAGTTTTCCGCCTGAGAGCTGATCGACCTTGTGCTGGTTCCCCTCGATCCAATCGATGTTGCGAAGGTTGACTTCGCTGGCGATGGGAGTCACGGAGAGATCGCGCGTGTTCTTGCCATCGGCTGAGACCATGTGCAGGCTGATGACGTGGCCGGCCGTGCCTTCGAGGGGCTTTTGGATGTCGATGGAGGCGTCGACCTCCTGCCCATTGATGTCCAGAATGCAATCGCCAACCTTGAGGTTGAGGCCCGGTTGCGCGAGTGGGGCTTTTTCGCGCGGATTGAAGCTGCCGCCGGTATAAATTTTGGCCAGGCAGTAGTGGTTGTTCTTGATGGTGTAATCGACGCCCAGCAGCCCGCCGGGGACGTGCTGTGCGGTGGGAATCGCGCCACCGTTGCCGCGCAGATGGCCGACGGAAAAGGCTCCGAGCATCTCCTGAAAGATGTAGTTGAGGTCGGCGCGGGAGGCGATCGAAGCTACATAAGGCTCGAAGTGCCGCTCATCGGCGACGGTGTCGGTTCCGTGGAAGTGAGGATCGTAGAAGTAGGCGCGCTCGATGCGCCAGACCTCGTGGTACATCTGCTCCCACTCGGCTGAAGGATCGACGCGGACCTTGAGATCGGCAAACGAGAGTGCGCCTTCGCCGGGTTTGACGGGCGCGTTGGCGGGGACGATGACCCAGGATGGCGGTCCTCCGCCGCCGGGCGCCGCGTCCATTGCGCCTGGTTTGTGGCTGGAGACGGCGAGCAGCATTTTTTCGCCGTCAGCGGAGAGTTCGAAACTCTCCACACCCTCGGCCAGTTTCTCGGTCTTGCGATCCTCCAAGATCCAGCGGCTCAGGGTTGGCGCACCGGGAGACGAGCCGACTGGGTCGGCATTTTGCAGGATATACAGGCTGCCCTTTTTCCCTGCGGCCAGCCCGACGTAATCGGCGGCAGGTAGAGGCAGGGCAACGATCCGGTTCTCGATTCCGGCGAGATCGACCTTGATCGGCTTGACCGGTTTAGGAGGCGCTTTGGCGGCGTCGGAATTGGCCTTTTCATCACTGGGCTTCGCTGAGTCTTTCAAATCTCCTGCTTCCGAGCCCGGCTTGCTGTCGGCGTCCTTCTTTGCATCCGGCTTGGATTCGGCGGCTTTCTCATCGTCGAGCTCGGGGGCGATGGGCGAGGCCTGGTCGGCGGCCAGCACTGCGGCGTAGATATTCGAAGTGACGTTGTAGAGGTCGCTGGTCATGTCCAGCCCGTCGGAGGTTGCGCCTGAGTTGGTGCTGGCGAGGAAGTAGAGATATTTGCCTTCGCGATCGAAGGCCGGCTGTCGCGAGTCGGCGATGTCGTTGGTGACCTGCGTGGATTGGCCGGTCTCGACAGAGTAAAGGAAGAGCGCGTGGAGGTGATTGGGAAGCGAGCGGGGATAGGCGATCCACTTGGAGTCCGGCGACCATGCAAGATCGTAAGTTGCGTTGGAGAAGCCGCCGAATGCGTTCTTGTCGCCGATCGCAGTGAGCTTGCCGGTGGTTGTATCCAGCAGATAGGTATTCAGCCGGTTGTCGTGGAAGGCGATGCGCTTGGAATCCGGCGACCATTTTGGATCGAAGTAATATGCAGGCTCGGCGGCGAGCGCGAACTTCTTTACCGGCGGGCCGCCAGCCTGCGACGCTCCCAACTGAGACGCTACGTGCAGGGCGTAGAGGCCTGACTCATCCGAGAAGTAGGCGATGGATTGGCCATCGGGAGACCATGCCGGCCAGCGCTCCATGACGCCTGAGGTATTGGTGATGTTGCGGGTGGGGCCGTGCTTGGCGGCGACAGTAAGAATTTCGCCATGCGCCTCGATAGCCGCGCGCAGGCCGGTGGGCGATATGGATGCGTGATCGACCTGATCGGCGACGCTCTCGATGTGGGAACGAACTTCGGGAAGATCGGCATCAATCTCGATGGGAACGAGCGTGCTTTTGCCAGTCGCGGTATCAAAGAGGTGAATTTCGCCGAGCTGGTCATAGACAAGCGTCTTGCCGTCTCCGGCAAGGGTGCGAATGTCGGCGCCATCGTTGTGTAGCGCCTCGGTGACGGCCTTGGTCGCGGGATCGTAATGGAAGATGCCGATGTGGCCCTTGCGTCCGGAAAGGAAATAGATTTGGCTGCCGGCATAGACGGGGAAGAAATCGGAGGCCTGTTCATGGGGAATCTCTACAGATTCGAGGCCCGGCAGCGAGGTGATCCAGATGGTGCTGGCGCGGCCGCCGCGGTAGTTGCCCCAGGAGACAAACGAGGTGTAGTCGAAGCCGAAGGCTGGCGGGAGCGGGGAGTAGGCGATCTGCGAGCCGTCCGGGGAGAGCTGTCCCTGATAGGCCATGGGCAAAGGGAGCGGAGTGGCGATGCCGCCCTGCGCGGGAACCGAAAATAGCTGCGTGTAACGGCTGGCGGCCTCGCGTGCGGAGCGGAAGACGATCTGCTTGCCATCGGGCGTCCAGCCTACGGCGAAATCGGCGGCCGGGTGGTACGTCACGCGGAAAGGCACGCCTCCGGTGACAGGAATGGTGAAGACGTCGGTGTTGCCGTCGTACTCTCCGGTAAAGGCCAGCGTGCTGCCGTCGGGCGAGAAGACTGGCGCGGTCTCGATGCCAACGCCGGTGGTAAGGCGTGTCGCACGGCCGCCTTCGCGAGGCACTGTCCACAGGTCGCCCGCATAGGCAAAGGCGATGCGGTCCCTGCTGAGCGCCGGACGCTGAAAGATGTGCGGCTTGTTGGCGGCGTGCATTGCAGCCGGAACCAAGGCGACGAATAGCAGCGATGCTACGGCGAAATGAACTGAGCGGAGTGAGCGCAATGGAGTCTCCTGCACTGGTGTGGGACGAACGAATTTATATTATCTGCAAACAGGCTCCATGCGCCTGCCTGCTCGCATGGAGTCCTTCTTCAGGGCGGCCTACAGACGGCAAAGCGATAGTTGCCGAGACGAGAACGGTGACACCTAAGTTGCAGGATTGTTTTGTTGGCTGCTCCAGCAGCGCCGTGGTAACGTGTGGTGATGTGCATTTATGCACTAGGAACGCTCTGAATTTGCAGCACATTTATGGCACCTGAAGAGTAAGCGGCTGAACTGGGTGTCTTGATTGCTTTGAGGAAAGCCGGGCTAAACGATGGACGCTACCTCCGCAGGAATGATCGGCAAGTACCAGGTCATACGTGTACTCGGGCGCGGGGGCATGGGTGAAGTACTTCTCGCGCAAGATGACCTTGGCCGCCGGGTAGCGATCAAGAAGCCGTTCAAGTCCGCGCTCGAGGATGGGCTGGCCCGCTTCAAACTGGAAGCCCGTGCATCAACACTGAGCCACCCCAATATTCCAGTGGTCTACGAAATGGGCATGCAGGACGGCATGCCCTTTATCGCCATGGAATATGTCGAGGGCGAACCGCTCGACAAGCTCATCGCATCGGGCCGGCCGCTGGACCTGATCACCAAGCTGAGCATCATTGAGCAGGTCTGCGCGGGCCTGGGACATGCGCATCAGAAAGGGATCATCCATCGGGACATCAAGCCGGCCAACGTGATCCTGCAGCCCAATGGCGTGGCCAAGATCATCGACTTCGGCATTGCCAAGATTCAAAATCTTGAGCAGACCTCGGGCCTTACCCAGACCAGCCAGATTATCGGCTCGCTGCACTATATTGCGCCTGAGCGATTCAAGGGCGAGGCGATCGACGGCCGAGTGGATGTCTTTTCCGCCGGCGTGATGCTGTATCTGCTGCTGACCGGCCATTTGCCTTTCGCCGGCGGCGAGGCGACGGCTTCTTACCGGATTGTCAATGAGGCGCATACCGCGCTGGGCAAGCATATCCATGACTACCCGCCGGCGCTCGACGCGATCATGGATCAGGCCTTGGCCAAGGATCCTCTCGATCGCTACGCGACTGCGGAAGATTTTGGCGATGCGCTGCATGACGTCATTGAAGACCTGAAGAAGTCGCGCGTCTTCCAGCTCTTCGACGATGCGGAGCGGCTGACCACCGAGAGCCGTTACGCGCCAGCCCTCGAGCTGTTGGACGAAGCGCTCAAGCTGGACCCTGCCAACACCCAGGCTCGAAAGCTGCGCAAGCTTGTCCGCGAACACCAGGAGCGACAGAAGCGCGCCGAGCGGTTGCGCGAGATCATTACCCGCGCCGACGAAGTGCTCGCCGTCGAGAATTATCCCGAAGCCCTGGGATTGCTCAAAGAGGCTCAACGGCTGGATGCCAACTTCCCGGAACTGGCGGAGAAGATTCAAGCTGTCGAGGAGAGAAAGCGCCGCTACGACCTGAGCGTTGCCGCACTGGCAGAGTTGGCCTCGGCCAGGGACCGGGGCGACGTTACTGCCGCTCTGCGTATTGCCGAGCGAGCGATTCAGCAGGACCCGGAAAACTCCAAGCTGATTGCCGTGCGCGGAGCGCTGGCGAAGCAGTTGGAGACCGAAGCTCTCCAGCGCAAGGTTCTTACGCTGCTCGATACGGTTCACCGCGAGATTGCCGCGCAGCACTTTCCCGCGGCCGAACAACTCCTGACCGAGGCCGAGGCAATCGATCCGTCGCATCCGAAGATCGATGAACTGCGCCGGGAGTTGGCGCGGCTGAAGGAACAGGAGGAGCGGCGCCAGCTCCTGGAAGAGATTCACCGGCGGGTCAACGAGTTCCTGCGCGTCGATAACTACGAGCAGGCCGTCGATCTGCTCAATCGCGCCATCGACAAATTGCCCGCTGAGACTACGCTGCACCGGATGCGGGTCGAGGTAGAGACGGCCGCGCGCAAGTTCGACGCCAAGCGCTTTGTGGATGGCGCTATCTCCACGGCCCGCGAACTCTTTCCAAGCGCTCCTCTGGAGGCTCTGGCCGGTCTGCAGAAGGCTATCGAGTCGATGCCGGGCGAGGAGCGGCTGGTTTCCTACGAGCGAACCCTGCGGCAGGAATACGAGGCTCATCGGGTCGAGCAACAGCTTGGCAATACACTGCGCCAAGCACGTGATCTGATCTCGGAACGCCAGTACGAAAAGGCGATCACGGTTCTGGAGTCGTACCAACTGGAATCCGGGAACCAGGCGGACGTAGGCGATCTGCTGGTTTTTGCCCGCAACGAACTTGCCGGCAAGCAACGACGGATGGTGGTTGAGCGCACCACGGCTGAAGTCCGGGCCTTGATCCGCGATGAGCGCCTGGACGAAGCCGTTCGGCTGCTTGAACCGGCGATTCGCGACTCCGGGGACGCGACTCTGACGCGGCTTCTCCAAGAGGTGCATGAGCAGCAGGCCGCGGTTGCACGCAAGCTCGAAGTCGTGCAGAAGCGCGTGGCTCTTTTGCGCGAGCGCGGCGAGTTGGACGAAGCGGTTCAGGTACTCAAGGAATATCTGGCTGCAACTCCTGGAAGTCCGCGTGTCCAGGAGTTCTTAACCGCGCTGCAGGCGGAGCGCGATCAGAAGCAGGTCACCCAGAATGCCATTGCGGCTGCGCGGCGCGCTAGCGAGCGTCGCGAGTTCCCTGCCGCCTTCGAGTCCTTGCAGACCGTGGTTCATGCCTACGGCGATTCCGCCGAATTGACCGCTGAGCTTCAACGCGTGGAAGCCTCGCGCGCTGCCTTCGCGACGGAAGTGGTGAGCAAGTCGATTGACGCGGCACGCGCCGCGCTGCTCAAGAACGACGCTGACGGTGCTCTCACCGCGCTGAAAAGCTCCAGCGAAATGATGGAGTTCGCCGACGAGGCCAAACAGACAGACTGGAAGCGCATGGCCCAGTCTGCCAAAAGGGCCTTGCAACAGCCAGCCTCGGCGACTTCGGCCGGCGCTGATTTTATCGGAGCCATCGGCGATGTGCCAGTTGCGAAGTCACGCACCGGGCTGATTGTGGGAGTCGCGGTTGCCTGCGTCGTATTGGTGGGCGTGGGGGCCTTCGTCTGGGTCAAGATGCGTCCGGCAGCAGCACCGGTTGGGCCTACCTCCGCGCAAATCGTTATTGCCAAAGCCCCACCTGGAGCAGAGGTCCGAGTGGGCAACCTGCCGCCGGTTCTCACCGATGCCAACGGCAATGTATCGATTCCGCTCAAGGCAGGTTCCTATCACCTGATCGTTTCCAAGGCCGGTTTTGCGCCTTTCAACGACGACGTTACGATTGGCGCGGGTGAGATTTATCGAGACCCTGCCCCGCTGACCACGTTGGGAAATTCGGGATTTCTTACCGTCCAGGGCAATGTTCCCAAGGTCAAGGTCTTTGTGGACGATGTCTCCAAAGGCACCATCTCTACCGGCACGAAGATTCCGGTCGGTGTTGGAACCCATACTGTTCGCTATCAAGTGCCGGGATTTGCGGATTCTCCCAACAAGACCGTCACCATTTCTCTGAATGCGGAGACCTCCGACACATTTAACCTGACGGCTTTGCCTCCGCCGCCTCCCAACCTTGGCAACCTGGTTGTCGAGACCAATCCTGGAGCGCGTGTTTCCATCGACAACGGACAACATGCGGGCGTGGCCGATCCATCCGGCAGGTACTCGATCAACGGCCTTGCTCCGGGTGTGCATTCGATCGAGGCCCAGCTTGACGGTTATGCCTCCGTGCAAGGAAAACAGATCGAGATCAAGGCGGGACAGAACGCAACCTCCGCCATGCAATTGAATCCGCTGGCGCCTACGCTGGGGTATTTCAAGGCCGATCAGAACACCATCGATTATGGGCAATCGGCAACCCTCAGCTGGCAGGTGAGCAATGCTTCATCGGTCGCTATCGACGGCCTCGGCACCTTTGGCTCGAAGGATTCCAAGACGGTAAGCCCAGAACAAACGACGACCTACAAGCTGAGCGCCAACAATGGAAGCGTGGCGCTGCAGTCGGTGACCATCAATGTGCGCCCCAAGCCGCAGCCGCAGGTAGCAGCAGCGCCACAGCCTCCGCCTCCGGTTACACCGACGCCTGCGGCAAAACCGGCCGGGCCGCCCGACTTCGACGAGCTGAATCTCGCCGTGAATGCCTACAAGAGCGTGTTCATCCGGGCTTCGGGCAAGAGCACCAAGGACTGCCAGGCCGTATTCAATACCTCGTACCAGGCGCTGAAGCCTTTGGCCCGGTGGTGCGACAATGCCAAAGGGTTTGAGGCCACGGAAAAATGCACGGAACCTCCTGCTGGCACCGCCGATGCCCCAACCCTGGCGTGCAACGAGACGGTCAAAATCACGACCAAGGATGGAAGCCAGCTTCCCTCCGCCGCGATCCGGAAGACATTTCACTTCGCGAAGAGTCCGGATGGGACCTGGAGAGTATCGAAGCTGGAGTAAAGGGTCTTTGCCAAAGTATGAGACTTGAGAGTTGCACCTTTAAATAGTTGCTGCTTATACCGGTTTTAGAGCAGAAGCAGAATTACCGTAATGTAGCGACCAGCGTGCAGGGCGGATTTTTCTTGAGGAAAAATCCGCTCGACCTCCAAGGCCTCACCTTTACCAATTTTGCTTCTGCTGTAGTGAGTCCGAGATGGATATATCGGACACCGAATCTCTAAGAATCTGCCCAGAAACTCGGCATTGGAGCCAAGTCTCAACGCAAGAATCGTAGCCGGACGAATCGGAAAAACTATAAAAAGCTATAGGTACAAAGTATCCCACCGCCTTTGTGGTCCGATGGGAATTCTGGGACAGGTTCTGAGAAAACGGGACGGCTCCGGGTACTTGCCCGGAGCGCATCTTGCGGTGCTTCGATTCGGATCCCTCTTACTTCGTGAAGGAAATGCCGCCCAGCGGAACTGGATCGCTACGCAAACCAACGTTGTTGATCGGAATCAGCACGTTGCCGTAAAAGATCCAGTGCTTCATTGGGTGCCATTTCAAGCCCGCGCTGACGTTGGCCGTTGTGTAAGTGTTTGGAGCCACACTGATCGAAGGCAACGAGGCAGGAGCCGCGCCGGTTTGAGCGGAAGGCGTGGGCGTCAATTTTTGGGTGAATGGAGAAACCGAATTCGTGTTGACAAATTGGCTTCCCAGAACGTCCGCAGCCACGGTCACCTGCCGGACAACTCTATAGTCGGCGCCGGCGTCGTATTGGAGCCCGCCAGGAAGCACAGTATTGGGCGCCGTATAAATGTCTACGAGCTGAGAGTTCGTATTCCATTGGTAGCCTAGCTTCAGGTGTGGCGAGAGCTTCGCGCGGTACTCGAAAAGACCGTGGAGGTTGAAACCAAAAGCGCCAGAGCCTAGGTAGTTGAGCGCGTCTCCACTGGGGATGCGGAAATCAGCCCCGACCGCGATCGCGGGAGGACGGCCTTCCTGACCCAGAAGCAACTGCTTGACGGACAAGATCACATCGCCAACGCCGCTGGCTGAACCGGTGGTCGTGATCGGCGCCGCCGCTTGACCGGTGGGGCTTTCGTTGGAGTATTGGTTGGCGTTCGAATCGTAGACATAGGTCTGAAAATTCGAAGTCGTCACCGCCAGCGAAACATTGCTGAACGGGACAACGACCGAAACATCGGTTGTTCTGGTGAGCCCATAGGTCAAGATTCCCACGTATTGATCGAGGTGAAAATTGATGTTGGCGCTTTCACTGCCGTACAGGGTCTGCGTGTCGGTGTTCGTCGCGTTTGTCTGGGTGATCACATATCCAACGGGAAATTTTCCCAGATCGATCCCGTTCAGGGCGTTGAAATTAAATCGCTGGTAGTTGAAGCCTACAAACACGCGCCTCTTACCGACTGTGTCAGGGCGATCCGTAAGCACCGGGCCGAGATTGTCGAAAGGGACACCGAAGGGATTTCCCGCCTGCTGAAGTGAAACCGTGCCCACGCTGGCGCTGGGGATGGGGAGCTGGGTCAACTGAGTGCCGATCGACGAATTGATCGAGGCGGACAGCGCGACGATGATTGGATTGCTTTGCGCCTGGGCCGCGCCGATGGCGGCAGCAGCCACAGTCGTGCTCGTAGTCGGAAGCTCGCAGACCAACTTATTCGATGTCGTGCAGTTGACCTGTCCAACCGCGCAGATCGCCGGTCCAAAAACAAACGGAACAAAGAGCAACAGTGTTTTCGCTTTCACAAATCCCCCTTGCGCGGTCAGCGCGAATCTTGGACAACGAAGCCAGGTGCGGAAAAGAGTCTTCCTTCCGCCTGCTTAGTTCACGGTCAAAGGCACAACCGCATAGTGGTTGACCCCATTGGAATCGGTGGCGACCACTTGGATCAGATAGGTGCCGGTTGGAGGTCCACCAGTAACCACTGGCGGCCGCGTAAAGCTGCCTCCGCAGCCGATCGTGTTGGAGAGCCCGACGACCAGCAAGAGCATACCGAGGAACCGGAAGAAGTTTCTGCGCGGCGAGTTACGACGCGCCACCCAGGCCAGCAAAGCCAGAAGCGGTACGGCCCAGAACGCCGCAGCCGAAATAGACCCTGTTGGCCGCGCCAGCGACGCCGTAGTGCCGTTGACCGCGATCGTGACCGAAGCGGTGGTCGAGAACCCGGTTATCGGTACAGTTCCGGATGGACCTGAACAGGCAAACTCATCGGCCGTAAAGGTTCCCGACCCGTTGATGTCGACCGGAACGATTGTGCCGCAGGTGAAGGTATTGAGAGTCGCGGCCAGAGTCTGTCCCGCGGGAGGTGCAGTATTGAATACCATGCTCTGAACGGCCGCGGAGCCGGGAGACAGGCTCAGTGTGCCGGACTTATTCACTACATTGACCAGCAGAGTTGACGATTGAGTGAGGGCCGGAACCAGGACGTCTTGGGCGGCCACTGTCACCGAGTACTGATCGACGGGAGCATTGGCCGGCACCGTGATGGTGAAGGCTGACGTTGCGCTACCACTACCGGGCAGCGTGGTTGGACTCAGAGAGCAGGTGGGCGGAGTGCCGGTTCCAGGATTGCTTGCACTGCCCTGAACCTGGCAGGTCAGATTCAGAGAGTCTGAATAACCTGAAACCGGAGCGGCGTTCACCGAGACGGCGGCCATCGTGAACTTATCCGTGGAATTTGTGTAGCCCTGGGTTACAGCGATCGGACCCGGTTGGGAGAATGCCACAGTAAAGTTCTGAACCGTTTGCGGCAGCGTTGCCGTTCCGGAAGCGAAGTTGGAGTCGGCGCTGGTAAAGGTCGCCGTGACTGTGACGGGACCGGCAGTCGATCTCAGGAATGCAAATTGGCAACTGTTGGTGATGGTTCCATCGCCCGGCGAAGTTACCGCTGGATTGCAGCTATTCGGGGCGCCATCCGAAGACGAGAAGACGATAGTGCCGGTAGGAGCCGTCGCGCCCGCTCCTGTAACCGCGGGCGAGACCGTTGCGATGAAGTTGACGACCTGCGTGGCGACGACGGGACCGGTGGGACCGGACAACTTGATTACCGGCGAGGTTTGAACCACCGTTTGAGTCTGGGTGGCCGAAGAGGAGATGAAGTTGAGATCGCCGTCGTAGGTTGCCGTAATGGTATGAGCGCCTTTGCTATGCAGAGGCGCGGAGCAACTGGCAATCCCGGTCGTTGGCGTGGCGATGGTCGTGGTGCAGAGCGTTGTCGCCGGCGAGGGCGTGCCGTCGTAGAAGGTGAAATTGCCCGTGGGCAAGGTC
>Ga0302326_10022216_pt1 | contig 12981 bp, 10 predicted proteins | sample Palsa_T0_3_FD_202264 | JGI IMG/M metagenome (GOLD analysis project Ga0302326, IMG submission 202264) | Peat permafrost microbial communities from Stordalen Mire near Abisko, Sweden - Palsa_T0_3 | ecosystem: Environmental > Terrestrial > Soil > Palsa > Peat permafrost | place: Sweden: Abisko... | reverse complement strand
GGCTCCTGTACAAAACGAAAAAATGACAAACAGCTCTCGATTCAGCGCACGCCCTCGATAGCCGCATTGATGGCATCGATGTTGGCGCCAACCGCCTTACCATCCGAAGCGTTGCCTTTGTAGTGACTGGCCGCCGACAGGTGGTAGTCTGCTCCGTCACGATCGTAGTGCTCAAAGCCCACCGCGCCTGCATCTTTCACCAGGAAATTTCCCGGAGGCCACGGCCCCTGACCCGCGGGATAGTCAATGATCACATTGTTGGTTACTTGTGAGGAACTCCAGCAATTCTCGAACGTAGCAGACGGATTTCCAGATTTCGGGCAAGTCCCCTTCCCGCTCGACCATACGGAGTATTTGCCCCCAGGAACAATGTTGTTAGTAAAATTGATTGCAAACGGGAGACGAGGATTTTCCGGCGCCACACCGATTATCATCAGGTTCTTCACGAAGCCCCTGGTAGCTACGGTCACGTGATTCACCGAGACATTGTTGAGCGGCAGATTTTTCCGAAATCCGCTCGAAATCTGGAAGACAATCCCGTCGCCATTGTAGGCGTTAAAGTCTAAGTCTTCCAACAAGTCATCGTGAATGCTCCAGCGTTGGGCAGCGAGTGAGTCGTCTTCGCCTAGTGTGGAAGCTGCCAACTGCATGCCTGACCCAATGTGACGAATCAGGTTGTGCCGAATCGTGACATCCTGGACGGCGGCCCACGAGCCTCGGGGCGTCAGGAGGATGCCGTAGCCCACTTGTGAGTAGCCACCCCAGGAGTTCTCCATCAAATTGCCCTCGACCAGGACCCGCTCCCCGTTCTTGAGCTCGAGAAGATTCTTGACGATAAAATTGTGACCAATGAAATCGGGTCGGCCGGGCTGCCACGTGAGAGGCTTGAACATGTAGTTGCGGCGAATCTCGATATCGGCGGGGACCTGCGACCCGTTTCCGCCCCCGAACAGGACATTCTCCGCAGCAGCCTCCAGATAGTTATTCACAATCTTGTATACGCCCACCGAAACGGTACTATTCCCACCATTGATGGCCTGTGCATCCGTGCACGAGCCAGTCTTCGCGATGCAGTGGAAATCGCTGAAGTAGGAATCAACGATTCCCACATAGCTGCTACCGCCCAGGTAGACACCTCGTACCGTCTCATCCTGTGGTGTGCCGTGGATCCAGGAGCGGTCAATGACGACATGGTCGACCCCATCTTCAAAACGAATCAAGCCATACACAGTGCCGGTTCCCGCAGTCCTGGTCACTTCCAATCCGATCAGGCGGTAATGATTCGTACCTTTAGAAAAGGTAATTGCACCCGCACCTGCCTTGAGCTCGATTCGGGCCAGAGCATTCTTGGGCGCAGGACACGGATAAGGGGGTCGACCAGGAAGGGATACCTGCGCGGCATAACAAGGCGTCACACGCACACCTTCGGGCGGCAAGTCGGAGTCTGCTGCGCCACTACGGATGGTGATCCAGTGGTCTGCATCGCATTTCTTCGTGGGCAACCTGAAAGGAGCAAACGTCCTGCCCGCCTGCAGCACGATCACGTCGCCGCAGGCTGCTGATTGCAAGGCTTCGTCAACTCCGTTGCTTTCAGACACCTTGATCTCTTTGCCGGGGGACGGGGTGGACGCAAGTGCCGTATTCACACACCGGGTAGGCAGGTCGGCGGGGCCATCTTTGGTTGCGCCGAAGGCTGGAGTGTCACCTGATTTGCAGTATCGATTGTCGGGTTGCGCCATGGCCGCAGTGGCAGCGGCGAGCAGTACCAGCAATACCAGCGTTTTCACGTTTCTAGCAGGCCCGTCTGAACGAGATCCCATAGGAATGCAACTGTTTTCAAAACACCCAGACGCCGAAGACAACATGGAACTCGATGAAGTCATCACTACGCATGCGTGGTACGGGGCTCGAGTAAACGAGGGATGAAGGATTTTCTGTATTATGTACAAAGCCCATGGGGAAGTCAAAAACTCGGCATAGTGTGCACGATTTTTAAATCGGTACTCCGAAGCTAACCCAATTACGCCAAATCCAGGGTGAAACGCAGACCGCGAGGAACAAACACGAGAGCACCAGGCTGCGAAGGCACTTGGCTCGATCGTTCCAAAACACCCTCATTGTTGCAGCAGACCTGCCCAAGAAAAACGGCAGGACCCCGGGAGATTAAGGCGCCGCCTGAACACTGCAGCCGAGAGCGTCGAGAAGTCCCGGTGGCGCCTGACTCGCGGCGTGTGACTCGCTTGTCTGGCGTGCTCAATTCCACCGTGCGCGATAATCGATCCGGCGTGGCTTTGACATCGCGAAAAAAGTGGCAATCGAGAAAGGCTGCCACTTCTTCGAGTTCCTCGGCGGGATCCCGCTTCAGGTCCTCGTAGCGAACCAGAGGAAAGTTGCACTCCCCTCCCGCATGCTCAGCCAACTGCCTACGTTATCGGCCCCAGGGACCGAAATTACGTCGAATTCGGCTCGCAGAAAACGCGCTGCGAATTCATCCATCGGGTAGTTGTCCGGTGTGTCCGGTATATCACGCCATTTCAAATTGCGGTGACAGAACGAAACCCAAACATCGCGAGGATCGTGCACGATGTAGATGATCCGCGGGTATCGCGACTGGAAGCGCTCATGGCTCTTCAAGATACGCGGCCTGGGAAGCCGGCGCATAATGTGATCGGGATTGAAATATATTTCTGGGATACGAGACTCGATATTCTTGAAGGTGATCGGATTGTCTTGATAGATCAGGTTTCCTATCAAGAATCGCATCTAGTTGTTTCCGAGCAAGGTAGAGGTAATAAAAATATCGTCGTCGCATACGGTGACATTGCGGCGAGCCAGTTGCTCGCCAGCCAACACACGCGCTGCGGCGGCGTTGCGCGCAGGGCTATGTTTAACGATGAGTCTGTAGGCCGCGCGTTGCGTAATGACATAGAACACCCAAGAGTTACGTGGCGCGTCCCAGAAATGTGCATTCCAGGTTCCAGCGCAGACCCTCAACCTCTGCGGGCGCAGGGACCCGATGAAGGAACAGCGGATCGTCACCGTTGCGAACCGGGCCCGAATCAACCGTAACCGCTGTAGCATACCCCAGCGTTCGGCAAACGGCGACCGTAGCTGCGGACCAGTGGGGTTGCAGGGTGGGACGGGGATAAGAAAAATGGCGGATGGGGCCATCCAATTCGTGCTCCAGACGTTTCTTGGATTCACCCAATTCAAACTCCAGATCATTGCTTTGGATGTGCGCCAGATTTGGGTGGCTCATACCATGGGAGCCGACCGCGTGACCCTGGCGGATCAGTTGTCGGGCCTGATCCCACGTCATCATCAGATTCTCCTTCACTGGCTCCACTTCGAGGTCATGCTCAATGTCCGTCACAAAGCTCTCCTGTGCGTCGCCAGCAAGGCGGGCACAGCACGCGGCAGCGGCTTCGTAGGCTCGACCGCGCGCTGATTTGTCGCCCAGTCCCCATGTTTGCTGTTGGGCATCGACCCAACGAGGTTTCTTCGTCGTAAGGAACGAATATCGAAGACGACTTACCCAAGGTTGCAGGCTCTTGTCAATGCAGCCCACCGTCGCGTAAACGATCGCAGGAATGCCGAATCGATTAAGAACTGGGGCGGCTACCTCGAGATTGTCAGCATAGCCGTCATCGAAGGTCACGACCACGGCCCTGGCAGGCAACCGCTTCTTACCTTGCACGAACAAAAGTGCGTCATCCAGAGAGACGGGATTGAAATCCCGTGCGATCACTTCCATTTGCTGTTGAAAAATCAAAGTGGGATGGATGATCTCTCCGAGCGTATTGGCATGCTTCGCCGGATCATCCATCACCGAGTGGTACATGAGGATTGCGACGGAATGAGGGAAAAAGCGGCTGCCAAACCGCAGAGCCCCGGAGGAGAGCAACGAGTGTTTGATCCAACGTTTTGACGAGGCCCCAATGTGCAAAGCTATCCTCGAATTCCGTCCTTTGTGAGCGCCAGCCACGACCCCTTGGCTCAACTAAGTTGCGAATCGATACCCCGGTTCGACGCCACCGCAACCCAATGTTTCGCCCGGCTTAGACTAGCGATCGGGTAAACGCAAGTGCGGCTGCGCTATGGCCATCCTGCACTAATACTCGTGCGATTCACTCCTCCCGACTTCCATCGCGAAAAGTGAATGAACTCAGTCGTGGACCTGGGATGCGCCCCCGGCAGCAGCCGGAACAATCTGGCGGGCTGCCTTCCGAACCGCAAGCAGGAAAGCCAAGCCAGTTAACCAGGACTCAAATTCAACCGCACTGCGGGCTGAGGTATCTACTAGACGAGGCAAAAGCAAAGGATTGCTTCGCTTACTAGCCAAGCCCGCATCACATGTGGTTGCCGAAACCACATTCTCCATCTGCAACCAAGCCAGAAACTCAGGCCGATAAATTCCGCTAGGATAGCAGAAATGGATCGCCTTTTCGCCCAACTGCTCGAGAGCGCGCCGGTTGTCCTGAATCTCCTTGCGGAATAAATGCTGATCGATAGGAGTTCGATGACGATGCGTATGCAATTGGAAGTCGACTCCTGCTGCTGCAAGCTGGTTTCGCTCGGAGAGATTCATCAACTGGAACATCCGATTCGCAACGATCTCGTCGTAGGAAACATCGAGCAACTTTGCCAACCTTGTAGCCAAGTCGTTCTTCTGGACTCCTGTTAAATTGCTCGTCTCGGCATTTAGCACTAACGTTCGAACAATCTGAGCGCGGCTGGCTTCCGTCCTGAGGTCCAGTGGCTCGGTAAGCCCCAATTCTTTTCCGCTGTGCAGCATGCTACCCCGCCGCTTCCAGAGTATATAAGAGCACACCAGATTAAAAACCGGCATCTGATAATCGCTGTAGTAGGTCGTTTGATAGACAGTGACAGGAAATCCGCAACTCTTCAGGAGCGGAAAAGCTTCCGTGTAGAATTCGTAGCCGCCGTCATCAAACGTAATAGCCACGCTCTTGGACGGCAATTCTCCGGCCTGCATGCGACGCAGCCCTTCTCCCAGTGGCAGCACGCAGTAGCCCCCACGTTTCAAGATTTCCAGCCGTTGCCCCAGAACCTCGGGGTGCATGTACAAGCTGGGCCGCCACAGGTGTTCGTCGTTCCGCGAGATACCGTGGTAGCAAAGAATCAGGAGGCGATTCTTCCGCCACTCACTGTCTCCGACGAGGCGGAAGACGCCCGAGCTTCGTAGTAGGTGTAAAGCTGCACGCCGGATGGGTCTCAACATTTGTTAGGAGAAAACACGTACCTGATTACACCACGTTATGACCACCGCGGTGTCTACACGGCAAACCGTATGAAATCTGCGCTAAAGCAAAGCTTGCGCAAACTTGCCGATAGATCTGAACCAATTCTCCCTCCTTGGTCAGCGGAATGCGCTCTACCCCTTGGAGGTGAACCGACATATCATCACCCAAGAAACGGCTAAGCGACCCACGAACCGCGATGAAGGAAGTGAACAGTTTACTTGCCCGCCAGCGGGCTCGGTTGCTTCAGTCCCAGTTTGGTTGCGTGCGGCAACTCATGCCAGGTTCTCAGTCGCAGTTGTAACACGGTACGGGTTGGCACCCCGATCCGTCGTTCGAATTTTCTCGAGAAAGTTGCGGTGCCAAAGTTCGAAGATCAGCAAGCGCCAGATTCCTTCGGACTGGTCGCGACGCTCTCGAAAGTGCTCGTCGAGCAATCGCCTTACGCCCTCTGGCTTGAAATATCCTCGTTGCAGAGTTCGGGGCTCGAGCAGAACCGACATGATCAGTTCCTTCAATTCATTCCGAATCCAATGCACCAGCGGCAGAGCGAAGCCCTGCTTCGGCCGGTTGAGCGCTTGGCGCGGCACCCCAACGCGCTCCGCCAGCTTGCGGAAGATGTATTTCTGTTGGCCTCCTCGAAGTTTCCATGTCGCAGGCAGTCCCGTTGCCCATTCCACAAACAAGTGATCGAGAATGGGAGCGCGTACCTCCAGCGAAGTCGCCATACTCATTCGATCGACCTTGGTAAGGATGTCGGCAGCCAAGTATGTTTTTGTATCGACGTACAACATTTGGCTGACGGGGTCCGTCGCCGCGGCCTCATCGAAATACCGGTACATCACGTTCTCCGGATTGCCGCCCATGCGCAGAATTTCTCGGAACTCATGGGACAAGAGTGGTATGTCTCTCTCAAATGTGGGGACGAACGAAATACTGTCTACATAACGCTCCCGCCAGGGCAAGGAAACGTTGTACGAGAATCTTCTCCCCCGCATGTTTTGTGGCAACCGGGGAAAGACCTGCTCGCGGTACAAATGCCTTGCCCACCGCGGGACCCGCTCGAAAACCTGCCGCCGAAGGTTAATCCCGTAGCGATCGTATCCCGCGAATATCTCGTCTCCGCCATCGCCCGACAAGGCCACCGTCACATGCTTCCGGGCCATACAAGAAACGTAATAGGTCGGCAACATCGAGGAATCCCCGAACGGCTCCTCGAGCGAGGTGGTGAGCGTCTCAACCGTTTCCAAAACGTTAGGCTCCAGTATCAGTTCGTGATGCTCGGTGTTGAAATGTTGCGCGACAATCCGAGCGTAGTGGGCTTCATTGAAATCATCGTGACTGAAGCCAATAGAGAAAGTCTTCACCGGTTTGGATCTTGCCCGCGCCATCAAAGCGACAACTGTGGAGGAGTCGGTGCCTCCGCTCAATAGGGCACCAAGAGGCACGTCAGAGATCAACCGGATCCGCACCGCCTCAGCCAACCGCCACTCCAGCTCCTCCAGACATTCCTCTTCACTGCGGGGCTGGCGTGTGCCGTATTCCGGCAGGTTCCAGTACTGCCGGACTTGAACCTGGCCCGCTTCGAACTCAAGCAAGTGTCCGGGCGGGAGTTTTTGGATGGGTAGAAAAGCAGTAAGGGGATCGGGAATGTACCCGAAGTACATGTATTGCAGGAGCGCTTCGTTATTCACGCTCGCGAGCTCGGGTGCCACTGCCAGGATGGACTTGATCTCGGAGCCGAACAGTAAGCGCCCGCCCGCGAAGGCATAGTGTACGGGCTTCTTGCCGAGGCGATCACGCGCGATCAACAGCTTGCCCCGGCGCGCGTCATACAAGGCGAACGCAAACATACCGCGCAGCTTGTTTACGCAGTTGGAGCCAAGATCCTCATACAGATGAACGATTACTTCTGTATCGGTGTGTGTATAAAAGCAGTGGCCGCGTTTCTCGAGTTCGCTACGCAGCTCGGGAAAATTGTAGATTTCGCCGTTGAAAACGATCCAAATGGTTTTGTCTTCGTTGAAAACTGGCTGGTGCCCACCCGCCAGATCAATTATGCTAAGGCGGCGCATGCCAAGTCCGACGCCAGCCTTCACGAAGATCCCCTCGTCGTCGGGCCCGCGATGCACGATGGCCTCACACATCCGGTGAACGGTGGCGTTATCCACCGCGCCCTCAGGATGGGTTTCGACCACTCCTGCTATTCCACACATGCACTTTCCTTTCAGAATTACTTCGGACGCTGCCACGGTGGGGATTCGCTGAGAACGGAAATCATTCGTTGTCGCGCAGAGCCGGAGATGCTCGGGAATACCCGGTCGGCCGGCGGCGGACCGCACACCAACGGCACGATCCGTTGGCGCCGCTGCGTGTCTGGCAACATTGCCTTCCCAGGTCGTGGCCGCTCGTCCAAAGCCCGCTCCAGACTCCCTTGCCGATAACGCTGGCTACTCAGCCGAAGCGTCTTGGGGGTCAACCCCACGTTGGCTGTACCTTGCGCCTCGCCTGCCCATCGGCCAGCGCAAGCCCAAGCCCCACTGCACCGTTCGCACCGGCTGCAAACCGCTCTGCAAAAATCGACGTAACTCCTACCCGTCTGGTTGCTTGGAAAATCGAACCCAAACCGCTCGTTCACGCCCCAGCTGTATGCTCGGCCACGATTCCTTATAAGTACTTTTAAAGTTTACTCTCCATCGGGTCACAGTACCTAGTCTGGAACGTTGTGCGCGGTGGCTCTGCGAGGACGGCCCTTCTTGGCCTGTTAGTGTAGTGTCCATAAATAACCAGCATGACCAGCATAAGTATCGGACTTGGGATCAGCTCCCTGCATGATCACGGGACGCCCAAGGCCACTCTTACTCTTGTCCGGGACGAACAAACCAAACTGCACAGTCGGGCCGCTTCTCACAGTCTGCCGCACGCTCTGGTGGCGCGTGCCAAACTGGTGCTCTGGTCGGCGGGCAAGTGGCGACAACGGTTTATCGAGCACCCGCTTGGCCGGACTCTACGAGGAGTTGTGTCCGGGCCAGCCACGCCGCTGCGAGGACGGGCAGATTGCCGCCTTGCTCAGGCGCACCATTTCCCGCAAGCACGCACCGGAGCATTCGGCAGGCTGCCCAGGCCGGCGGCATTTCCCTCTCCACCGTGCATCGCCTGTTTCGATCCTTTGCGTTGCCACCCCATCGCAGCCGCAGCTTTAAGCTGTCCACCGATCCCTTCTTCGACTAGGCTTAGTTTGGACCACTGCAAAAACCCAGCTGGGATCAGATGCCGTCGTCCGGCCACACCTTTCAGCAGGTTACCGAAGATACTTAAGTAGCAGGGAACGGCTTGTACTTCCCGAAATGTTGGCAACGTAGAATTGAGGGTTGGTGTTTCTTGCCCCCACCCGAGTGAGGCCGCGTCGCCGATGGGACGCCGGCCCCGGGCTCGAAATGGGTTGCTGGCGCTGGGATTCTGTCGTGATGGGCCCTACCATAAAAATCGCGGTTCGCGAGCTTTGCAATATAACGCCGGAGGGCGTCGTGCCGGAACTGCAGCCGAACGAGGTGCACGCGTGGAATTGGCCGCGGCATCTCCTGTTCACCGCCGTGTGTGGCCTTTATAAGTTGCTCTCGGCGGAGGAACGAGCGTGCGGCCCGCTATCGTTTCGAGCAGCGGCGGGGTACGGCAAACCCGGGGTGGATACAGCAGTGCCTTGCGCTTCAACGTTTCCCATACAATTTGCTGGCAGGGCTGGCTCCAGTCAGGGACCGCGAAATTGGGGTCGACGTGGAAAGAATTCGTCCCAACCGGATGCCAGGAATCTGTCCGAACGTTACTTTTCGGTCCCGGAGTGTCGCTCGGAACCTTTCCGGGGACGAACTGCACGCCGCTCTGTTTCGCTGCTGGACTCGCAAGGAGGCGTACATCAAAGCAAGAGGGGAAGGATTGTCGTTGCCGCTTGATCAAGTTGACGTATCGATCGCGGCCGGCGAGAGCGGGATTCTGCTGGTCACCAACGCATCCGAGGCCAGCCGTTGGATGCGGCGCGATTTGCCTACTCATCCGGGGTATGCTGCGGCTTTGGCCGTCGCTGAAACAGTTGACGGCTGAAAAGTTGGCGGTCTTAGTGAAGGGCTGTGTAAACTGAATGAATCCTAGCGCGACGATGCGACAAGACAAACTTTCTCTGGCCAAAGGAAGTCCTTCGCAGGTAACACGCGAGGTCCAACTCCTTTCATTCACACGACCACCCTTGCCACCAGACCAGCAGCAAGAGCACGAAACCAGGGAACGATCGCCTCGGGGAAGGTCCCAGGGACGATGAGTCTCCTATACCTCTTAGGAGGTCGACAGCGAAAACAGCTGTTCAAGGCCGAAGAGGAGCAACATCTATATGAAGCTGCCCTGATCTTGCGCCTGGACACATCGGCCGCGATCGCCACCTTGGAGGTTGAATACAAAAGTCCCCCCGAGGCGCGGGCCGGTGATGAATCATCCCATGTCTTTAAGTCGGCGACACTGGTCGGGAAAAAGCTCTATACATGCACCTCTACCGAGGTATTGGTTTTTGAGGTGCCCGGCTTCAAGCGCACCGGTTACGTAACTCTGCCTTCTTTTAACGATCTCCATCATGTCATGCCGACGCATGACGGCAACCTTCTGGTGGCAAACACGGGCCTGGACATGGTCGTGAAATGCACGCCCGCGGGGAAGGTGCTGAAGGAATGGAGTGTGCTGGGAGAAGACCCTTGGTCCCGCTTCTCGCGCGACGTGGATTATCGAAAAATAGATAGCACGAAGCCCCACCGGTCTCATCCCAATGCAGTCTTTCAACTGGGCGAAGAAGTATGGGTCACCCGGCATATCCAAAAGGACGCGGTTTGCTTGACGAGCCCGGGAAGGCGCATCAACATTGAGGTTGAGAAGCCCCACGACGGCTTGGATATCGGTGACCGCATTTATTTCACGACCGTGGACGGAAAAATCGTGATTGCCAACCGTCACAGCCTTGAAATCGACCAAATCGTCGACCTCCATGAGATTCACCGGACCCGCCAGCACCGTGAGGCATTGCTCGGCTGGTGCCGCGGAGTGTTGCCTCTCGATGAGCGCAGGGTCTGGGTTGGGTTCACGCGGGTGCGCAAGACCAAGTTCACGGAAAATGTCCTGTGGATCAAACATGGCTTCACCGAAAAGGAACAAGGCACGCACATCGCTCTGTACGACATCGCTGAGGGAAAGTGTCTCCAGGAGATCGATCTCGAACGGTACGGACTCAACGTGATTTTCGGAATCTACCTCGCAGAATTTGGGGATGAAGGGTAACGGTAAAGGAACTTTCAAGGACGAGCATTTCATACCTCGGCGGCGGGGCTGGGCCCGGGCCGACAAGAAAGTAGTGTTGGGCGACGGCTCAGAATGGATCTGGAACCAAGCCGCTCTGCACTTCCCCGATGCCATCCACATTGTCGATCTCTATCACAGTCGGGAGCACCTCGGGAGCTTATCGACCAAGCTCTATCCCCAAGATGAGCCCGCCCGGATGCGCTGGCTCATGGTGGGAGAAAGACAGGCTGGACGAGGGGAAAATCGAAGACTTGGTCGCCTCGCTGCGTGCCCTGGAGACCTCCCATTCCGGCTTGGCCAAGGACATTGAGACCCAAGCCGACTATTTTGAAGGCAACAAAGAACGCATGCGCTACGCCAAGTTTCGCAAACAGGAGCTGTTTGTCGGCTCCGGGGTCGTCGAAGCTTCATGCAAAACTGTCATTGGCAGACTCAAACGGTCAGGGATGTCTTGGACCGTACGAGGAGCCAATGCCATTATTGCACTCCGCTGCTGCCAGCTTAGTGGTAACTTCGAGGACTATTGGGAGGCCCGACGAGCATAATCTACCCATTTTAAAGTCGCGCACCCAGGAAAAACGGTAAGTCATTTGGACACGACTGGACACGACCGTCTGCGCACTTTGCATAACTGCTATAGTCTAACCGTGGGGCGATGCGCCCCTCTCGGAAATCCCAGACTAGTCGCCAAACGCCGCTAGAATTCCTCTTTCAGAGCGCTGCAAAACGATGGCATTCCAATTTGTTCCGATACAGGCATCAGAACAACAAGATCTAATCAGGTTCCTGGTGAAATCGTTCCATGCAGACCCCACGCTCAACTCTTTTCGTCCGGAGGTTATACGTTGGAAGTACTTTGCCGATCATCCCGAGTGGACCAGTTCCCGCAGCTTGGCGGTCAAACAAGAGGGCCAAATCGTGGCTCATGGGGGAGTTTGGCCGGTTAGATTGGTGACGCCCGAGACCGAGGTCAGAGCCATACACCTGATCGACTGGACGGCCAGCCGGTCCGCTGTCGGGGCCGGCGTGCACCTGCTGAGGAAAGTAGCGGGTCTTGCCGAAGTGCTTTTGACCGTCGGAGGTTCGCGGGATACAAGGAACCTTCTCCCGAAACTGGGCTACAAAGGTTGCGGCGAACTGCGGCGGTATGCCCGGGTGATTCGGCCCTGGTTACAGTTTCGAACCACGCCAGAAAAGAATTGGAAGACGCCCATAAAACTCTTAAGAAATTCGGTCCTGGCTCTGACCGGGGTTCCGTCCGCCCCGAAGGGATGGCAGGCATTGAAGGTCACGAGTTTCACGGCATCAATTGAGGGTGGCGCCGCCGGGCAGGTGACAAGATCCACGTCACCGCGGAGAAGCGCTGCTACATTGAATTATCTGCTGAGCTGCCCGGCTGCCCCTTTTTCCGGGTTTCTGGTCAGCCAGGCGCAAGAATTACGAGGCTATTTTCTGCTCGCCCAGGTTGGCAGGCAGATGCGGATCGTCGACATCCGGATGGACAGTGAGGATCGAGAGTCCTGGCAGGCAATTTGTGCGCTTGCCGTCCGCAGTGCCGCCGAGGATCCCGAAATTTGCGAGATCGTAGCTGCGTCTTCAACCGAAGTAACCGGGGAAGCGTGGTTGCAGGCTGGGTTCGTGCACCGCGAAACTGACAGGATCTTCTGCAACGATCCGCGGAACCTGCTGAGTTCCCTACCTCCCTTGGACTTGAATCTGGCCGATGGCGACTTGTGCATCCTGAGCGAGCCTCTCTGATTCAGGCGACACTCCGAGAAAGGTGCACTACGGTAGCGCAGTGTGCGTGGTCGCCGTGGTGATCGACCCGATGGTCAGCAGGTCACAGCTTCGTTTGCAGTCACGAGTTCATAGCCCACCGAGCGCATTACGTCTCCCCATGCCGACTCGATCTGGGCGACGCATCGCTCTGGCAAGGTGGCTTTCCAGCCGCCGGCTTCCGCTTTGCGAACGAACGGCTTGTCCTGCCGAGTTTTCCTGGTCGCCTTCCACTGATGCGACTGTTGTTTTTCGAGCCTGCGCATACGGTCCGCAGTGCTCAGGGCCACCGCGCGGGCGATGCGCTCGGGGTTGGAATCGAGGTTAAGAAACGAGGCGATCTTGGTAGTTTCCGTTTGGGTATTGGTGAGCATATCTTCGTAGCGCAAGAGCAGGAAATTCTTCTGGCCGCCGCGCGTGGCGGTCCAGCTGACAACGTGATCTCGCCAGGAGCCAATCTTGGGCTCGATCTCAGATTCCATAAAACGCGGGAGAAATTCCTCCAGACTACAGTCGTCGGAAATGACTTGGCGCTTCAGCTGAAATTCGTAGTACGAGACCAAGACGTCACGGGGATCGCGCACAATATAGATGATTTTCTTGTACCGGG
>Ga0302326_10022215_pt1 | contig 12981 bp, 11 predicted proteins | sample Palsa_T0_3_FD_202264 | JGI IMG/M metagenome (GOLD analysis project Ga0302326, IMG submission 202264) | Peat permafrost microbial communities from Stordalen Mire near Abisko, Sweden - Palsa_T0_3 | ecosystem: Environmental > Terrestrial > Soil > Palsa > Peat permafrost | place: Sweden: Abisko... | reverse complement strand
GGCCAAACCGGCCCGAAAAAGCCGCGCCCAGGCATGGATGCGCGAGCGCGACCGCGACATGAGGGAGCCGCTCCGAAGTCATGAATACAACTGCCCCCGCCCCCACCAAGAACGATCGCCTGCTGGCCTGGGTCGAGGAGGTGGCAGCGCTCACCGAACCCGATCAGATCCACTGGTGCGACGGCTCGGCCGAGGAGTACGACAGCCTCTGTCAGGAACTCGTCGACGCCGGTACATTCGAGCGGCTGTCCGAGGCCAAGCGGCCGAACTCCTATCTGGCGCTATCCGACCCCGGAGACGTCGCGCGGGTCGAAGATCGCACGTTCATCTGCTCGCCGACCGAGCAGGAAGCCGGCCCGACGAACAACTGGTGCGACCCGCAGGAGATGCGCGAGACGCTGACCGAGTTGTTCGAGGGCTCGATGAAGGGCCGCACGATGTATGTGGTTCCCTTCTCGATGGGGCCGCTCGGCTCGGACAAGAGCCACGTCGGCGTGCAGCTGACGGATTCGCCATACGTCGCGGTCAGCATGCGGATCATGACGCGCATGGGCCAGGGGGCGCTGGACGCGCTGGGCAGCGAAGGCGACTTTGTTCCCTGCCTGCACTCAGTGGGCATGCCCCTTGGCGCCGGTGTGGCGGACGTGCCGTGGCCGTGCAACGCTGAGAACAAGTACATCGTCCACTTCACCGATACGCGCGAGATCTGGTCATTCGGCTCGGGCTACGGTGGCAATGCGCTGCTCGGCAAGAAGTGCTTTGCGCTGCGGATCGCCTCGGTGATGGCACGTGACGAGAGCTGGATGGCCGAGCACATGCTGATCCTCAAGCTCACGTCTCCGCAGGGCGAGGTCAAGTATCTCGCCGGCGCCTTCCCAAGCGCTTGCGGGAAGACCAACCTCGCGATGCTGATCCCGACGCTGGAGGGCTGGAAGGTCGAGACGATCGGCGATGACATCGCGTGGATGAAGTTCGGCGAGGACGGCCGGCTGTACGCGATCAACCCCGAGTACGGCTTCTTCGGGGTCGCTCCGGGGACCGGCGAGAAGACGAACCCGAACGCGGTCCGCATGATCGAGCGCAACTCGATCTTCACCAACTGCGCGAAGACCGATGACGGCGACATCTGGTGGGAGGGCCTTACCAAGCAGCCGCCCGAGCACCTGATCGACTGGCACGGCAACGACTGGACGCCCGCCTCGGAGCAGCCCTCGGCGCACCCGAACGCCCGCTTCACGGTTCCGGCCTCCCAGGACCCGGCGATGGCGCCGGAGTGGGAGGACCCGACGGGGGTGCCGATCGACGCGATGCTGTTCGGGGGCCGTCGCTCGACCGTCGTTCCGCTCGTGGCCGAGGCGTTCGACTGGGAGCACGGCGTGTTCCTCGGCTCGGTGATGAGCTCGGAGAAGACGGCGGCAGCCGCCGGGACCGTCGGCGAACTGCGCTTCGACCCGTTTGCGATGCTCCCGTTCTGCGGCTACAACATGGCCGACTACTTTGCCCACTGGCTCGAGATGGGCCGTCACGACGGCGCGAAGCTGCCCAAGATCTTCTACGTCAACTGGTTCCGCAAGGACGAGGATGGGCATTTTCTGTGGCCGGGCTTCGGTGAGAACTCCCGCATCCTGGCGTGGGTGTTCGAGCGATGCGCGGGCCGCGGCGCTGCAGAGGAGACACCGATCGGGCTGATCCCGCCGGTCGGCGGCGAGGGTGTCGACACGCACGGGCTCGAGGTCTCAGAGGAGGACATGGCCGAGCTGCTGCGGGTGGACGTCGAGGAGTGGAGGGCTCAATTGCCGCAGTTCCGCGACTATCTCGCGAAATTCGACCGTCTCCCCGCCGAGCTGAACGCCCAGCTGGACGCACTCGAGCAGCGCCTGAGCTAATTGGAGGGGACTCCGCCTCTAGGGGTCTGCTGGGCAAGCGAGGCAAGGACGCAGGGAGCGTTGGCTTGCAACGCACGCGAGCAACCGAGGACGCAGCCTGGCGCCGCTCAGCGGGCTCCTAGTCGTGAGGGTGGGGTTCGCCGGCTGCTGCGGGGGGGCGTGACTCCTCCGCCAGCGAGGTGATCGTGAGTGTTCCGCGCGCCGAGGTCTCGAGCACCTCGGTGGCCTCCTCCAGCGAGCGAGCGTAGAGCTCGACGAGCAGGTGCACGATGATGCGGGCGTCGTCTTCGTGCTTGTGGAAGCGCACGTGCGTGAAGAACTCGCGCACGCCGTGGTCGCCGAAGGCGGCATAGGAGAGCGCGTCCCCGGCCTCCGGGCCCGAGCAGCTCTCGACATCGTCGGCGTCGACCGCGACGGTGCACGAGGCGACCCAGGGGGTCCCGGCGATCATCCGTTCCCAGCGGTCCTCGATCGGCTCCACGCGGCCGTTCGAGAAGCCAAGGTGTGGCTGGTCGTGCATGCAGTCAAGACACTGCACGACCGCCTCCTGCAGCTCGTCGACCACTTCCGCACGCTCGCCGCTTTGGGGGTCGATCTTGTGGATCCCCTCGTAGTGGACCTGCACCTCGAGGTCCTGGGACCAGCAGCGGTAGCAGCGCAGCCAGCTGCGCGCACTCGTCTCGGGTATCGAGCCCTCCATCGGGCTCATTGTATGCCGCCGGCGGGCGCTTCAGGTGCCGCACGGCAGGGCGTCCGATCGCCACAACCACCTCCACCGCGCCCCGAGGGGGAGTAAATAGGTCTAACCCCGCAATTTATTGCTCTGGAACGCCGTTTAGCAGAGAGGATCCTGCCCGGGCGCATTACCTGAACGAGGGGTCGCATTTGACTATTCATGGTTGTTCAAGCGCGGCGACGAAGTCTGCGATCTGTTGCGTTCTACTGGTCGCCGGCCTGGCCGCCCTACCCGCGGTGGCAGCGGCAGAAAGCTTCTACGGTCTCTCGGTCAGCGAGGGCAGCACCTTCTCGGGATTCTCGGTCGCCGACACCAGCGGATTCGCGGAGGCCACCCCGGCTCACGAAGCACGCGTCACGATCACGCGCGCCGGCGTTCGCGTTGCAGAAACACCATCCGGTGAGGGGTCGTTCCCATTCATGACTCAGATCCCGCAGGCTGGCGACATCCTGACCCTTGAATCTCCCCCGGGAACCACGATCTCATCCGTCACCTATGACGGACTCCCGACCATGGACGCCACGGTCTGCGCAGGGTCCGCGAACTTCTCAGGTCAACGCTCGCCAGGAACGACGCTGACGGGCCGCTACACCGCGGAAGGCTACGGTGCCCCCGAAGGCTTCGTCTTCGCGGCGCAGTCGCCCGCATCTGCGTTCGCCGCGATCTTTCCCGCCGCTCTGAAGTCGGGCGAGACGGTCTATGCAGAAGAGGAACGGGAGTCGGCGCTGGCTGCGGGCTCCTCCTTCTCCTACTACAGCTCCAACGCGCGCGCCGTGGGCGCCTGCGCGGCGGCCGCGCAGCCGGCCGCCGCGGTACCGGTCGCTTCCGTCCTTCCACCCGCACTGCCGCTATTGACGGGCACGGTCCTGAAGCTGTCCCATACGACGATCGCCAAGCTGTTGAAGTCCGGTTGGCTGGTGGAGGTGTCGATCAACCAGCCTGGGACGGTCACGCAGGATCTCTACATGGTGAGCGGCAAACTTCCCGCCTTTGCGTCGCGAAAGCAGGCCCGAAAGCAGCCCCCGGCGGTACTGGTGGCGCGCGGAGCGACAACCGTGAAGAAGGCAGGCACGGTCAAGGTGCTCGTCCGTGTCACCTCCAAGGGTCGCCGCGCCCTCAAGCACGCCAAGAGTGTGAAGCTGGTGCTGATCACGACGCTGCGAAGCACCTCGGGGCACAGGATCGACCTTGGGCGTCACTCGCTCACGCTCAAGAGTTAGACGCCCACTTCAAACAGCGCTGCTCGTCGCGGTCTCGGCGGCTGCGGTCGCCGTGTCCGGCGTGGCGACGGCTGCGGCGCACGGGACCGAAGGCGAAATTGGAACGGCGTGGCTCCAGCCGCCCCCCGTGCTGCCAATCGCCTCTCGAACCGGCCCGGAAGGCCCGCCGCGACCGTTCGGCAGGGAGCCCCCGATCGGGTTCCCGCCGGCGCCGACGAGTCCACGGTTGCTCGCGGCGCAGAATCGGGCGCTCCTGGATGGTCCCTTTCCCTCCAACGGCCTACTCCGCGGGATCTCCGATGGCAGCCTGCTGCTGAGCGAAGCACCCTCAATCCGGGCCTTCGCCGTGAGCCATGCTCGATCGGCCGGAGCGACGGTCATCCGCATCCCCGTCGACTGGCGCGATCGCGTCATCGCCGACCCTCCCCCTGAGTTCGACCCCAGCGATCCGGCGAGCCCCGCCTACCAGTTTGAGCTGATCGACGCGGCCGTTCGCAGTACGGTCGCCGCCGGCCTTCGGCCCCTGCTCGTGGTCTCCCATGCGCCGGCCTTCGCCGAAGCCCCACACCGCTGGCCGTACGCCTTTCCGGGCAGCTGGGCGCCCAGCCCCGGCTCGCTTGAAGCGTTCGCGGCCGCGCTTGCTCGCCGCTACGACGGCTCCTTTCCCGATCCCCTGATGCCCGGGCGTGCGCTGCCCCGGGTGAGCATGTTCCAGGCTTGGAACGAGCCGAATCTGGCGCGCTACCTCGAGCCGCAGTGGGTCGCGAAGGATGGTCGCTGGAGCGCGTTCTCGCCGCTGCTCTATCGCCAGATGCTCAACGGCTTCTATGCGGGCATCAAGTCGGTCGAGCCGAGCGATCTGGTGGTAGCGGCCGGCCTCGCGCCGCTCGGCGACAGCGCGGGGTTCGGGCGCATGGCGCCGGTCAGCTTCCTGCGCGAGCTGCTGTGCCTGCAACCGACGACGCGCGTGCGCTGTGCCGATCCGCCGCACTTCAACGTTCTCGCATTCCATCCACTGTCCGACGGCAACCCAGACCTGCCCGCAGGCTCCTCGCTCGATGTTGGTATCTCCGACGCGGCCAAGATCACGACGCCGCTGCATGAAGCAGAACGCCGGCACACGGCTCTGCCGGCCGGGGCCAAGCCCGTCTGGGTGACCGAGTTGAACTGGGAAAGCGCCCCCCAGTCGCCCCATGGCGTGGCCGCCGGCCTGCAGGCGTCCTGGATCTCACGGGCCCTGCACCGGCTGTGGAGTGCCGGGATCCAGCTGGTCGACTGGCAATTCCTGGTCGATCCCTATCCTGCGCTGGAGCTCGACCTGCCGACCGGCGGGACGACCAGCGATTCCCGTCCCGCCGGGCTCTTCAGCGACGGCGCCAGCGGCATTCTGAACGCACAGCCCAAGCCGTTTCTTCGGGGGTTCACGCTCCCGTTCGACCCGCTTCGTCTGGACCGTCGCCAGGTGCGCGTGTGGGCGCTGCTCATGCACCCCGGCCAAGCGGCGATGCTCGAGCGCGCGCGGGGCGAGCGATGGGTGACGGTCGCGTCCCTGCGCGCCGGGAGCAGCGGTGTGATCAATGCGCTCGTCCGCCTTTCCGGCGCCGGACGCCTGCGTCTTCTCAGCGGAGCGCTCGTCAGCGCCGAGGCGCAGGTGCGACCGTGACACGGTCGAGGATCGCCTTGCGGGCGCGCTCGTGGCCCCGGCGGGCGCCCGGGGCTACCCGAACGTGAATGCGTAGCCGGTGACGCCCGGGGCGAAGCGCAGAGACAGGCGATGGCGTTCGTCGCCGGGAAGCGAGACGAGCGAATACAGCCGCTGCTGGCGGACGGTGACCACGCCGTTGTGCACGTCTGAGCCTGCGTCGGCGGCGGAGATCGGATGGCCGTCGAGCAGCACCTGCACCGGCAGCGGGCGTTCGCCGGGTGAGCTCAGCACCAGATAGACGTGCTTTGCCTGGAACTCCACGTCGATCCCCGCGCTCGCGACCGCTTCGGCGGGCTGTTCGGCGATGCTCCAGCTGCCGCTGTAGGCGAACTCGTTCACGGCCAACGCGGCGGGTGGATCCGCGCCGTACTCGTGGAGTCCCGGCACGGGTGGCTTGACCCAGCCTTCCGCGCGCGCCGTTCCCAGGTAGGTCTCCGGCGTCGCCTCTTCTGAGGGCACGATCACGCCGGTCGGGTGGCTCTTGCCCCCGACCCTGTATCCAGCTTCGGCGAGCAGCGCGCGAATCGCGGTTTCGGTCTTGGAGTAGTCGCCCTCGCCGATGGCCGTGTAGCGCACCTGGCCGTGCGCGTCGATCAGGTAGTCGGCCGGCCAGTCCTCGTTGCCGTAGGCGTTCCACGTGCCCATGTTGTTGTCCTGGACCACCGGATAGTGCAGGCCGAACTGGTTGATGGCGTTGGAGACGTTGGAGGCGTCGTGCTCGAATGCGAACTCGGGCGTCTCGACACCCACGATCGTCAGGCCGTTGTTGGCGTAGTCGGCGTTCCATGCCTTCAGATAGGGAAGCGTGCGGATGCAGTTGATGCAGGTGTACGTCCAGAAGTCGACCAGCACGACGCGTCCTCGCAGGGAGGCCAGCGACAGGGGGCGCTCGCCGGGCGTGTTGAACCAGTCCTCGGTTTCCGTGAATTCAGGAGCTGCTCCGAGCACCGGCAGCTGTTGCGCGTCGGCGAGCAGGGTGGCCTGGCTGGCGTTGGCCGCCGCCGGGCGGACCTTCGTCGCCGAGCTCCCGCACGCCGAGGACCCGTTGGCCGGCGTGAACTTCGGTTCGTGCCCGGAGATCTGATGTAGCCGCCCGGTGACGGTCTTTGAGCACTCGAGCGACGCCGTGAGGTTGACGTCGGGTATGTGCTGGGCGACGAACTGGTCAAATTTGACGTCCTGGTTGGTCAGGATCGCAACCGCCGTGAGGATCATGATCGTGCCGAGCACGCGCTGCAGCAGCGGGCCGCGACCGGCCCTGCGCACACGGTCGAAGAGCCGGCGGCCTCCGAGCGTGAGCGCCAGCAGCACGACCGCTGAGCCGAAGGCATAGGCGAGCGCGATCAGCACTGTTTTGCCGGATGCGGCGCTCACCGAGATCACGGCCGCGAGGATCGGGCTGGCGCAGGGCGTGTATACGAAGCCGAGCGCAGCGCCGACGAGAACGCCCGAGAGGAAGCCGTCGCCGGTCGAGCGGGGGCCGAAGCGCGCGAGGCGCGAGAGGGGCGCCTCGATGCGGGCGGCGACGTCGGGCAGGAGCAGCACGAGCCCGAACACCAGCAGCACGACAACGGCCACGGCGCGCAGCGGGTCGCTGCCCAGTCCCACCCCGTCGACCACCTTGGCGACGCCCACGATCGTGACCGTGAAGGTGACCGAGAGCCCCAGCACGACCCCCAGCGGCCGGCGCCGGCCGCCGACGCCTCCGGCCGACAGCAGCGCCGGCAGCACGGGCAGCACGCAGGGCGACAACGCGGTGCCTGCGCCGGCCAGGACGGCGAAGATGAGAAGGATGATCATCGGAGAAAGAGGCTACGTAGGTGAGTGTCGCCGTGAGCCAGTTTCGTTACACGTCCTACCGGTCTCGCCGCGCGAGCGGGTGCGATCGCCTGCCCGCGCTCAGCGCGTCAGCATCACGTAGACGACCGTCGCCGCGAACGCGATCTGTCCGAACGCGAGCGCGGTGCCCAGGTTCGCCGCGCCGAGCACACCGGCGAGCGCGCTCGCCAGAACGAATGCGCCGAACATCATCGCCAGGTCGCGTCTCACGCGAGCGCCCGCTCGAGCACGCTCAGCAGGGCCGGTACCTCCAGCTCCGGAGCCTGGGCTTCAAGCAGCGTCTCGGCAGCGTGACGTCCGCCCAGGGCGCGCAGCCCGCGCTCGCCGTACTCCACCGCGAAGTCCGTCAGCGCACCATCCCGGCGTGCCCGCAGACGCCGCGCGGGGATGTCGAGGCGCGCGCGGTGCTCGGCGAGCGCTCCCGCAAGCTCCTCGATGCCGCTCTGCGGGGACAGCGAGGAGACCGCCAGCACGGGTGTCGAGCTCGAGCCCAGGGAGCGAAGCGCGGCGCTGAGGTCGCGTCTGGTGCGCATCGCGATCTGGCCCAGGTCTGCCTTGGTCACGACGAGCACATCGGGTATCTCTGTGATCCCCGACTTCAGGAACTGCAGCACATCGCCGCTTCCCGGCTGCACGACGACGGCGACCGTGTCGGCCACCCCGGCGATCTCCGTCTCGCCCTGCCCGACGCCGACCGTCTCGATCACGACGACGTCGAATGCCGCCGCGAGCGCGTGGGCAGCCGCGCGTGTGGCCCAGGCCAGCCCGCCCAACCGCTCACCGGCCGCAGTCGAGCGAATCAGCACGCCGTGATCGGCCGGATCGAAGTCGATGCGCGCGCGGTCGCCGAGCAGCGATCCACCCGAGCGGCGTGAGCTGGGATCGACAGCCAGCATCGCCACGGTCTGATTCTGAGCGCGCCACGCGGCCAGCAGAGCCGAGAGCAGCGTCGACTTGCCGGCGCCGGGTGGTCCGGTCACGCCGATCACGTGCCCGGGCGCCTCGCCGCCGAGCGCCGCCGGCGAAACCTCGGCGAGGAGCCCTGCAGACTGCTCGCGGTCGGCGGCTGTCGTGCTCTCGAGGAGGTTCAGCGCGGCGGGCGCCGCGCTCAGATCCCGTTCGCGCAGACGCGCGCCGAGCGCGGCTCCGTCGGCGCTCACGCCGGGCCGGGCACGGAGGCGGGGTCGTGGTCCTTGAGGCCCTCGCCGCCGTTCTGAGATCCCTCGGCGCCCGCACCGACGAGCTCCACGATGTCTCGCATGATGCGCGTGATGTCGAAGTCCTTCGGCGTGTACACGGCCGCCACGCCGGCATGCTTGAGCATCGCGACGTCCTGCTCGGGAATGATTCCGCCGACGACGACGGGCGCCGTCACGCCGGCCTCGGCCAGCGCGGCCATCACGGCGGGGATGAGCTCGCGGTGCGAGCCGGAGAGGATCGAGAGGCCGATCACGTGCACGCCCTCCTGCAGCGCAGACGCGGCGATCTGCTCGGGGGTCATGCGGATCCCCTCGTAGACGACGTCCATGCCCGAGTCGCGCGCGCGCACCGCGATCTGCTCAGCGCCATTTGAGTGTCCGTCGAGACCCGGCTTGCCCACCAGGATCTTCGGGCGCCGCCCAAGGCTCTCCTGCAGGCGCGCAACCTCGCTGCGCAGCTCGCGCAGCGCTCCGTCGGTCGGCGCGGCCGCGGCCTCGCCGACACCCGTGGGTGCGCGGTAGCTGCCGAACACCTCACGCAGGGTACGCGCCCACTCGCCGGTCGTCGCGCCCGCGCGCGCGGCGGCGATCGTCGTGATCATCAGGTTCTCCTCGCCCTGCTCGCCACGCGCCACCTGTGCGAGCGCGGCAAGCGCGGCGTCGACGGCTGCCATGTCGCGCTCCGCGCGCCAGCGGCGAACCGCCTCGACCTGCTCGGCTTCGAGGGAGGGATCAACCACCAGGATCCCGCCCTCGGCGTCAGCGGTCAGCGGCGACTCGGCTGACTCGGTGAACCGGTTCTGCCCGACGACGATCTGGCTGGCGGACTCGATTCGGCGGATGCGCTCGCGGTGGGAGTCGACCAGCGCGCTCTTCATGTAGGGCACCGCTTCGACCGCGCCGCCGTGCTCGGCGACGACGGCCATCTCCGAGCGCGCACCGTCCAGCATCTCGCTCACCAGGCCGTCCATCACGACCGAGCCGGTGAAGATGTCGGGGTACTCGAGGATGTCGGTCTCATAGGCGAGCACCTGCTGGATGCGCAGCGACCACTGCTGGTCCCACGGACGCGGCAGCCCCAATGCCTCGTTCCATGCCGGCAGCTGGATCGCTCGCGCCCTGGCGTCGCGCCCGAGCGTGACTGCGAGCGCCTCGAGCACGATGCGCTGGACGTTGTTCTCGGGCTGTGCCTCCGTCAGGCCCAGGGAGTTGACCTGTACGCCGTAGCGGAAGCGCAGATGACGGGGGTCCTTCACTCCGTAGCGCTCGCGCCCGAGCTCTTCCCAGAGGATCGACATCGCTCGCAGCTTCGCGTGCTCCTCGATGAAGCGCACGCCCGCGTTCACGAAGAAGGAGATGCGCCCGAATACCTGCTCCATGCGCTCCGGCGCCACGCGCTCGCGCACCGCGTCCAGCACCGCGATCGCATCGCTCATCGCGAACGCGATCTCCTGCACCGGCGTCGCACCCGCCTCCTGCAGGTGGTAGGAGCAGATGTTGATCGGGTTCCACTTCGGCACGTGCTCGACGGTGTAGGCGATCATGTCGGCGATCAGGCGCATCGAGGGAGCGGGCGGGAACGCGTAGGTTCCGCGGGCGAGGAACTCCTTGACGATGTCGTTCTGGGTGGTGCCCTGCAGCTGCTCCTCGCTGACGCCCTGCTCCTCGGCGGCGACGATGTAAAGCGCCAGGAGCCATGCGGCGGTGGCGTTGATCGTCATCGATGTGTTCATCTCAGCCAGCGGGATCCCGTCCATCAGAACGGCCATGTCTCCGCGATGGGAGATCGAGACGCCGACCTTGCCAACCTCGCCGCGCGCGAGCTCGTCGTCGGGGTCATAGCCCGTCTGCGTGGGCAGGTCGAAGGCCACGGACAGGCCGGTCTGCCCCTTTGCGAGGTTGCCCCGGTAGAGCTCGTTGGAGGCCTTGGCGGTCGAGTGGCCGGCGTAGGTGCGCATCATCCAGGGCCGGTCGGGCTCGGGCAACCGCGGGGTGGGCTCGCCGCTCATACCTCAATTGTACGGTCGCAGCTGGGGCTTTATCCTTCTGTGCGTGAGCCAGACGGTAGAGGTGCCGCGCGTACGCGACCCCGGGGGCGGCCTGGGGGACTCCTGGAAGGTGATTGTCCGCAACGACGATCACAACACCTTCGACCATGTCGCTGCCACGCTCGCGCGCTTCATCCCCGGCGTGACGCTCGGTCAGGGACACGAGATGGCCAACACGATTCACAGCACCGGCATGGCGATCGTCTACTCGGGCCACCAGGAGGCGGCCGAGCACTACTGGGAGCAGCTGAAGGGCGCCGGGCTCACGATGGCGCCGCTCGAACGCTCCTGAGCGCGCCGGTCAGGCGGGCTCGCCGGCGGTCACGCCGTGGCCGTTGCCGTGGCCGTTGGCTAGGGGAGGCAGGCCGGAGACGAGGGCGCCCGCGGCCGTACGGTCCCACCAGCCGTAGAGCACGGGCACCTGATACCAGCTGGAATGGCGCACCCTGAAATCGATCATCTCGGGGCCCTCCCAGTAGCGTTCCCAGTCGAGGTGCTCGGCGAATTCGGCGAACTGCTGGAAGCGATAGCGGTCATCGCGCGAGCGGTAAACGGCGTAGGAGTCGGCCCCGTAGCGCAGCGCCACAGCCGCGGCCTCGTTCAGCGCGGTCTCGAAGTCACCGCCGCGGAAGCCGGTCGCGTACCAGGGGACGATCACCGTGCCGGCCATCAGGCGCCAACCTCCGCGTGGATCGCGCCCGGGCCCTCGGCGGTCCGGCCCTCACCCTCCGCGTCGGCGCCCACGAGGATGGAGATCTTGCCGAGATGCTTGTTTTCGAGCATCAGCTGGTGGGCTTCGGCGACACCGTCGAAGCCCAGCGTCCGCCACAACACGGGGCGTATCTGGCCGCTCTCGATCAGCTCGTTGGCCTTAGTGCACTCGTAGGCGTTGGCGAAGTGCGAACCGAGGATCTCCTTCTGCTTCATCCACAGGTAGCGCACGTCGAAGTCGAGGTTGAAGCCGGTGGTGCCGGCGCAGATGACGACCTTGCCGAACGGCTTGACCGTGAACACGGAGGTGGGGAACGTCGCCTTGCCGACGTGCTCGAAGACGATGTCGGGGGCGTCGCCGAGGATCTCCTTCACGCGCTTGGCGAATTCGCGCGAGACGCCGAAGCGTGCCTTCTCCTCATCCGCCGTCTCCTCGCCCGTGCGCATCATCCCCGAGAACTCATTGCGGTCGATGTAGTCCACCGCGCCGAGGCGCTTGACGAGCTCGCCCTTCTCGGCGCTGGAGACCACACCCACGCACTCGGCGCCGGCGGCCGCGCACAGCTGGGTGGCGAACACCCCCAGGCCTCCGGCGGCGCCCCAGATCAGCACCTTCTTGCCCGCCTGCAGTTTGCAGCGGGTGATCAGCATGCGGTAGGCGGTGAAGTAGACGAGACCGTATGAGGCCGCCTCCTCCCAGGTCAGCGCCTTCGGCTTGGACAGCAGCTGCTGCGCCTGAACCTTCGTGAACTGCGCAAACGAGCCCCAGCTCGTCTCATAGCCCCAGATTTTCTGCGAGGGCGCGGCGAGCGGGTCAAGTCCGTGGACCTCGGGATCCTCATAGGAGGCCTGGTTGCAGTGCACGACGACCTCGTCGCCGGGCTTCCAGCGGGTCACGCCGGCGCCCACCTTCCAGACGATCCCCGAGGCGTCCGAGCCGCCGATGTGATGGTCCTCCTCCGGGTGGTAGCGGAAGATCGAGACGGGCTTGCCCAGCGCGGCCCACACGTTGTTGTAGTTGACGCCCGCCGCCATCACCCGCACGACGACCTCGAACGCCCCGGGCTCGGGGACCTCGATCTCCTCGACCTGAAACGCGTCGCGGGGTTCACCCTCGCGCTCCTGGCGGATGACCCACGCGGCCATCGTCTTGGGCAGCTCTCCCGGCTCCACATCTACCTCGGAGACTTGTCGTAGATCGATCGCCACGTGCTTGAAACCTCGCTGTCGGGGACGGAAGTCCCCGCAATCCTAGACGTGAACGGTCTCGCGCGGAGTCACAGCAGCGGGAGCGTCCGGCTCGGCGGGAAGGCGATCGGGTCCGGGAAGCGATTCCGGGAGATCTGCAGCTGCGGGCTCACGCCCGGCAACGAGCACCCACGCGAGCATCGCGCCGATCAACGCCACCGCGGCACTGAGACGCAGCCCGTACTGAAGTGCGTAGACGAAGGCTCTGTTGCTGGCGTCGACGATCTCGCTCGGCACCCCGTGCAGGGTCCCGCCCGAACCTAGGCCGCTCGCGAGCCGCGCGCGAACGGAGGAGGGCACCGCCGGCAGCAGCCGGTTGAGCTCAGAGCGCCCGAGCGTGCTGACCATGGCGCCGAGCACGGCCACGCCGAACGTGCCGCCCACCATCC
>Ga0302326_10022212_pt1 | contig 12983 bp, 13 predicted proteins | sample Palsa_T0_3_FD_202264 | JGI IMG/M metagenome (GOLD analysis project Ga0302326, IMG submission 202264) | Peat permafrost microbial communities from Stordalen Mire near Abisko, Sweden - Palsa_T0_3 | ecosystem: Environmental > Terrestrial > Soil > Palsa > Peat permafrost | place: Sweden: Abisko... | reverse complement strand
CGGCTGTGGGCTACGTCTCGCTGTACTCCAACAGCACGGGCTATGCGAATACCGCCACGGGCTCGGGGTCACTGCAGACGAATACCACCGGCTATGAGAACACCGCTACCGGCAACAATGTGCTGCACAACAATTCCACCGGTCACAACAACAGTGCGCTCGGTTACCTGGCACTGAGTTCCAACATAGGGACCAGTGAAAATACGGCCATCGGCAGCGTTGCTCTCGCCGCCAACAATATCGGCGATGACAACACTGCGGTTGGTGCGAGTGCGCTGTCGGGCAATACGGAGGGGTACGCCAACACTTCTACCGGCGCGCTGAGCATGGTAGGCAGCACGACCGGTAGCAACAACACTGCGGTCGGCTACCAGACATTGTATCTGAACGGCTCCGCGGGCAACAACACGGCAATCGGCTCCCAGGCGCTGTATCAGAATACCGGCAGCGATAATATTGCTGTTGGCTATCAGGCCGGCATGAACCTCTCCGCCGGCAGCAACAACATCGAAATTGGCAACGTGGGTGCGGACGGTGAGAGCAATACGATCCGTATCGGCACACCCTCCACGCAGACCGCAACCTATGTTGCCGGCATCTACGGCAATACCCTCAGCGGCACTGCGGTTGTCGTCAACTCCAAGGGTCAGCTCGGCGTGGTGATGTCCTCGGAGCGCTTCAAGACCGATATCGAGCCGATGGGAGACACCTCCGCCAGGGTGCGTCAGCTGCGGCCGGTCACGTTCCACTATAAGAGTGATCCGCATGGCAACCTGCAATACGGCTTGATCGCCGAAGAGGTCGCCAAGGTGTATCCCGACTTGGTGGTTCGGAACTCGTCGGGCCGCATCGATAGTGTGCGCTACGATGAACTGGCGCCATTGCTGCTGAATGAGCTGCAGCGTGAGCAAAAGGCGCTCGAGGCACAGACCGCGCAGCTGCACGACCTGCAGATGCAGCTGACGGAGCTGAAGGACGTTGAGCTGCCCAGGCTCAAGGCTGCTAAAGCCATGGTGTCTGCGAGCGACGGGCTGGTCGCTCAACGCTAGCTGAAGATCGCTGATGGTCTCGTCGGACGTCAGCCATGTGGCAGGCACGGAACCCCGGTCGAAAGGCCGGGGTTTCCCACAACCTCCGATTCGGGAACCGTTGGTCGTGGACTTCAGATCTTCGCGAGTCGGCGTACGGTGTCAGGGAATCGCTGCACCATTCGAATTACCAGTGCGGCTTGAGCGTTTGGCTTGGCCCGCCCCTGCTCCCAGTTCTCAAGCGTCCGCACATTCGTACGCAAGTATCGCGCAAAAAAGACCCCGAAAGCTTCATTTCCTGGCGTACCTTGGCAAGCTCCCGAGCGGGATCTTTGGCGCAGGCTTTGCCTTCAGCATATGCGTACGAAATGTCCGCTTGCCGGCACGCTGATCAGCCAGAGCGTCAAAACCTTCCACCAACTCACCAAACAGGTCCCGCTTTTTCCTCACGTCTTTCTTCTCGCCGATCGGCATTCCTACTGCTTCATGAGTTGGGTTCTAACAATTAGCCACGAATGCGTCCAGATACCAGTTCGCTCGTTCGCTTCTGCCGCCCTGCGGGCTAAATCCTGAGGAAAATCTGCTTGCGATATAAGATCACAACCGGCACAAAGCACACCGCCACATACGCCAGGGAATAGAGCAGCGATCCAAAGGACGGGTTCACAATGGAGGAAAACACCCCGTCGTAGATTAGAGATCGCAGGTTCACAATCTGGCCAGCATGTTCCACACGCATGTTCGACAGCGTTGAGGCCAGAAGCTCAGAGAATACGTAGGCAACAATAGCGTTGGACCCGAAGACAATCCAGGGAAAGGTCCAAGCTCGCTTCCACTGCTTGACCTCGACAAGAAAGTAACAAACGGCCAGGGCCAGCAGCGTCGCGCCAGCTGAAAACAGCACGTATGAGCTCGTCCAGAGCTTCTTGTTGATGGGAAACCACAGGCCCCAAAACTCCCCCAGTGCCAGCGCGCACGCAGCCGCTGCCAGCAGCCAGGCTGCTTTTTTCTGCAGTGAGTCCCTGGCGGTGAGCCATAGACCCGTCAGCACTCCGAGCAAAGCCGTCGCTAGCGAAGGAATGTTGCTCAGCAGTCCCTCGGGATCGCGAACGCCTTCATAGAGCCGTCCCGGAAATATCTTGCGGTCCAGATATGCCACCCAGTTGTTGTCTTTATCCAGAAGCGGAATCTCGTGGGTGGGCACGCCGAATCCGGGCACAGGCACCCAGCGCATCAGCACCCAATAACAAAACAGCGCCGCGACTGTGACACCGGCCAGCACAGCCGCACGCCGACCAGTGAAAAGGTACAGAATACTGGCGAGCAGATAGCAGATGGCGATCCTTTGCAGAACGCCGTAAATACGCAGTGTATCGAGCGGAAAGTAGGGAAAGCCGTTTACCACGAGTCCCAGCAGAAATAGGATCACCGCTCGCCTTACAGCGTGAAGCAGCAGCGTCTTGCGCGACTCACCGCGTGCGCGGCGCGAATCCGTTGAAAGGACAATGGACACGCCGACGAGAAACAAAAATGAGGGAAATACCAGGTCAGTGGGCGTCCAGCCGCTCCAGGCTGCATGCTTCAGGGGCCAGTACGCATATCGTTCGCTTCCGTTGTCATTTACCAGGATCATAAAGGCGATCGTGATGCCGCGAACCACGTCGAGCGAAATCAGCCGCGAGGACTTACTTGGGGATGCCTGCTCGATTATCGCGTCACTCATGCCCCTTCCACCTTCTTGACTCATCGTTTAAGCGGCCCACTTGCCTCAAAATTCACACAACAGTTGCCGCCGTCGGCCGTCGCCACCGGCCGCCAGTGATAGTAGCTACCGTCACGGAGCAATTTTTCGTACCGCTTCCGATACTCGGACTTGTAGTCCCGCACTGCAGATCAGAACCTTCGTCAATATTCCCGCATAACATTCAGCGGACAGCCCTGATCGCGTAGCCCAGCAGCGGGCAATCTCGTCCGAATCTCTCGAGCGCTTCATGGTCCCCTTCTTCTCTCGGCACCTCGTGCCGTTCATGTTAGGTCACAGTCCGCCTTGATAGATGTTGATTATACCGACTGAGGTCGAGTTTAGAGTCTTGTTCCTTATCAGGGCCTATGTTCCATCGCGACTCAAATGCGGCAAAGAGCCGGTACTTCTGGCTGCCGGACCTAACAGGCGCCGAAGGGCCGCACCGACCGCCTCTGCGGCCGGGCCGACGATCACGTGCACGCAGCCCGCAACCGGCACCGCCACGCCGCGCACCCCGAGCATGCCCATCGCGGTGCGATCGATGAGCGCGGCGTCGCCGACGCTGACGCGCAGGCGACTCGCGGCGACGTCCACCGTGCGCACGTTCGTGCGCCCACCAAGCGCGGCCAGCAATCCGGCGGCATCGCCCGACCACGTACCGCGGGGCGGCCGCGCCGCCGAGCTCTGCAGCGCACCGCGGATCTCTCCGGCGAGCTGATCGGCAATCGTACCCACCACGACCTGCAGCGCACCGGGTGCGGGGCGCACCACCCCGCGCGCCCCGAGCCGCTTCAGCGCATCGACATCGACCGCGGAAGGATTGGCGATCGTAAGACGCAGGCGTGTCGTGCAGGCGTTCAGGGACTTGAGATTCACGGCGCCGCCGAGGGCTGCAATCCATTCCCGGGCACGCTCGGCGGGAGCTGCGGCGGGCGCCGCCGCGAGCTGCTCGTGCAGATCGCGGCCAGGGGTCTTCAGATCGAAGCGCATGATCACGAGGCGGAACAGCGCGTAGTACAGCGCGAAATACCCCGCCCCCACCGGCAGCAGCCACAACGGCCGCGTCGCACGGCTGAAATTCAACACGTAGTCGAACAGCCCCGCGGAGAAGCCGAACCCGAGGCGTACGTGCAGCGCGTTCATGATGACGAACGCGGTTCCGGTGAGCAGCGCGTGCACCGCGTAAAGTGCCGGAGCGAGGAAGATGAAGGTGAACTCGATCGGCTCGGTCACGCCGGTGAGGATCGAGGTGAGCGCGATCGAGCCAAGCAGTCCGCCGACCGCGCGGCGCCGCTCGGGGAGCGCGCAGTGATACATCGCGAGGCACGCACCCGGCAGCCCGAACATCATCACCGGGAAGAAGCCCGCCATGAAGGCGCCCGCGCTCGGATCGCCGGCGAAAAAGCGCTTCAGGTCCCCGGTCACGCCGTGATAGTCCCCGAGCAGGAACCAGGCGATGTTGTTGATGATGTGGTGCAAGCCGGTGACGATCAGCACGCGATTAAGCACCCCGTAGGCGAACAGCCCGAAGGCTCCGGCGTGCAGCACCGAGCGGCTGAGCGCATCCATGCCGTGCTCCAGGTGTTGCCACTGCGTGCCGAACGCCACCGCGAGCAGCAGCGCCGCAAAGCCGCTCACGATCGGCACGAAGCGCCGGCCGCCGAAGAAGCTCAGGTAGCTCGGCAGAGCGATGTTGTAGAAGTGGTTGTACAGCGCCCCGCTCATCAGCCCCGAGAGGATCCCCACCGGCACGCTGAGCTTGGACAGCTCGTGCGCCTTGTACGCCGCAACCGCCAGCTCGCGCGCGCGCCCGCTCACGTCGGCGAGCGCCTCCGGCGGTACCGCGATCAGCACTTCCGCACCGCGGGTAGCCACCAGGTACGCCACTACGCTCGCCAGCCCCGCCGCGCCGTGATTCTCGCGCGCCAGCCCGACCGCGACGCCGATGGCGAACAGGAGGCCGAGGTTGGAGAAAATCGCCTCGCCCGCCGCCGCGACCGAGGCGGAGTCGAGCAGATCGGGCTGTCCGAGGCGCAGTAGCAGCCCCGCGATCGGCAGCACCGCGATCGGCAACATGAGCGCGCCGCCCACCTTCTGCAGGCTGGCGAGGAAGCCCGTCATGCGCGCACCGTCCCCTCGGGCGGCGCAGCGCGCGCGAGCAGCGTGCGCACGCCCGCCGCGGAGTGTTCCTGTAGTGCCTGCCGCGCCAGGGCGCGGCATTCGTCGAGCGAGACACTGCCGATCCGCGCCTTCAGCTGCGGGATCACGGCCGGCACAGCCGAGAGCTCCTGCACGCCGAGCCCGACGAGCAGCGCGGCGGCGAGCGGCTCAGAGGCGAGTCCGCCACACACCGCCACGTGGCGACCGTGTGCGCGCGCGGCCTCAGCGGTGCCGGCGATGAGGCGCAGCACCGCCGGGTGCAGCGCATCGAGCCGCCCGGCAAGCCGCGGGTGACCACGGTCCATGGCGAGGGTGTACTGGGTGAGGTCGTTGGTGCCGATGGAAAGGAAATCCGCCACCGCGGCGATACGATCCGCGAGCACCGCGGAGGCCGGCGTTTCTATCATGACGCCGACGCTTAGGGGGTCGCGACGCCCCAGTTCGCCGCGCAGCTCCTCGAGCAGTCCACGCACGGCGTGGATTTCGTCGACGTCGGTGATCATCGGCAGCAGCAGCCGGCAGTGCCTGGAGCGCACCGCGAGCACCGCACGCAGCTGCGTGCGCAGCAGCTGCGGGTAGAGGAGACTCGTGCGCACCCCGCGCAACCCCAACGCGGGATTCTGCTCCGGCGGCAGCGGCAGGTAGTCGATCGGTTTGTCGCCGCCAGCATCGAGCGTGCGAATGGTGAGGGGTCGCTCCCCCAACGTGGCGGCGATCCGCTGGTATTCGGCACTCTGCTCGCTTTCGGTGGGCGGGGACTGGCGATCGAGAAACAGGAACTCGGTGCGCAGCAACCCGCAGCCTTCCGCGCCGTTGCGCAGAGCGGCCTGCGCTTCGGCGAGCGAGCCGATGTTGGCGAGCACCTCGATGCGTGTGCCGTCGGCGGTGCGGCACTCGCGCTGTGCCGCCGCCTCGAGAACAGAGCGCTGCGCGGCGCGCGCGGCGACCTCGGCGCGCGCCGCGGCGAGTCGCACCTCGCCCGGGGCCACCTCGAGAACGCCGCGCCCGGCATCGAGCACCAGCGCCGTGCCGTCGGGCACGCCGAGCACGCCGGGCCCGAGCGCTACCAGCGCCGGAATGCCTATGGCCGCGGCGAGAATCGAGGCGTGCGAGGTCGCTCCACCCGCGGCCATGCACAGGCCCGCGACACGCGTGACGTCGAGCCCGACGAGTTGTGAGGGCAACAACTCACGGGCGATGATAATCGCCTGCGCGGGCAGCTTCGGCAGGGCGTTCGCGCCACCCCCATCGAGGGCCAGTAACACCAGCGACTCGAGGTCGAGCAGATCTTCGGCGCGCTCGCGCAGCCGTGCATCGGCGAGCGCCTGCAGCGTTGCCGCACTCTCGCGCACGGCGGCGCGCCAGGCAAAGCCGGCACTCCTGCCCTGCGCAATCGCGCTGCGCGCACCGCCGAGAAGCTGCGGGTCATCGAGCAGCTCCAGGTGTGCCACTGCGATCCCGCGCGCGACCTCCGCCCCCGCCGTCGCGTCGCTGCCTGCCTCGGCCGCTGCACCGCGTTCGAACCGCGCGCGCACCATGGCGCGCGCGCGATCGAGCGCGGCGTTCTCTTCGGCCACTCCGACCCCGGCCTCGCTCACACGGATCGCGGGCCTGCGCAACTGCAGCGCCGTGCCGACTGCCAGTCCCCCGCTCGCGATGACACCATTCAGCCCACCAGACGTCGCGGGTACCGCCGGAGCGAGCAGGCCGGCCGGGACCATGCTGGCCGCAGGCGTCGTGCTGACCGCGGCGCCGGGCCTGACGGGCGCTGACAGCGCCGCGGCGAGCTTACTCACCGCTTTCGGCGCATCCGGCCCCGTGGCGCGGATTTCGATCTCATCGCCGAACTGCACGCCGAGTGCCATGAGCGCCACCGTGCTGCGCGCGTTCGCCTCGCGCCCCCGCGCCGCGATGCGCACATCGGCCGCGAGAGTCTTCAGCGATCCTGCGAGCAACGCCGCGGGTCGCGCGTGAATGCCGTGCTCGAAAGTCACTGTCACGCGTCGCGACGTATCTGCCACGTCCGCCGCGGCGTCAGCTGGCCGCGCAGCAGCCACGTCCGCACGCGGCGTGATCTCCAGGAGAAATTCGCCCACGGCGACGGCGCGACCGAGGCTTTGCCTGACAATGCGAAAGCCGCTGTCGGCGGTTACGATGACGGGCGTGAGCAGGCTCTTCGCGCGCCGCGCGAGGAAATCCAAGTCGAAGCTAAGGAGCGCGTCCCCGGCGCGCACCTGCGCGCCCTGCCGCACATGAGCCTCGAACCCCTCGCCCGCGAGCGCAACCGTGTCGATGCCGACGTGCAGCAGGATCTCGCAGCCGCCTGGCGCGCGCACCGTCACCGCGTGGCGGGAGGCGGGGAGCACCACGATTTCTCCATCGCACGGGGCATACAGCGTGCCGGCGGTAGGATCGATCGCCAGTCCATCGCCGAGCATGCGTGCAGCGAACACTTCATCGGGCGCCTCATCGAGCGAGGTGCTCCAGCCGGCGAGCGGCGCCAGCAGCGTGATCGTGCCGCAGCGGTTCACGAGAGCTGCGCCCAATCGATCACCCAGAGCGGATTGAGCGTGCGCTGAGTGATCCTGTAGCATAACGCGTGCGCGCTGCTGAGCTGCGGCGCGAGTGCGGCGGGCACCGTCGTCACCGCGTTCGTTACCCGCCGCCGGCGCAAGCAGCAGCACCGCGATGGGCTCGGCTGCGCAGCCATCCAGGCGCACCTCGAGCTCTCCTGCCGGCGTGCGCGGGCGGCTTCAGCCTGATCGCCTCGACATGGCGGCCGAGCAGGAAGTTGAGGAGCACCTGCCCCGCTGCCACGGTGACTCCCGCCGCGTTCGACTGCTCGGCGTCAGGCAGCGTCGAGCAGGGATTTTCGGTGTTGACGAGAAACACGACGCGCTCGCCGTCCAGTGGCGCGTCACCCTCCAGATTCAACACCAGTTGGCTGGTGCAGGCATTCAGGTCCCGGCTCCCGTGGCGCTCTTGCAGGCCCACGTTGCGCGCCGGGATGCACACGTCATCCGAATGGGGCAGGAAGTCCTGCCAGTCGCGCTTGCAAAGCGTCGTACGCGACCAAGTCATGTAAGCCGCCCGCTCCTCGGTGCGCAGCTGGGACCAATTGCGCCCCAGTAAACTACCACTATTTCAATCACGCTTATACCCGTAGATACCAATATGATCGTGTGAGGTCTCTGTGGTCTCCTACTCACTAACCCCTTGGTACTATGGTGGCAACATGCCGTTTGCAGCTTTGGTTGGAGAATACGCCGCGGAGTTCACCCAGTGCTTCTACCGTGGCGACATCTACGACTTCGTCGCAGAGCTCGGCACCTCCACGTGAACACCCCCGACGCGAGCACGCGCATGTACCGTGAGGCGGCGCAGGCGCCGGCCGCAGTGCGCGAGCAGCTGCACGTCAACGCCGCGCGCGTCGAACGCCTCGCCGAACGGCTGCGCCAGGCGCCGCCGCGCGCCATCGTCACCTGCGCGCGCGGCAGCTCCGATCACGCCGCCACCTTCGCCCGCTATCTCATCGAAACGCGCTTGGGTCTGCTCACCTCCTCGGCCGCCCCATCGGTGAGCTCGGTGTACGACGCCAGCCCGGACTTCGCCGGCACGGTGGTGCTCGCGATCTCACAGTCGGGCTCCAGTCCCGATCTGCTCGCCACGGTGACCAGCGCGCGGGCCGCCGGCGCGCGCATCGTCGCACTGGTGAACGCGGAAAGCTCCCCGCTCGCGCAGCTCGCCGACGATCTGCTGCCGCTGCGCGCCGGGCTCGAGCGCAGCGTCGCCGCCACCAAGTCCTTCATCGCCTCGCTGACGGCGATCGTGCATCTGGTGGGGCACTGGTCGCGCGACGCGCAGTTGTCCGCGGCCCTGCACCAAGCACCACAGCTGCTGGCTCGCGCCTGGGAGCTCAACTGGAGCGCGGCGCTCGCGCCCCTGACGCCGGCGCACAACCTGTATGTGGTCGCGCGCGGCCTCGGGCTCGCGATCGCGCAGGAAGCGGCGCTGAAGTTCAAGGAGACCTGCGGTCTGCACGCGGAAGCTCTCAGCGCCGCGGAGTTACGCCATGGGCCGATGGCGCTGGTGCGCAGCGGCTTTCCGGTGCTGGTGTTCACGCAGAACGACGAGAGCCGCGCCGGCGTTGCCGAACTCACCGGGGAGCTCGCCGCCCAGGGCGCAAACGTGCTGGTGGCGGGCGCGGCTATCGCGCATACCACCGTGTTGCCCACGCACGGCGCACACCCGGTGATCGAGCCGCTGCTGTTCGTCCAGAGCTTCTATCGCATGGTGAACGCGCTCTCCCTGGCGCGCGGCAGTAACCCGGATCACCCCACACACCTCAAGAAAGTGACCGAGACGCTCTGATGAACGTGGCGCTCATTAACGGCCGGGTGCTGCTCGAGGAGGGTTTCGCCCCGGGCCAGTGCGTGCTGCTGGGTCAGGGGCGCATCCTCGACATCGTCGCCCCCTCCGATCGGCGCTGCCGCCGCGCGCAGCGCTATGACCTGCGCGGCCAGCTGCTGCTGCCGGGCTTCATCGACTTGCAGGTGAACGGCGGCGGCGGCGTGCTCTTCAACGACGCGCCGAGCGTCGAGTCCATCCGCGCCATCGGCCGCGCCCACCGCCGCTTCGGCACGACCGGATTTCTGCCCACGCTGATCAGCGCGGACCTGGACATCGTCGCGCGCGCCATCGCCGCAGTGCACGGCGCGCTCGAAGCCGGCGTGCCGGGAGTGCTGGGCATACACATCGAGGGCCCGTTCCTGAACGTCGCGCGCAAGGGCGTGCACGATCCGGCGAAGCTGCGCGAGCTCGATCCGAGTGCGCTCGGGCTTCTCACCTCGCTGCGCGTCGGTCGTACCCTGGTGACCCTCGCCCCCGAAATGACGACCCCGCAGATAATCGAGCAGCTGGTGGCGGCGGGCGTGGTGGTCTCGGCAGGCCATACCAACGCAAGCTACGCGGAGATTCGCGCCGCGCTCGAGCACGGCCTCACCGGCTTCACGCACCTCTTCAATGCCATGTCACCGCTCACCGCGCGCGAGCCGGGCACCGTGGGCGCCGCGCTCGACGATCCCTCCAGCTGGTGCGGCATCATCGTCGACGGCGCGCACACCAACCCGGTGGTGCTGCGCATCGCGCTCAAATGCAAGCCCCATGATCGGTTCATGCTGGTCACCGACGCGATGCCGAGCGTCGGTACCGACAACAGCTCCTTCGAGCTTCAGGGGCGGCGCGTCACCGTGCGCGGCCATGTCTGCCTCGACGAGGACGGGCGGCTGGCGGGTTCCAACATCGACATGGCCAGCTGCGTGCGCAACGCCGTTGCCATGCTCGGCGTGCCGCTCACCGAGGCGTTGCGCATGGCGAGCCAGTGGCCGGCCGAATTCCTGAGCTTGGGGCACGATACCGGCCGAATCGCTGCGGGGTGTCGCGCCAACCTGGTGCTCGCCGACGATGAGCTCAACGTGCTCGAGACCTGGATCGACGGGCGCTCATCAGCCGAGGAGCCTTAGCCACCCTCGGCTTCCGGCTCCTGAAAGCCGCGCGCCCGGTATCTGAGCGCCCGCGTGCACGCCCTGCGCACCGCGCGACTGGATCGGCTTACCCATGTGACCGGAAGGGACCCAGTGTGAAGTCCCAAGACTAAGGTGACATTTTGGCTCCCTTCTCGACCCAGGAGTAGAGAGCCCATGACCAGGAACGAACAGAACCGGATCGTAGCCTGGCGACTGAAGCTGCTGCGTGAGGCCAGCGAAATGCCGAGGAACGTGGCGCAGGCATGCGGGCCGCTCCGCAAGCGCTATGACTTTCGGCACTGTCGCGCCCGCCGGCCTTCGGACAAAGTTCCTCCCGAGCATTTGCTCAATCACACACAAACCTTTTAGGAGAACTGAACATGTTGACCATCACTGATCTGCATAACGAACAGGAACTGTCGTCGTCTGAAATGGGCCAGGTTGCCGGCGGCTGTGACAGCCTCAATCAGTCCATTGCCGCGGCGGCAGGCGCCGCTGCAGACGTCTTTCTGCAAATGGGCTGTGGGGACGCAGCCTTCATCATGGAAAAGGCACAGTTGGATGCCCAACACGGGCCAATACCGCAGTAAGGTCGGAAGGACCTGATTGGAGTCTGAGGCGCAGCAGCCTGCGTGCTGCGCCTCGCTCAAACACACACAAACTTTTAGGAGTACTGAACATGTTGACCATCAATGATCTGCATCAGGAGGAGGAGCTTTCGTCCTCGAGCATGGGCACAGTTGCTGGCGGTGCTGATAAAACCAAGGACGAAGAATCCATCCGTAACGGAGACGCCGTACCACCCGTCACGATGGCCACTTTGTGGAACGAGATGTTCGGGTCCATCGCACCGGTCTGCGCCCTCTGATCGCTGGTGCCAAGGATGGCCTCGATCTGCTCGACGCTGAGGCCCGTGGCGGAGGCGATGCCGTGAGGTGAGTGCCCGGCAGCGGACATGCGCCGGATGGCAGCAGCGCGCTTCTGAGCGGGCAGGACGTTGAAGTGCAGCCGGGCGAGTGCCTGCAGGTCGAGCTGGCCGCCGATCGAGCGCGTCATGCCCAGGCTTCCCGGGTAGTTGCCGCGTAGCGGCCGCCGGCGTAGGTTGAGCGCCAGAAGAAGAGGCGGGAGCCCCCATGAAACTCCGTGTTATATCCCTGGTCGTGGCGACCCTTACAGCCGGCGGCATGGCTACTGCTGCGGACGTTTTGCCACTTGAGGTCACTCTTAAGGGGCTGGTGGGAAAGAATCTCGGCGTGGTGACCGATCGCATCGGACTTTCGCTCGACGAGCACTTGTCTGGGAACCTCGTCGAGCACCACTGGTACCGGTGGTCTAACGTTCCGCCCGGCGTCAGACCCAAAGCCTCCGACCTCAGCACTATCAAAATGACGTGTAAGGTGACCATCACAGTCGATGTTAGGACGCAAGTGATACGGCGGTCCGCGGTGACGGAAGACAAAGGTGGCTGCGGGGACTTGCAGCGCAAGCTCGCGGGGCTGTAGGAGCGCAATAGGAAGCCCGCAGGACGGCAATCGCCGCAACCGCAGCAGGCGTAAGCTGCGGAAATGAGAGCTCCCAAACTTACCCGCCGCCAGGCGGCCGGAATCGCAGCAGTCCTGATTGGGACGATGTCCGCGCTGTTCGTCGTCGATGCACAGACGGAAGGCGCGAGCCTGACCATCAGATGCGTGCAGCGGTGGCGCACCCCGCTGCGCACGGATGTCTTTCGTCGCGAAAGTGACGAGTGTTACCGCGAGGGCGTGCGCGCTGCCGAGCCCATATTCACCTTTATCCTGCTGGGCGGGCTCGGAGGCCTGGCCGGAGCAGTCTGCTTCGCAGCTGGACGGCGTAACGCCTTGGAGTCCTCGGACCGGCGTCCGCCGTAGCTCGAGCCACACGCGGCGAATCTCCGCCCGCTCGCGCAGGCTGCGCTGCACGGCCTTGCGCGGACTCACGGCGTGCGCCCCTGGCCGGCAGCGGCGAGCCGCCTGATTGCGGTGGCCTGCCCGATCTCCGCCTCGCGCAGCACCGGCAAAGCAAGCGCTATGACTAAAGGCGCTGTCGCGCCTGCCGGCCTTCGGACAAAGTTCCTCCCCAGCATGTGCTCAATTACACACAACCTTTGAGGAGAATTGACATGTTGACTATCGTTGATCTGCATCAGGAGGAGGAGCTTTCGGCCTCTCGCATGGGCAAAGTTGCCGGCGGCGAGGACAACCAAGGTCTGAACAACGTCAGGTTCGGTTCGATCACCCAGGCCTCGGGCTCTGGAGCAGGGTCCGGCTCGGGATCTGGTTCCGGGTCGGGTCCCGGTGCTGCACCAATTATTGTCTTTGGCGTTGGTGAGTTTTTGCTCGGAGTGGCTGTTGGGCTGCTGTCGTAGAGGTGCTCTCCCGCTGGAGCCAGGACAAAGTTTGAGGTGCAGTGGCCCGCGTGCTGCGCCTTGCTCAACCACACACAACCTTTTGGGAGAACTGCCATGTTGTCGATTACTGATCTGCATAACGAACAGGAACTGTCGTCGCT